>JAABUQ010005047.1_pt1 | contig 21644 bp, 21 predicted proteins | sample 5560001 | NCBI WGS metagenome assembly JAABUQ01 (sample SAMN10711888, study PRJNA513371) | rock metagenome | isolation source: Antarctica rocks | place: Antarctica: Victoria Land, Finger Mt nord | collected 2015-12-18
GATCGGCACTGCGAAACCATCGGTCGGGATCCTGACGCCATCCGTCGAACAGTGCAGGTCCGCACTGAAGCGAACGACCTTAGTGACACAGTCCACGTCTGCGAGACCTTCTGGTCGGCAGGCTTTGTCGACGTCATCCTGTATGTCTCGCCGCCCGATCCAGTCCGCAAGGCTGAGCAGCTGGCAAACGAGCTGCTTCCTCGCTTTCGCTGACGCCCCGGGCGTTTGCTGTACCCACCACCCAGGCTCCGCGGCGTGAATCAACCGCGCTTGCCCAACCGGCCAATTAGCGGGGGAGTGCTTCCAGGTGAAGCTGCGGCTCATCGGGCAGGGGCTCCACTGTCAGCAGCGGGACCGCTTCGGGCTTGGCCTGCGCACTGGCCGCCTCCTCCGCTGAGGAAGCTTGGAGCGCTGGGTCGACGTCGAGGTGCTCGGAGGCCTGGATCGACTGTACTGAGGCTCTAATCCGAGAAGAGATCTGTCTGCCCTCGGCGAACGTGTTGCTGAGCAGGGTGACGGCGCGCTGCAGCCGGTTCTCCAGCTCGCCGTCCAGCAGGTCAAGCTGGCGTTCGACATTAATGAGGCACGCCTGCAGGTTGTCCATGTCAACCGTCCTCGAGAACTGAAGGTGCATCTGGTACAGCGCCAGGAGATAGGGAAGGGCCATGGAGTACCCGACCACCAGCACATGCATCTGGTGAGCTTCGGCGAACGCCCCCCGGCAGACGCTGTAGGCCCCGTCGGGCACCGCGGCGAGCGCAAACGGGGTAGTGCCGGAGGGGTCGATGTACTGACCTATTTCCCGCACGCGCCTCACCACGTCCTTCTCGATCCGGTCGCAGAGCTCGCTGCGCCGGGCCGGCAAGAGATCCGACTGGGAGAGCTCCTCCAACGACGAGCGGGAGGTCCACTTGGAGTCGATCGGCATCAGCTTGCCGCCGGGCATGCGAAAGCCGAACTCGCAGACTTTGCCCTTGATCCGGAAGTTGCGGACGATCATTTCCGGCGGCAGGTGCTCAAAGGCCGCCTCCAGGATGTTCTCGCCCGCCGCCCCGCGCGAGGAGCCGCCCGCGATCACGGCCTCCAGCCGGCGCAGGCTCTGGCGCGCTTCGTCCTGCATCTGGTGACGGGCGACCACCGCCGACCTCATGCCTTCGAGCAGTTGGGCGGCTTCGCCCAGCCGGGCGCGAAGCTCGTCGCTGGCTCGATCCTGAGTCTGGCTGCCGAGCTGAAGCTGGCTTCGGAGCTCGCTCAGCTCGGCCGTCTGGGCTTCGCTCCGCCGGGCTAGATCGGCGGCCTCGGATTCACTGCGCCGGTTCAGGCTGCTGAGCACAAAATAGACCATGGTCACACCAACCACGAGGGACACCAGGAGCAGTGCGAACAACAGTTCGGAGAACGACATGTGGCCAGTCTAGCTCAGCGGTGAGCCAAAGGCAACCCTTAACATGACCCTCCGTGGGCGAGCCGAAGCCTGAGCGGATACCTCTGGAGGAGGTCTACATGCGGATGGCCGAGGAGCTCGCCAAGCGTTCCACCTGTGCCCGGCTGCAAGTCGGTTCAGTGGTCACCACGCGAGATCTGACCCAGGTGCTGGGCATCGGCTACAACGGCAATGCGCGTGGACTCCCCAACTCCTGCGACGGGCCCGATCCCGGCCGCTGCGGCTGCCTCCATTCAGAGACGAACGCTCTCATCAAGGCCGGTGCCCAGGAGTCCGACAAGACGATGTTCATCACAGCTTCGCCCTGCGTGATGTGCGCCAAGATGATCATCAACTGCAACGTCGGCCGCGTCTACTACCGGGCCGCTTACCGTGACGCGAGCGGTCTCAGGACGCTGGCCGCTGGCGGGGTGGAGACCATCGTGTATGACCGCTGGGCCTCGCTCTGGCGGTAGGGGGGCTCAGCCGAAGACCGGCCGGGCGTCGTCGAGGATGTCGTAGCGGGCGCCGTCGGGGCGAAGCCGGAGTATCGGTCTAATCGGCGCTGGCTTCGCCCTGCGTGATGTGCGCCAAGAAGATCATCAACTGCAACGTCGACCGTGTCTACTACCCCGCGGCTTACCGTGACGTCAGTGGTCTCAGGACCCTGGCCGCCGGCGGGGTGGAGACCATCCAGTATGACCGCTGGGCTCGCTCTGGCGGTAGGGCGCTCAGCCGAAGACCGGCCGGGCGTCGTCGAGGATGTCGTAGCCGGCGCCGTCCGGGCGAGGCCGGAGTACCGGTCTGATCGGCGCCGGCTCTGACAGGTGTCTCAGTCGTGCGAGCAGCGCGGTCGCATCGCTCGCTCCCTCGATCGTCTCCAGGATCCGCCGGGTGGCGTGGACCAGTGCCGGTCCGCCTTCGTCAAGCGCCTCGCTCACGCTGAGCCAGACGCAGTCGACCACCTCGCCCGGCGCCGGCCGGAGGTCCTGGCGGCCAGGCCGTCTGGCCAGGTAGAAGCGGGTGTCGAAGCGGCGGCGCATCGGCTCGGGCGTGATCCAGCGGGTGAGCAGCGTGAGCCGATCGAAGGCCGGTCGCAGATCCACGTGAGCAAGCGCCGCGAAGAACTCGAGGCCGCGGCCCAGCGCCTCGCCAACCCTACGGCTCTCGCGCTGGGACGCCAAGCGGCCGCCGGGCCCGCGGGCGAAGAGGATGCCCACCTCTTCAAACGTCTCCCGGATGGCTGCTGCTCGGCAGGGATCGCGCCACAGCTCATCCTCCGGCTGGACGCTGCCGCCGGGGAAGACGTAGGCGTTCGGCGCGAATTCGGCGCCGCCGGGCCGCCGCATCATGAGCAACCGCCAGGGGCGTCTGCGGCCGTCGATCACCAGTAGCGAAGCCGACGGCCGCGGCGCCACCGGCGGCCCTTCTTGCAGCGGACCGGCCAGGCCTGCACTGTCGCTGCCTGTCACGCGGAGCTGAAGGTGTGCTGCAGACTGGCGCTGGACGTCAGCACCGTGCGCAGCGGGAAAGCCGGATTCATCCGGCCCGAGTCTAGGTTTCAGGTGAACCCGGGGTGGCCCGTCCGCTGACCGCCCAGTGCTCGGGCGGCTGCCCGGACCTACGGCCGATTGTCGGTCGGGCAACTAGCATGTCCCAGTGGATCTGGGTCTGGCGGGACGGACCGCCCTCGTCACCGCAGCCACTCGGGGCATCGGTCTGGCCATCGCTCGCAGCCTTGCCGCGGAGGGGGCGCGGGTTGTCATCGCCGCGCGCACCAAAGAGGATGTCCAACGGATCGCAGCTGAGCTTCACGGCCGCGGGGTGCCTGCTGACCTGACCAGCGAGGAAGGGTGTCGCGGCGCCGTGGAGGCTTGCCGGGGCCGACTCGACATCCTGGTCAACAACCTGGGGCTTCGGGCCGGCTCCGGCTGGGCTGACACCGGCGTGGCCCAGTTTGAGCAGGCGATGGCAGGCAACCTCTACCCGGCGGCCCGGCTCTCGCTGCTCGCCCTCCCCTTGATGCGGGAACGGGGCTGGGGCCGGATAGTGATCATCTCCTCAGTCTTCGGCCGCGAGTCTGGTGGGGCGCCAGCCTACAACGCCACCAAGGCGGCTGAGATCAGCTTTACGACCTCACTCGCCCGCGAGGTCGGACGTCATGGCATCACTGCGAATGCTGTCGCGCCCGGCTCCATCCTCTTCCGGGGCGGCTCCTGGTGGCGCCGACGGGAGGCCGACCCGGCCGGGGTCGCGGCCTTCGTCGAGCGTGAGCTGCCTCTCGGCCGCTTCGGTACGGCGGAGGAGGTCGCTGATGCCGTCACCTTCCTCTGTTCGGAGCGATCCGCGCTCATCAACGGCGCCTGCCTGCCTGTCGACGGCGGTCAGTCGCGCAGCAACATCTAGCCGCCATTACTAGAGTCAGGTTTGTGGTACACCCCACCCGACCGGAGCTGAAGGGAAGCTTCGGCATGGTGGCGTCCACGCACTGGCTGGCCAGCGCCAGCGGGATGGCCGTCCTGGAGCGGGGCGGCAACGCCTTCGACGCCGCTGTGGCCGCAGGCTTGGTTCTGCAGGTGGTCGAGCCGCACCTGAACGGGCCGGGCGGCGACATGCCGGCTCTCGTCTACGAGGCCTCACGGCGGCAGGTGAGCGTCCTCTGTGGCCAGGGGCCGGCTCCCAGGCTCGCCACAGTTGAGCGTTTTCGCAGCCTGGGCCTGGATCAGATCCCGGGCACCGGCCTGCTCGCTCCCTGCGTGCCCGGAGCTGTCGGCGCCTGGCTGACGCTGCTCCGAGACCTGGGTACCTGGCGCCTGCGCGAAGTGCTGGAGTTCGCCGCCGGCTACGCCCAGGCTGGACATCCGCTCCTGCCTCGCGTCGCCGCCACTATCGAAAACGTGAGGCAGCTGTTCCAGGCCGAGTGGCCGACGTCAGCGGAGATCTGGCTGAAGCAGGGCCGGGCGCCGCGAGCCGGCGAGCTCTTCAGCAACCGTTCGCTGGCTGCGACGTTCGGACGCCTGCTGACCGAGGCCGAGGCCCGGGCCGGACGAGAGAACGAGATTGAGGGGGCACTAGCCACCTGGTACGAAGGCTTCGTCGCCGAGGCGATCGACCACTTTCTGCGCCAAAGTCAGGTGCAGGACTCCAGCGGCCGGCGCCACGGCGGACTGCTCACAGCTGACGACCTGGCGGCCTGGCGGCCCAGCTGGGAACGCTCTTCCAGCGCCAGCTACGCCGGCTGGCGTGTACACAAGCCGGGGCCGTGGAGCCAGGCACCGGTGTTCCTGCAGCAGCTGGCGCTGCTTCAAGCTGCGAATTTGCAGGACCTTGAACCCGGCACACCTGAGTTCGTGCACGTGGTCGTCGAGGCTGCCAAGCTCGCCTTCGCCGACCGGGAAGCATGGTACGGAGACCCTGCCTGTGTGCCTGATGTGACGCCCGAGCTCATGGCCCCGGGTTATGTGCGGGAGCGATCGGGGCTGATCGCCGAACACTGCTCGCTCGACCTGCGACCTGGCTCCGTAGGCGGGCGCCCGCCGCTCCTACCTGACTATGGAGCTGGGGCCCAGGCCGACTCCTCACCCGGTCTCGGTGATCCCACCTTCACGTCCGCTGCCCCGCAGACGGGAGACACCTGCCATCTGGATGTGGTCGACCGCTGGGGCAATCTCGTCTCAGCCACTCCGAGCGGCGGCTGGCTGCAGAGCTCGCCCGCCATCCCGGGGCTGGGCTTCTGCCTCGGGACGCGGGCCCAGATCTTCAACCTGACGCCCGGCCATCCCAATGTGCTTGCTCCAGGCAAGAGGCCGCGGACGACCCTCAGTCCGTCTTTGGCCGAGCACAAGGACGGAGGCCGACTGGCCTTCGGCACTCCGGGAGCCGACCAGCAGGATCAGTGGGCGCTCAACTTCTTCGTACGCCTGGCCCAGAGCGGTGAGAATCTGCAGGCCGCGATCGATGCGCCCATGTTTCACACCGACCACTTCCCTCGTTCCTTCTTGCCGCACGACTCCCGACGGGGCAGCCTCTACATCGAGGAACGCGCCGGCCAGGCGGTCATCGGGGAGCTGCGGCGGCGCGGTCACCAGGTTGTCGTCCAACCTGGTTGGTCGCTGGGCAGGCTCTCGGCAGCTGCCTGGGACGCTCGCGCAAGACTACTGAAGGCGGCCGCCAACGCGCGGGGTGACCAGGGTTATGCGGTTGGCCGCTGAATGGCTTTACGACAGACGGCAGCAAGGACCGCTGGCGCTGCATTCGTTGGCGGGGTCTGGCGCCGATCAGTGGCCGGCGGCCAGCGCGTCAGCGGCTCCGGTCAGGCCGAGAGCGAAGACCAGGGCGGGATAGAGGCTGATCGCCAGCGCCATCACAGCGCTCAGTGTGACGACGCCGACGGCGGCCGGCGACCGCCAGAGCCGACGCTCGGAGGTGACTGGCGACCAGACGTGGTAGACCACGCGCACGTAATACGCCACCGAGATGACGCTGGCGAGCACCGCCACAACTACCACAGCCGTCCAGCCGCTCTGCACGCCCGCAGTGAAGAGGAACAGCTTGCCGAAAAAGCCCAGGCTGGGCGGGAAGCCTGCGAGGGAGAGCATGAAGGCGGTGAGCAGGACTCCCAACAGCGAATGTCTGTAGCCCAGCCCGTCAAGATCACTGATGCGGTCGTGCTCCCCCTCCGGTGTGACCAGCACAGTCAGCACGGCGAAGGCGCCGAAGTTCATGAACAGGTAGGCGCCCAGGTAGAACAGGGTGGCGCCGAAGCCTGACTTGCCACCGGCTATCACGCCCACCAGCATGTAGCCGCCCTGCGCAACCGAGGAGTAGGCCATCAGCCGCTTGAAGCTGGTCTGGACGACTGCCGCCAGGTTGCCGATCAGCATGCTGGCCACCGCAATGAAGGCCAGGATCAGGGCCCACTCCGCCTGTAGGTGGGCCAGGCCCGTACCGAAGACGCGGATGATCATGGCGAACGCTGCAGCCTTCGTGCCCACCGACATGAAGGCGGTAACCGGCAGCGGCGCGCCCTGGTACACGTCAGGCGTCCACTGATGAAATGGGGCCCCGGAGATCTTGTAGCCAAAGCCGACTGCCATCAGGATCACGCTTAGGATCAGCAGCGGATTGTGCGCGTCCTGCTCGGTGACGCGCTTGCCGATCTCACTCAGCACAGTCGTGCCGGTGGCGCCATAGGCAAGCGCCATGCCGTAGAGCAGAAAGGCGCTGGCGAAGCCGCCCACCAGCAGATACTTGACTGCCGACTCCTGTGAAGCGGTGTCCCGGCGCGAGTAGCCGCAGGCCACGTAGAGCGCCACCGAGAGGGTCTCCAGTGAGATGAAAACGGTGACCAGCGAGGTTGCCGAAGCGAGCGCCATCATGCCGGCGACGGCGGCCAGAAGCAACACGTGCAGCTCGGCTTCCAGCAGGTTGCGGCGGCGCACGTACACGCGCGAGATGACGACGCTCAAGAGTCCCAGCGCGGCCAGCAGCATCTCAAAGAAGAGGGCGAAGGTGTCGCCGCTGGCGAAGCCTGAGTAGGCGCTGCCGCCACCACCTGTCGCAAAGCGCAACGCCGCCACCAGCAGCGCGAGGGCCAAACCGGCGGCCGCTGTAAGGGCCGCGGCTGTTCCGCGCAAGGGCTGGGGCAGGCTGAAGTCGAGCACTATGGCCACCAGCAGCGCCACCGCCACCAACGCGATGGGCAGGATCTGGCTCAGATCAGACCACGCCTGGCCGACGCCGTAGTTGATCTGCGGCACTGTGCTCAGCAAAGTCATCGCCACGGCACCGGCAGCGGGAAGGCGAGGGCGTTCATCGCCTGCGTGATGAGGTAGGGGTAGAGCCCCAGCACGAACATGAGCAGCACCAACGGCAGCAGGATCCCCAACTCGGCCCGAGCGAGGTCCAGACGCGCCGGGCGCGCTGCCACTGCGGCCACCGGCTGGCGTATCGAACCGTCGGCTGTTGTCGGCAGCCCACTTGCGTGCACTCCTTCAGCGCTTTCGGCGCTGGGTGCGCTCAGCTGCTCTCCCCGCGCCGCATACATGACGCCCTGAAAGAGCCTGAGCATGTAGACAGGCGCCAGCAGCAGCCCTATGCAGCCGGCCACCGCCAGCCAGGGCGTGAACTGCCAGGCCCCCAAGAGCGTCATGAATTCGCCAACGAAGCTGTTGAGCCCCGGCAGCCCCAGCGCGGCCAGCGTGACTATGAGAAAGATGCCCGCCAGCACAGGCATGCGGGGAGCTAGGTTCTTCAACACTGCGCGGTCGCGCGAGCCTGTGCGAGCGCCGATCCAGGCGACGAGCAGGAAGAGGGCGGGGACTATCACTCCGTGGTTGATCATCTGGATCAGGGCACCCTGCTGACCTGGCTGGTTGAAGGAGAAGATGCCCAGCACTATGAAGCCCATATGGCTGACGCTGGAGTAGGCGATGACCATCTTCATGTCGCGCTGAGTGAGGGCCAAGAGGGCGCCCCAGGCGATCCCGATCACCGCCAGAATGGGCATGACGCCGTTCCAGTCCCACCAGAAGACGGGATGAGGCAGCAGAGGGATGAGAATTCGCAGCATGGCGTAGGCGCCCGTCTTGCCCATCACGCCGGCGAATGTGACCAGGAACGCGGCGGGAGCCGCCCGGTAGGCGTCAGGCAGCCAGCCGTGGAAGGGGAAGAGGGGCACCTTGATGGCGAAGGCAAGGCCGAGGAGCAAAAACAGGCCAAACTGGATGGCGGGCGTCGGCGGGTGCGCGGCCAGGTCCGCCAGCTGGAAGGTGTTGCCGGCATAGATGTACTCGCCGATCACCCCGACCAGCGCCAGCAAAGAGCCGACGAGCGTGTAGAGGATGAACTTGAGCGCGGCTCTGCCCGAGCGCCCCTCGCCCCACTGCCAGAGCAGGAAGTAGGCGGGGATGAGCTGGATCTCCCAGAAGACGTAGAACAACAGCAGGTCGGCGGCCAGAAAGATGCCGGCCATGCAGCCCGCCAGGAAGAGCAGCATGGCTACGAAGCCGCGGAGGCGCTGCAGGCGAGGGCCCGTGGCCAGGATGGCGATCACAGTCAGTAGGGCGTTCAGCACCAACAGCCAGAGGCTGATGCCGTCGACGCCCAGGTGATAGGCGACCTTGTACTGATCCACCCAGGGCAGGTTCTCCTCCAACTGGTAGCCGCGGTGGCCCGGGTCGAAGGTGACCGCCACGACCAGCGTGAGCAGCAGAGTCAGCCCGGCGAAGCCCAGGCCGGCGGGCTTGGCCAGATGGCGGGGCAGCAGCGCCACCGTCAGCGCCCCGGCGACCGGGAGCAGCCAGATCGCTGTCAGCATCAGGTAGCCAGCCTGATCAGAAGCAGTCCGCCGGCGACCACCACCCCCGCCACGAAGACGAAGGCATAGTTCCGGAAGAAGCCTGTCTGGGTCAGGGATAGCCCACCGGCGGCAGCCTCGGCGCCGGTGCCGACGCCATCGACGCTGCCGTCGAAGACTGGGTTTTCCAGCAGCCGCTCCCCGCCCCTGGCCAGCTTGTCCATACCGCGCACGAAGACCGCGTTGTAGGCCGCATCGAAGTAGTACTTGTGCTCCAGCACCCGTTGCGCCCCGGGAAAGCGCAAGGACCAGGGACTGAAGCGCTTCTCGACGTAGAAATATCTGGCGAGCCAGAACGCCCCGGCCCCCAAAAGAAGCGTCGCCGCCGTGGCGAGCAGCTCCAGCGGATTGGCCTCCCAGCCGAGCCGGCCGACCGCCGGCGAAAGGAACTCCTCGATCAGCTTGGGGCCCTGCGAGCCGAGCGCGCTGGTCTGGAGCAGGCCGCCCAAGACTGTGCAGCCGGCCAGGATCAGTACAGGCCAGAGCATCACCCGCGGCGCCTCGTGCGGTTCCGCGACCGCGCGGTCGGGCGAAGGCGGACCCCAGAAGGCAAGCCACCACATACGACCCGTGTAGAAGCCTGTCAGGATCGCCGTCGCGAAGCCGACCAGCCACATCAGCTGGGGGAAGCCGCTACCGCCTGGCTTGCTGAAGGCATCGCCGAGGATCAGCTCCTTGGAGAAGAAGCCGACCAGCGGGATGATCCCAACCAGCGAGAGGGAGCCGATCAAGAACGCGATGGAGGTAGGCCGCAGCTGGCGCCAGAGGCCGCCGAATCGGCGCATGTCCTGCTCGTCGTGCATGGCGTGAATCACGTTGCCAGCGCTCATGAAGAGGAGGGCCTTGAAAAAGGCGTGGGACAGCAGGTGGAAGAAGGCGGCCGCGTAGGCGCCCACGCCGACGCCCAGAAACATGTAACCGATCTGGCTCATGGTCGAATAGGCCAGCACCCGCTTGATGTCCGTCTGGACCAGGGCCACTGTCGCCGCAAACAGCGCCGAGGCGGCACCGATCACCGCCACGGTCCCGTGGGCGTAGAGGGCGACATCGTAGATCGGGTGCATTCGGCCGACCAGATAGACGCCGGCGGTCACCATGGTGGCGGCGTGGATGAGCGCCGAGACGGGAGTCGGGCCCTCCATGGCGTCAGGCAGCCAGGTGTGGAGCGGAAGCTGGGCCGACTTGGCGATGCCGCCCACCAGCAGCAGGAAGGCGATCAGCTCCAGAGTAAAGCTGTCGCGGCCCCCAAGCCGCTGGAAGACGCCGGCGAAGTTGACGGCATGGTAGGTGAGAAAGATGGCGAAGGCCGCCAGGATGAGGCCAATGTCCCCTATTACGTTCATGACGAAAGCCTTCCGTGCCGCCACCACTGCCGAGTTGCGCCAGTAGTAGAAGCCGATCAGGAGGTAGGAGCTGAGCCCGACACCGGCCCAGCCGACGATCAGGAACAGGAAATTGCCGGCCAGGACGAGGACGAGCATGGAGAGCACGAACAGGTCCATGTAGGCAAAGAAGCGAGCGTAGCTGCCGTCAGTCTCATGCTCCATGTAGCCGACTGCGTAGGTGACTATCAGCCCGCCCACTCCGGTGATGACGAGGCACATGAAGATGGAGAGTCGATCGACCAGGAGGTTGAACGACAGCTGGAGGTCGCCGCTGCGGATCCAGGTCCAGTAGCTGAAGTCGTGCGACTGGGAGTGAGCCAGCGAGTCAAGGAACAGGTTCATGACGCAGATGAACGCCGCCCAAACCACAGCGGGACCGATCACTCGGATCGCCCGGCGCGGGATCCGCAGGGCGCCGATCGCCAGCGCCAGCGCGCCCAGCGCCGGCAGCGCCAGGACTGCCAGCGCCACCACCTGGAGCAGGCTCAACCCTTCAGCTCGCTCAGCTCATCGACGTCGTCGACGTCGCGCGTACGGAAGACGTCGACAAGCACCGCCAGGCCGACCACCGCCTCGGCCGCGGCCACCACCATGGTCAGGAGTGCGAACAGCTGCCCCTCTGTGTTGTGCAGCTGTCGGGCGAAGGTGATCAGCGTCAGGTTGACGGCGTTGAGCATGAGCTCGATCGAGACCAGAATCACCAGCGGATTGCGGCGGATGATGACGCCGATGGCTCCGATGATGAACAGCACTGCCCCCAAGAGCAGGAACTGGACGGCGCCCACACTGCCGGCGTTGCCGATCTGAAGCTGGCCGTAATCAGACACGGCGACCCTCCACGCCTTCTCGTTCCTCCTCGGCGCTGCGACCGCCGCGGCTCAGGTAGATCGCGCCCACGGCAGCGATGAGGAGCAGGATGGAGGTCAGCTCAAATGGATAGAGATAGGTGGTGAAGAGGCCGTAGCCGATCTGCTCGACAGTGCCGAAGAAGGTGATGTCGAGGCTGTCAGGCTTGCGAAACTGGATCTGGTTCAGGAGCGCCCAGAGACCGATCGTGAGCGGTGCCAGAACTACCAGGAGATAGGCCCAGTGCAGCTTCAAGGGCCCGCTCGGGCCCTCCCGGATGGGGCCCAGCAGGGCGACTACGAAGAGGAACAGCACCATCACGGCGCCTGCGTAAACAATGATCTGGACCGCAAAGACGAACTGGGCCGAGAGCATTAGGAACAGGCCGGCCAGTGCCAGCATGACGCCCACCAGGCTCAGGACCGAGCGCACGGGTTCCTTCGAGATGACCACTCCGACGCCGCCCAGCACGGCTATAAGCGCGAGCACATAGAAGAGAACGCCCGCCAAGCTCACAAGGGCCTAGCCCCCGACCCGGATCGGTTCTTGCTGGTCAGGGTGAAGTCCGGGATCCGGCTCCAGCAGCATCGGCTTCGTATAGATCAGGCGCTCGCGGCTCACTTCTGAGAGCTCATACTCGGGACCCAGCACGATCGCCTGCACGGGGCAGGCCTCCTCGCAGTAGCCACAGAAGATGCAGCGCAGCATGTTGATCTCATAGACCTTGGCGTAGCGCTCCCCGGGGCTGACCCTGTGCTCCTCCGAGTTCTCGGCGGCGATGACCAGGATGCAGCCGACGGGGCAGTTGGCGGCGCACAGCTCGCAGCCTATGCAGCGCTCCAGGCCGTTGTCGTAGCGGCGCAGATAGTGACGGCCTCGGTAACGCGCTGAACGAGGCTTCTTCTCCTCCGGGTAGCTCAGCGTCACCTGGGGCTGGAACATCTCTCTGAGCGTGGTCCTGAGACCGACGCCCAACGCCGCCACATCTCTGAGAACGTTCTGCTCGCCCTTCTTCTCACTCATCCGAGTGTCCCGCGCCAGAAATTCGTTGGCGTATTACGGCTCCGGACGCCGATGCCAGCGTCATGGGGCCCGGCCCGTCGTCGCACGCCCCCGGTGCGGGGCCCCCGGCTGGAAGTGCTCTCCTCCTATGTTCCACCCGTTCCTTGGCCTCGGCGCCCGGACCGGCGCCGTCCTGGCGCCTGCCACAATCTACACAACGACCTTCTGGCGCAGGACACTAGGAAACCGCCACCACTATCACTGCTGTGACAACCACGTTGGCGATGGCCAGCGGCAGGAGGAACTTCCAGCCCAACCGCATCAGCATGTCGTAGCGCAGACGAGGCAGCGTGGCCCTGAGCCAGATATATACGAAGAGGACTATCACCACCTTGACGGCGAAGGTCAGAATTGCCGGCAGGAAGCCGAAGGTGGGATGCCAGCCGGCGAAGAAGATCAGCACAGCCAGCGCTGAGGTTGTGATCATGTTTATGTACTCGCCCAGATAGAAGCAGAGGAACTTCAAGCCTGAGTACTCGGTCAGATAGCCGCCGATCAGCTCCTGTTCGGCTTCGGGTAGATCGAAGGGCGTGCGGTTGGTCTCGGCCACCGCCGAGATGAAGTAAATGACGAAGCTGACCGGCGCCACGACGATCAGCGGCAGCGGGCCGTGGTAGGGACCCAGCTGAACGCTGTAGCTCGCGATGTCCTGCAGGCGCAGCGAACCGGTGATCATGAAGATCGGCACGAGCGAGAGACCCAACGCCATCTCGTAGCTGATCAGCTGTGCCGCCGCTCTGAGGCCGCCCAGCAGGGAGTACTTGTTGTTTGAAGACCAGCCGCCCAGCAGTGTGGCGTAGGCGCTCATCGAGCCCACCGCAAAGACGAAGAGAATGCCAATGTTCAGGTTGGCGATCCAGTAGGTGAAGCTGTCGCTGAGTCCGATCGGAATCACGGCCCAGGAGAGAAAAGCCGCGACTACGATGATCGCCGGCGCCAGCACATAGAGCAGGGGGTCGACGCCGACGGGCGCGAAGCTCTCTTTGAAAGCGATCTTCAAGCCGTCCGCCGCCAGCTGCAGGAGACCCAACGGTCCCACCCGGTTGGGACCTGGCCGGTTCTGTATGAAGCCAAGCACCCGGCGTTCGTAGTACACCGTGTAGGCGGTCGCGGTGAGCAGCACAAAAACCAGCATCACCATCGCGATGACGACCACCAACCAGTGGCCAATCGGGTTGCTGTAGACGCCGAACGGGTCGGGTGGGGTCAGGACGACCGTCGACTTCACGGCCGCGAGGCTCCGAGGAGCACTGGCCGAGCCGGCGCTTCGGGTGCCGGCGGGTCCGCCAGCGCCGCGAGGGCGGGAAAGGCTGCGGCGGCCGCCCTCTGGATCTGAAAGATGCCGGCGTAGCGGCTGCATTCGGCCAGACCAAGACGTACGCCCAGGTCACAGAGCAGGTCCCAGCTCTCCCGCAGTGGTTGGCGCACCTGCAGTGGCGGCCGCAGGAACTGCACCCGACCCTCCAGACTGGTGTAGCTGCCCTGCGTTTCAGCGAAGCTGAGCGCCGGCAGAATCACGTCCGGCCTGCCGTGCGCCGGGCGCAGGACCGTGTCCCAGGCGACTACGAATCGGGCCGAGGCGGGCAGGGGAACGGCCGGCGGTCCGAAGCAGAGGACTGCGTCGCAGCCGACCAGGTCATCGGGTCTCCCGACCACCCCCGTGACCAGTGCCCCACGCTCATTGGTCGCCTGGTAGAGCGGCATGACCTTGGCGCCGCAGCTGCCGGCGAGCTCTTGCGCCGCGGCTACCAGGTCGGCGCTGGCGGTCTCGTCGGGACCCTGGCCGTGGACTATGCCGACGGGGCCTGACTGGAGCAGCTCATGGCCGATCAGCTGCCTGGCTGCGGCAGCCAGGCCCGCCTCACCCGGCCGGATGTGCACAGAGTCCGGCCAGCGGTCAAGGTCGAGGTCAGCGGCGTTGATCAGCAGCAGCTTGGCGCCGAGCTTTTTGACAGCCTTCTTGAGCCGAAGGTTGACGATGGGCGTCTCCTTCTCCGTGTCCGCGCCGAGGACGACTATGGCCTTGCACGTGTCGAGCTCCTCGATGCGCAGCGTCTCGCCCTGGGGCGGGGGCAGGTAGGTCCGACCCTCCATCGCCACCCGGGCTTCCTTCAGAGGACCTGCCAGAAGCCGACTCAGCAGATAGAGCTCCTCATTGGTCACATCGCGGCGAAGCGAGATGCCGAGCCTCCGCCCTTTCAGGCCCTCCGCCACCGCCTGCAGCGCGGCTTCCCAGGTGGCGGGCTGGCCCCCGAGCTGGGGCTGGCGCAGCCGCTCCGGCGCATTGACCTCCGTGTATTCAAAGCGGCCTCTGTCACAGATCCAGCCGTCGTCGATCGCGTCGTTCTCGTGGGAGGTCAGCCTGACCAGTTGGTTGCGCCGCTCCCAGAGCGTCACGTTGCAGCCGACCGAGCAGCGCGAGCAGACCGAGAAGGTGTGGTTCATGTCCCAGGGACGCGACTCGAAGCGCCAGACGCGGCTGGTCAGAGCGCCGACCGGACAGAGGTCGATGATGTTGCCGCTGAAGACCGATTGGAGGGGTTCTCCGAACTGGCTGGTGATGAAGGCGTGCGCACCACGCTGGTCGGTGGTCAGCTCCTGCTCCCAGGCGATCTCGTCGTAGTAGCGCGTGCAGCGGTAGCAGAGCACGCAGCGCTCGCGGTCCAGCGCGATCCTGGGCGAGAGAGGTATCGGTTTCTGGAAATGCAGCCGCGGAGCGTCGATCCGGCTGGTTGGATAGCCATGGCGAAAGGTGTAATCCTGCAGCGGGCACTCGCCGCCCTTGTCGCAGACAGGGCAGTCCAGCGGGTGGTTGACCAGCTCGTACTCCAGGATGTCAGCGCGGGCGCTGACCGCCAGCTGGGTGTTCGTCTGTACCTTCATGCCCGGCGCGACAGGCGTCGTGCAGGCGGTCTGCGGCTTGGGCGGACCGGGACTGATCTCACAGAGGCAGAGCCGGCAGGCGCCCACGGGATCCAGCTTGTGGTGGTAGCAGAAGACAGGGATCTCGATTCCCAGCCGCCGGGCCGCCTCCACTATCAGCGTGCCTTTGGCGACGGAGATCTCCTGACCGTCGATGCTGAGGCTGACCAGCTCCGGCGCCGGCGGGGGAGCGGCCGGTTCCGGTTGGGCGCGCCGATCGGGGGAGCGGTCCCCGGGGGCTGCTGCCTGCGCGGTCCTCGCCGGCTGGGGCGACTGACGCGTCTCCTTGGCCTCCTGGTCAGGCAACCGCTGTGGTCTCCACTCTCGCGAATTCGCATTCGCCCGTCGGGCACGCGCGGCGCAGGCAGTGGGCCTCGTACTCGGCGCGGAAGTGCTTCACAGTCGAGTCGATGACCCAGCCGGCCGAGTCGCCCAGTCCACACAGGCAGCGGCCGCCCTGGAGGCTCGCCTGGATTCGGTCAAGGATCTGCATATCCACAGCGCTGCCCCGGCCGGCCTGGATTCGATCGAAGGTGCGCACCGCCCAGTTGCTGCCCACGCGGCAGGGCGTGCACTTGCCGCAGGACTCGTGGGCGTAGAACTGCAGCAGCCGGGCCGCCGCTTTCACTATGCAGTGGGAGTCGTCCATGACTATGACCCCGCCGGAGCCACCCATAGAACCGATTCGGGCCAGCTCGTCAAGGTCGGTTGAGGTGTCCAGCATGGATCCCGTCAGGACCGGCGCGGAGGAGCCTCCCGGCCAGAACACTTTCACCTCACGCCCTTCCGGTGGGCCACCGGCGAGCTCCATGATCACAGTCCTGAACGAGGTGCCCAGTTCCACCTCGTAAACGCCTGGCTTCTGCACGTTGCCGCTCACCGAGAGCATCCGAGTCCCCTTCGACTTCTCGGTCCCAAACTGCGCGTAGGCCTCGCCGCCGTGGCGCACTATCCAGGGCAGAGTCGCGAGCGTCTCCACGTTGTTGATCAGCGTGGGCCGGCCCCAGGCACCCTTCACCGCCGGGAAGGGAGGCCGCGAGCGAGGCTGCGCCCGCTTACCCTCAAGCGACTCGAGCAGCGCCGTCTCCTCACCGCAGATGTAAGCGCCATGGCCGCGGTAGAGCTGGATGTCGAGCGCGTACTCGCAGTCAAAGGGTCGATCGCCCAGGATGCCCGCCTGGCGGAGCTCTGCGATGGCGGCTCTGAGCATGCGGTAGGGACCGTCATACTCACCGCGGATGTAGATCCAGGCTTGGTGGGAGCCGATGGCTCGGCAGGCGATGCCTATCCCCTCCAGCAGCAGGTGGGGCGAATTCTCGACCAGATAGCGGTCCTTGCTGGTGCCCGGCTCCGCCTCGTCGAAGTTGACCACCACGTAGCGCGGGCCCGGGATGTCCTTGGGGATGAAGCTCCACTTGGTGCCTGTCGGAAAGCCGGCGCCACCCCGGCCGCGCAGGCCCGAAGCCTTTACCTCGGCCTGGATCTGCTCAGGCTCCAACTCCCGCAGCGCGCGCGCCAGCGTCTCATAGCCGCCATGCCGTCGATAGACATCGAGAGTGTGCAATTCATAGGTGCCGAAGAGCCCCGTCAACAGGTGGTCGCGGGCCTGCCCGTGAGAGCCGCGCAGCTCAACCATGGGACTTCTCCTGACGGGTGCCGGCCGAACGCTTGCGGCGAGGCCTGGCGACCTGGGGTGGGGCAGGAGTGCCCTGCTCCGACGGGCCTACCATCGGCACGGGGGCCGTACCGGATGGCGGTGGGACGACTGCGGGCGGCTGCGGGCTCTCGCGGCGAGCCGCCTGGACCAGAGCGTCGATCTTTGCCGGCGTCAGGTCGTAGTGATAAGCGTGCTGATAGCGCAGCATGGGCGCGTACTCGCAGGCGCCCAGGCACTCCACCTCCTCCACGCTGAAGAGACCGTCCTGGCTCACTTCACCGAACCTGCTCACACCTGTCTGGGCGAGCAGATGCGAGCAGATCCCGTAGGCGCCGCGCAGGGCACAGGACAGGTTGGTACAGACGTAGAAGTGGTGCCTGCCGACGGGCTGCAAGTGGAACAGCGTGTAGAAGGTGGCCACGCCCTCCACGTAGCCGGGATCGAGGTCCAACGCGCCGGCCACCTGGGCCATGGCGGCGGGCGTCAGGTAGCCGAGCTCCTCCTGGGCCAAGTCCAGCGCCGGCATCACCGCGCTGCGGGTCTCGGGGAAGCGTGCCGGCAGACCTCGGATTTCCCCCAGCGCCTGCTCCGACAGGGCCGCCTCGGCCGGCCGCATCGTGTCAGTCACCTGTCGACGTCGCCTAGCACCGCGTCAGCAGTGCCGATGACAGCTATCAGGTCGGCCACCATCGAGCCGAGGGCGAGCTGCTCCAGAGCCTGGATGTTGACGAAGGAGGCCGAGCGGAACTTCGCTCGGCGGGGCTTGTGAGTGCCGTCGGAGACTATGTAGCAGCCGTTCTCGCCCCGGCCCGACTCAACTGCCACGTAGACGTCACCTGGCGGCAGCGAATAGCCCTCGGTGGCCAGCTTGAAGTGATGGATGACCGCTTCCATCGATGTCTCCAGCTCCTCTCGTGGCGGAGGCAGGATCTTGCGGTCGTCGATGTTCACAGGACCGGGCGGCAGGCCGTCCAGGGCCTGGCGAAGGATCTTCACAGATTCCCGCATCTCCTTGATCCGCACCAGGTAGCGTGCGTAGCAGTCGCAGCCGTCTTCGACAGCGACTTCCCAGTCGTACTTCTCGTAGCCGGAATAGGGGCGGTCCTGGCGCAGATCCCAGTTGATACCGGAGCCGCGCAGCATGGGACCGCTGGCCGCCAACCGGATGGCGTCGTCGGCCGGGAGATGACCTATGCCCTTCGTGCGCGCGATCCAGATCGGGTTGTGCGTGAGCAGGTTCTCGTACTCGTCGACATTCCGGGGCATCTCCCGGATGAAGGCGTCAAGCATCTCCAGGAAGCGCGGTGTCGCGTCGGCAAAAACGCCGCCCGGCCGGATGTAGGAGGTGTGCATCCGGAAGCCAGAGATCTCCTCGTTGAGATCCATCACCTTCTCCCGTTCGCGGAAGCCGTACATGAACGGGGACATGGCGCCCAGCTCCAGCGAGCTGGTGCCCAGCCACACGACATGAGACGACAGCCGCGTCAGCTCGGACATGATGACCCGGAGCACCTGGGCCCGGGGGGGCGCCTCAACGCCGAGCAGCTTCTCCACCGCCAGCGCGTAGGCCAGGTTGTTGATCGGCGGGCTGAGATAGTCGTGACGGTCGGTCAGCACCACGGCCTGCTGCCAGCGCAGCGCCTCCATCTGCTTCTCGATGCCTGTGTGGAGATAGCCGATGACAGGTTTCAAACCCCTGATCACCTCGCCCTCCAAATCGACTATGAGGCGGAGGACGCCGTGGGTGCTGGGATGCTGGGGCCCGAAGTTGACGGTCAGCAGATCGCCGTCCCGGCCTTGAAGCCGGCTGCGCTGGATAGTCATGCCCTGCACGTGCTCGGTCATCGGTCCGGCCGGAGCGCTCAAGCCGGCGCGGGTGCTGTCTGCCATGTCTCGTGGTCCTCGGAAAAGTCGACAGGCTCACCGCCGACCGGAGAGTCTCGGCGCAGGGGATGGCCTATCCAGTCCTCCGGCATCAGAATGCGCTCCAGGTTGGGATGGCCCTCGAACTCGACGCCGAACATGTCCCAGGTCTCGCGCTCGTCCCAGTTGGCGGCGGCGAAGATGTCCTGCACGCTGGCGATCTGGGGCCGCTCCTCCGGCAGGAACACGCGAACTCGGATCTCGCGGCGCTGCTTCAGGTCCCGGAGCTGGTAGACGAGCTCGAAGCGCTGGGGCGGTTGCTGCAGCAGGGTCGTGGCGAGGTGATCGACGCAGGTGAGGAAGAGGAAGTAGGTGAATCCGTCGGCCTGCAACCGGCTCAAGGTGGCGCGAATCTGTTCGGGCTGCACCTGGATCCAGTGGTCCCCGGCGATCAACCCCTCGGCGATCACAGCGGCGGCGGATATCGGCTGGCTCATACCCGCGGCCTGATTCCTTGCGCCTTGATCTTCTCCTGCAGGATCATGAGGCCGTTGATCAGATCCTCCGGTCGGGGCGGGCAGCCGGGCACGTAGACGTCGACGGGGACTATCTTGTCCACGCCCTGGAGGATCGCGTAGTTGTTGAAAACGCCGCCGGTCGAGGCGCAGGCGCCCATGGAGATGACCCATTTCGGTTCAGGCATCTGGTCATAGATCTGGCGCAAAACGGGGGCCATCTTCTGCGACACGCGCCCCGCGACGATCATCAGATCCGATTGCCGCGGCGAGGCCCGCATGGCCTCGGAGCCGAAGCGGCCCAGGTCATAGGCGGGGCCGGCGGCCGCCATCATCTCGATGGCGCAGCAGGCGAGGCCGAACTGGGCCGGCCAGACTGAGTTGGCCCGGCCCCAGCCGACCAACTTGCCGACAGTAGTGGTGAGCACATTCTCCCCCAGCGGCTCGAGGAGCTGTTCTACTCCCAATCGAAGCCCCCCTTGCGCCAGATGTGCCCCAGCGCCACCAGCAGAATTGCTATGAAAACGAACATCTCGATCACGCCGAACCACTTGAGTTGGCGCAGGATGACAGCCCAGGGGTAGAAGAAGACAGCTTCGACGTCGAAGATGATGAAGAGCATCGCCGTCAGGTAGAAGCGGACCGACATGCGCTGCCGGGCGGGGGTAGTGGGCACCATGCCCGACTCATAGGGCAGGCGCTTGGCCGTGTACGCCTTGGCTGGGCCCAAGACATAGGACAGCGTCAGGAGTAGCCCCACGACGAGCACGACGATCACCGTGTAGATGACGAGTGGCGCGTAGTCGCTTAGCAAAAAGATCTCCAGGTGGCAATGGCCGGAGGGACTATGCCGCCAATTCTAGTGCCCGGCGGACTGCGTCAGCGCCCAGGTTGCCGCCTACGGGTACTCACCGCTGGCTGGAGAGCTGTGGCTGTGGCGGATCCTCGTGCCGTTGGTGAGGGTGGCGTCGACTGGACAGTAGCGGTTGCAGGCCATGTCCAGCGCCTTCTGCACCTTGGCCTCGTCAGGCATGAAGCCATCTTCCCAGCCAATCTGGAAGTTGATCCGAATCGAGCTGAAGGCGCGGGGCCAGTCAGCCTCCTGGTCGCCCTCCACCAGGACCGCCAGGTTCTGGAAGCGCTGCTGGAACTTCTTCAAGAGGAGCGCGGCGTTGACCCCTGTGCAGCCGCCGAGAGCTCCCAGCAGCATCTCCGTCGGCCGCATGCCTTGGTCGTCACTGAAGGGCGCTGCCTCGTCGACTAGGGCCTGGTGGCCGGAGCCGGCCTCGATTTTGAACTTCGTCTTGCTGCCCGACCAGCGAGCGGTTGCTTTTGCCATGACGCTTTGCCTCAGTAGATTGACCGACGTGGACGAGCGAGCGCGCGGCCGCCGGTCGGCGCCGGGAGGCGCGGCGGAGATCCGGGCCACTTTCGGCCCGGCGGCGGCGAACTACTCCCGGTCATTCTTCCATGCCGACCCAGCCCGCCTGGACGAGGTGGTTGAGCTGGCCCGACCGCAGGCGGCTGATCTGGCTCTCGACGTGGCCACCGGCACCGGCAACACGGCGCTCGCACTTGCCCCCCACGTTGCCCACGTGATCGGTCTCGACCTGACGCCTGCCATGCTGGCCGAGTGCCGGCGCAACGCTCAGCGAGTCGGCGCTGCCAATGTCGGCTGGGTGCAGGGCGACGCCTGCCAGCTGCCCTTCGCCTCAGGTGTCATCGACCTCTACACAGTGCGCGCTGCACCGCATCACTTCTCAGACCTGGACGGCGCGCTGAGCGAGACGGCGCGGGTGCTGAAGAGAGGCGGCCACGCCTGTTTCATCGACTGCTCACCGCCCGAAGCGGCGCGCGAGCACCTTCACCTGATCGAGATCGGCCGGGATCCCAGCCACGTGCTGAGCCGGACGCTGGCCGAGTGGACGCAGCTCCTGGGCGAGGTGGGCCTGCAGGTCGAGAGCGCGCAGCGGCGGGAGCTGGACTGGGACTTCGAGGGCTGGATGGCAAACCTTGCCATCGAGCCGGACAGAGTCGAAGCGCTGGCGAGCAAGCTGGAGGCGGCGAAGGGCCAGGCGGCCCGGGAGCTGCGGCCGCAGCGGCGCGACGGCCGGCTCCGCCACGCCTACTGGCACGCCTTGATCCGCACAGTCAAGCCGTGAGCGGTGAGCTGCAGGCGGGCGACCTTGTGCTGCTGCACGATCGCGCCGGCCGCCGCTATCAGGCCAGTCTGAAGCCGGGTGCCACTCTGTCCCTCCACTCGGGCGCCTTGAGCCACGACGATCTGATCGGCCGGCCCGAAGGCGCTGTGGTCAGGACCAGCCGGGGTGTCCGGTTGCTCGCGCTGCGGCCCACTTTCGCCGAGCGGGTGACGGGACGCCGACGTGAAGCGCAACCCATCTACCCGAAAGACCTGGGCGCCATCCTGCTCCACGCCGACCTCTATCCCGGCGCGGCGGTGCTCGAGGCAGGTACAGGTACGGGAGCCCTGACGATGGCAGCTGTCAGAGCCGTGGGACCGCTGGGCCGGGTGGTCTCCTACGAGCAGAGGGAGGAGTTCCAGACCGCCGCCCGCACCGCCATCCAGGAAGTGCTGGGCTGCCTACCCGGCAAT
>JAABUQ010005048.1_pt1 | contig 21643 bp, 35 predicted proteins | sample 5560001 | NCBI WGS metagenome assembly JAABUQ01 (sample SAMN10711888, study PRJNA513371) | rock metagenome | isolation source: Antarctica rocks | place: Antarctica: Victoria Land, Finger Mt nord | collected 2015-12-18
TCGACGTCGTGACTCCCGAAGTGCTCTGGGCGAGAAGCGTCAGCGGATTCATCACGCTGGCAGTGATCGCTCTCGTCCTGGCCGGACATCGCCTGGGCCCCTGCTCCGAACCAGGTCGAACTCCGCTGTGACGACCAGCGCCGGCGGTGGACCCCAAGATTTGATGTTGGGACCGCCCGGGCCCTGGCAACGAGTGCGACGACACGATCGTGTCGATGCCGCGTCTGCCGAGCTCACGCGCACCTCCCAACCTGAGTGGTCGGGAGGTTGACGCGTCTGCATGCACCGCGTGGCGAGAGATCCGCAGCAAGTCTAGCGGCCCAGCATTCAGACTCGACCAGCACAAAAACCATCATCCGGAGCGCTTTGGTTGTCAAGAGATCGCCGTCAACCAATGAACGCCAGCAGGTCCTGATTCAACCGACGGGCGTGAGTGAGATACAGGCCATTCGGGGCATTCTCGTAGATGACGAGGCGAGCGTTGGGCATGAGCTCGGCCACGGGACAGCCGGTCCTCTCGACGGCGAACGAGGCGTCATGGTCACCCTGGATGACCAGAGTCGGCAGATCGATGCTCTGTAATTCTGGCCGAAAGTCCGCCTCGACACCCGTCTTACTGAACTCGATAACGGCCTGCAGCGACGTACGCATCAAGTCGCGTATCGTCCAGTCCACCACCTCCTTGGACACGTCGCAGCCGGGCAGGCCAACGCCGACGTACGCGTCTTTGTTGCTGTTGATCCATCGCCCGAAGTCCACCGCCCAGCTTTCGCGGACGCTGGCAAGGAGTGCGGCGGGAATCCCGCCCGGATTGTCCTCTGTCTGCACCAGCAGCGGCTGCGCAGGTGCAAGCAGCACAAGCTTGGCCACCCGCTGTCGTCCGTGGCGCGTCACGTACCGAAGGACTTCACCGCAGCCCATCGAGTGGCCGACGAGCACAACGTCGTGCAGATCCAGGCTGCCGATCAGCGTCGCCAGGTCGTCGGCCAGCGTGTCGTAGTCGTACCCGGAGCCGGGATCGTCGGAGCGACCGTGGCCTCGCCGGTCGTACGCAATGCAGCGCAGATTCCGCGCTGTGAGTTGAATCATCTGGAGTTGCCATTGTTCGGAGCTGAGCGCCCAGGATGAGACAAAGAGGACCGGTTGACCGGTGCCCCATTCGCGGTAGAACAGCGTTGGTTTGGCCGCGGATGACAACGTCGGCATGACTTCGTACCTTTCGGAAATAGAGTTCACGGTCAGTATCTGCCGTTGCCAGCAGGTGTGCGATTACGCGCGAGGTTATGGACACGGCCCTCTCTTAAAGGGCGATGTTGGGCGAGGTCTTCAGACAACTGTCACCGGGATGAGTAGGGCGAGACTGGCAGATTCCCGATCCGGTGAGTGTGGGCTTTGTCGGACACTTGGTGAATTGGATGGGACTCGCTCCGGGGCCGGCGTCTCTCTGGCCCGTCGTAGCCGCGCCGCACGGTGTTCCTTGTTACTGATTGCGGACGGGCGAGACGACGGTCGCTCCGGTACCATCGGACTGCCTGGCCTGCGCCCAGCTGGCGACCTCAGCGCCAGCTGAGCGGAAGCGGTTCAGGCAGCGATGGAAGATGCTCGGCGGAGGCCAATGAACTCCAGGTCTGCCAGCGCGGCCGTGAGCGCCGCCTGCGCGATCACCAGCTCCGTCCCGAGGTCGGTCAGGCTCGGATGTCCGAACAGGACCGCCAACAGACTGGCGGCGACCCAGACGCCATTCAAGGTGATCACCGCCCAAACCGCTCGGCGGTCCAGCTGCGGCCGGGTCTGGACGGCCCACACCGCCGTCCCGAAACCGACGAGGACAACTCCGAGAGGCCAGACGGCACCGACCAGTGTGCCGAGTTGATCGGCGAGCCAGGGCGCAGCGATGAGCACCGCGATCCCCAACGTGAACGAGGCGATCGCGTCAACTCGCAACAGAAGACGTAGCATGCCTCAAGCCGCCTGCTGTGGGTGCTCGAAGAAGCCGATCACTTCGCTGAGGCGGCCGTCAGCGCCAAGCGTGGCAAAATCCACCCCAGCGGCAATCGGCGCGCCACCGGCGGGACTGAAGAATTCCCATCTCCAGCGGGCACGATCGTTGTGCGCGTCAATCGACCCGACAAGCCGGAAGCGGTGCCCGGGGTAGTGCTTGTGCACGCCCGCGACCAGCGCGTCGAGCGCCTCAGCGCCCTCGGCGGAGAACATGGGGTCAATGTACCTGGCGTTTTCAGCCCAGGTCGACTGCATCGTTTGGCGTCGGCGGGTGGGGTCCGTTTCATTCCAAACGGCGAAGTAGCCGTCGACGACGGCGTCCAGATTGCCGACGGGCGCAGTTGAAGTGCGGGTGGTCATGAGTGACTCCAAGGGTTGATATGTGGCACGGCCGTGCACGCTGCCAAAGATGCCAATTGGCGCGCATCGCGTCGATTACGTGCGAGGTAATGGCCAAGGACGAGGCGAGCGGGTAGCTTGCGAGGTATGACGAGCGCACAGCCACTCCAGCGCGGCGTGGGCGAACTCTTGAGGCAGTGGCGTGAACAGCGTCGCCTGAGTCAACTGGAGCTCGCGCTGCAAGCTGAGATTTCGACGCGCCACTTGAGCTTCGTCGAGACGGGCCGTGCAGCACCAAGCCGCGAGATGGTTTTGCGGCTCGCGGACCAACTGGACATCCCCCTGCGCGAGCGCAATCTGCTGTTACTCGCGGCCGGGTTTGCGCCGGGATATGCAGAGTCAGCGTTTGACTCCCCGTGCCTGACCGCTGTTCGCGCGGCGATCAAGCAAGTGCTCACCGGCCACGAACCTTACCCAGCCGTGGTCGTCGACAGGCATTGGAATTTGATCGACGCGAACGCCAGTGTGTCGCTGTTCACCGAGCAGATCGCGCAGGAGCTACTCAGTCCGCCCGTCAACGTGCTCCGACTCAGTCTTCATCCAGCCGGCATGGCACCCCACATCGTTAATCTCGGTGAGTGGCGTGCACACCTGCTTTTACGGCTGCGACGACAGATCGCGCTGAACGCGGACCCGGAAGTTGAAGCGTTATATGCCGAGCTGCGTTCGTACCCGTGTGAGCAACCCGATCCCCCGGTTGCCTTGCACGGTTCGAGTGACGTGGTGGTGCCGTTACGCATCCGCCAGGCTAGCCGTGAGCTCGCCTTTTTCGGCATCGTCGCGAGCTTCGGTACGCCGATCGACATCACGGTGGAGGAGTTGGCGATCGAGTCCTTCTACCCCGCGGACGCCGAAACCGCAGCTGCCTTGCACGAGCGGGCGCGTGTCGCTCAGGCCGGCCTGCGCGCAAGAATATAGGCACGGGTTGTCGCGACCTCGACGCCTTCGTATGGGTAGTGCATCGTCGTCTCCAGGACCTTGAGTCCAGCTGCGTGAAAGCGGGCGATCACCTCATCCGGCTGGAAGAAGGCGAAGTCCATGTCCACAGCAGTGCCCAGCAACTCCTCCACGTGGCGGATTTCGTCGCCGACATGGAAGGCGGCCAACACATATCCGCCCGGGCGAAGCACGCGCTCGAACCGACGAAACGCCTGCTCCACCTGGTCCAGGCTGAAATGGACGATGGCATAGAATGCGACGATGCCGCCCAGCGTTTCGGGCGGGATGTCGAGCGCCAGCATGTCCTGGCGCTCGAAGCGGATGTCCGGGTTCAAACGAGCGGCGTGCGCCCGCATCTCTGCTAAAAGGTCGATGCCGAATACGTCTCCGACCCCGTGGTCGTAAAGATAGCGGGCGACTTGTCCGGGCCCGCAGCCGACATCGCAAACTCGGCCGAGCCCGCGCGTGAGATCGATGAATCGGTCCAACCACATGCGATCGAGTGGCTTGTGGGCCAGCTCGTCGACGTACTGCTCGGCGTACGGCCAGCCACCGCGGCATAGCTGTTGGGATCGGGCCTGGCTCGCGGGTCGGGGTGCATCTACTGCCGTGTGACCGTGCGTTTGCCACGGGCCACGTCGTCGGAGTCGATCCCCCAGCTGATGATCCGTTCAGGATAGATACGGATGATCGCACCCGCGAAGCCGGTCGCCGCTTCCGGCGGGTCGGTTAGGGCCTCGGCGTGGCCGCGAATCTCCAGACAGCGCACTCGCCACGGCTGCAGCGAAGCAATGTCGTCTATGACCAGAGCGACGCGGCCGTTGGCCTGCACATTGCGGAACTTCTGGCTTGCCTCGATGTTATGGCCGCCCACATCGATGGCCTCCAGAGAGGCGTTGTAGTGGAGGCCGACCGGACTATTCTGAAGCGTTCCATTGGGCTGAATAGTGGCCAGTCGAGCCAAACGTTGCGATGCCATGTAGGCGATCTCGCCATCGGTGAACAACATGAGTGCTCCGTTCAGACCGTTAAGACTATCTTGCCGTACCCATGACCGGATTCCATCTGGCGGTGCGCTTCGGCGACGTCCACCAGCGGGTAGGCGGCCCGAATGGCAATTCGCAGCTTGCCCGCGACCTACAGGTCGGTGAGCCGGTGCAGCAGCGCCGCGGACCGATCGGTGCTTAAACGGCGGATCCCGAGCTGGGCCGCGGTGGGGGTGAAGGCAGTGGTGCCGATGCGCTGCTTGTCCGTCACCAGCTGGACGGACGCGTGTAAAGCCGCGCTGGTACCACTGAGATCCAGCGCTGCGTCTACGCCGTCGGGTGCAACCGCGTGTACGGCGCGCACGAGGTCGTCGCCATACTCGAGTGGAATCGCGCCGAGAGAACGAAGATGATCGTGATTGCCTCAGCTGGCGGTGCCGATCACAGTGGCGCCGCTGGCTACAGCGAGTTGCACCGCAAAGGTGCCCACTCCGCCAGCGGCCCCGTTGACCAACACGGTTTCGCCGCTAATCAGCGCCAGGTCCGTCAGCGCCGTCGCGGCGGTTTGGCCCGAGGCGGACAATGCCCCCGCCTCCGCCCACTCCATCCGCTGCGGCTTGCGCACGATGTCGTCAACGCCCACGACCACGTGCTCGGCATATGAGGCGAGCATCGCCCAACCGAGTACCTCATCGCCGACCGAGAACTCGCTCACGTCTTCGCCCACGGCCTCGACCACACCGGCGAATTCATTGCCAAGGCGCTGAGGGAACCTGGCCGGCAGCCATGGCCGCGCGGCGCCGCTGCGAAAGAGGCAATCGAACGGTTGGACTCCCGCGGCGTGGACGCAGACCCGCACCTGGCCGGGTCCCGTCTGCGCGTGTTCAACCGCGACTGCGTGTAAAACGTCGGGGTCGCCGTACCTGGTGAACACGACGACCTTACTCACGACGGGTCCGCATTGGGCGACCGCCGGGCGGGGTGGACCAGCATGAGCAGCTGCGCGAGGCTGCGACGACGGTATTCAGGCGAATACGGGTCCACGCCGAAGAGCGTCGCCACCAACTGCGGCATCGCGATCGGCGCAAACGCAAGCAGGTGTGCGAGGAGCAAGATGAACTCGGCGTCCACGTCGTCGGCGAGCTCGCCCTGGCGCTGACGGCCGCGGGTCCGCGCGACTGCCTGACGCAGTTTGGTGCGTTGGGCCGCGGCGTCGTGGTCCTGCTCGAGCGGGTCGTCGCCCAAGGCCCGCCAGAGCACAAGACGCGCCCAGTCCGGTTGGTCCAGCGTGGCGTCGAGGTATGCGGCGACCGACTTGTCGAATGGCGCGTCGGATGGCACCAGCGCGGCTTCGGTGGACGCCCAGCGGCGACGCAGCTCCTCCAGCAGGCCCCCCTTGCCGCCGAAGTAATAGGCAATGAGTTGTTGGTTGACGCCTGCCCGAGCGGCGATGCCGGCAGTGCGCGCGCCGGAGTAGCCTTTCGCCCCGAACTCAACGACCGCGGCTTGAAGGAGCCGCTCACGCGTTTGGTCGGCAGGCTTACTGCGTTGGACGTGTGCCGACCGGGCTTGTTGGGGCGGGTGGCTGGCGCGTGCCAAGGGCGAGGCTGCCATGTTGAGCAGGATAATCAATCAATTGATTGAAATCAAGCCAGGCAAACAGCCGCCGAGTGGTCAAGTCGGCTCATTCCGTCTTGTCGGTGACCTGTGGCAGAAGCTTCAACAGCAAGCGGTGCAGCGCCGATCGCTCCGCAGCATCCAGGTCCGTGAGCAGCTGCAGTTCGAGCTCCTCGCCTGCCTGCCGCAGCTGCGACAGAAAGTCGCGCCCGCTGATGGTCAGCCGGACGACATGCCGTCGACGGTCATCTGGATGCTGTGCCCGCTCTACCAGGCCGCGCTGCTCAAGGACGTCGACGACGCCGACGAGATTGCGCGGATCGATACCCAGGCTCCGGCCCAACTCCTGCTGCGATGAACCGTCCAGGTCGGCCACAACCATCAACGCGCCGTAGTGGGCCGGGCGCAGATTCCATCTGGCTAGCGCTTGAGCGAACCGCCGGCGTGATTCGGCGCCAACGCGCGCCAGCAGAAACCCGGTGCTCTCCAGAAAGGCGTGTTGGGATCCCGGCGGCTGTGTGAGCGGCGGTGGATCGCCGCGTTTGACTCGACGAGCCACCAGTTCAGCGTACTACTAGCATTGTTTATGATGATCATATAGTATGCGTATTCAGAAGGGGAGGGTTCCCATGATGTCCAGCACACAGCTACTCGGCAAGGTCTGCGTCGTCACCGGCGCCAGCGGCGGAGTCGGCAAAGAGACCGCCAGGTCGCTCGCTGATATGGGCGCCACTGTCGTACTCATCGCCCGCGATCGCACCCGCGGTCAAGCTGCCCTGGCTGAGCTCACTCAATCCCGTGCCACTGGGTCCGTCGAGCTGTTGGTGGGGGACCTGTCGTCACAGGCGGAGGTGCGCCGCCTGGCGTCGGACATCCTCGAGCGGCACGCGCGTCTCCACGTGCTGGTCAACAACGCTGGCGTGGCGCTGCCCAAACGCCGCACCACGGTCGATGGTCTTGAGTCGACACTGGCGACAAACCATCTCGCCCCATTTCTGCTCAGCCACCTCCTGCTGGATCGCCTACGGACGAGCGCGCCTGCGCGCATCGTAAATGTCTCGTCGCACACCCATTCGTGGGTCCGCCGCATTCCCTGGGACGACCTCCAGAGCGAGCGGAGCTATGACCCGCATATGGTCTACAACCTGACCAAGCTCATGAACATCCTGTTCACGTACGAGTTAGCCCGGCGGCTGACTGGCAGTGGCGTAACCGCAAATTGCCTCCACCCTGGGTGGCCGATCAGAACCGATCTTGGCAGGCAGGAGACGGGCACTGCTGCGCTGTTTGACCGGGCAAGCAAACTGTTCGCGCGGTCGGCCAAGCGGGGCGCTGAGACGTCAGTGCACCTGGCGAGCTCAGCCGAAGTCGGCAACACTAACGGTCGATACTTCGTCAATCGCCGGCCGACGCCTTCCTCGAGACTGTCGAATGACGCGTCGGCGGCGCACCGGCTGTGGACAGCCAGCGCCGAACTGTGCGGCTTGAGTGAGCCGGCGCCGGCGAGTCCGCCGCGGATTGCGCTTCCGGTGACCTGAAGCATCGTCGCCGGGCCGCCGTGAACCGGTATGACCCGAGCGGGAAACAAGATGTGAGGTGATGCACGACTCTGATGCGCAGGTGATCGCCCGGTCGATTGGTGTTCCCGCCGCGTTCGGGAGTCTGTTCGATCGGCACGCGGCCGAGTTGTTCCGGTTTCTCATCCGCCGCATTGGCCCGGATGCGGCCGACGGACTGCTCGGCGAAGTCTTCCGCATCGCCTTCGAGCGGCGCTCCAGCTTCGATGGCAGTCGTCTCTCGGCGCGACCCTGGCTGTATGGAATCGCCACCAACGTGCTGGCCAAGCACCATGGACCGCGTAGCGGCGACGGTTGACGCCCGACGGTTTTGGCCTCGGTTGGCCACTGCGCTGGCCGAGATTCCCGACGGAGAAGGCGAGGCGCTCTTGCTCTTAGCGTGGGAAGAGCTGAGTTACGAAGAGATTGCCACGGCTGCGGCACACCCGAGCCCGACCTTCCAACTCCAGCGCAGCATGACCAGCCTCCCGGTTGTCCTGATTCATCCTACCTGGCGCGTGGGCCGGTCCTGGTACCCGGCTTGTCTTCCCGCGCTCCCGTGCTAGCCCGACAATGTTGCAGAGAAGAGTGGCGACAAAGCAGAGGGAGCCATGTCAAAAAAGATCCGACGAGATCGGAGTAGAGCAGGCGTGAGGCGTGGCTTCGAAATACAACGCTAGCCGATTGCCCGCCGTGAGCCAGCGACTCGCCTGGCGCCGGCTTCGCTGGGGCGGCCTTGTGGTCCTGGCGCTGGTGCTCAGTGCCAGCTGCCGACCAGCACCGCTTGCCACCTTCCCAGCCGAGCTGGTATGGCAGGGGGTGGCCGCCGCCTACGGGGCGCTGTGGCTGGCGAGTGTGGAGATCCTGGACCAGGAACCATCTGCCGATGGCCAGGTTCTCGTCTATCGGGTGCTCGATCCGCTGGTGGAGCCCAGAACAGCCGGACCCCGACCAGTGGCGATCCTGCTCTTCGCCCGCCCGGTCCAAGGTGGGTGGCAGACGGCGGGGGGTGGCGCGATCGGGACAATTGCCCTCATGGATCACTTCGCTGTTTCCTGCGCCTGGACGTGGCTGCGCGACATCGCTGGCGAGCCAACCATCGCGGCGTTCTACTGCACGGTCGAGAATCCGCGTGTGGCGGCCATCGAGCTCGAGCGGATGGACGGCGCTGTGCAGCGGGTAGCGGCCTTAGCTCTAAAAACGTCGGTCCGGACCGCGCGCGCTGGCGGCCGCCCGGTCAGTTTGCCAGGGTCAACTGGGCCCGCGCGTGGCGCTCCAGGCGCTCCAGCTCATCGGCGTACAGCGGCTTGAGCAAGCGCGGGGCGAGCAGCCGGGTGAACAGGCCTTGCACGCCGCTGGTGTCCAGAAGGGTGTCGAAGCGGACGCGGGATTGCTGGCCGACCGGCTCGACGGTAAAGGTCGTCTGATCGCGATCGTTGGCCTCGACCAGGACGCGGCCGGGCTCGGGCTCGGCGACGTGCTGCGTCAGCGCGCGGCTGGTGCCGCCGATGGTTACCTTGAAGGTGATGACGGTGCCGGCGCCGATACCGCCGCGTTCGATGTGCATGTCGGAGAAGGCGGGCGGCAGGAAGCCGCCCGGGCGGTGGTGGTGGCGGTAGTCGGCAATGCAGGCGTAGACGACCGGGGCTGGCGCGTCGACCAGGCGCTCGGCGCTGAGATGCAGCTTGCTCATGCGTCTCCCTCTGGCTCTTGGGCGTGTACCGTCTGGTACGTGTACCGAATGGTACATCTCTGCTAGACTCGCCGCAAGTGGTGGCTCGCTCGTGTTCTGCGCGTGATCGGCTCCTGGCCGCCGCGGTCGAGTACGTCGTCGCCAATGGCCTCAGCGGCCTCACCCTGCGCCGCCTGGCCGAGGCTATCGGCACCAGCCATCGCATGCTGATCTACCACTTCGGCTCACGGGAGGGCCTGCTGGTGGCAGTCATCCGCGTGGTCGAGGCCGCCCAGCGCCGGTACTTTGCCGAGCTTGCGGCTGCCAACCCGCGGCTGCAGCCTGGCGAGGGGATCAGGCACATGTGGTGCCACTTCACCGACCCTAGCCTCGCGCCGCACGAGCGGCTGTTCTTTGAGGTCTACGGCCAGGCGCTGCAGGGTCGGCCGGGCACCGCCGGCCTGCTCGACGACATCGTCGATGCCTGGGTCGAGCTGATCGCGGCCTATGCTATCGAGCGCGGGGTGCCCGCCGACACGGCTCGCGCCGATGCTAGGCTGGGTGTCGCGGTTACCCGCGGCTTGCTGCTGGACCTGCTGGCAACCGGCAATCGCCCGGCCGTCGACGCGGCCCTCGAGCGCTACATCAGCCAGTACGAAGCCGGTCAGCTGTAGCCGCTCGCGCCAGGTCGAGAAGGAATCCGCGGCTGCCTCAGCCGGTGTAAGGTGCCTGCATGCCGGCCAGGACGATCGTTCTCGAGCTTGAAGGCCGCGACGTGGTGATCACCAACCCCGACAAAGTCTTCTTCCCCCGGACCGGGCATACCAAGCTGGACCTGGTGAACTACTACCTGGCCGTGGCTGACGGCGCGATTCGGGGCGTCGACGGCCGGCCGATGGCCATGAAGCGGTTTGTCAACGGCGCCGAGAGCCAGCCGTTTTTCCAGAAGCGGGCGCCGGACTCCCGCCCGGAGTGGATCGAGACGGTCGACTTGAGCTATCCATCCGGGCGGACGGCCAGCGAGATCGTCGTGCGCGATGCGGCGCAACTGGCGTGGGTCATCAACCTGGGCTGCATCGACCTGAACCCGCACCCGGTGCGGGCTGACGACGTGGATCGGCCGGACGAGCTGCGCGTGGACCTCGACCCCATTCGCGGCGTGCCCTGGGCGCACGTTCTGGACGTCGCGCTGGTCACGAAGACGGTGTTGGAAGACTTCGGACTGGTCGGCTGGCCGAAGACGTCCGGCTCGCGCGGCTTCCACGTGTACTGCCGGATCGAGCCCCGCTGGGCATTTCCGGACGTCCGCCGCGCGGCTGGCGCGCTGGCGCGCGAGGTGGAGCGGCGCGCACCGGACATCGCCACCAGCAAATGGTGGAAGGAAGAACGGCACGGCGTTTTCGTCGACTACAACCAGAATGCCAAGACCACACGACTGCCTCGGCCTACTCGGTCCGCGCTGTGAGTTTGATGCTGAGCAGGCACTCGAGTTAGACCGAGTCGTCTTCGCTGGGTACGTTGCCGGCCTGCGCGATGCTGAGTGGGACGGCAATGTCGAGCAGGTGCGGCTGGGCTACACGATTGCTGGCCGCTGGAGCGTCTCGCAAGCGCCCTACACGAGTTGGGATCCGACAATCATCCGACCAGAAAACCGGTCTAAGGTTCTCGGACGAGTTTAGCGAGCTACTTTCTTTCTCGATGTTCAGTCGTGAACGGCGGAAGGTGAGGATTGGAGCAACTGGGCGGCAGCACGTACGGAGGCATCAGTGCCCGCGAGACAGCAGGGCATGCTTCCACCGATAAGGTGTAATAACGGTCGGCTCGGACCACTTGGGCCGGGCAGTTCCTTCTCGTCGGACTGACCTGGACCGCCACGGAAGCCGCCCCTATTTCCACCGATAACTCGGCGTGGCAATTCCTTAGACCGGTTTTCGGGTCCAATGATCGTCGGACCCCAGCTACTGCACCATCTCTCCCCGCTGGCTTGGGAGCACATCGTGCTGACCGGCGAGTACCACTGGGCACCGGATGCGACGCGCCGACCGGGCCAGCGGCGTGAGTTGCGGCCCGAGCGGTCAACGTAGAGACCCTTCGACTCAGCGCTTCATGCAGCCCGTGGCTGGCCTACCGATGCTCGTATAGGTTGTCAAGCCCCGGCCAGGGTCTGAAGGGCGCCATCCTGGTCCACCGGCGGCGTACCAGCCGAAGCGTTCTGTCTGAGCAGAAGCAGGGCTGGGTTCCTGGCCAGCAACGGATACAACTCTCGGGCGAGGTAACGCTTCAAACAGCGGAGGATCTCTTTCTTGGAGAGGCCTTCGGTGGTGCGCCGTTTGACGTAGGCCCGCGTGGCCGGGTCCCAGCCCATCCGCCCGACCGCGAGCAAATGCAGGACCCGATTGGCATCGCGGTCGCCGCCGCGGTTGAGCCGATGCCGATTGGTCTTGCCGGAAGAGGCGGGGATGGGAGCAACCCCGCACAGGTGAGCGAAGGCGCTTTCAGACCGTAAGCGGTCGGGGTTGTCACCGGCTGTGGCGAGCAGGGTGGTGGCGATATCGGTGGCGATCCCTTTGACCGCGACCAGGTCCGGGGCCGCCTGGGCAACCAGGAGCTCCAGCTGTGCCTCGAGGGCCTTGACCTCGGCGCTCAACTGCTGATGGCGTATCGCCAGAGACTTGAGGGCCAACTGGGTCGCCGTCGTCGGGGTCGTCAACGGCAGCCGTGGTCGGAAAGCCGCCGCCGTCTCCACAAGCTGAGTCCGGCTGAGCTGTCGGAGGCGGGTGCGGAGGGTATCCGGGGCGGTAACGACGAAAGCGTGCAGCTGATTGGCAGCCTGGGTGCGTGCCTTGAGCGCTGAGCGGCGAGCGGCTTGTAGGGCGCGCAGCATCTCGATCGGACCGTCCCCGGCCTTGGGCTGGGCAGTCGCCGTCCCAGCCTGCACCGCCCGTGCGGCTGCCTCGGCATCAATCACGTCGGACTTTCCCCGGCCACGCCGATCGTGGCGCTTGGGCCGCTCCACCTCCACTACCTCGAATCCCTGGCCGCGCAGCCAGCGGGCGAGCCCAGCGCCATAGCTGCCGGTGCCCTCGATTCCGAACCGCTCCAGCGTCCCCAAGCTGCCGGCCCACGCGACCAGATCCCGGTAACCCTCCGGGGTCGTCGGCACGGAATGGGTTGCCAAAAGGCGGCCGAGGTGATCCAGGGCCGCGGCGACGTGCACATCAGCGTGGGTATCCACACCGACTGTAAGCTGCACCTCCGTCGATACCGATGCTTGCATCGTGTCTCCTGTCCTCCAAGTCATGGCACCCACCGGGTGGACGGCGGACAGCACTGCGATGGGACCGATGAGATCAAGCTCGTATCAAGTCACGATCATCGTTCCGGTGGGGCCTGAGACACCCGCCGTGGCTGGTCGACAGATCGGTAGCAAGGCATACAGCCGGTACAAAATCGGGTCAGACCAGCCCGGTGGGCATCTCCCCTCTATCTTCGCAGTACAAATTTCCCGAAATGATGTCGTGACCCGGTGATGGTTGAGTCCGGTTGGTACGGGCCGATGTTCCACGAACGGACAGTGCTACGCTGGCCTAGTTGACGTAACAAAGCCGGCATGCAATGCACGCGCTTTTTTTTATCCATAGACTGTTAGAGCAAGGGCCGGTAGCTCAGTTGGGAGAGCGCGGCGTTGCAGGTCTCTCGTCTTTAGGAGGAGAGGTCTGCAAGGCCGCCGAGGTCGCGGGTTCGATCCCCGCCCGGTCCACCCTAGTCTCGGCCACACCTCTGCCTCCCCGACCCTATGGCGGTAGCTCCGGGTAGCGGAGGGCGGCTGTCACCCGAAGGGCCGTAGCAAGCCTGCGAGCGTAGGACGTCGCGCAGCGACGTTGACTGGCGCGCGTAGCGACCGACAATCCCTGGCAGGGTCGGGGAGGCTTCCTTTCTTAGCCTGGAGAGTCCCTCTTGGTAGAAAGGCGAACAAGTCTGTTCGCACGGCCTACCAGGGGGGCTCGAACCCCCGACCTCCGGGTGCGAACCCGGTGTTCTATCCAGCTGAGCTACAGGACCCTGTTGCGCTAGGCGAACCTAGGGCCGAAACATCTTACGCCGCTCCCTCCACGGCGGGCGAGGCGCGTCTCCTACGCTGGCAGCAGACGCCGCCACCATGGGCGCGCACGCGGCGGATCGGATGACGTCTGGGTCGGCTCGACAGTCAGGCCCTCAGAATCGCTTGTTTGGGGCCTCAAATGCGAAGTCGGCTCTGGGAGTGCGAGCTGGGCCTGCTCGAGCTGTTGGGCCAGGTGCTCCGCGCGAGCCTGCCGCATCGCCGCGGCCGCCGCGGTGCGGACGAGCTCGGCCTGAGTGTCGGCGAGCAACTGCGCCAGGAGCGGTGCCTCGAGGATTTCCCGTTCTGACACTGATTTCGCCCTGCGGTGTCAAGGCCGCAGGGGTGCTTACACTCCGCGCACAATGCTGCATGGCCAAGGCAGGCTGGTACGACCCTGGGCCGATCAAGCCGCGGGACGTGGTCAGCAACCCACGCTGCAGCGAGTGCAAGAGTCTCGACACGTTGCGCCCGTCGTCGCCCGCCATGTTCCACCCCGAGCACATGTTCCACCCCGAGCACAAATGGGGCCCGTCGCACCGTGCCATTGGACGGTGGCGGGGAGCGCTGCCCGTGCACCGCGCACGAGCGTGGTCCGATGGCTGGCGCTTAGGACTGCGGGGTCTCAACGCGGAGGTGGCAATGGTCCCGCTAGCTATTCGGGCGACAGATCAATGCTGTAGGTGTCGCACCCGAACACGTTGTAGTCGTAACGACCCGCGGGTAGCCCCTGCAGATGCACTCTTCCCGTCTGGTAGATATAGATTTCCTCGTTGGCCACGACCTGCTGGGCGCTGTAGCCGTTCGCGGTCACAACATGCAGGGTGATCCCGCAGTATCCGTTGTACTTGTTCGTATGGGGAAGCTCCGTACTGGAACTCCACACCAACTGATAATCGCCCGCGTCGAGATGGAACGTGGCACTCCGACCACCGTGCGTTTTGTCGTGGTACTCGACCGTGTTGTCCTCGACGACAATAGGGATCAGGGCGCTCGCGTAAGTCTCACGACAGTAACGCGCGGCCGACGCACCAGAGGACTGCTCCACGAGGGCACACACGGTATCCGGGCCGTCAGCGAGCGCAGGACCTGGCACGAGGCTCGCCAGGACGAACGCGAGAACAAGTAAAAAGCGGACCATGATGGTCCTCGATTCTCCGACGCATCTCCCCGCGTCGGCCGTTCACACACACATTAACAGTAACGCTTATTGGCGCTCGGTGACGGCGATGCATGGGACGAGCTGACTGGCGCCCGCAGCGACCGACGAGCACGCGGGTCGGCGTGCTCGTCATGGCGTAGCTGGCAGGCGGCGCCTAGGCGGGCTTGCTCGGCGAGACGTCAGTCGTCGCCATGTCGGAGAGACCGAGCGTTTCGATGCAGACTAAGGCCGACGCCTGCCAGATCGCGGTGCGCTGAGCGTCGTCGCCGACCAGGAAGAGTACGTCGTTCTTTAGGCGAGACCACTCAGGATCGTAGACCACATTGACGAGTCGAGCAGCCTCTTTGTCAGCCACTCCCCGCTCGACCAATAGCTTGAACGATTCGATCTTCAGGGTTGTGAAGCCGCGGGAAAGGAAGCCGTGGGCTTCCTCTGCCTGTCGGTGGCTTTTGCGCCAGCTAGCGAAAGGGTTGGGCACGGCTGCAGTCGTTACGCTGCGGCCGATCCCTGCGTGTGCTGCACTAAGGCAGCCAAAGCATCTCCCTCGGCGATGATGCTCCCATCGGAACTTCCCGTGGAATCATCGACAGCGAGCGCCAGCGTAGCGACTGCGGCGAGTCCGCCGTGGAGGATGGCCTCGCGAACATCACGAAGCGCCGCGTCCTGGGTCGAGTAAACGCCGACCACATTCCCGGTGCTCAGTTCAGTAAGTTCGAATGCCATGGTGTTGACTGTACTCCTCAGGGTCAAGCTGACAAACCGACTATCGGCTGAACGTCGGTAATGAGTGAGATGCACGTGTCTTCGCAGCAGAGCACAGTGAAATGGCCTGGTCTCAACGTCTGCCTGACAAGCACCCGCGCATCGTCGAGCGGCAGAGTAAGCGCGGCGAGGTAGGTACCGATGCGGCCCTCGAATCTGTGAGCGTTCCGCTGCGCTGCATCAGGAGTGTCGAACATGGAGAGACCAGCCCACAGCAACGGCTCTTTTGATTCCGCGCCGCGCATAGGCAGGCATCTGGTGAGGTTGGACGTAAAGTCGCCGCGAGCAGGAGTGGCGCCACGAACGATGCGATACAGAGTGCGATGCACCTCTGTCTGAGTCGCCATAGCGGGATCGGGATTGGGGTCAGGTGCAGAGTGCTCGGCATGAAGTCGTCGAACTTCTTGCAACGCTGCTTCGACCTCATAGTCCGGAGGCTGGGGGCCTTCTGGCATCGCTTATAGTATACTGTTTAGCATGGATTCCAGCATAGACGAGAAGGTTCGCGAGAACCGATTAAGGCGCATGGCCCAGCGCCAGGACCTGATCATTCGCAAGTCGCGACGACGCGATCCGCGGGCGCATGATTACGGCATTTATCACCTGTTCGACCCGTACCACAACGCGATCGTACTCGAGGGTGCCAGCAGTTTAGACGAGATCGAGGAGTGGCTGACGCGTGACCCCGCGTGAAGCGATAGCTGAATACTTCATTGACCAAGCCAAGTGGCGACGGGGAAAGCCGCGGAGCACCCCGACGATTCTCGGAACGAGTCGTCTGCACATGGCCTCGACGAACTCGCAGCTTTCGTCCGCGGCCTAGCAGACGACGACAGGAGACTCATCGAGTTGGGTGCACTCGGGTTTCGCGACGGACTGTGGATCCCACCTTCCGCCGACGCAGCCGGTCACGCTATATCGCGGTTCCGATTCGACCGACGGGACCAGTCTTGTGACCTATTTCTCACTCAACTGGTGCCGCTAGTCGGCGACGACGCAATCCGTCAGGCGCAATTCGCCGACGAATTGCCTTACCCAGAGGACGGGTATTAGGCACATCTGCCCGAAAACCTCCGTTTAGCATCGATCGAGCATAGGGGGTACTTGCGGGCGGTCAGCCTATAGCGGAAAGCTGGGAGGATGCGGCTGATAAATGATGGACTCACCCTACGGCTCGAGGGAGCAATCGGATCACCGCGCGTGGCCGTCAAAGACTTGCTCGACGTGGCTGGTCTGATCACTACCGGGGGCTCGGCCGCCCTGGCGGACGCAGCGCCGGCGGATGCGGACGCCCGCATCGTGGCACGGCTCCGGGCGACTGGCGCAGCGATCGTCGGTAAGACGGCGCTTCATGAGCTCGGCCGTGGAACCTCGGGTATCAATGCCTGGTCTGGAACACCCCGCAACCCACTCGATCCAGCCCTGGTTCCGGGTGGCTCGTCCAGTGGCTCTGCTGTCGCTGTGGCGGTGGGGGTGGCCGACTTCGCTCTAGGGACGGACACCGGCGGCTCGATTCGGATTCCGGCGGCGTGCTGTGGAGTCGTGGGGCTCAAACCCACGTACGGTCGGTTGAGCGTGCGCGGGCTGCTGCCGCTGGCGCCTAGCCTGGAGGTAGTCGGTCCGCTGGCTTTCTCAGTGGAGGGCATCAGCCAGGCAATGGTCTGCCTGGATCCAACCTGGCCCCACGGAGATTGACCGCCCGCGGCGGGTGGGTCGGATCCGCCCAGTCGGTGAGGCTATCGACGCTCGAATTAACACCGCTGTTGACCGAGCTTTTGCTGAAGCCGACGTTGAGGTCCACGACCTCGACGTGCCAGGTTGGCAAGCTGCCTTCGACGCGGCTGTGGTCATTCTGCGTGCTGAAGGCTGGCAATCGCATCGCCATCTGCTGGCTCGATTGGATCGACTCGGCCCCGGCATCGCTGACCGCATCGCGCGCGGCCAGGCGGTAGACGAGGCCCACTACCGTTGGGCGCTCGAACAGCAGACGCGATGGCGAGCCGAGCTAGAGCTTCTCTTCGATCATGTAGACGTACTGGGGCTGCCGACGCTCCCAGCCTTCCCGCCGCACCTGGATGCACCTATGGAGCACTCCCCCTCGACGTGGCTGACCCTGCCACTGAACCTTGCGGGTCTGCCCGCGCTTGCATTGCCCATCGCTGCGCAGGCGCGCTGGCCAGCTAGCCTGCAACTCGTCGGCCTTCCGGCGCGGATGAAGCCGTTGTCCGCGCGGCAAGCATCATCCCAGGTTGATCACGTCGGGCCGGAATGAAAGGCCCTGGATTCGTAGGGGGTGGCGGCCGTCGATATCGCGTGCATCGAGTCGTTGTCCATTGAGTCGGGTGCCAATCTGTTTTGCGTAGACTGCGCGTACTGCGCACTTCTCGGCGCAGTAGGGGTTTTCACGTGACCACCTCGGTCGTGACCGCGGGCAGCTTGTTGATCGTGACACGATGCGTTCGAGCTGGGCAAACAGCCGCTGAACCAGGCGGAAGTTGCCGCCGGTGACGCGAGCGATCGCATTGACGACCGCAGCATCGGTTGTTTCGTGTTGTGTCGCGTCCAGGCCGAGCTGCACCCACGCTGCACCCACTGATGCTCGATCACGCCCTGCAGTTCCTTCCCGCTCAGGGGTCGGAACTGATGCACGAAGCCGACCCGCGAGTACAACTGCGCGTAGCGAGCCAGTCGTTTCTGAAGGCCGGGCATGCCAATCAGCACCATGCCTACCTGTCGACGATCGTAGAAGTCGCGCAACTGCTCGAGACTGGCGTTTTGAGTCGGTCGGCTTCGTCAACCACAAGCAAGTCGGGTGGTTGGCTCATCACCGTTGCATTTGGATCGCCGTACCACGTGGCTCGCGCACCCAGGCCGTCGACTGTCCCCCACAGGTTGCGGACAGCCTGATCTACAGTGCGCGGCGTGTTGGTCATGCCTGGCACCGGCGCCATGGAGGTGACGTGCAATGGAGCCGGCGACCGCACCCCAATCGAGATCGGTTGAGGTGCAGAACGTGAGCCCTTCCCGTCAGACGTGTGGGCGGGAAATCAACCCGCCTGACCGACGACAGCCGGCTCCGCGTTTGTATTTCTCCCGCTGTACTTACTTGATCGCGCCGATTTTGAAGATCTTCGTACTGCAGACGGGGCAGATCCCCTCGGTGGCCGGACGTCCATTCTTCATCGTGATCTGCTTGGCGTTCTTGATCTCGCGCTGAACCTTGCACTTCATGCAGTAGCCAGTGGATGTAGCGGTTGCCATGATCACAGTTTCTCCAAGATGGTGATTGTGTATTTCGGGGAAAGCGAACACCCGTTTCGGCTGAAGCCGAACGCGCGTTTCGCCTGAAGCCGAACGGTCATTCCGATGCCGAACAGAGGTCCAACCAGCGGCGATCGTAGAGGCTATGTCGTCATAGTCAGGTGACCGAAGTTTGGGTCATCACCTCCCTCGTCCCCGATAGTAGTGCCCGCCGGTGTCGGTCATCATGCGCAGGACTCGCCGATGAGGTCAGCAACCGCCACAGCCTCGTCGCAATGCGGGCATGGCCCTCCGGGGCCAAGACGACGCATGAACACTCCGCAGTCGTCGCAACGCTGTTGGCCGAGCGCTCGGCTTTCACATTCTGGGCACTGGTACACGATGGCCGTCTTTGGCAGGCGGGTGGCCAACCCGAGGTGGATCTCGTCCGACGGCCGCTGGCGGAGGCGGAAGCCGCGTTGTCGGCAGGCGTCGTCGCAGTAGGCTTTGCGGCCTTGAACCGGAAACGTACGGCCGCACGCGCCGCAGACGCGGTGCTGGTTGGGAGTCGGGCTATCGTTACGCAACGGGTGGTTCCTCCCCTGGTTGTCGGCGGCGCATCGAGCTGCCCTTGAGCGTCAAGCGGTGGGCGTTGTGGATCAGACGATCGAGGATGGCGTCGGCGAGCGTGGGGTCACCGGCGGCCAGCGCCGGGTGCCAGGCGTCCACCGGCAACTGGCTGATCACCAGGGTTGAACGCACCTGGCTGCGGTCGTCGATGACCTCGAGCAGGTCCTTGGCCTCCACTACGCTGGGCGACGTCAACAAGAAGTCGTCGAGCACCAGCACGCTAATCCGCGCCAGGTGTGCCAGACGACGCACGTAGCGACCGTCGCCACGCGTAAGCGCCAGTTCGGCGAGCAGCCGAGGCGTGCGGATGTACAGCGCGGTGTGACCGCGGCGGACGGCGGCATGGGTGAGAGCGCAGGCGATGAACGACTTGCCCACTCCCGTGGGTCCGGTGACGAGCAGGTTGTGGTGGGCGGCCACCCAGCCCGCTTGGGCCAGGCTCATGATGACCGAGCGATCAAGTCCGCGTGGGGCGCGAAAATCGATGTCTTCCACGCTGGCCTCCTGGCGCAACTTGGCCGCCTTGAGCCGCAACACGAGCCGGCGGCTGTCGCGGGCTTCGGCTTCGCGATCGACGAGCAGACCGAGCCGTTCGTCGAAGCTCAAACTGAGGTATTGGCTCGATTCGAGCTGCTCGCGCAGGCCGAGCGTCATGCCGAACAGGCCCAGCGCGTCGAGTTTGTCGAGGGTCTGGTTGATCAGCATGGCTCAGGCCTCCAGCAAGGTCAGCGCTTGCTGGTAGTAGGCTTGTCCGCGCAGGTTGGCATGCTGGATGGGCACCACATTGGTGGCTACCTCGACGACGGTCGGCACGCGGTCCAGGTCATGCTTGAGGATGGAGTGCACACTGGTGTACGAGGTGCCGTTGATCGCCAGAGCGCGCTCGCACGCAGCGCTGACACGCTCGTTGCCGTACTGTTTGACCAGGCGCTTGAGGCCCAGGCACGCCCGGTAGCCTTGCTCGGGATGCTTCCGCGTCGTGAGTATCGTGTTGATCATCTCGGCCACCGGTGGTCCGACGCTGGCGCCCCATCTCACCAATTTCGACGGCGTCCACTCCGCGTGTGCTCGGTGAGCCGCGGGCATGTGGTCCGGGTTGGTGATGAATCGACGCTTTCCATACTCGCGCACGTGGCTGGCCACCCGGCGGTTGCGGTGCAGAATCTCGACCACGTGGGCAGTGGTGCGCACATCAACCGGCTCATGTACCAGTTGATAGGGCACTGAGTAGTAACGCTCGTCGAACTCGATGTGATAATCGATATTCACCTTTGCCGACTTCCAGGTAGCCAACTCGTAGGGCGTCGTCGGCAGCGGCTGGAGTGCAGCGCGTTCGAGTTCCTCGAACAGAGCGCGGCGCGAGACCGGCTGACCACGGAACGGACGGGTATTGACGATGGCAAGTTGTTCGGCGACAGCCGAGTTGGCCTCGGCCAGTGAGAAGAACTGACGTTTGCGCAACGGCGCCAGAACCCAGCGCTCCGTTACTTGAACAGCAATCTCGATCGCACCCTTATCCCTGGGGTGGTACGGCCTGGCGGGCAAGATGGCCATCGAAAAATGAGTGGCCAACTCCAGATAGCTGGGGTTGAGCTCCGGGTCGTACCAGCAGGCTTTGGTGACGCCCGACTTCAGATTATCTGGGACCACGACGCGCGGGGAACCGCCGTACGCCTTTAGCGCGTTGACGTGGGCGCCCTGCCAGGAGGGGAGGTCCTGACTGCCCGTCACCTCCACATACAGGTAGCCACTGGCACCCAACGCGCACGCAAATACTTGCGCTTGCCAGATCTCGCCGGTCGTGGGATCGGTGATGGGCAGCGTATCACCGCAGAAATCGACGAACATGCGCTCGCCTGCGACGTACTCGAACCGCATGACCACGTCCTGACGACCGAGCCAGCGGTGGTAGTGCGCGCAGAACTGGGTGTAGCCCAAGCCGTCGGGATGAGCCTGCTTGTATTCGAGATGCAGGAGCTGCAGGGTGACGTGCTTGTTCTTCTTCCGCTCGCGGTGCACCGCCAACCAATCGGGCTCCGGGCGTCCCGGCCGATTGGCGTCTTCATCTCGCTTGAACAGCCGCTCCTCCAGAGCGTTCGCGTCCAGGTCGTCCGGCAAGGGCCAGCTCAGGCCAGCGGCCTGCGCCCGCTTGACGTAGCTCTGGATGGTGGACGGGCTGATCTCGACGCTCTGGCCGATCTGACGGTAGCTGAGTCCCTGCGCGGCTAGACGCAAGACTTCCGAAATCCTTCGCATCGATAATCTCCTGTGCGGCACGTTGGCCTCCCTCGCTGAAGTTGGACGCTCCAACGAGGAGGCTACGTGCCGTTTCGGCCACTACGACGCTACTGGGGCTTGACCTCGTAGCCGTTACCCGGGCGAGTTACGCTCTGTTGCCCGGGCTGTTCGGCTTGAACCGAAATCGGTGTTCGGCATCAGCCGAAACGACTGTTCGGCTTCCTCCGAAATCGGTGTACGCCTTCAGCCGAAATCGCTGTACGGCTCACTCCGAAACGACTGTTCGTTTTGGCCCGAAATACACAGTATCCACTTTTCCGACGCATCAACGAGTATCTCGTG
>JAABUQ010005049.1_pt1 | contig 21637 bp, 21 predicted proteins | sample 5560001 | NCBI WGS metagenome assembly JAABUQ01 (sample SAMN10711888, study PRJNA513371) | rock metagenome | isolation source: Antarctica rocks | place: Antarctica: Victoria Land, Finger Mt nord | collected 2015-12-18
AGGGAATTTCAGTGGTGAAACCGCGTCCCGCAAGGGGCGTTAGAAAGGCTTGAGCGGTATGAACAGAAATGTTCACGTACCGTTCTTAGAGGGCTTGGAGGCGGCAACGCCTCCTGGCTACTCGGCGATGTCGAAAAAGGAACAGCAATGGCACCTCGTCGGCATCCTACTCTACAACATGATGAGAAAAGGGCAGCTACAAGACGTGGCGAAAGGAGACATGAGAAGTCAGGGTGCATTGGTTGCCAAACTGTTCGGGGTGGTTGCTTAAACCAAACAAGCACAGGGACTCTCTCGTCATCTTGTCTGCTTTAAATTTCTTGCAACATAACCCACTCTTTGCAGACCATCAAATGCCATGACCAAAAAAATCGCCGATTTCGAAAGATGGTCAAGCTTCACACAAGGTGATGTTCCATAGCGTAACGAGTCGCGGAACTCCGGGAGGAAACTCCCAACTTGCTATAGATCGTCCGTACATGCGAATTGACGGTGACCAACCCAATGACGAGTTGCTCTGCAATGAGAGCACTGCTCAATCCCTGTGCAAGCAAATGTAACACATCTCTCTCCCGTGGCGTCAGCCTATTAGCATAGGTTACAGGTACTTTCGTTGAAGGACAGGACGGCTCAGGAGCCACTTGTGACTCTGGTCCGGAAAGCGCTTGTTCTAACGTAATGGCTTGCCCCGTATTCCATATCGTCGAGAATGTCTGTTCATCAAGCTGAGCAAGTACTATCTTCACCACTTTAGAACAGAACAGATGCCTATCCATGATGCTGACTAACCATTCATATGATCCCAAATCAGAAGGCCCATCGTTCGCCTTATAGAGAGCTTCAGCTTTCCCCCACAAGCGCACCGCCCAGGTATACTGCTTATGCAGTGCCCCGATTGCTCCCATGCCCACCAGACATGCGACAATAGGTAAGAGGCTACCTGTCTTGATGATTGCTCTGCTGATCTCCATCCCCTTCTCATACATTGCCTGGACATCAACCCTGTTTCCTTGCGTCTCAGCGAAAAGGGCCTGAGCATGTACAAACCTCATCATCACATAAAACTCTCTCGTTTGTTGACTCAGTGCAAGCCCTTTCTTTCCTAATGTGTATGCTTGAAGATGATCACCTTGAAAGTAAAAACTGTAGGCCAGAACCAGGAAAGCCTCGGCCAAGAATGAGGGGTATTGTGTCTCCTGCAGTAATTGTATACTTTCATCAGCCACAGTCCTGGCAATTCCATACTGACCTCGTAACAGTGCTTCTATTCCTTGAGTCACGAGAACCCTAACTATGCCACAGGTTTGACCAACAGATCGGAAAAGTTGGAGCGACTCGTCAGCAAACGTATCTCCTCGATTCCAATTGCCCCTGGAATACTCGAGCATCGCCAACATAAACATTGCCTGTGCCATGGTATCGTTTTGCACTTTCGTCACACTCTGCTGGCGATACTCCAGTGCCTGCTTTACCCAACGATATCCTTCTGCAGTGTGCTTTTGTGACCAGAATACCCCCAGTGCCCCACTCATCCCCAGAGCTTGCTCGATATCTCGCGACGAGAGGAACCAGTCAAAGGCTGCCCGCAGATTCTCAAACTCGCTCTCTAACCACTCTATCCAGTATGGTGTTTCTCCTCTCATCACCTTGAGTTTGATAGTCTTTGCTAACGCTGAGTAGTACGCGGCATGCGCCTGACATACCATATCTTTCTCATCACTGTTCCGTAAGCATTCCAAAGCATACTCCCGAATCGTTTCCAGCATCGTGAACCGTTGCTCCTCATTACCCACTTGCGGTTCCCTCTGGAGCAAACTCTGATCGAGTAGAGAAGTAACAGCATCTAGAAGCGACTTGTCGTGATTACCAAGAGCGTCACTCATGGCTTCTATGGCCTGCAAAGAACAGCTACCGATAAAAACGGAGAGGCGATGGAAGAGGCGTTGTTCCTCAGGGGTAAGCAGATAGTAACTCCACTCTATAGTTTTGCGTAGGGTCTGCTGTCGCTCTGGCGCACCACGCGTTCCACTGGTCAGCAGTGAGAGCCGATGATCTAGCCTCGCTAGCAGGCTCTGAGGAGAAAAGAGTTTCATACGTGCCGCTGCTAGTTCGAGTGCCAATGGAAGGCCATCCAGACGCACACATATCTGGGCAATAGCATCAGCGTTATCACTCGTCAACTCAAAACTAGGACTAGTAGTACGAACCCGTTGCAGAAAGAGGGATACAGCAGCTATCTGAGATAGTTTCTCACAAGAGGGGAGATGGGCAAGATCAGGAAGCTCCAGGGGAGCCACATAGAACTTTTGCTCCTCCAATAACCCTAGAACAGTACGACTGATAACTAGGATCTTCAGGTAAGGACACGCCGTAAGCAGCTTTTTCAACTGTGGGGCAGCATCGGCAACATGTTCAAAGTTGTCGAGCATAAGCAGGAAGTGCTTGTCTTGCATTACTGCTTGTAGCTGGGCACAAGAGTAATGGTTGTCCTTCTCAATGAGGTTCAGAGCCTGAGCAATGGTAGGAAGCACCAGATCGATGACATTGATGGAAGCTAGCGAGACAAAGCAGATCCCATCGGCAAACATCGAGTAAGCTTCAGTTAGTATCTGTATAGCTAGATGTGTCTTACCAACGCCGCCAGGTCCAGTTAAAGTCAATAATCGCACGTCTGGTTGTAGTAGGAGAGTGCAAATAGCTTTAACTTCCTGCTCACGTCCAATCAGAGGTGTGGGAGGAGTGGGAAGATGCTGCATTGAGAACAATTGAGAAGAACAAACTCGTGGATATCCCTCATCTGAGGAAGTGGAAGGCGAGATACCTTTTCTAACCTCTATCAAACTAGTCGCAGATACTTGAGATGAGTGGGAGCATTGTTTTTTTTTCATAAACCTATTCTCCATTGTAGGCATTGCCTTTGCCTGATATACTAATCTGAACTTCTTGTCATTTGTCAGATAAAAAATGACGTTTGCCAGATAACCTGCCACGCTGCCAAGCGCGTTCAGCCGACTGGTTCTGCCTCATAATGTAGCGTAACATCATTTTCTTCTTCCGCTCCGTTTTTTCTTGTCTTTTTGGCTCTGTTCTTTGGCGTTCTGCCAAGATATGAGGCGGAAACGCCATGTTACTTGGCAGAGAAGAAAGCCGCTTCAGTAGCCACTTCCAGCCATCCACTCGTCGCGAGTGCCAGGATATGAGGCACACATTGACCCATTTCCTGGCATTGGATTAAACTCTCTCCGCGCGTAAATCATCTCCAAATAGATGAGTTAGAATGTTTCGGCATTTTATGTGGCAGAGATTTCCATGAGAAATCGTCTCAAAGCTCTTCACAGGCCAACTGTTGGCATTTTATCTGGCAAAAATCCGCCAGTAATCAAGTCAAATGACACTTCTGAACGCTCTGTTTGAGCGCATCACATAATGCTACAAGTTAAGAAAAGCCGGAATGGCTCGATCACGAAGTGTTATCTGACATAGTATTAAGCCTGATTGACCTGCAACAACTCACAGAGATGACGCTTGTAAATGGGCACTTCTGGCATGACTGCTCAATTACTGTATGTTGCTGTTCAAAGGGGACTTGCCCAACGCTTTTAACAAAGTGTTCTCTAAGACCTGCTGCCTACAGAAGGGATCTAATTGTCTCTGCACTCTGGCTTCTATCAACTTCGAGACAAGCTGAACAACAAAGTCAGAGGCAATACTCATCAGTAACGACCAGTTTGCTGATAAACACTATCAATCCTGGTTCGCTAAAATTTGAAGTTTAGACTAAATTCACTGCTTGCTTGCTGCCTAGAGAAGCTTAAATGAGCTTGAAATCGTGTATGTAGGTAGGTTTCAATAACGGATTTATTGCCATGTTGGTCTCATCATCTCAGTGTCCTAACATGGGAATAAATCATTGCTACAACCACTCTCTTGCTCCCTTACGATCAGGAAAGCCTGGAGAGCCTTCTCAGTAACCTTACCAGACCTCACAACTAACGCCAAATTAGTCTAAACGTCAATAAAATCATAAAGCTGGGTAATATCATTACGGGGAGATACTGGCCTCAAGGAGTTGCGATATGGCAATCGCATAGCCATCAAGTTCAATGTTAAAACCACATGTATCGTTAAGAATTTTTTTAAGCAGGATAAGAGAAATGTTGCTGATCACTCGTATCTCCTCTTCAGTAGAACACTACGAATAGATTATCAAAAACATATTAAAATTATATTACTTCTTACTATGTTATGTCAAATCTTTTCATCATATATCCAGGGATTTTTGGTTTTACTCGTTCTATCGCGATAACGGTTGTGTTGCAAGAAATTTAAAGCAGACAAGATGACGAGAGAGTCCCTGTGCTTGTTTGGTTTAAGCAACTTATAATGGACCCTGTAATCTGGTTCATCGGCATCTTGATACTGTTGGCGAACCCCCTGTTTGTAGAGATACACGCCTCGATGGAGCATGAAAGTCGGGAAGCAATCTCCATTAAGAGGTAAAAACGCCTTGTTTTCACAGTATTTCTCTCCACTTTCTGGGTTCGCCAACAGTATCATCTTCCGTGTTCAGCAGTTGCAACCCTTCTTCGTAGATTCTAGTAGAAGAAACTTTAGCACAATGAAATGATAGGTAGATATTCTTGCTTCCATTGCCTTTTTCCCTTCCAGGATTTGAAATTCGTCAGATAACAGTTGGTGCGTCCAAATTGATCATTACAGCCTCTGCCACGAGCACAAACGCTCTCTGTCCAACGTGTCATCAGATATCGCAGCGCATTCATAGCTTTTATACCCGTTCTCCTCACGACTTACCCATGAGTGGACAAGCGGTCCAATTGACGCTACACGTTCGTCATTTTCGGTGCCAGAACCAGCAGTGTCAGCGAAAAACCTTTGTCGAACGCATTCCCGATGTGGTATTGCTTCATGCTCAACGCACCACACGACTCATGGCAACACTTGCCTTGTTTGCCGCTGCTCTCAGCGGACAAGCAGGTTCACGTCTTCTCACACAGGTAGGAATGGCCCTGAGTTCAGCAATCCTTTTACGTCTGGCAAAACAGATGGAGGTTCCATCAGTCGTGACACCCAGAGTTCTAGGCGTCGATGATTTCGCGTTCCGACGAGGACGAACCTATGGAACCATTCTCGTCAACTTGGAAACACATCGTCCCATCGATCTGCTCCCACAAAGGACAGCAGAGGCACTTGCACACTGGTTGCGAGAACATCCAGGTGTTCAGATTATCAGTCGAGATCGTTCAACCGAGTATGCTCGTGGGGCCAGTGAAGGGGCTCCAATGGCCCAACAAGTTGCAGACCGTTGGCATATTCTTGTGCGCCGTATAGGTGCATGTTGGATTCCTTTCAGAGAAAGGAGAGGTTGAGAGCAAAAGACCTCTGAGGCGGTCGCTTACTTTGAGGGGAAACCCAACGAGGACAGTAGCATGCGACAAAGGCAGACGTGCCCGAAGGCGTTTACGGCACGGTCTGCGTGCCTCGCGCGTCATGGTGAAGTTGAATTACCGAACCTAACTTCCAACGGCGACAGCCACGCCCGTCGTTGTACAGAACGCCTGTTGCGACGTCCCCGAAATACACATCTATTGAGTACAGGTGTGAAATACACTGGAGTGCAACAGACCAGTGGAACGCTCTCTTCGGGAAGTGATGAGAAGTGATCTCATTCAAGGAAGCGAAAGGGCACCTACAACGCGCTAGTCCGTCCAATATGTAAGAATGCGGGAAACGCTACGGGTCGCGAGACCTATGCGTTCGGAACCCCCGTAGTACTCTGAGCGCAGGAAAGCTGCGGACCTGGGGAAGGGGCAACCCTTGAAAGAGGGCTAGAGGATACCCGTTGACAAAGGTATCCAGGGTAGGTGTCATTCAGTTCTTCGTAGAAAGGGGCGCGTGATGCGCGAAGCCCACACTATCTTAGAACTTTTGCGTGAACGAGGCAAGAAACGGTTGCCTGTAGAGCGCATGTATCGACTGCTGTACAATCCTGACTTGTTCCTCATGGCCTATGGTCGCATCTACCGCAATCAGGGCAGCATGACCAAAGGAACAACGGAGGAAACCGCAGATGGCATGACAATGGACAAAATCAAGGCGATTATCGAGGATTTGCGCCACGAACGCTACCGATGGAGTCCAGCTAGGCGTGTCTACATTCCGAAAAAGAATGGCTCGAAACGCCCACTCGGTGTTCAATCTTGGTCGGATAAGTTGGTGCAAGAGGTTATTCGTCTGTTGCTAGAGACGTATCTCGAACCCCAATGTAGTTTCCACTCTCACGGGTTTCGACCAGAACGAGGATGCCATACAGCCCTGCGGGAAATCTACCACCACTGGGTAGGCAGCGTGTGGTTCATTGAGGGCGATATCTCGAAGTGTTTCGATGCGCTCTCTCATGAACTCCTCTTGTCTGTTCTGCGGGAAACCATCAAAGACGAACGGTTTCTCCGCCTCATCAGTGGACTCCTCAAAGCAGGATATCTGGAAGATTGGCGATGGAATCAGACCTACAGTGGCACCCCTCAAGGGTCCGTTGTCAGTCCAATCCTCGCCAATCTCTACCTGGATAAATTGGACAAATTTGTCGAACAGGGGCTCATCCCCCAGTATACAAAGGGAACGAAAAGGAAAGCCAACAAAGCGTATGAAAAACTCATGCACCGTGCCTCGTACTTGTCCAGAACAGGACGGCAAACAGAGGCACTTGCCCTGAGAAAACAGGCGCAGCAACTTCCCTCACAGGGTCCTGACGACCCTGACTACCGACGGCTTCGGTACTGTCGGTACGCCGATGACTTTTTGTTAGGCTTTATCGGCTCGAAGGAGGAAGCGGAGGAGATCAAGCAACGGCTTAGAAGCTTCTTACAAGAGGAACTCAAGCTAGAGCTTTCTGAAGCAAAAACCTTGATTACCCATGCCAAAACAGAAACAGCGCGGTTTCTCAACTACGAAATCCATACCATTCAAGAAAATGCCCATCGCGATCAGAAAGATCGACGAAGCTTGAATGGAACGATTGGATTGCGTGTGCCAAGAGAAGTCATCAAAAACAAATGTCAGAGGTACAAGCGATACAGCCGAAAAGTGCAGCATCGAACGGACCTTATCAACGACAGCGATTTCAGTATCATGGCGTTGTATCAAGCAGAATACCGTGGACTGGTAGAATACTATCGGCTCGCCTACAACCTTCACAGCCTTACCGAACTAGAAGGGACAATGGAAATGTCACTGACCAAGACACTAGCAGCCAAGCACAGGATGTCGGTGCCGAAGGTCTACAAGAAATACCATGCCATCTTCCAGCAAGGCAAAACGCACTACAAGGTGTTACAGGTGGTGATTGAAAGGGAAGGAAAGAAACCATTGGTAGCGCGTTGGGGAGGAATATCGCTGCACTGGGATATTCAGGCACCAATCAAGGACCAGCGGATGTTCTTAGGTCCACGTCGATCAGAATTGGAGAAGAGACTGCTTGCCGATACCTGCGAATACTGTGGCACAACAGGGGAAGCAGAACGGATAGAAGTTCATGTGCGCCGCTTCAGCGGCAGAGATAGAGCGCACCAGACGGTGTGAGAACTGATGGAGAGTTCTCTGTACACCCCACTTACCCTCCCCTCGAAAGAGGAAGGCGACCAAAGCATGTGGGGAAGACCGCATAGGGGGAAGTCACCGATCTTCTGAACGGTCAGTACAAGGCGTGTATGGCGAAGACAACACTGTTTAAATCCTAGTCCCGCTGGCTTTTTCGATGGCCCTACCGGAAGGTGGCTACAAACGTTAGGACTAGCGCCTACGCTTTAATTGGTGGACTTAAAGCGTATCCATCGGCGCTAGCAGGCCCTTTGTACGAGGGAAACAAGGGACGAACGGGACGCCTGGGCACGCCACATCTCACTCTGCTGTAAAGGCGGGATGCCCTAAACAGAGTAACAACTCTGCATGGGTACGGACTTCCCGTAATACTCAAGGTGGGCCTGTAATGGGTTCCGCAGATCGCACCACAATGACGTGGTTGTGATACTGATACAAGGATAAGTGGATAGCAATATTCGCGAAACCAGAACTACCAGGAGGAAGGGGAAGAGTTTACGACAGCTTTAAATTATCCGAAAGCGAGGATGTGCTGATGCTATCCGCTACAGTGATTAGGCGATTAGAAGCACTTGAGACGATCTCAAAACAAGGAAAACCGATCAATGGGATATTCCGATTGTTGGAAGACCCAATCTTATGGCATGAAGCTTACGCCAACATCTATGCCAACAAAGGGGCAATGACGCCAGGCATAGATGAAGTGACCCTCGATGGGTTCTCCGAAGAAAGAGTCACATCAATCATTGAGCGACTCAAAAGCGGAACCTATCGCTTTCAGCCAGTACGCCGGACCTACGTTCCGAAGAAAAATGGCAAGAAACGCCCACTCGGCATCTCTTCTGGGGACGACAAACTGGTCCAAGAGGTGGTGCGCATTATCCTGGAACGGATCTATGAGCCGGTCTTCGATGACCACTCGCATGGATTTCGATCAGGACGATCTCCACATACCGCATTGGAACAGATAGATCGCCAATGGACAGCGATCAAATGGTTCGTAGATATGGACATTCGAGACTACTTCAACACCATCCCGCATGACGTGTTGATGGTATTGCTCTCGAAGAAAATTGAGGACAAACGCTTTCTTCGCCTCATCCAAGCCATGCTTAAAGTTGGCTATCTGGAGGACTGGCACTATCACGCCACGTACAGCGGTGTCCCTCAAGGTTCGATCTGTGCTCCCATTCTCGCCAACGTGCTCTTACACGAACTGGATACGTTCATGAGCGCGATGAAACGTCGTTTCGATCAAGGGAAGAAACGGAAGGAAAACCCTCTGTATCGACGCTACTCCTACCAAATTCGATGCCTCAGAGGAAAATGGGATAGCTTGAAGGGAAAGGAGGAAGCAAAACACGAGCTTCAACGCATCCAACAGGAAATTCGACGAATCGATCAATTGCGGAAGCAGTTACCAAGCGGAGACCCGTTCGACGACGGCTACAAACGCCTCTATTTCTGTCGCTATGCCGATGACTTTTGTATCGGGATCATTGGTTCGCGTGCAGACGCGGAGCAGGTCAGGCAAGAGGTTCGACAGTTCGTCGAACACGAACTTCGGCTTACCATAGCAGAAGAGAAATCGCATATACGTCACAGGAAAAAGGGCGTGACTTTCGTTGGATATGAACTGAAAACCTACTCAGCGGACCGGGTCATCAAGCTCAAGCGCGGCACTCGCCACACCTGGGTAAAATCGCTCTCTGAGCAGATCCAGCTTCATATCCCCCAGGACAAAATGCAGACGTTCTGTACGCAAAGAGGGTATGGAGATTATGCAACTGGCAAGGCAACGCACAAACCGCAATGGATGAACCTCACCGATGCCGAAATCATTCTTGCCTACAACGGAGAGCTTGCAGGATTGGCAAACTATTACGCCCTGGCAACGGGTGTGAAAAAGACCCTGCACAAGCTAGAATGGATCTGGCAAACGAGTCTTTTGAAAACTCTGGCGAACAAGCACAAAACAGGCGTGAACAAGATAGTCAAACGGCTCAAGACGCAAGATGGCCTCAAGCTCGCTGTCAAAAGAGAGCAAGAGACACGCTATATCAGGGTCTTTCGCCTGAAAGACCTCAGAAAGCCAGCACCGCACAACGCTCAACTTGATGTCCAACGCAACGGATATGTTTGGACGCTCAGCTTCTCCGAAGTCATCAAACGGCTCAACAAGAAGCAATGCGAGTATTGTGAGACGACGGAAGGGCCATTTGAGGTGCATCATGTGCAAAAACTGAAAGATGTCGCAAAAGGAAAGGCGTTCTGGCAGCGGATGATGGCAGCCCGTCACAGGAAAACTCTGGTCCTTTGTCGTAGCTGCCATCACCAACTTCATGCAGGCACACTCCCTGACAAAGAGTCTCTCAAGAAGCGCGTAAAGGGCGAGCCGTGTGCGGTGACAAGCCGCACGCACGGTTCTGAGGGCGGGTGACGGGCGATCCCCACAAGGGACGACCGCTCCCGACCCTACCACATCCGAGCACTGAAAGACCTCAAGACCTATGATGGTCGAGAGAAGCCTGGATGGGTTAAAATTATGATGGCACGAAAGCGCAAGACGCTTGTGCTCTGTGCGACGTGTCATCATGATGTGACCTATGGAAAGCCAATGAGACGAATGCCTATGTCAGTTTCACACAAACAATGACGCTGGAAAGCCCATTGCAGTGAAAGCTGCACGATGGGTTTGGGGGAAAGAGATCGAAAAAGGATATCGGTAATGGTATACCTCGTCGGTCTCCCATCCCACCACAACTTGCGCGAGGCAGTGGAGCGAGCCCTCAAACGGTTCCATGCAGAACTCGTTGAGAAACATGCAGTTCAGAGTGAGCCCCTCGTCCCTCGATACAAGCGTCGCCGAAGTCAGACGGAGATTGCTGCCTCAAGAGTTGCGCGTATTCGCAGACAAGCACGATACACCGAAGCGGTGTATTTGTACAAACAAGGGGTGAGTATCTTAGAAATTGCTGATCAATTAAAGATGAGCCGCACGACCGTCAGGACCTTTGTCTATGCAGGAGCTTTTCCCGAACGAGCGACAACTATGCGTGCAAAAAGTATGCTTGCTCCCTACGTTCCTTACCTTTGTAAACTTTGACATTAAACTGCTCATTTTTAAGCCATTATTGTGTTGAACAGAGATGCCTTTGCTCAAACAGTGGGAAGAAGTCGGCTCAAGAAGCCCGCGTGAGGAGAAATCCTCCAACAGAGTAATGGCCTAAAAATCAGCAGTTTAATGTCAAAGTTTACACTTACTCTAGGATGCTTGGAAGAGTTCAGCTAATGATTTTACTTTTGTCTCGTTAGCCCACAAGGTGCGCATGTTTTCATAGGTTTCTGACGCCTCAATGAAGGGCTTATTCTACACTACTGTCAGTCTTAGAAAACGGTCGTTTCTTAAGACAATTGTTCAGCAGCGTAAAAAGAGGGGGTAACACCATGCTTTAATGTCTTAAAAACTTATCTCATAAAACATTGTCTTATTTCTTGACGGTAGTACCGTTATATGATACAAAGGTAGAGAAAAGACAAAGAGAAGGAGATAAACAAGGTATGGCATTTATTGGATACGCTCGTGTTTCACGAACGGAACAAAATTTAGAACTCCAATTAGACAAGTTGAAAGAGAAGGGCTGCAAGAAAATTTTTACCGATAAGATAACAGGGACAAAATTTGAGCGCAAAGAACTTCTTTCAGCACTAGCATTCTTACGAGACGGAGATGTGCTAGTTGTGTGGAAGTTAGACCGCCTGGGTCGCTCGTTGAAACACCTGATTGAAACCGTAACAAAGTTGCAGGAGCGAAACATAGGTTTCATCTCACTTACAGAGAGCATTGACACAACAACACCAGGAGGAAAACTTATCTTTCATATTATGGGTGCCCTAGCTGAGTTTGAACGGGACCTTATTCGAGAGCGAACCGTTGCAGGATTAGACGCAGCCAGAGCACGAGGAAGAAAAGGGGGACGACCAAAGACGGTTGAAACATCGAGTAAAGTAGCACTGGCAAAAAAGCTCTATTATGAAGATGTTAATGGAGTGAAAACACATGAGATTAAAGACATCTGTAAAGATTTACACATCTCCCGCGCCACTTTATACCGCTATGTGCATATGGAACTATAATGAAGTGTATCATTAACAAATTTTGCTAATGCTATTACCAACTTTGTATATTGCTACGTAATATCCTTTCTCTATTTATACAGATTCAGCAAAGGAGAAGACAATGCAGCGATGGGAATATAAAACTGTATTTGTACAGAGCAAACAAGGAACCAGTTACACGGAGACAGAAACTATAGGACAGAATGAGCTTGCAAGGATGGGAGAACAGGGTTGGGAGCTAGTTACATCAGAAGTATTGTTTAGAACCGTATGGGGAGGGGGTACACTCCTATTATGGCAGTAACAGGGGTACAGTACAACTTTAAGCGTCCAAAGTAGGAGAGCTTTAGAGGCGTTCTCTGTTTGTCTGTTATACCATACCCCTCTGTAGCATATTTAAAACCTCCATCATTTGCGTTGTTGCCTCCACGAAAAGAGGGTCGCAATAATACGCGGATAGCATTGACAGGTCGTTCGCACATCACTATTTCCCAATCCTTTTGAAGATATTGCGCATTACGCTTATCAATGACTTCTTCTGAGGCGGTACAGGTCTCACCGGTTGGTCACTTCCAATTTCTGCCAGCTCTTGTGGCGAGATCATACGATCAGGTTGCATCCACAAAATCTGCTCGTAAATCTGTGGGGCATCATGTAGCAGTTGCTTGGCTTTCTCTTCCTTACTTTGTTTTTGATAAAGGAGTGCTAAGTACTCGCTGCCATAAATGCGAAGCGCCTTCTGCTCAATAAATTGGTGAAACCCTTGCGGGAAACGTTGTAAAATGACCAGTAAAAGTTTCGTGTAGATTGAGAGAGCAAGATGATACAAATCCCGCAGGAGAAGGATGTCGTTGACAAGCTAGTGGCGTGGGGGACAGCCTCTCCGTTAATCAGAGCCATGATCCTGACCAGCTCGCGTACCAGGCCAAATGGGACAGTAAATCCGCTCTCTGATTATGATCTTATTCTGGCGGTGAACGATGTGGGGCCGTTCGCCTTTGATGATGCCTGGATCTCCGAGTATGGCAGGACGATGGTACGCTTCGGCGATCAGGGTGAGGTGCATGGTCTGGCCACGTATTTTCGGGGTGTGGTCTATCAGAATTACGTCAAGATCGATTACAGCATATGGCCTGTGGAACTGCTGGAGCACATCGAAGCCTCGGCGCACCTACCGGACCAACTGAATGTGGGCTACCGGGTACTGCTCGACAAGGATCAGCGAACGGCTGGATGGAAGTCGCCATCTTACCAAGCTCACATCCCTGCCAGACCGACGGAAGAGGAGTACCAGGCGCTCGTCGAGGAGTTCTGGTGGGGCACGACCTACGTCGCCAAGAGCCTCTGGCGTGATGAACTGATCTTTGCCAAATGGGTTCTGGACCAGGATCTCAAGCTCGAAACGATGCGGCGCATGCTCGAATGGCGCATTGAGATCGATCATCACTGGTCTGTGAAGCCGGGGAAGTATGGATGCGGCTTCAAGCAACTGCTCCCACCAAACATCTGGTCGGCGTTTGCCAAGACGTATATCTTGCTGGATGTCGAGGAGACCTGGGCGGCGCTCGATCTCGTAGCAGCGATCTTCCGCCAGATCGCACCGGATGTGGGCAACGCGCTCGGCTATACCTATCCGCAACAGGTGGACGATCAAGTGAGCGCCTATCTGGAAGCAATTCGCGAGATGCCGTCGCCTCAAGGTGGCGGCGGCGACATCTGAATCACCTGAAATGTTTCCTCCAAGAGAGATGACGCTTTAGCATGTCATCAGGAAGTCGCTCCTGGGTTCCTTTTTCCGCAAGAATAATACCGTTTTATTTAGATACACCAGGCACAAAGCGTTCTAGGCAACGCGCTCGTCTTCTGGCTTCGTACTCCCTCCCAGACGTGTTGCAAGCTTGTGCTCCAGTTGTTCAACCGTGTAAGACCACTTAAGTGGCTCGGCGGTCTGATTGTAGTGAGTCATAAAATCCAAGATGGCCCGCTCAAGCTCCTGACGGCTGGAAAAATGGTTCGGTTGGAGAAGCTTGCGTTGGAGCAGACTGAACCAGATCTCAATTTGATCGAGCCACGAGGCATTGGTAGGAAGCCAATAGAGGTGCACCGTCAGTTTCCTTCCGACTTGGTTGCCAGTTCGGAGACGCCTCTTGTCCACTCTGGGGGATTACTGCCTGGTTGCTATGCCCTCCATTTGGAAGGTCAAGGTCAGCAAGTAAGCGGCTTGCCCCCAGAGTGGACAAGAGGCGTTTTATTCGACAGACAACAATAACGCATAGGTTCCGATAGTTTAGGACTATCAGAACCTAGTTTCCATTAGCTTTACTGACGTTGCTCAGATAATTTTTCACCTTTCTCAAAAATAATTTCCCCAGCATAAACGGAGAAAACGAGCAAAACAGGCTCATTCTCTCGCATAACTTTTCCTCCTGCTCCTCCTCTCATGAGACGTTCGCTTTTGAAGCTGTTTTCACTCCGCTTTCGCTCAAGAAAAAAGGTTATCTGAGAAAAACGAAAAGTTATGCGAGAGAGATGCAGGCCCAGGATACGTCCTTTTACTTGCTGATGGTGGTACTAATATTGGTGCTGCTGGCCGGAGGCTCATAGCTCTGCGAAGGAGTTGATTGGAAGACAAAGTGCTTGGAAATCAGAAAATTGTACAGGAAGGCACAAATAGTCCCCACAGGAGTTGCAATATAGACATCCACACCAAAAGCATACGTTAACACAAGCGAAATGCCAAAAGCGAAGAGAAACGCCGAAATGCTCGTCATCTGGGCTTTCAACGCACGCGTTACCCACTGCCAGCCGCGAATATGCTTCTGATCATGATATGTGAAATGCTGATTAAGAACAAAATTTATCGTGGTACTGACCTCAAAAGCACAAACATACGCTAAAGGGAAGACACTATTGCTATTCCCAAATAGATGCATAAAAACAAAAAGTGCTCCATCTTGGATGGGGATGCCAATACCACCAACAAGAGCATAGCGCACGATACGGATATTCAAGATACGTTTTATGAGATGAAACATTCTGGTTGTGACCTCTACTGACTTTTTACACAATTTCCGTTGCTATTGTAACGCTTCGCAACAACTCTAGGTAATCTGTAGTACCAGGTGGATTTTCTCGCGAACCTGAAACGAAGAGTTATATGAGAAAAACAGTCATACGGCGTCGTTTACCAAAAACAAAATGCCAAACACAACATGGAAAAGTTATGCGAGAAAAAGAACAGCATCGTTCATCAATGATGTTGCTTCCCAGGCAGCTTGAAGAAATCCTCTGGAAAAGTTATGCGAGAAAAACGAAAAGTATTCTGAGAAACGTCATTTACTAATGGAAACTTACGCTTTCATCACATGTGCCACATATCCTACATAGCACACAAAAAAGACGCTTTACCCACCACTAGGTAAAAGCGTCTCTTGTACTTCTTGTTATACGTTACACAATAAGACATAGTTACTCGACTCTCAATAGACCGTCAATATAGGCGCATCGTTATATTACGTAGTATTAAGGAGACTACGTTATGAATCAGCGACCAAGTGACCCAAACCAACCGCCATTAAATCAGTACCCGCCACAACAGGGCTATCCACGGTACTCACAAGGGCAATACCCGCTACAGCAACCATACCAGCAACCTATACCGACACCACCAAAAAAAACGTTATGGCAACGCTTCTTAGCCTCACGAAAACGCACCAAGATCGGGCTAGGCTGCGCTACATTCTTTGCATTGCTCTTTGTATGTAGTGCGATTACAGGTATCTCGCAAGCAGCGTCAGGGCAAACGCACACAGCAACAGCAAATATTTCAACGCCGCCAACTGATACACCAGCTCCAACCGATACGCCAACACCACAACCATCAAATGCATTCAAACTCGCAACCATTGACGCAAACGGCAATACACCTGACACGACCACTGTAACGAAGTATCAAACGCTTCTCGACTCACTTCACAAAAAGACAGGCGAGAGCGAACAAACTATTTCTAATGAAACTGTCAATGGTCAAACGCTTGTAAAAAGCAAATACGGCAAAGATGTTTCGCTGCTCGAACTTTTACAGAGAGCTGATGAGTCAGACCCAGGCGGCGATGTAAAAATACATTACAATGAAGTCCTCGCAGCCTATATCACACTCGCCTATGGTCAATAATATATATTTCTGAAAGGTCTATCACATGCACAAGAAACTCTATTTCTCGATTATCACGCTTGTACTCTGTCTCGCTCTGCTCATCGGTGTGTTTCTCATTGTGCCGAAAACAACACAAGCACAGGCACCAAAGACGCCTATTTTGGTTAGCCAACCAGCGCAATGTACGCCATTACAAGCTGACGCAAACGGCTTATCGACGGACTACGAAACCTGTGTTGTAGCCGTGTCCATCAAACACGACTATTCTAAAGGCGTACATTTTAGTGTGTCCTATAGTGGGAAAGGTTGCTTCTATAATATCTGCTCCACCTCAACAAGTATGCGAGGCGTCGCGGTTGCCACACCAGAAGGTACCACGCTCACAAAAGCCGCATATCCTGTGAGTGTCATGCTGATTGTGCCATACTATGAACGACACGGGTATCTAACGATGACATTTACCTTTCACGGTCCATCGAACAACGCGAGCGTACAAATGACAGCAACCAGTTGTTGCTAGTAATTTTTTACAAAAAGTTGCACTGGCCTCCATTCGGCAGAGGCCAGTGCAACTTTTTTAGATGCTTCTGTAATCTACGATACTCTAAGCTAGACTTTATCCATATTACATACAGACTCAGAGGATGGTCAACACATATTGGCACTCGGACCTGGCGGATTACTCCGCTTGTCCTGACAAGCGGCGATGAGCAACACTCCTGGCTGGAACTGCTCATCGCCTCTGCTTATTCCCCCAGTTCTTCCAGCGTGAGATCGAGGGTTGGCAGACGAAGTGGGCCAGGATGCATGCCATGCACTAGAAGCAATGCTCGTGTCGCCCGAAGGCGCACCTGGGGCGAAGGATCAGACCCGGACAGCTCCTGCAAAAGGGGAGAGAGGGAGGAGGGCACGCGTTCTCCCATCAACGCCAGCGTTTCCAGGGCCGCGCACCGCACGTAAAATGTGGCATCGGTGAGTGCTGCGGCAATCGGCTCCACTGCTATGCGCAGGGGGATGTTGCCCAGCGCGTCCAACAGGTTTTCACGCACTGGCGGATACGGGTCATTGAGGCCCTCAAGCAAGGGTTCGAGTGGCAGCTGGTCGCCGAACCACTGGGTCAAGGAAATGCATCCATACGAAGCGGCAGCCCGCACTTCTGGCTCAGGATCGTGCAGGGCGGCCAAGACAGGTGCTGGTGGAACACGGTGTTCGGCGGCCAGCAGGGTTTTTAGCGCCGCTTCGCGCACGGACTTCGCCTCATGGGTGCAGTAGGGTAAGACAGTCGCAAGAGGAATGGACTGCGAGGGCGGCTCGCGCAGTGCCTCCAGCGCGGCAGCACACACCGCCGGTTCAGGGTCAGTGAGGAGCGTCAGCAGGAATGCCTCGGAAATGCCGTCCTCCCAGTGTGCCAGGTCCCCGATCATCGCCTCGCGTAGCCAGGGATGTTCATGGGGGTCCTGAAGGAGACGAAGCAAGAGGGGACGCGCGTCTTCGGCTTTCACGACGGCCAGGGTATGTGCCACCCCCATACGGAGAAAGAGGGCAGAGGGAGCAGCGTCGGCAAGGATCGCCATCAATGCGTCAATTGGAAGTGGTTGCTTGATCTGGCACATCAGGTGCAGAATGGCCGTCTGCTCTTGCCACTGGGAGGTCGAGTTGAGTCGATCCAGGAGAAATTGGGGCTCCACGAGGGCCAGATATTCGTGCTTGCCCAGGTCTTCCAGGGCCTCCAGGCGATGCTGGAGATCAGCCGACTGGCACGCTTGAAGCTTGTACTGATACCAACGGTCGCTTTGCATGAAGGTCTCCCTTACGTGTGTGTCCCATACACCTCTGTGCTCTCATTGTACCATAGAGGAGGACGGCGACTCCTGCTTGTCACTGCTCCCCCGTGATCGCAGGACATGCGTTCCTTTCTGGCGCGTTCAAGCATTGGCTTCATGACCGGACGTGGGTCCAGATGTGGGGTGTGATGACGGTCCATGACGGTTCCTGCTTTCTTCTGGAAGGATGTAGAAGTTCAACGAATGACTGCCACGGCGTGTGACCACCGTGGCACGTTCTGCACCTCCCTCGATGTCCATACGAGAGGAAGGATGTAGAAGTTCAACGAATGACTGCCACGGTGTGTGACCACCGTGGCACGTTCTGCACCTCCCTCGATGTCCATACGAGAGGAAGGATGTAGAAGTTCAACGAATGACTGCCACGGCGTGTGACCACCGTGGCACGTTCTGCACCTCCCTCGATGTCCATACGAGAGGAAGGATGCACGAGGAACGTCTGTGTCCCCCCAGGATATATCAGTAGGATACAGGGATATCGTGGGTGGTGAGCGATGCACCAGATCGAACAAGGAGGTCGTTGGATGGTCCTCTTTCAAGCATGCAAGAACCATGTGGCCTCTGGTCGGGTTAGCGCAGGTAGTTACGCAGTACCACGTCCTTGCGATTATGACCCAGGGCCCGACTCACGGTAAGGACGGCTTCCTCGTCGTAATCCGTGTGCTTCAACCGTCCCTGTGCAGGGGGCAGCGCACGACCCGACAGGTGCATATAGTAGGCGCGGGCATAGTGGCGGCGATGGGCCTGCGCATGGATGCGTGAGGGCACGCGTGCAAACACGTACTCCTGTGGGTCACGCCCCTCACATACCACCAGCACCTCGACTTCGTGCCCCGGAAGGATCGGGACCTGGCGTGGGCGTCCCCCTTTGCCATAGCCTTTTTTAATGGTGATTTCCGGCCCACCGGTTTCTGGTCCGATGCGCAGCACATCTTCCACCCGAAGCTGTTTGACCTCGGCATCGCGCAGGCCCGTTGCATCCAGGAAGGCCAGAAGCGGTTGCCAGTTGGCAGGTTGAAAGTCCTGTGATCGCTTAGACAGGGTGCGTCCACGCGTCATCTGTGCCTGTTTGCGCTCAGGGAGGAGGACGTGCGCTGCCAGGTCCCGCCGATCAAAGAAATGTCGTAAGGCCGACCGCTCCGTGACCAGCGTATCCGGGCTCTTGCCCAGGTCCAGTCGCTCAAAGAGGTAGTCCGTCGCCAGCTCGTCGGCACGCTGGTCGAGCAGCTCCAGGCGACGAACCCCATGCGTGTCTCTGGCCCACTCGATGAAGGCGAGGATATGCTGCTGATACGTCTTGCGACTGCCATGCGAATGAAACCGCCCGTCGGAATAGGCCCAGGCGTTGAGCCCTTCGTCGCGGCGCGCCTGTTTCGCCGCATAGCGACTCTCGCCGATGCTCATTTTGGCATCGAGGCGTTGCAGGGCGGCATAGATGATGCCTTTGCGATTGCCCGTTGTCGGTTCTCCTTTGGCTCATGCAAGAGACGATGATCCAAGAACAGTAGCCGTGTTCAGTCATGTGCGAAGCTAAACTCGTGCCAGAAGGTCTCAGAACGCTCCGAGATCCTCAACTCCTTCTCTTTTTCTGTTTATACGACGGAAAACCGACCCCTTTAACAGAAAAAGCCTTGCTGCTTTGAGAAGCACCAAGTGGCGAAACGCACTCCACGGACGCTTTCCACTCCTGCCTTTGGACTCTCACCATTGGCAGGCACGCACTCTTCATGTGGCGAACCTACAAAGAACGTTGGTCATTCGGAACGGCATCTCAGAAACTGCTGAGGTATCCAGGCAGAAGCCAGGTGCTCTGCGAACCAGTTCGCTCTGGGGAACCAGGCCACGCTCGTCTGGTGAGCCAGACCCCTTGCCTCCGCTTGTCTCGCGACAGTGAACAATGCAAGGTCTCGCGTTCGTGATGGTGAGTTCCAATCCGTTGCCGGATCTGCCCTGCTTCACCCTTCCCGAAAGAAGGAGAGTTCTGCTCAGAAAAGAGCAGCCCTGCTTGAACCACATAGCCGAGTGAACGATTCCCGAAGGTATTGTCAGTCACAACACCTCAAGACGGTGCTTTCCTGGGGAAACCCACAGGCACAGCGCACGAGTCTGGAACTCTTGAAGGGAGTTATGCTAGGGTGCGCTGAGAGCATACCATACTTTTGGGCGTGTTTTTCTCTCAACAGAAGAGAGCAGCAGCATTTGCCCTTTTTTTCGGGCATGTCATGACAGCAGAGGAGACGCCGAAACGCAACGAGGCGTGACAGGTCATGACCGACAGGGTTCTCGTCCACCTGATGGAAAATGGACAGGTCATGCTCTGTACCTGGAGAGGTACGAATGCTGATGGCGACAGATCATGACAGATGAGCAGAGAAAACGCTTCTCCAGCAGGCACCTCATGACAGAGAGGACGAAGCAAGGAGCAGCAGATCATGACGCGCGAGAAACTGCTTGTCAGGCTTCACGAGACAGGCTGGACTCCTGCTTCTTGGACACCTCATGATAGGTTTCTCGCTCAGTCTTTCTCTGGCTTCATCACCTCATGACCGTCTAGGGTTCGACAGAGGTCATTGAGGGGACAGATCCTGTCATGCAGTACTGAAGAGTGAGAGGGAAGCGACAGGCAGATCATGACGCGCGAGGACGGAATCCTTCCTCTTCTCGGACACCTCATGACAAGGACATGAAGGGAGGTGTCCCTGGAATGGAGACACATCATGTCACTTTTTGGGCCTCGAAAAAATCATTTTTTCTCGCATGGGGCACCACGTTTCATCCGGCATCCTGTTGCCGTAAAATAAGAGAATACAGCGGCCTGTAGAGCGCGTTGAGTGGCACTACCACTTGACAAATCGCCAAAAATAGTGTATAATACAAGTAAGGATAAAAAACTATCCTATAACCTACATCGCCGGAGGAGCGTTTCCTGAGAGGAAGCAGTCCCCGGTTTTCTTGCGTCCGCTGTGACTCCCCCTCTGCCTAGAGCGTTTTTTCTACAGGAACACCTTGAACCGAGCATTGCTATGGGCAGATGGAGTAGGGCAACGGACAACCCGAGAGGGTGAACTGATGAATGAAGGAGTAGAATCAGGGAGGACTCAATGACACTACAGAAACTCGTACCAGCAGCGGTCGCCCGCTATGTCACCGTTCAAGATGCCGTGGAGCGCATCGGGGTGGCAGAACGGACGCTTCGTCGCTGGATTGAGGAAACCGATGAGAAGAAGAAGAAGTTCCACCGTATCATGCGTGATCCATCCGGTTTTGTGCGGCTGGACCTGGAAGAAGTTGAGCAGATCGTTCGCGCACGAGGTGGAGTCGTTCCATCAGTGCATCAACAAATCGAGCACCTGCTGGAACGCATTGAGACCCTGGAAAGCGAGCAAGCAATCCAGGCACAGCAGTATCAGGAACTGCTGAATACGGTAGAGCGTTTTCAGCAAGCACGGATGACCCCGATGCAGCCTGTCACGTATCGGCATTCAGGTAGCCCAGGTACATCAGTAGAGAGACGTGGTTTGCCAGCGGGAACGCTTCGTCTCGTAGATTTTGCACAGAAACATAACTGCAACCTCTCGGAAGTGAAGAAGCTGCATGAACATCATGAGATTGAAGTAGCGGTCTATCAACGTGAAGCACTAGCCGTTCGCAATAAGCAGGAATGGTGGATTACACCTGCACAGCATCACGCTCTAGCAGACTACTACGAGCAACACCACCTTCCGTATACACCCTGTCTACACTGCTTCCCATTGATGCAGAAGGAGCAGAAAGAGGAAAAACAGGAATAATAGAGAAATACAGGTGCCTATTCCCTCTTTCCTCCAGAGGATATTTTTTTCTCGTGTGATCATCCCCGTCATACGTTTTTAGTGTTGGCTTCGGCTCGCTGGGCTTGTCT
>JAABUQ010005050.1_pt1 | contig 21631 bp, 17 predicted proteins | sample 5560001 | NCBI WGS metagenome assembly JAABUQ01 (sample SAMN10711888, study PRJNA513371) | rock metagenome | isolation source: Antarctica rocks | place: Antarctica: Victoria Land, Finger Mt nord | collected 2015-12-18
CCGGAACTCCCCAGCTCTCGTTGATCGCGTTCCAAATGATAATCGACGGATGATTGTAGTCGCGCTCGACCGCCGCTATCCATTCACGCGTGAACCGGTCGACTTCCTCCGGCGTAAACTCATACGCATCCGCGATCTCTCCTGACACAAGCAAGCCGCGCTTATCTGCCCAGTAAAGGAAGCGCGGATCGGCCACCTTCTGATGCTTGCGAACGCCGTTGAAGCCCATCGACTGAATGAGATCGATGTCGCGCTGAATCGCAGCTTCCGAGGGCGGCGTCAATATGCTCTCCGGCCAGTAGCCCTGATCTAGCAACAGCTTCATATACACCGGGCGGCCATTCACCGTCACCCGGCCATTCGCCACCCCAATCGTGCGGAAGCCAAAATACGACTGCACTTCATCGACAACTGTGCTGCCGTCGAGCAGCCGGTACCGGACCTGATACAAATTCGGCGCATCCGGCGACCACAACTTCGGATTACTCACGGAAGCCGACCCCGAAACTTGATCCTCATGCGTCTGGGCGCTTGCGCTCGCAGCTGTGCTCGCGCCGTCCAGAATCGTGATCTCCAGCTTCAGCGGCTGATCAGAGTGATGAGCCAGCACCCCTTCGAAGTAAGCCGTGCCATCCTGACCAGCAGTCACCTGGACGTACTGCAAACAGTTCCGGCCGGTCGTTTCCACCCAGACTGGCTGCCAGATCCCGCTCGTTCGCGTGTAGAAAATCGCCGCCGACTTGGGCTTCCAATACTGCTTACCGCGCGGAATCGATCGATCAGTCGGCGGGTTGTAAGCCCGCACCGTCAACGTGTTGTCGCCGCGCCGCAAGGCCGATGTGATGTCGAACGCAAACGGCACGTTGCCGCCTTCGTGATCACCCAGATGCTGACCGTTGAGCCAAACAGAGGCCTGGTAGTACACAGCGCCGAAATGCAGCAGCACATGCTCGCCGCTCCAGTTTTCCGGAAGCCGCACCGTGCGTTGATACCAAGAAACGGGATGGAAACCAGTCTCGCCGATGCCGCTCAACTTGCCCTCGAAGCAATACGGCACCGTGATCTTGCGAGCAGCCGGTAACCCGTGCGCGTACCAACTTCCCGCAACGCCTTTGTCCGCATCATCAAAAGCAAACGCCCAAGCGCCGTTCAGCGACTGCCACTGCGATCGCTCGAACTGCGGGTTCGGATATTCGGGGCGGGGAACAGCGTCAGCGGATAGCAGCGGCCCGCAAAGCAAAGCAGCGCATAAGGAGAGCGAGCGTAGCGAAAACGGCAACATGCGGATCATTGTACAGGCTACCGCCGGTCAGATGCGCTGCTGTTTCCATGTGCCCCTCCGGAACATCACGAACGAAGCACCGGTCAGAAGAAGATTCGCGGCCGGCACAGCCCAGAAAGCTCCGCGCGGTCCGAACGAGTAATGAATCGCCAGCAGCCAGGCCACCGGGATTTGGAACACCCAAAAGGCGAAGAAGTTAATAATCGTGGGCGTGAGCGTATCGCCCGCGCCATTGAACGCCTGCATAAGAATCATTCCCCACCCGTAAGTGATGAACGACACCCCGAAGATCGTCAGGCAGGCAATTGCCGTTGCAACAACCCTAGGTTCGGCCGTGAACACAGCCACCAGCGGCGCAGGAAAAAACATGAACACCAGCGCGATCAGCACGAGATACCCCATGTTGAAGAAGCCCGTGCGATACACCGAACTTTCCGCCCGCTCCGGTTTGCCTGCACCGAGATTCTGGCCGACCAGCGTTGCGGCTGCATTGCTCAACCCCCAGGACGGCAGGATCGTGAAAACCAGCATGCGCACCGCTATCGTGTAGCCCGCGACCGCCGCGCTGCCGAATGTTGCGACAATCCGCACGAGCGCCATCCAGCTCGCCGTCGCTAACAAGAACTGCAAAATGCCGGTTGCCGATACCTTGAGCAGGCGTAGCATTACCGGCACGTTCAGGCGAACCTGGCTGCGGTGTACGACCAGCCGGTTCTTGCCGGAGCCAAGCTGCCAGAGCTGAAATAAAACGCCGATTCCGCGGCCCGTGGTGGTCGCCACCGCCGCGCCGAAGACGCCCAGCCGGGGAAATGGCCCCCAACCGTTGATCAGACACGGATCGAGGATCAGGTTGATGCCGTTCGCAAGCCAGAGCGTGCGCATCGCCAGCGCGGCATCACCCGCGCCGCGAAAAATAGCATTGATCAGAAACAGTAGAAAGATGACAGCCGAACCGCCCAACATCAGCTGCGTGTAGCGTGCATTTGCCTCAATCGCCGGCGTCGCGCCCATCATGTGCAGCAGCTGCGCGGCTTTAGCAATGCCGATCGCACCCACAATCGCCGAGACGATCACCCCGAGAATAATCGACTGAACCGCGCAGTTCGCAGCGCCTTCCGAATCCTTCTCCCCAATCCGGCGCGCCACAAACGCAGTCGTCGCCATGCTTAACCCGATCGCCACACCGAAGATCAGGGTCAGTAGAGATTCCGTTAGCCCCACCGTTGATATGGCGTTCGCGCCCAGGCGCGCCACAAAGAACACGTCTACGATCCCGAAGAGCGACTCCATCGCCATCTCCAAAATCATCGGGATTGCCAGCAGCACGATCGCACGATTGAGATTGCCTTCGGTGAAATCCTGACGCGTCCCGAATAGGGCTTCTCTGAGCATAACTACTAGTACGGTAGCCGACCAGCAGGCAAATCCGTATAAGGAGTCATAGTCGATAGCCGTAGAACCGTACGCAATACGTCCCGAACGTGAAGTCTATTCCCTTTCGGCCAGGCTCCTTCACACGCGGGAGGCCTTTCGTGAAATTAACCGGGCGAGACACGCACTACCTGAACCATGGCCGTCATAATCGACCAATCCGTCAGAGTTGAAAGCTCTACTCCCGCGCCAGCCGGGCAGCGGGCCGTTAGACCGGAGCCCAACCTGAACGCTCTGACAGGTTTGCGCGTTTTCGCGGCTCTCGGCGTGGTCGTCTACCATTTTGCGCGACCGGCTCTCAATGGTTGGCCGGCGCCCCTCCTAAACCTGGCCGGGTCCGGCTATACGGCCGTGAGTTTGTTCTTCCTCCTTTCGGGATTCATCCTCTCTTACAGCTATTTAAATGGCGCAGGCGAGATGCGCGGCACACGGCGCGCTTTTTACGTATCGCGGTTCGCGCGCATTTACCCCGCCTACCTGGTGGCGTTTCTGCTCGCGGCGCCCACCAACATCCTTTGGAGTTTGCGGGTAAACCATCTGCCGACGGCCGCCCTTAAGCTGATGACCAGTGCACTCGCCGTGCTTACACTGCAGCAATCCTGGACGCCTTGGACGGCGTGGGCCTGGAATTTCCCGGCTTGGTCGGTTTCGGTAGAGGCGTTCTTTTACCTGAGCTTTCCCTTCATAGCGCCCCGCTTGGCCCGGCTTCGTCCTTCAGCTTGCCTCAAAGCAGCCGGGGCTCTCTGGATCGCAGCATTGATTGCACCCGTCTGTTTGTATCTCGCGAAGGGCACGACCGGAGCGCCCGAATTGAGCGATCACCTGCAGATGGCCGTCGAGTTTAACCCTTTACTCCGCCTTCCGGAGTTTGCGATCGGCATCTTACTCGGTAGGGCCTATCGCCTCGGCTTCAGCTTCGGACGGCTCAGCGCTGGCTTGTCTTATTTTTCAGCGGCGGCCATTTTGCTCGTCCTGGCCCTGTGCCCCTTTATTCCACATCCTTTATTAGCGAACGGCTTGCTCGTCCCGCTTTTTGCCTGCCTCCTCTTTTCGCTGGCGCAAGCAAAAGGATTGCTGGCCCGCTTTCTGTCGCAACCCTTGATCGTGATGCTGGGCGAGGCTAGTTACGGCATTTACATCCTGCAAATTCCGATCGCCTATGTACTGCGGCTGCCTCCCCCCCACACATCGCTCAAGACCTTCGGCATCTACTTGTTCGCACTGCTCTGCGCCTCCGTGCTTTCCTGGAGGTTCGTTGAATCTCCTTTGCGGATTCGCATCCGTGAATGGCTGACCGGTAATCGTAAACAAGACGAGCGGCTTCGCGCGAGGTTGGCTTCCGAGTGGACGCAAGCCACTGCTCCGTTGACAGGTGTGGTGGATTCCAAGTGACGCCTCCCGCCTTCATCGAAGACTCTCCAGTCGACAGTCCGGCGATAGACACGCTGATGCCGGCGGAGGTTAAGAAAGATCTGCTGAGCGGAACTTCGGCCCTGGCGGTGGGCGTCACGGTTGAGCGTGGATGCAGCTTCCTTGCGAACATCCTGGCCGCCCGATTAGGAGGAGCAGCTACTTTCGGGGTCTACGCGCTTGCTATTTCGACGGCCAACAACATCAGCGCCTATGCAGCCGGTGGCATCGGGTCTACGGCCATCCGCTTTTCCGGCGAGCACCCCAGAGGCTCGGCAGGCTATCCCACCTTGGCTAGAGTACTCGCCGTCATATCAAGCGTATCTGCCCTGCTGGCTGCTGTCACGCTATGGCTCGGCGCAGTCCCCATTGCGCGACTTTTGCAAAAGCAGAGCGTCGTCGGCGCACTGCAGTGGGCAGCGCTCTCGGCTGCCGGGATCATCATGCTCGAGTGTTGCCGCGGGTTCCTGGTTGGCAACCGGCGCATCAAGGCGCTCTTGCTTCTGTCAAGCCTGGTTGGGGCGGGCTACCTCTCGCTATTGCCCGCCATGGCGCGCTACGGCCCGAAACAGATGATCGCGAGCCAGAGCGCTGTCACGTTGGGCGCGGTCCTTATCTGCCTGCTCTGTTACCGCCAGCTCGGGCTGACGTCGCCCACGCCCATTAAGAAAGCAGAACCGGTGGGTCCGCTGCTCAAACAGGTCTGGGGTTTCGGATTTGTGCAGCTTGCCGGACTGATCGGAATGAATGCTGCCGGTTGGTGGCTGACCACGTTGATTGCGCGCAGCGATTCTTCCATGGTCCAAATGGGCTTCTTCGCCATTGCGCACCAACTGCGGAACATGGTTGCGCTCGCGCCCAGCCTGCTCACCGAGGGCAGCCTCGCGGTGATGGCGCGCCGCCACGGCCACTTCGAAAATACGCCCGACAATGTCATGGCCGTGTGTGCTTACGCTTGCACGCTTGCGTCGCTCGTCCTAGCTGGGCTCGGAATCATCGTGGTGCCCTGGGGATTGGTGCTTTTGTACGGTCAAAGCTATGCAGCTGCGGGCGCAGTCACTGCCATCGCTCTCGCTACCGCGGTAATTCACATGGGAAGCGCACCCATTTCCGCTAGACTCTCCATCGTTTCTATCAAAGCCACGGGCGCGATCAACACGATCTGGGCGGTGTTCGTTGCCACCGTCGCGACGCTTGTTTTGCTGCGCGGAGGTAACGCCGCAAAAGGCGCGACTGTGTATCTGGCTGGACATCTACTCTGCTCAATTTTGCAAATTGCAGTTCTGAAGCAACGGAAGTGTATTCCTCCGGGAACAATCCTTGCGTTCACTTATGCGGTGCTCTGTGCCCTTGTGCTGGCCGCGCTCGCCTGCGTACGCGACGCCCGCCCTGGGGCGACTGCATGGACCTCGGCTGTGATGAGCTTGATCCTGGCCGGCACGATACTCGCGATGGTTGCAATCGGGAAGCGCCGGGGATGGCTGCCTTCTCCGGATGCTCTTCGCGCACTGCTCTCGCAGGGATTGTCGTTCGTCCGCCTTCGAGCGAAAATAGCGACAAGTACACAACCGTAATGCAGGCGGGAGATGCGTGTTAGCATGCGCTATGCCGCTCAAGCCAGCCGCTTTCGCCTGCTCCGGGCTGATCCTCTTTTGCTGTTTCTCGATCGCGCAAACTCCACAACCGGCAGCGCCTACGCCGAAGGACCGAATCGCCGCATTCTTAAATGCCTCGACCGGCGCGTGGAACCCGTCTCAAATCGCCACCATGGAGCGTCTGCGAGACACCGCGTTATCCGATCCTTACGCGCTCGCGGAATTGCGGCACCTCACCGACAACATCGGCCCACGCATCAGCGGTTCGCCCCAAGCAGAGCAGGCTGTCCAATACGTCGCAGCGGAGATGCGTGCCCTCGGCGCGGAGGTACAGCTCGAAAAAACTTCGGTCCCTCACTGGGTGCGCGGCGCGGAAGCGGGAGAGCTCATGAAGTGGTCTGGACAAGCGCCCGGCACCGTGCAAAAGATTGTCTTGACCGCGCTCGGCGGCAGCGTAGCGACTGCGCCCGAAGGCTTAACCGCCGGCGTGCTTGTGGTGAATTCGTTCGAAGACTTGAAACGGCTTCCGCCCGATAGCGCCAAAGGCAAGATTTTGCTTTTCAACGAGCGTTTCGATAAGCAACTCGCTTCGTTAGGCGACGGAGGGGCTGCCTATGGACAAGCGGTTGTTTACCGGGGAGCAGGCCCGACCGTTGCCGCATCTGTGGGAGCTGCTGCCGTCCTTGTTCGATCGGTCGGAGGCGCGGATTACCGGCTGCCTCACACGGGCGCTACTTACTACAGCGACGAGCAACCCAAGATTCCAGCTGCTGCGATCACTGCCGAAGACGCAGATCTTTTAGAAAACCTCACGAAACAAGGCGCTGTTGAAATGCGGCTTGTGCTCACGCCTCAAACGCTCCCGTACGTCGATAGCTACAACGTTGTCGTCGATTGGAAGGGCAGTGAGCATCCGGAGCAAATTGTGATCGTCTCGGGCCATCTCGATTCTTGGGATTTAGGCACGGGCGCGATCGATGACGGCGCGGGTGTTGCTGTTTCTATGCAAGCGATTCACCTGCTGAAAGCGCTCGATATTCATCCGAAACGCACTGTGCGATTCATCGCCTGGATGGATGAAGAACAGGGTTCGGAAGGCGCTCAAACATACGCGCAGGGGCATGCGGCGGATCTCGCGAATCACGTGGGCGCGCTTGAATCCGATTTGGGCGCGGGTCACCCCGGCGGCGTCAGCTTTACAGGCAGACCGGAACTCGAGCAGTGGCTGCGTCCGGCCGCGCGCGTCCTACAGTCGATCGGCGCAGGAACGCTTCATCGCAGCGACGAGGTCGGCGAGGATATCAGCTTCCTCAACAACAAGGGCGTGCCTGGTTTTTCGCCAACGCAGGACAGCCGTTTCTATTTCAACTATCACCACACTGCCGCGGACACGTTCGACAAGATAAAGAAACGCGAGCTCGACGAGAATGCAGCTGTAATGACTGTGGTCGCTTACGCGTTGGCCGATGCTTCGGAAGCCGCGCCGCGTTGATTGCGTCACGGTAATCGATGGCCCCGGAACCTCGCTTCTTCGCAACCGCTGCGGAGTTCCGCGGCTGGCTCGAGGCGCATCACGATAAGTTGAGCGAGCTATGGGTTGGTTTCCACAAGGTGAGTTCCGGCAAGCCGAGTCTTACCTGGCCTGAGTCAGTGGACGCGGCATTGTGTTTTGGTTGGATCGACGGCGTTCGCAAGAGCATCGACGAGACGAGTTACAAAATCCGGTTCACGCCGCGCAAACCCGGCAGCAAATGGAGCGGCGTAAATTCACGGCGCGTGGAGCAGCTCAAAGATCTGGGCTTGATGCACAACTCAGGTTTGCAGGCGTTCGCTAAGCGTGTCGCGGAGAAATCAGGAGTGTACTCGTATGAACAGCGGCACACGATCGAACTCGATGAGCCGCTCGAGAAGCTGTTTCGCCGCAACAGGAAAGCGTGGACATATTTTCAGGAGCAAGCGAACTGGTACCGCAAGGCTGCGCTCTGGTGGATTGCCAGCGCCAAGAGAGAAGACACGCGCCTGAAAAGGCTAATGCAGCTGATCGAGCATTCGGAGCAGGGAAGAACGATTCCGCCGCTGACCCGAAAACGCCTGTAGTCAGCCGCCAAAGCTCTTCGTCGACGATTTCCCGACCGAGAATCTTTCGGGCGCGAACAGGGCAATGCGGTGATGCGTGATGCCGGTGGTCGCGAGGTCCGCTAGAATTTCTCCCACGACGCTCGTGAACTTGAACCCATGTCCTGAGAACCCGACGGCAATGGCCACTTGTGGATAACGCGGATGCAGCGACAGAACGAAATGCTCGTCTGGCGTGAGAGTGTACATGCAAGCCGCTCCGCGAAGCATGCGTCCGTTCAGTGAAGGGATGAACCGGGCTAGATAGCCTCGCAGCTCATCGACGTCACGGTCGTGCACCGCGCGATCAAGAGTTTCTGCGGTGCAGCGCTCTCCGCCGCTATGCATGGCTACTTTGACACCCTCCGCGAGGCCGCCAGTCGCTGGAAAACCGTAGAAGCAATCGTCGCCGTTGACGTCCCAAATATAAACGGGGAAGCGCGCGGGCAAAAACGATTCCGCCTCAGACGATGGCTCGAACCAGCACATGACGTGACGGCGAATGTCGAAGGGCACGCCGATATCCGACAACAGTTCAGGGGCCCAGGCGCCAGGTGCGAGCACGAGGTGCCTTGCCTGATATGTGCCACGGCTAGTCATGACCTTCACGCCTTGGCCGGACAGATCGGCGCGCCACTCTTGAACGGTTTCTTCGAAATGCAATTCAGCACCGTACCGCGCAGCTTGCATCAGATAAGCACGAACGGCTGCTTCAGGGCGGAGAAAGCCGGCTCGCACCTCGAATACGGCTGTGTCATCTGCTCGTGGATGGAGAGCCGGGTAACGACGGCGAAGTTCGTTCGCATCGAGCACTTCATAGGGAAGATCATGCTCGGTTGCGCTCGCGATCGCGCCATTCACGACAGCACTGCCCGGAGGCCCGATCATCAATCCGCCGGTGAGCTGGAGAAGATTCGAATTCGTGTCCCGTTCCAGTTGTTCCCACAACTCATAAGCCCGCTGAAGCAGAGGGACGTAAGCGGGATTCTCGTAATAAGCCTGACGAATGATTCTTGACTCGCCGTGTGACGAGCCCTGGTTATGTGCCGGCGTGTACTGCTCAATGCCTAGAACACGTTTTCCTCTGGCAGCCAGGTGACAGGCCGCGGCGCTTCCCATCCCACCGAGCCCAAGCACTATAACGTCGTAGGTTTGTCCGTTCAAATCAAATCGTAGCGCTATGCGCTCTGGCCTTGCGCTGAAACTGGTGGGCAGACTCGGTCTCGAACCACTTGCCCGGTGTATCGCCGCGAAGGTGAAAGATGGCCGACCAAATTACTTCTGTACAGTCGTCTTCTTTCCAAAGTTTCCGAGCAGCAGCATCACGCTTGCGAGAACAAGACCGGTTCCAAAGATCGTTCGGGCGGTAAGCGGTTCGCCTCCGAGCGCCCAACCGATAGCTAGGGCGATCACCGGATTGACGTACGCGTAACTCGCCACCTTGGTGGCGGGCATCCTGCCCAGCAGCCACATGTAAGCGGTAAAGGCGACAAGCGACCCAGCCACGATCAGATACAGCAGCGAGAAGATCGCACGAGGCGAAAGATGCGGAAACGGGTGCAGCTCTCCGACGCTCGCCGAAGCGACCAGCAGCATCAACCCGCCGATCATCATCTGTCCGCCGGCGCTCATCAACTTTGACGAGGGAAGTCTCATGCTTTTCGACAGCACTGTGCCAAACGACCAGGAGATCTCGGATCCGAGGATGGCCAAACAGGCGAGCAGCTTTGATTGCCCTGCGCCCGAAACAGAGGCAAGAGTCGCAACGCCGACCAGACCCAGGCAGATTGCCAGGATGAGCGGCAGCCTGATCTTCTCTTTTTTGAATACGAAGATTTCGAAGAGCGCCGTCCAGACCGGGATCGTAGCACCAGCACGGACGCGACGCCTGAGGGAATTGTCTTCTCGGCCCAGAAGAGCCCTCCGTAGGCGGCCAGGAACATGAACGCACCGAGCCATGCCATGTTTCCCCACTCGACCCGTGCCGGCGCACGCACATGCCGGAAGCGCGACCACCCGTACAGGAGAAGCCCCGCTATCGCGAAGCGAACGCCCGCTGCAAATAACCGGGGGGGCCGTTTCAACTAAGACACGGATTGCAAAGTAGGTCGAGCCCAGAGCACATATATGGCAAAGAAAGACAGGACCACCTGGCCACGCGCCGGATCGACACCGCGTCGTGCCCTTTTCTTCTATAACCATCGATTGGGCCATGGCTGGTTAGATCGTATCTTGCCATAGCGTAACCTGTCAAATGTTTTTTGAGAGTTATAATCAAACCGGGCGCATGGCGAAGAGTTGCGAGTTCAAATTAGTCGCGGGACACGCTGCGCTCGATTTTGCGAATACACTTGACAACCGCTACGATCCGCCGAATGCGATGGATCTACTTGCCAGCTACGAAGACTTGCTGGGCTTCTGTGAGCAATCGGCCGTAATCACGCGGGCCCAGGCGGAAGCCCTGGCGCGCAGAGGGGAACGGGACAAGCAGGACGCCTTGCAAACCGCGAGAGCGTTGAGAGAAGCGATCGAGGGTCTCTTCTCTTCCAAAGCTAGAGACAAAACGCCTGCTGCTGAAGATCTTGGTTTGCTTAATCATCAAGTGAAGAATGTGCTCGCTCACCGGCAGTTAATCGCGAGCGCCGGCTCGTTTCACTGGAGTTGGGAAGGCATCGATCGCGACGCGCAGGCTCCGGTGCAACTCATCGCGTTCGCCGCGGCCGAGCTTCTTGCGTCAGATACGGTTGCGTTTGTGCGTGAATGCCAATCTGAGACTTGCCGCTGGCTCTTTCTCGATCTAAGCAAGAATCACACACGCCGCTGGTGTGACATGAAGCTCTGCGGTAACCGGGTTAAGGCACGCCGGCACTACCAAAGGCAGAGCGATCGCGTGTAGCGGGATTTAGGCCGCTAGACTCGCTACCGCTCTCAATCTGATTCGGCGAAACGCGCATCCAGTAAATCGAGCTCATGCTCGAGCACGCGCAGAACTTCATCGTGAATTTTATTCTCGTCGCGCAAATTGAGTGCGACTGAGCGTTCGACGTCCCTCAACTCCTGCGCCACGTGCCGGTGACGTTCCAGCCTTTCAGATTCGCTTGTTTTCGATTTCTCACCTTGCTCGGTTTCGACCAGGGTAAGCCGATTCCGGTAATACGTCTCGAGATAATCTAAAATCTCTTTTTCGTCTGGTGCGCTCGCTCTCCGTAGTTCAGTCAGCGATTTGAGCGCGGCTGAAATCATCTGCCTTCGAGCGGAGACTTCTTCCTCATAGCCGACGGCGCTCTTTCCGAGTTTAAGAAAGCGGATGAGCGCAGGCATGCTTAATCCCTGAACCACCAAGGTCGCAAAAATGACGCAGAACGTGAGAAAGATGATGAGATTGCGAAATGGAAAGGGGGCGCCATTGCCTAGATTTTCGGGTAGAGAGAACGCGGCCGCCAACGCGAGCACTCCACGCATGCCGGCCCATCCGACCAGGAACACTTCACGCGGCGAGGCCTGGTGGGCCTTCTTCTTGAGCAATCGTTCCACTTGCGAAGAGATCCACTCGCCGGGATAAATCCACATAAAACGGAGAGCGATCACGATCGCGCTGAAAATTGCGCCGTCGATGATGATGCTGCGCGGGCTGATGCCCTGGAGGTCACTCAAGATGTGAGGCAACTGTAATCCAAGGACAAGAAACACAAGGCCGTTTAGGACAAAATCGAGCGTTCGCCAAACAGCAGATGCTTCGATGCGCGCGTGAAGAGAGTAGAAACCCGAGCTGCGGCGTCCGAGATACAGCCCACACGCGAGCGTGGCAAGCACACCGGAGCACTGCAATTTTTCAGCCGTTAAATAGGCGAGGTAGGGCGTAAGTAGACTAATTGTGATTTCGATGGGAGCGTCATCGATACGCTCCTGAATCCTATGTATGATAAAGCCCGCAAGCAAGCCGATGACAACGGCCGCAAAAACAAGATAGAGGAGCGTTCCTGTACCTGCGAGGAATGAAGGTGTCGTGCCGGTCATGACCATGGCAAGCGTAAATTTAAGCGCCACAAGACCGCTGCCATCATTGACGAGACTTTCGGCTTCGAGTAAATCCGTGATGCGGCGCGGCAGTCCCAGTCGTTTTGCTATTGCGGTCGCAGCGATTGCATCGGTGGCGGCAACGAGTGAGCCGAGCACCAATCCCAATTTCCAGTCAAAGCCGGAAATCAGAAAACGCATGACTCCGGCTACGCCAAAGATCGTGAAGCCGACCAGCCCAAACGCCAGCATGAGGATGGCGATCAGGTTGCCGCGAAAGTCCCGCCAGGAAGTATGAAAAGCGGCCGAGAAGACGAGCGGCGGCAAAATAACCAGCAGCACCACATCCGGCTCAAGAGAAACACGCGGCAGGCGGGGAATCAGGCTGAGCAGCAAGCCTCCCAGAACAATTACGATTGGGTATGCGACACGCAACCGCTTAGCCACGAGCGCAAGCACGGCCACTGCGAATAGCAGGGTCAGAAGAACGAGTTCCAGATAATCGACTTCGTCGCCGTGCATTCGCTCACCGTCAAGATAGCGTATGGACCAAACCTCTCTCGGCTCCGCTCTATGCTGGAACCGAGGGTTTCCCTTCATGAATACGAACCCCGGTCCGCTCGTCGAACAGGTCAGCGTCAAGCGAGTCAACGGCCAGGATTCCAATCGGGTCGTCGACGTGGTTGCGATCGAAGAGCCGCTCGCCATACGGCTGCAGTACTGGTTCAAAGGTGTTCAACGAACCGAAAGCCTCGCTTTGACAATGCGCACTCCGGGTCACGACCGTGAGCTGGCCGCGGGATTTCTTTATTCCGAAGGCGTGATCCGCAGCCCGCGCGAGATCGTTCAAATCCGCCAGCTCGGCGAGGATGTGGATGTCTCGAATGAGCTGCTGGTTGAAGTGTCTTCACAAGTGGATGTGGACATGTGGCGCATGTCGCGCTCTACCTTCGTCAGCTCGAGCTGTGGCGTCTGCGGAAAGCGCGCGCTCGATGCACTGCAGGACCATGTGCCTTCCTCGCCGCCGGATCGGTTCCTAGTATCTGCCGCTTCGATACATCAGCTGCCCAGGACTCTGACTGCGCATCAGGAAGGTTTCGCGCAGACTGGCGGTCTACATGCGGCGGCGCTGGTTGATGCCGAAGGAGAGGTGAGCGCCGTTTTCGAGGACATCGGACGTCACAACGCGCTCGATAAGCTGATCGGCTCCCAACTTCTTGCGGACCAGCTTCCCCTTGCGCGAAAGATTCTGTTTCTGAGCAGCCGGAGTAGCTTTGAACTCGTGGGGAAGGCTGTAACCGCCGGGGCTCCGGTGCTGGCAACCGTAGGCAGCCCGTCGAGTCTTGCGATTGAAACAGCGCGCCGCTACGGTCTCACGCTCATCGGTTTTGTGCGAAACGACCGGTTCAACGTCTATTCGGGCGAGTGGCGGCTAAACTCGTAATCAGATGAAGCTCCGATTCCGCAACAATTCGTTGCGCCTGCGGGTGAACCGGCGGGAAGTAGCAACGCTCGCCAGCGGCGAAGCGCTGCAGGAAGAAGTGCGCTTTCCCGGGAACCGTCAACTGATCTACCTGCTCGAATCTTCCCGAGGGTCGTCTGCGACCGCTTCTTTCGACGGCAATACAATTCGAGTCGCGGCTCCGCTGGTGGATGTGCGGACCTGGGCCGATAGCGAGTCAATCGGATTGTATTTCGATGTTTCGGCGACTCCCGAGCTTTTGAAAGTTTCGATCGAGAAAGACTTGGAGTGCGTCGACGGACTGGTTGAGGAGCGCGACCCCGAAGCGTTTACCCGAACTCCTGGAAAGAATTGCTGAATCGCGGTACTTAATACAAATGCCTGCTACGGGGCCGGTTGCAGGGCGCGCGAAAAAGGCGCAAGTCATCGTTTAGCATTTGGTATCGTGTGTGCTGGAGCTTATCCAGGTACAACAAAGTGCGCAACGGGACGGTGCTAACGGGTCGCGGCACTATCTGGCCTTTCGCGCTTTTCGCTTCAACGTGCGGATGTTTCGGCGCTTCTTCTTCCGCTCCTACCGCAGCCTCTTCGCTCATTGAAAAGTCTGTCGCCGTGAACAATCGTGATTGGAAAGCGCAAGACGATTACTCCTTCACGGAGTGCGACGCTAAAAGCAAAATGGATTCCGATGGTCAGGTGAAGCCCCAGGGATCGAAAACTTTCGATGTAGTGATGATCGATGGGTCTCTTTACCGCCGGCTTGTAGCAGTGAATAATGAGCCGGTCAGTCCAGGACAACAGACCGAAGAACAGGACAAGCTGAATCGCGAGATTGCTCACCGGAAGAGCGAATCGGAACGCGACCGAAAAGCGAGAATCGACAAATATCAAAGTCAGCGCGCGGAAGAGCATTTGCTCATGCAGCAAATGGTTACGGCATTCGATTTTACGCTGCTTGGCGAGGAGAACGTCAACGGAGTCGCCTGCTACCGTCTGAAGGCAACACCGAAACTGGATTACAATCCGCCCGTCGAAAAAGCACGAGTGCTAAAAGGCATGCGCGGCGTGATGTGGATCGATAAGCAGCAATACCACTGGGTGAAGGTCGAGGCCGAAGTCACCGAACCTGTTTCTTTCGGATTCTTCATAGCCAAAGTGAATCCGGGAACTCGGTTTGAACTCGATCAGTCCCCGCTTGGATCGGTTTGGCTGCCGAAGCATTTTATTCAGACTGTGAATGCCAGCGTGTTCGGGGTTTACGGAATCCGCAACCGCGAAGAGTTTTCGTATTCGAATTACCGTGAGAACTCGCCGAGACTGCCGGTCGAAGCCTCGCTCCGTTAAGCGAGCAGTACTATTTTGTGATGTCCCGATGGCTCTCTTTGACCGAGTAGCCAGCCTTTTTCAAACGCTTATTAATTTCGTTTGCAATAAAGACCGACCGGTGATGGCCGCCAGTGCAGCCGAACGAAATCGTCAGATAGCTTTTGCCTTCACGGATGTAGTGCGGCAGAAGGTAAATGAGCAGTTCGGAGATCCGGTTGATGAACTCCCCGGTCTGCGGGAATGACCGGATGTAGCGCGCGACGCTCGGATGCCTGCCGGTCAATTTCTTGAACTCAGGAATGTAATTCGGATTGGGCAAAAAACGCACATCGAACACCAGATCGCTATCTGGCGGGACACCGTGCCGGAAACCGAAGCTGTTCACCGCGATCAGGATCTTATTGGCATCCTTCGAATCCTGGAACTTCGCCGAGATGAGCGCACGCAGATCATGCACGTTCAGCTTGGAGGTGTCGATGTAGAGATCGGCCAGAGCGCGAATCGAGTTGAGCTGCTCACGTTCGTTCTGGAGGCTGTTCAGGACACTCGCTTCTGCGCCGAGCGGGTGCGGACGCCTGGTTTCACTAAATCGACGGCGCAGAACCTCATCCTCGGCATTAAGGAACAGAAGAGCGCAGCTCAAGCGCCCTTTGAGTTCGCGAAAGATTTTTGGGAACTGCTTAAGAGACTCGCCTTCGCGGATATCGATAATCAGCGCGCCGCGTTTCTTCGACTCATAACTCAGGTCGGCGAACTTCGGTATCAGCGCGATGGGGAGGTTGTCTACGGCATAAAAGCCGAGATCCTCAAACGCTTTCAACGCGGTCAACTTGCCTGAACCGCTCATGCCGGTAATAATCACCAGGTCATGAGCGGGCAGAGCTACGTCCGAGCCCGGGAAACCCTCAGGTTCCGGCTCGCCTCTGTGCGAAGACTTAGGACTCAATTAAATCAAAATTCCCATCAGGACGCCGCACCAGCACCGACAGGCAGTTACGCGCGGAATCCCTGTAAACGACGTAATCATCGGGATCGCCCTGCATCTCAAGAATGGCCTCTTCGAGAGTCATCGGCTTGCGATTCTCGGTGTAATCGACGCGGAACACCTTCGGATGAGCGCGCTGCGTTCCGTTGTGACTCTTCCCGTTCAGAATGACGGGCGGCTTCGATTCGGCCGACTCCGTCGCTCCCGCATTTTCTTTCAACTCACGGACAGTTTTGGGATCACGGTGAGTATCGCGCCACTTGTTCAGTACCTTGACGATCTGCTTTTCAAGTTTCTCGACAGCGTGGCAGAGGGCAGCATCAAGGTCTGCATCGAGACCTTCTCCCACCAATGCGTGATCATGAAAATTCACGACCACCTCCACCTTGTGGAGATGCCGCTCCATCTGGTGGGTCACGTGAGCCTCACGTTCTCCCCGGCGCTCGATGAACTTACTGAGTTTAGAGATTTTGGCGCTAAATTTCTCCTCCAAGTCAGGGGTAAAGTCTTTGGTCTTGCCGGAAACAATGAGCTTCATTTTCCCTCTTTTGAGAAAGCTCGCCCCACGGCGCGCACTTCTCAGAACTTGTCCCGCTGTCCACGGGGCTTACCTGCTTCCTGCTTGTTAGGCGCGGACACGCCGTTGATGTGTCGAAGGAATCTTCATATCCTCTCGATATTTCGCGACTGTGCGCCGCGTCACGTCAATTCCTTCTTTGCGCAGCCGGGCAGTGATTTGCTCGTCTGTCAAAGGCTGACATGTATTCTCGTCGTCAATCATTTTCTTGACTCGCCTCTTTACTATCAGCAGTGGAGTCGCGCTTCCGGACGGCCCCTGCACTGCTTCCGAGAAGAAGTATCGTAGCTCGAAAACGCCCTGCGGCGTGTGGGCATACTTATTCGCGACAGCCCGGCTCACCGTCGAGGGATGAACGCCAATCTCTTCGGCTACTTCCTTGATCATCATGGGCTTCAGCTGATCGATCCCAAACTCCAGGAATTCGAGCTGGCGCTGGACGATGGAATGGCACACCCGCAGAATAGTTTGCTTGCGCTGTTCGATGTTCTTGATCAGCTGCAGCGCCGATGCGTAACGTTCTTTCACGTAATTACGGACATCGCGGTTCGGTTCCTGCTCGCGGTCGATCATGCGCTTGTAGTCGCCGTTCAAGCGGAGTTGCGGAATCTCGTCATCATTCAAAGTAATGACGTAATCTTCGCCGTCTTTCGAAATGTAGACGTCCGGCTCCACCTGCCTCGCTCCCACGCTCGAATAGCGCAAGCCAGGCGCGGGATCGAGGTGGCGAATGACTCGCAACGCAATCTGGATGTGTTCTACCGGTCGGCCTAATGCCTTCGCGAGCACCGAGACCTGTCTGGTTTCGAGCAGCTTAAGATGATCGTGAACAATCTTCCAGGCAACCGAATCGCGTGAGCCCCGGGCGTCTAATTGAAGCAGCAGGCAGTCGCGCAAATTGAGGGCGCCTACTCCGCTTGGATCGAGCGACTGAACGGCTTCGAGCCCCGCCCGGACGTCTGCGAGCTTCAGCCCTTCGGCCAGCGCAATCTCTTCGACCGGCGTCGTCAGATAGCCGCTTTCTTCCAGGTTGCCGATGATCGAATTAGCGGCGCGGCGCACCGAATCGTTCAGCAGCAATACGCTGAGTTGAGTTTGCAAATAGTCGCCGAGCGTAACCGGCGAGGACAGAAAGGTTTCGAACGAAGGCTTTTCAACCGATTCAGAGGCCGGACTCTTGAACCCCGGATCGAGATAATCGTCGAAGAAACTTCCGAAATCAATTTCGTCGAAGGGATCGGCGTCGGGTTTTGCAGGCTCCTCAGGAGCAGGAACGGCCGCTGTGGCCTCTGTTCCAGGGGCACCATCGAGCGGGAACTCTCCCTCGGCCGCCCCATACTGTTCGCCTTTGGCGTCCGCTAGCTCGGCGTGATCGCGAATGGCTTGCGCGGCAGGATCGGCTGGCCCCTCGCGCTCGAGTAGCGACTGTACTTCGGCCGGAGTTAACTCTTCCCCCGCCTCGTTAGTTTCTTCGAGGACAGGGTTCTCCGCGATCTCGTTCATAATCATGTCCTTCAGCTCGAGACGATTAAGCTGGAGGACTGTGACCATCTGCACGAGTCCAGGCGTAAGTATCTGCTTTTGCTGTACCCCGAGATGCAGGCGCTGCGAAAGCGAACTCATTTGGATCTCAGTTTATCACCGCTGAGGATACCTGCAGTTTTCAGAAAATTCGGACCACGGCGGGCAGCGAGCGAAAGGGAAGTGGGTTCAGAGAACGGCAACCGGCGGAAAATAAAAGTTCTCGCCAAGGTAAATCCGCCGGACATCCGGATCGTTCCCGAGCGATTCCGGTGAGCCCGCGCGAAAGATTCTTCCGTTGCTGATGATGTACGCGCGGTCGGTGACGGCCAGCGTCTCCCGCACATTGTGGTCGGTAACCAGTACACCGATGCCCTTCCGTTTCAGATTGCCAATAATGCGTTGCAATTCGAGTACCTGAATCGGGTCGATCCCGGAAAACGGCTCGTCGAGCAAGATAAAATCCGGCTGCAAAACGAGCGAGCGGGCGATCTCGACACGCCTGCGTTCCCCGCCCGAGAGCATGTAGCCTTTGCTGTGCCGAACCGTTTCGAGCCCCAGATCGTCGATCAGGATGTTCATGCGTTCGCGGCGCTCGCGGCCGTTCAGCGGAAGCGTTTGCAGAATCGCCATCAGGTTATCTTCCACGCTTAACTTGCGAAAAACCGATGGCTCCTGCGGCAGGTAGCTCACGCCGCGACGCGCCCGCAAATACATCGGCAACTCGGTAATCGATTGTTCGTCCAGCAGGACCTCCCCCGCTTCCGGACTCACTAGCCCCACGATGATGTAGAACGATGTGGTCTTGCCTGCGCCATTCGGGCCGAGCAGCCCGACAACCTCGCCCTGCTCCACCCGAACCGACACGTTATCGACTACTTTTCGACCGTTATAGGATTTTGCGATCTCCACGGTCTGCAGCGTTCTCATGTGCTTCGGGCTCGTATTTTATGATACGCGGTGGATGGATAGGACCAGTGAAGAATGGCGTCGATTTGTATCCGGACCCTGGGTGGTGGCCGGGTTAGTCATCTTTCTCGCCACTCTCCGGTTCTGTCATGTCCGGCTCCTGTGGGCCGACGAAGACTACCACTTGGCGGCGGCTCTCAACATCCTGCATGGCAAACTGCCGTACCGGGATTTCTGGTATGACAAACCTCCTCTGAACGCTCTTAACTACCTGGCGATTGGCGGTTATTCGGGCTGGCCGCTGCGGCTGCTCGACACGCTCTATGTGCTTTTGGCGTGCTTCCTGATGTACCGGCTCGCGCGGGCCTGGTATGGGGAAAGGGAGGCGCGGCTCTCGGCTCTGCTGCTCGCTTTTTTCCTGGCGTTTTACCTGCCTTCCGCGGTGATTGCTTTTGCCGCCGATGCGCTCATGCTGGTCCCGCATCTCGCAGCCGTTTATTACGCCTTTCATAAGCACGCGTTTCTGGCCGGCATCTGCTGCGCCGTTGCCTTTCTGGTCAACGCGAAAGCAGTTTTCGTTTTAGCAATCTGCGCATTGTGGCTGCCTTCGGGCGTGCTCCTTCTCGGCTTAGGCTTCCTCGTGCCGGTGGCGGCGTTTGCTGCCGCTGCGTTTGCCTTGGGAGTCTGGCCCGGGTACATCGAGCAAGTCTGGCAGTGGGGCTGGATTTACGCCGCCGCCTCGCCGGTTGCTCACCCGCTGGCGACCGGCTTTGCACGCACTCTGCACTGGTTGGGCTTTCATGCCGCGCTAGCGGGCGGAACCGCGTATGCCCTCGCTCGCAACTCGATGCGCGACCGCTGGCGGCTGGGCTCCTGGATCGTTTTATCGTTTGCGGCGGTTTGTCTCGGTACACGCTTCGCGCCGCACTACTTCCTGCAGCTACTACCCGTGATGGTTCTCGCGGGGTCGCGCGGGCTCGTACTCGCCTGGAGCCGCTACAGATACGCGACTGCGGTCTTCGTGAGCGTTGCGCTGCTGATTCCGCTCGTGCGCTTCGGCCCACGGTACGCCGCACTCGGGTACGACGCTTTATTCGGTCGCGTTCCGCACTGGAACGATGTGGCGATGGACAGCGATTCGCGCCATGCTGCGGAGCTGATCCACGCCGCCGCACGGCCGGGCGATACGCTCCTCGTCTGGGGATACCGGCCGGATATGTACGTATACACGCGGCTCACGAGCGACAGCAGATTCTGGGACTCGCAGCCTCTCACAGGCGTGCCCGCGGATCGCCATCTCCAGGCAGACGCTCCGATTTACAGCGGACCCGCGGCACGCAATCGCCTCGACTTGATACGTTCGCGTCCTACTTGGTTCGTCGATGGCTTAGGGCTACTCAATCCGAAACTTGCTCCCGCGATGTTCCCGGAACTGCGCCCCTGGCTCAAGCAGTACAAGGTCGTGGCCCGAACAAATCTCGCCGTGATCTATCACGTCGAACGTTAAGCCGCTATGCTCACCGCGGGTGTGTGCGGCTTAGACAGACTAAATGGCCGCTCTCGTAGATTACGCGAATCGGGAGATTCTTTGGCTGGATCCTGTTCCGGTAAGTTGCTCCATCCACCGCCAAAGCCGTCGATCTGCCGCTTGTGACTTCTCTCAAGAAAGCCGATTCATCCGTGAACAAAGCCAAATCTCGGTCGCCATACCAGTGGAGTTGATTGATTTCATCGAAGCGAGGCGCGCCACCGTCATAAAACGGAATGCGCTCGTGGGCAGGTGCAGCAGCTATTAACTCGAGCGCCATCGGACGCGTGGCGGCCGCTTCCCAATGCGTCTTCGGAAATACTGCCAGGTAAGCGTATAGCAGGGCCACGAGCCCTGCGGCGACCGGCAGGAAGCGTCGCAAGTATCGCTCTTGCAGCAACGATTGCAAACCGATCGCTGTCCAAAGCGCAAAGGCCGGATAAGCCGGGAGCATATAGCGCAGGACGCGGCTCTTCGAGGCGGAGCACAGCACGAACACGGTTGCCGGCCAGATGAGGAGAATCCAGAGGCGGCGGTCCCGGCGCCGCGCAATTTGCACCATTCCGACAGTTGCCAGCGGAAGCCACGGCCAGTACGATTTGGCCAGCATCCAGAGATACTCCGGCGCGCCCGTAAATCTCCGCCAGGAAGGCGTCATCGGGCCATAGACACCGTTGCGCAGAAATGGAATCGACGATTGACTTAAAAAGTCGCTGCCCAACGCAGTCTGATAACCGTACCAGGCGGTAACGGGAACGAATGCCAGCAGCAGGAACCCAGCGGCCAAGCGAACCGGGATGCGCCGCCGGGTTGCGACTAGATCAAGGAAGAAGATCCCCACCAGGGCCAGTCCCATCAGGTCGCGAGTCATCAGCGCGAGGCCCGTGGCTACTCCGGCCAGCAATATCCAGCGCCGGTCGTCTTGCCCGCGCACCCAACAGTACTCCGCAACAGTAAAGAAAAACGCAAACGAAACATCGGTCATGCCGCGCGCAGCGTACTTGAGAAAGTACGCACTGGTTAACAGGACGAACAGGGCCAGTGCTGCTGCTAAGTCATTCAACAAGCTGCGGCCCAGAAGATAAACAAAGAAGAGTGTTCCCAGGCCGCAAATCGCCGCAGGGAGGCGCGCCATCGCGTCATTTGCGCCAAAGGCTTCAAAGAGCGCTGCCTGCATCCAGACGTGCAGCGGAGGATGCTCGACGGCGATCAGACCATTCGTTCTAAGGTGGAACCAGTCGCCGGAACGGATGATGCCCTTCGCCATATCGGCGTACTGCGCGTCGTCATACCCTGCAAGATCCCCTGTTCTAAGCGGCAGAAAGAGCAGCAAAACGGCAGCCGCAAAGCAGATTGCTGGAACAGTAAAGTTTCCCAGTACGGGAGTGATCCGGCCAGTCTGCCTGGACTGAAGAGCGCTTTGCACCTTCTTAGTCAAGCACAGCCGGATAGGCGCTAGAAGGCTTAGCAGGC
>JAABUQ010005051.1_pt1 | contig 21627 bp, 28 predicted proteins | sample 5560001 | NCBI WGS metagenome assembly JAABUQ01 (sample SAMN10711888, study PRJNA513371) | rock metagenome | isolation source: Antarctica rocks | place: Antarctica: Victoria Land, Finger Mt nord | collected 2015-12-18
TTGGCCGCCTCCGCGAGCGCGTTGTGCAGCGTGTGTTCGAGTTCGCGGGCGAAAGACGGCATGGGGCTCTCCGTGCCGGGGCGGGCGGGCGCCTCCCGGACCCCACGAATGTCATCCCGGAATGTGCAGCGCGCAAGCCCTTGACAAGCGATAGCCCTACCCGCGCCGAAACAGCGCGTCGGCGGCGGTGCGGACGCTGTCCGCCGCCACCCGCTTCGCCTCCGTCCGCGCGATTTCAGCCTGCAACACCGCGATCCGCCGATCCAACTCGGCGACCGAAAGCGCATCGAGGTCCTGCCGCGCGAGGGTGGCAAGCGGATCGTCCGCGCGAACGGGGGAGGGGTCTTCGTGGTCCATCGCTCCCCGATACCACAACGCCCCTTGCGGAAACCACCACACGCGCGCTATATGCTTGCATGAACAGCAAGCAGCGGCGGACGTTGGAATCGGTCTTCGCCGATCCGCCGCCCGCGTCGCTCAAGTTCGGCGATGTGGAGGGCTTGCTGCTGGCGCTCGGCTGCGAGGCGCTGCCCGGCAAGGGCAGCCACCTCACCTTCAAGCTCGGGAGCAAGCGCCTTACCGTCGCGCGCCCGCATCCGGGCAAGGAGTTGAAACGCTACGCCGTGCGCGAGGCGCGCGCGTTCCTCGACAAGATCGGAGTGACACCATGGCCCAAGCACTGACCTACAAGGGCTATAGCGCCCGCGTCGATTATTCCCCCGAAGACGAAGCGCTCGTCGGCCGCGTCGTCGGCATATCGGACAGCGTCAGCTTCCACGGCGAAAGCGTGTCCGAAATGGTCCAGTCCTTCCACGACGCGGTCGACAGCTACATCATGAGCTTCGAGGCGAAGGGCGAGCCACCGCAAAAGCCCTATTCGGGCCAGGTGATGTTCCGCATCCCGCCCGAACTGCACGCCCGGATTGCGACAGCAGCGGCGGTCTCGGGCAAGAGCCTGAATCAGTGGGCGACCGAGGTTATAGCGGCGGCTGCGGCGTGAGCGCCCTTGTTACATCCGCTCTAGGCGATGTGCCCGTCTGAATCAAAGTTGTTGGTGCCCTCGGCCCCTTTGTTGTAGCTACAATCGTAATGGCCGTCGGTATCGCGCAGTTCTCGTGGAACAAACAACAAACTGCGCGGCAGCTTGAGTTATCTCGACAAAAGGTTAGGTTGGATCTCTTTGATCGAAGATTTGCAATCTACACACGTTTCAGAGAAGTCCAAAGACAACTTATACAAACAAGTGAATACACGAGTAGCATAGCAGCAGAAGCGATCGGTGTGTATATGGATGCCGTGTTCTTGTTTCCGCCAGACGTTGTTTCGTTCTTGCACGGATTTCAAAAGACAGTCCTAGATTTGTACTCTCAGCCCGGCGTGCTTGCGGCGGCTCACGAGTATGGTCAAGCCGAGATAGCAAAAGCTAATTGCAGGCAAACGGATCTTATGTTGAAGCTCAGTACGTCGTATGCTGAAGCTGACCAAGTGTTTCGCGCCGCCATGTATATTGAGATTTAAAATGCCCATTCCCCCCACCATGCGCGCCATCGACCCCGCCACCCCCGGCGGCCCCGAGGTCCTCACCGTCGTCGAGAGGCCCACCCCCACCCCCGGCCCGCGCGAGGTGCTGATCCGCGTCCATGCCGCCGGGGTGAACCGGCCCGATATCCTGCAGCGCAAGGGGCATTATCCGATGCCGCCCGGCGCACCGACGATCATGGGGCTGGAGGTGGCGGGCGAGATCGTCGGCGTCGGCCCCCAAGTTCACCGCTGGCAAGGCGGCGAGCAAGTGTGCGCGCTGGTGAGCGGCGGCGGATATGCGGAATATGTCGCCGCGCCCGAGGGGCAGTGCCTGCCGATTCCGCAAGGGCTGAGCCTCGCCGAGGCTGCGAGCCTGCCCGAGACGCACTTCACCGTATGGCGCAACCTGTTCGAGTTCGGGCAGCTGCGCGCCGGCGAAACCGCTCTCGTCCACGGCGGCACCAGCGGCATCGGCGTCACCGCCATACAAATGGGCCGCGCGCGCGGGGCGAGGATGATCGTCACCGTCGGCTCGCCCGAAAAGGCCGAGGCCGCGCTGAAGCTCGGCGCGCACGCCGCGATTGACTACAACGCGCAGGACTTCGTCGCCGAGGTGGCGAGGCTCACTGACCACGGCGTCGACGTCGTGCTCGATATGATCGGCGGCGATTACGTGCCGCGCAACCTCGAATGCCTCTCGCCCAGTGGCCGCCACGTCTCGATCGCCAGCCAGCGCGGCTCGAAGGTCGACGTCGAGATCGGCACCATCATGCGCAAGAACCTCATGCTCACCGGCTCGATGCTCCGCTCGCTCGCCACAGACGCCAAGGCCGCGATCGCCCGCGCGCTCGAAACCGAAATCTGGCCTTTATACGCAAGTGGCGGAATGCGCGCAGTGGTCGACCGAAGCTATCCGCTGGCCCAGGCCGCCGACGCGCACCGCCGCATGGAGGCCTCGCACCACGTCGGCAAAATAATCCTGGAGCTGTGATGACCCTGACGCTGCATGAATTCGCCCGAAGCGGTAACGCATACAAAATACGCCTGTTGTTGGCGCACCTCGGTCGCCCCTACGCGCGCCGCGAATACGATATCCTCACCGGTGAAACCCGCACGCCCGAGTTCCTGCGATCGGTCAACGCCAACGGCCGCATCCCCGTACTGCAGGTCGACGACAAATTCCTCCCAGAATCGAACGCCGCGCTGTTCTACTTGGCCGAGGGCACGCGTTACTTGCCCACCGACCCGTTCGACAAAGCCGATACGCTCCGCTGGCTGTTGTGGGAGCAGTACAACCACGAACCCAACATCGCCACCTTGCGTTACTGGGCCACCTATGGCGGCGGCTGGGACGCGCAAACCCCCGCCAAACAGGCACAGATCGCCGCCAAGCAAGTCGGCGGCGAAGAAGCGCTCGCGCTGATGGACGCGCACCTGGCGGCACGCGACTGGCTGGTCGGCGCCGCGATGTCGATCGCCGACATCGCGCTCTATGCCTACACGCACGTCGCCGACGACGGCGGCTTTGAGCTGGCCACCCACCCGAACGTCCTCGCGTGGCTGGCGCGCATCGCCGCGCAACCCGGCCACATCCCGATCACTGCCTAGTCCACCTCGATCCAATCCGCGCGCGCCAGGCCTTCCGCCTCGATCGCGCGCGCCACCGCCGGGCGGTCGAGCATCCGCCACACGTGTTTGGTCCATGCCTCGTGCGCACGCATGTCGAACCCCACCCGCCGCGCCCATCGGTAAAAAACGAACGGATAGGTATCGGCGATCGTGAATTCCACGCCCGCCGCCCAGTCGTTCGCAGCAAAGATCGCTTCGATCTCGTCGAAATACTCGCCCAGCGACGCCTTCGCCGCCGCCTTCGCCGCGTCGACCGGCCCGCCCTCGCCGACGAACCGCTCGGGCCGGAAGATGTGCGCGAACGTCGGGTGGACGGTGCCGCTGAAGAACGCCAGCAACTGCCGCACATGCGCGCGGCTGTACGCGTCGCCCGGGTTCAATTTCGCGTCCGGAAACCGCTCGGCGATATACGACAGGATCGCCGGGCCCTCGGTCACCACCCCCTCGTCGGTCGCCAGCGCGGGCACGCGTCCATGCGGGTTGATCTTCAGATATTCGGGCGTGCGCTGCTCCTGCTTGGCGAAGTCGAGCTTGTGCGCGTCGAACAGCTCGCCCGTCTCGCGCAGCGCGATGTGCGTTGCCAGCGAACAGGCACCCGGCGCATAGTATAGGTTCAGCATAAGCCTTCTCCGTTGTTCAAAATTGCCCGGTTTAGCCGCCCCGTCAGCGCGAACTCGGCTCGGCGGACGCGTTCATCAAATCCGCGTGAACGGACGCCAGGAAAGATTGCGTCGATCCGCCCTGCCGCCGCTGCGCCAGCATCGCGCCGCGCCCCTGGCCCTGGAACGCGGTCATCCAACCCGGATATTCGGGCGGCAACGCGCTCGCCTCGTCCAGCGCCTTCAACTGTTCGGCGGTCAGCGCGACATCGCACGCGGCAAGATTGTCTTCCAACTGCTCGATACGCTTCGCGCCGACGATGACGCTCGTCACCACCTTCTGGTGCAGCAGCCACGCGATCGCGATCCGCGCCACCGATACGCCGTGCGCTTGTGCCACCGGGCGCATCGCGGCGATCACCTTGTCGGCGCGCGGCAAATCGACGGGCGGAAAATCGAACTTCTTGCGGCGGCCATCGTCCGCGCCGCCATCGCCCTGGTATTTGCCCGACAGCAACCCCCCCGCAAGCGGCGACCACACCATCAGCCCCACCCCCTCTTGCAACAGCATCGGCGCGACTTCGCGCTCCAGGTCGCGCCCCGCGATCGTGTAATAGGCCTGCAACGACTGGAACCGCGCCAACCCAAGCCGCTCCGACGTGCCCAGCGCTTTCATGATCTGCCAAGCCGCCCAGTTGGAAACCCCGACGTAGCGGACGTGCCCATGCCGGCCCAACACATCCAGCGCTTCCAACGCCTCCTCGATCGGCGTCGCTACATCGAAGCCGTGAATGAGATACAAGTCGATGTGATCCAAATCGAGCCGTTTCAGCGAAGCCTTGCACGCCTCCAATAAGTGATAGCGCGACACGCCGCGCTGGTTCACCCCCTCGCCCATCTGCCCGAACGCCTTGGTCGCCAGCACATATTCGTCGCGCTTCAGCCCCAAGGCCTTCAGCGCCTTGCCGGTAATCTCCTCCGAAATCCCGTCCGAATACACGTCGGCGGTGTCGTAGAAGTTGATCCCCGCCTCGTGCGCCGCCTTGAACAGCGGCTGCGCCTGTTCGAGCGGCAGCGCGCCCATCGCCCCCCAAATTCCGCCACCGCCGCCGAAGGTCATCGTGCCCAGGCACAGTTCGGAAACGAACAGGCCAGTGCGGCCGAGCAGATTGTAGCGCATGGAAAGCCTCGTCGAATGGGATTACCGCCCGGCAATGCGGGCTGACGGGCAGGTAGGGGTGTGCGCTCCCGCCGCAAGGCCCTTCGCAAGGGTAGTCGCGCCGCGTTGAGCGCGCGCCGCCATGCTGCTACGCCCGCCAGCGATGGCAACCGAACCCACCAGCGCCACGCCCGACAAGCCCGCTCAGCCGCGCAACCTCGGCGAACTGCGGCTGATCTGGAGCTTCGTCGCCCCGTACCGCTCCGAGCTGCTGATCGCGCTCGTCGCGCTGATCGTCGCCGCCGCCGCCGGGCTGGCGTTTCCCCAAGCGTTCAAACTGATCGTCGATCGCGGCTTCAGCGCGCGTTCGGGCGGCAGCGGCATTGGCCGTTATTTCATCGGCTTACTCGTGGTCGTGCTGGTCAACGCGGTCGCGGCGGCGATCCGTTTCTATTACGTCAGTTGGATCGGCGAGCGCTCGGTCGCCGATATGCGGATTGCGGTCCAGCGTCACATGCTCGCGCTCCATCCTGGCTTTTTCGAGGAAAACCGCCCGTCGGAGATCGCATCGCGCCTAACGGCGGACACCGCGGTGATCCAGACCGTCGTCGATACCAGCTTCTCGATGGCGCTCCGGAACGCCTTCACCGGGGTGGGCGGCGTCATCTACATGGCGTTCCAATCGCCCAAGCTTACCCTGCTCATGCTGCTGGTTATTCCGGTGGTGCTGGTACCGATCATCGTGCTCGGCCGACGCGTGCGGGGCTTGAGCAAATCGAGCCAGGACCGCATTGCCGACGTCGCCGCGCAGGTCCAGGAGTCGCTCGCCGCGATCAAGATCGTCCAAGCGTTCACGCAGGAGCGCCGCGCCGCCGACCGCTTCGCCGGCGCGGTCGAGCGCGCCTTCGCCACCGCGAGGAAGCGCGTCACCATCCGCGCCCTGATGACGGCGGCAATCATGCTGCTGGTGTTCGGCGCGATCACGCTCGTGCTGTGGGAAGGCTCGTTGGACGTCATCGCGGGCCGGATGAGCGGCGGCACGATCACCGCCTTCATCCTGGCCGCGATCATTACCGCGACCGCGTTCGGCGCGCTTAGCGAAACCTACGGCGACATCATGCGCGCGATCGGCGCGTCTTCGCGCATCGCCGAACTGCTGCGCGAGGTGCCCGCGATCCAGGCTCCCGCGCACCCGGTCGCGCTGCCCGTGCCCCCACGCGGCGCGCTCTCGGTGCGCGGTGTCGAGTTCCGCTATCCCACCCGGCCCGAGGTGGCGGCGCTGCACGATTTCACGCTGAACGTCCGCCCCGGCGAGACCGTCGCCATCGTCGGCCCATCGGGCGCGGGCAAATCGACGATCTTCCAGTTGGTCCAGCGCTTCTACGACCCGCAAGCCGGCGAAATCCGCATCGACGGCGTGCCGCTGACCAGCGCCGACCCCGCCCAAGTCCGCCGCCGTACCGCGTTTGTCCCCCAGGACACCGTCATCTTCGCCGCCACCGCCTACGAGAATATCCTATACGGCCGCCCCGAAGCCACCGAAGCCGATGTCTGGGCCGCCGCGGAGGCGGCCAACGCCGCCGATTTCTTGCGCGCGCTCCCCCAGGGCCTCGACACCTTCCTCGGCGAAGCGGGCGTGCGCCTGTCGGGCGGCCAGCGCCAACGACTCGCCATCGCGCGCGCGATCCTCAAGGACGCGCCGCTGCTGCTGCTCGACGAGGCGACCAGCTCATTGGACGCCGAGTCCGAACACCTCGTCCAGGGCGCTCTGGATCGCCTTATGAAGGGCCGCACCACGCTCGTCATCGCCCACCGCCTCGCCACCGTGCGCAACGCCGACCGCATCGTCGTCCTCGACGGCGGGCGGATCGTGGCGGAAGGTACGCACGATCAGCTCGTCGGCCAAAACGGCCTCTACGCCCGCCTCGCCCGCCTGCAGTTCGAGGATGCGGCTTGATCGAGTGCCCCTCGCCCAACTTCGGCGAACGCAAACTGCCCGTGACCATGGCCGTGATCCACTACACCGGAATGAAGACCGCGGCCGCAGCGCTCGACCGCCTCACCGATCCCAAGTCCGAAGTCTCCGCCCACTACATGATCGCCGAAGACGGCACCGTCTTCCGCCTCGTCGACGAGGCCAAACGCGCCTGGCACGCCGGCCCCGGCTGGTGGCGCGGCATCGCCGACATCAACAGCGCGTCCATAGGCTACGAACTCGTCAACCCCGGCTCGGAGTTCGGCTACACACCCTTCCCCGAGCCGCAGATCGCCGCTCTGACCGCACTACTGCGCGCCGCCACCGCCATCCACGCCATCCCGCCCGCGAATGTGGTGGGCCATTCGGACATCGCTCCCACCCGCAAGGACGATCCGGGCGAACTCTTCCCCTGGAACACGCTCGCCGACGCGGGCCATGCCGTGCGCGTGCCTATGGCTGGCGCGGACCCGGGCTGGACCGACGCGGGCGCTTGCCACGCGCTCGCCCGCTACGGCTACGGCATCGACGATCCCAAAGCCGCCTGCACCGCCTTCCAACGCCACTTCCGCCCCACCCGCGTTAACGGCGAATGGGACACCGAAACCCGCGCCGTCCTCCTCGCCCTGCTCCGCGCCGAAGGGCTGTAACCCTGCGGTTCACCCTCCACGCCACCGACGGCAAAGCCCGGCTCGGCACCGTCCACACCCCGCGCGGCGACATCGCGACCCCCGCCTTTATGCCCGTCGGTACGGCGGCGACCGTCAAGGCGATGCGCCCCGCCGAAGTCCGCGCGTCGGGTGCCGACATCCTGCTCGGCAACACCTACCACCTCATGCTCCGCCCCGGCACCGAGCGCATCGCGCGGCTGGGCGGCCTGCACGCCTTCATGTGCTGGGACCGCCCGATCCTGACCGACTCGGGCGGCTACCAGGTGATGAGCCTCGGCGATCTCACCCGCCAGTCGGAGGCGGGGGTCGAGTTCGCCAGCCACATCGACGGCACCCGGCATCTGCTGACCCCCGAACGCTCGATGGAAATCCAGCGACTGCTCGGCTCGGACATCGTCATGGCGTTCGACGAATGCACCGTCGCGGGCGCCGACGAAGCCGCCTCCGAAGCGTCCATGCTCCGCTCGATGCGCTGGGCCGAGCGCAGCAAGGTCGCCCACGCCGACAGCCCCCACGCGCTGTTCGGCATCCAGCAAGGCTCGCTCTACCCCGATCAGCGCGCCCAATCCGCCCAGGCCCTCACCCAAATCGGCTTCGACGGCTACGCGATCGGCGGCCTCGCGGTCGGCGAAGGCCAGCCCGCGATGTTCGCCGTCCTCGATTACGCCCCCGCGCAGCTTCCCGCCGACAAGCCGCGCTACCTGATGGGCGTCGGCAAACCCGACGATATCGTCGGCGCGGTCCTGCGCGGCATCGACATGTTCGATTGCGTGCTGCCCACCCGCTCGGGCCGCAACGGCCAGGCCTTCACGGCGGACGGCCCGCTCAACCTGCGCAACGCCAGGTTCGCCGAAGATTTGGCCCCCCTCGATTCCACCTGCGCCTGCCCCGCCTGCCAAGGCTTCACCCGCGCCTACCTCCACCACCTCGTCCGCTCTCAGGAAATTCTTGGCGCGATGCTGATGACCGAGCACAACCTCTGGTTCTACCAGCACATCATGGCGGGCCTCCGCGATGCGATCGGCCAATCAAGCGTGGACGCATTCGCCACCGCCTTCCTCGCCCGCTACAAGCGCTAGAGGTCCACCCCCGCCGCGATCGCTTCCAGCTTCTTTACCCGCTCGCGCAGGTCGGCCAACTCGATCCGCCCCGCCACCGGCCCATGGCGCTCGACTGGCTGCGCGTTCGCCAGTTCCTGATGCTTTAGCGCCAGCCACTGCCGCCAGCCCCACGCTCCCGCGACCGAGAGCATCGCCAGCGCCGCCAAGGCGCCCGCCGTCAACACGATCAAGCTATCGAACGGTGGCATCGTCCAGGCTCCTCAATTGCTCGATTTCGTCCGAAAGCCGCGCGCCCTTATCGATCGCGATCCGCTCCAGCACTTCCACCCGCCCGCGCAACCGTCCGACTTCCGCGATCAGCGCGTCGTTCGCCTCGGTCGCGGCACGCGCCTCGGGGCCGTATCTCAGCCGGTTGCGGTCCCGGATCAGCTTCGCGCCGAAAACGATCGCCACGATGCCGATCACCATCTCGAAGGGGTTCATCGCGGCGCGCTCCTAGTTCAGCGGCGCGAGGCGGAGCTTCTCGATCTCGATCGAGAGCTCCCCGCCGCGATCCGTCGCGATCCGTTCCAACACCTGCACACGCTGTTCCAGCCGCTCGATCTTGGCCGCATATTGCGCTGCCTGCTCACCCGCCGTCGAGGCGGCGAGCTCCATCTGGCGCTCCTTCAACCGCGCCCAGCGCTTGAAGACGTCGCTTCCCACCCCGGCGATCACCGGGATGCCGACCACGACGACGAAGAACAAAACCCAATCCGGCATGACGGCTCCCTAGTTCAAGCTACGGTCGAGGCCCGCGATCTCGCGGTCCAGGCGGGTTGCGGGGTCGGTGGCTAGGCGTTCCAACACCGCGACGCGCGATTTCATCTCGCCCAGGTCGCTCACAAGGCGACGATTGTATTCGATCAGCGCCGCGATCATGCGCTCGACCTCGGGTGTTTTGGTGGCGTGGACCGCGCGGCCCCAGCCGTCCTGCAGTGGATAACCGTGGCGCACGCGCAGCCAGGTGGTGAACACCCAGCCGCCGATCCCGGCGGCGCCGAGCGTAATACCGCCACCGATGATCCAGGGAAGGTTGGGGACGATGAAGATGTTCGCGGGGTCCATGTGCGTTCTCCTGTTTGGGCGGGTTAGCGCAGCGCGTCGATTTCGTCCGACACCCGCTTGGCGGGATCGGTGACGATGCGTTCCAGCACCGCGATACGCTCTTCCATGCGGGTTGCCTGCACGCGCCGCTTGGCGTTTTCCTCGGCGAGCGCTTCGTTCTCGCGGTTCGCCGCGGCCGGAGGCACAAAGCCCACCCCGGCTTGGCGGTCGGCGCGGCGCTGGCGGTTGGTGCGCGTGTCGCTGTGGCGTGCGCGGATCGCGGTCTTGATAATGCCCGCGATGATCACGAGCACGATGATCGCCATCCAACTGTCGAAACCGCCGTGCCGGTGCCAGTGCGAAGGCGTGTCGGCCGAACTTGTCACGCTCGTCACATGGCCGTGCCCGTCGGTGGTGGTGACGACGGTGTGGCCGTCCTTGCTGGTCGTGGTGACCGCGTTGGTGTCGCCGTCATTGTCGCTGTCGTCCGAATCGGTGCTGGAGGTGGTTGCTTCGCTCATCATGCGTGTCCCTGGTTGGAGTGAGTGGCCTAGCGCAGCCCGTCGATCTCGGCGGCGATGCGCCGGGCGGGATCGGTGACGATGCGCTCGACCACCGACAGCCGCTCCTCGAGCCGCGTGACTTGACCTTGCAGCCGCGCATTCTCCTGGGTGAGCAGTTCGGTCTGGCGGCTGGAAGGCAGCGCCACCCCGGCCTTTATCTCCTTGTCGGTCCTGAGGTCGCCGTGCTTCATCCGTATCGATTTGCTGACCAGCCCGCCGACGATGCCCATCGCGATGATGATGAGCACGAAGACTTGGCCGCCGGTGATTGGATCGTCCATGATCTCTCCCTTCCAATGCCTGGCGCCTCAGCGCAGTCCGTCGATCTCGGCCGCAAGCCGCGTGTTGCTGTTGACCGCGTGCGCCTCGATATCCCTTAGGCGCCGATCAATATCGCGAAAGCGGCTGTGGACATCGCGTACCGTGCGCTGCGGCGCGACGCGCACGTCGGTCCAGAATTGCGCGCGCTCGGGCGTATCGTGGTAGAAAGCGGTCGGCTTGCTGTCCGCCATCCACGCCATGATCAGGTATAATGGGAAAAACGGCACGAAGAAGAACAGCGTGCCGAGCGCGAACGCCACGCGCACCCAGACTACATCGAAGCCGGTGTAGTCCGCGATGCCCGCGCACACGCCGAGCCATTTTCCGTTGACCTTGTCGCGGTAGAACGTCGTGCGGCGGTCCATCTTAGTGACTCCGACTTAGGGGTTGCGGTTCGGGCGCGCAGTTAAGCTCGCGCCAGCGGGGGTTCTCGGCGGTCATGATCCGTTCGATCGTGCACAGGCGCTCGTCCAGGCGGCGGGCGGTTTCATGCAGGTCGTCGAGCAGCTTCTCGTCTTCCACCGATAGTCCGCGCGCACGCTTGGCTTGCAGGTTATAGTGGAGGAACAGCCAAGGGAGGCCGAGGAACAGGATCGCGACGATGCCGATCGGGGTGACGATTTCCTCGATCATTTAAGCCCCCTTTGCCGCGACGCGACTCTTGAGCTGCGCGAGTTCGGCGTCGATCGCATCGTTCTGGTGCAGCTCGCCGATCTCGTCGGACAATGTGCGCGGACGGCCGAGCTCGTGCGCCTCGACCTTGCCTTCGGCGAGGTCGACGTGGCGTTCCAAAACCTCGAAGCGCGCGAAGGCGTCCTCGATCTTGGGGCCGCTCGTCATGCGCCGCAGCTTGAAGCGATTCTCGGCGGTTTCGAGCCGCGCGACCAGGCTGCCCTGGCGGCTGCGCGCCTCGCGGAGCTTGTGCTCGAGCTTGGCGATATCCGCCTCGTAGCCTTTGAGCGATTCGTTGATGCCGTCGATTTCTTGGCTGGTGGCCTGCCCGAGCTGGCCCATCTTGGCCTTCTCGATCAACGCCGCCTTCGCCAGATCCTCTCGGCCCTTGCTCATCGCCAGCTCGGCCTTCTCCGCCCAGTTCGCCTGCGCGGCGGTGAGCTTGTCGGCGGCGCGCTTCAGTTCCTTCTGGTCGGCGATGGCGCGCGCGGCCGATGCCCGAACCTCGACCAGCGTCTCGTTCATCTCGTGGATGATCATGCGGATCATCTTGGCGGGATCCTCGGCGTCGTCGAGCATGTGGTTCAAATTGGCCGCGATAATGTCGCGCGTGCGGGAGAAGATACCCATGGAATGCCTTTCAGGAATGTTAAGCGACGAGGCCGGCGGTAGAGCCTACCGCGGCGGCGATGCACACCGAAGCGATCACGACGGCGGCGAAAGCGGAAGCGAGCTGGGTGCGGAGGCTGGCGATCATGGCGGGGTGCCTTTCTGTGATGGGGCGGGGCGATCCCGCCTTCGCAAGATATTATGCAACCGCCGTGCCAACTCCACGAATGGCGCAATTCCTCGCTTCACCCCGCTGGCCGCCCAACCTGAACGGCGCGGATTGCTAACCCGTGGGAATCCCCGCTAACCGCTGCCAAATGCCCAGCGCCGCCCAACTCATCGGCCAATCCTCGGCCTTCCTCGACTCAATCGATCGCGCCGAAGCCGCCGCCGCTTTATCCCGCCCGGTGCTGGTCATCGGCGAGCGCGGCACCGGCAAGGAACTGATCGCCGACCGCCTCCACCGCCTCTCGCCCCGCTGGGGCGGTCCGCTCGTCACGATGAATTGCGCCGCCTTGCCCGAACATCTGGTCGACGCCGAACTCTTCGGCCACGAACAGGGCGCATTCACCGGCGCGATCCGCGCCCGCCCCGGCCGCTTCGAGGAAGCCGACGGCGGCACGCTATTCCTCGACGAGATCGGCACTTTAGCAAAACCTGCGCAGGAACGCCTGCTCCGCGTCGTCGAATACGGTGAGCTGACCCGCATCGGCTCGAACAAGCCGATCCACGTCGATGTCCGCCTCGTCGGCGCGACCAACGCCGATTTGCCCAAATGCGTCGAGGCGGGGGCGTTCCGTGCGGACCTGCTCGACCGGCTGTCGTTCGAGGTCATCACGCTCGCCCCCTTGCGCGCGCGCGGCGACGACATCCTCGTGCTCGCCGATCACTTCGGCGCGCGCATGGCCGCCGAGTTGGGTTGGGACAGCTTTCCCGGTTTCGCCCCCGAGATGCAAGCGGCGATGATGGCACATGCCTGGCCGGGCAATATCCGCGAGTTGCGCAACGTCGTCGAGCGCGCGCTCTACCGCTGGGCGGACGCGAACACGCCTGTAGGGGCGCTACAACTCGATCCGTTTGACTCCCCTTGGCGACCTGGGATGGAGCATGAGCACGTCGAGGTCGTTGCGCCTGCCACGCCGACCGAGGAACAGGCAGCAACCCTAAATTACCGCGATTCGGTTTCGGCTTTCGAGCGCGGTTTGCTGGAGCGCACGCTGACGCGCCACCGCCATAACCAGCGCGCCACTGCGGCGGCGCTGGGGTTGACCTACGACCAACTGCGCCACTCGCTGCGGCGGCACGGGATACTGAGCGCGGCGTAGCGCGCCCGCCCTGGGAGGGCGCCGCGCAGGTATGTTAGGCAGTCTTCGCGCGCTCGAACAGGTCGTTCGCGGTATTCCAGTTCAACACCTGCCACCAGCCCTTTAGATAATCAGGCCGACGATTGCGGTGCTTCAGATAGTAGGCGTGTTCCCACACGTCGTTGCCCAGCACTACCGCGCCCTTGGTCTCGGCGGCGTCCATCAATGGATTGTCCTGGTTGGGCGTGCTCGTGATGGTGAGTTTCCCGCCCGACCATACCACCCACGCCCAGCCGGAGCCGAAGCGGGCCACGCCGGCTGCGTTGAACTTCTCCTGCATCGCATCCATTGAGCCGAAGTCGCTCGCGATCTGCTGCGCCAACGCGCCCGAAGGCTGGCCGCCCTGGCCCTGTGCCGCCATCAGCCGCCAGAACAGGCTATGGTTCCAGTGGCCGCCGCCGTTGTTGCGCGCGGCAGGAGGCAAAGTGGAGGCGACCGCCATGAGTTGCTCGATCGTTTTGCTCTGCAACGCGGGATCAGCATCAACCGCTTTGTTCAGGTTATCGACGTAGGCCTGATGGTGCTTGCCGTGGTGCAACTCCATCGTCTCGGCGTCGACTACCGGTTCCAAAGCGGACGGAGCGTAGGGCAGCGGGGGAAGTGTGAAGGCCATCTTAGTCTCCTTACGACGCACGCCCGTAGCGACAACGCGCCTCGCCGCCAAGCGGCGTCCACACGTTGACCCTCCGCCTACCCGCGCCTAGCTCGCAGGACTGCAATTGGGGCCTATAGCTCAGTCGGTAGAGCATCGGACTTTTAATCCGTTGGTCGCTGGTTCGAATCCAGCTGGGCCCACCACGCGTTGGACGAAGCGCATGAAGAGGAACGCCAACGGCGCGCAGCCCGCGAAGGCCGATCTGCCCGAGAAAGTCTGCCCGGCGTGCGCGCGGCCGTTCGCGTGGCGCAAGAAGTGGGCGCGCGACTGGGTGAATGTGATTTATTGTTCGGACCGCTGCCGCGCGGCCGCCAAGCCCGCGCGCTAACGCCCTTTGCACCCGCGCGCGCCGCGACTTACCCTAGCGACCATGTTCACCGGCATCATTACCGACATTGGCCGCATCCGCGCCGTCGAGCCACGCGCCGATACGCGCGTCACCATCGAGACGGCTTACGACACCGCCGGGGTCGCGCTCGGTGCCTCGATCGCCTGTTCGGGCGCGTGCCTGACGGTGGTGGACCGGGGTCCGGGCTGGTTCGCGGTCGACGTATCGGGCGAAACGCTGGCGCGCACGGCGGCCGACCGCTGGGCAACGGGAACGCCGCTCAACCTTGAGCGCGCGCTCAGGGTCGGCGACGAGCTGGGCGGCCACATCGTCACCGGCCACGTCGACGGCGTCGGGCAAGTGACCGAATACCTCGCGGAGGGCGGCTCGTGGCGGCTCACCATCCAAGCACCCGTCGATCTCGCGCCCTATATCGCCGCTAAGGGCTCGATCACCGTCGATGGTGTCTCGCTGACGGTCAACACCGTGGCGGACGGCCCAACGCGGTTCGGCATCAACGTCATCCCGCATACCGCCGACCACACGACATTGGGCGCGCTCAGGCCCGGTGACACGGTGAACCTCGAAATCGACACTCTGGCGCGCTATTTGGGGCGGATGACGACCTTCCGCACATAAACGTGTGCAAGGCCTTGCGACGCACACCACAATGTGCCACTACGAGATATGGAAATCAGTATCCTCGATCGTGTACGGGCCGCATTGCGCGACGGCGAAGCCGCAAAGGCTGAGCTGGCGCGAGCGGCGGGGTTGCACAGAAATGCGCTTCGGGACGCCGATCGCGACGACTGGAACCCCAGTGCAGACACGTTGGCCAAGCTCGGTCGAATGCTGTCCGCGCGTGCTCGTTCCGAGCTGTTCGACACAGCCGAAGCCATCATCGACGAGGCGCGCAACGGCCGCATGGTTGTCCTGGTCGATGACGAGGACCGCGAGAACGAGGGCGATCTCGTGCTCCCCGCGCAGTTCGCCACGCCCGACGCGATCAACTTCATGGCCCGCCACGGGCGCGGGCTGATTTGCCTCGCGTTGACGCCGGCCCGTGTCGCGCAACTCGGCCTACCGCTGATGACGCAAACCAACCGCACCCGGCACGAGACCGCGTTTACCGTCAGCATCGAAGCGCGCGAGGGCGTCACCACCGGCATTAGCGCAGCGGACCGCGCGCGCACGGTCGCGGTTGCCATCGACGGCGCGCGCGGAGCCGAGCAGATCGTCACCCCCGGCCACGTGTTCCCGCTGATCGCGCGCGACGGCGGCGTGCTTGTCCGCGCCGGACATACCGAGGCGAGCGTCGATCTCGCGCGGCTCGCGGGGTTGAACCCGTCGGGCGTAATTTGCGAGATCATGAACGACGATGGCGCTATGGCGCGCTTGCCCGACCTGATGCCGTTCGCCGCCGAGCACGGTCTGAAGATCGGCACGATCCGTGACCTGATCGCCTATCGTTTGCGCCATGATCGGTTGGTGGCGTTGGTTGCGGAGCGGGATATCACTTCGGTGTATGGCGGCAATTGGTTAGCAAAGGTTTACGTCAATCGGGCTGACGGCTCCGAGCACATGGCGCTCGTCAAGGGCCAGGTGCGCGGGGGGACGCCGACGCTGGTGCGGATGCACGCCGTCAGCCCGTTCCATGACGTGGTCGGTGTCGAGGGGCCGCGCGAGGGGCAGTTGGCGCGCGCTATGGAGGCTGTTGCCGCTGCCGGGGAAGGAATCGTGGTGGTCATCCGCGACACCAGCCCGAACGTGCTGTCGCGCCATGTGAAGGGCACTGGCGACAGCGGCGCGGGCGAACTGCGCGAATATGGCATTGGCGCGCAAATCTTGGCCGATTTGGGCGTCCATGACATGGTGCTGCTCACAAACCGCCACCGCGACATCGTCGGCCTCGACGCTTACGGGCTGAATATCGTCGAGGAACGCGCGCTCGCATGACCGCGCCCACTGCCCCGCCGCACGTGCTCATCGCCGAGGCGCGCTTCTACCCGGCGCTGGCGGATGCGCTGCTGGCGGGCGCGCGCGCGGCGATCGAGGCGTCTGGCGGCAGCCACGAGACGGTGACCGTGCCGGGCGCGCTGGAAATCCCCGCCGCGATCCGGCTCGGCGCATCGACCGATCGCTTCCAGGCCTATGTGGCGCTTGGCGTGGTGATCCGGGGCGAAACCTATCACTTCGAGGTAGTGGCGAACGAAAGCGCGCGCGCGCTCATGTGGTTGTCGTTGGATGGGCTGGCGCTTGGAAACGGCATACTGACGGTCGAGAGCGAGGCACAGGCGTGGGCACGCGCCGATCCCGCGCGCGGCGACAAGGGCGGCGGCGCGGCGAACGCGGCGCTCGCAATGCTGGCAGTGGCGGAGCGGTTCCGCTTCTAAGCTGGCGCTATCCCACCGGTGCTATGTCGAGCGCGGCCCAGCCAAAGGCGAGCAGCGGGCGCGCTTCGAGCGCGAAGGCGAGGATGCGGTCGGTGAGCGCGGCGTCGGCGAGGTCGGCTTCCGCGATTGGGCGCGAGGTGACCCAGGATTTTAGCTTGAGATCGGCGGTGAGATCGGGCGCGGCGTTCTCGAAGCCCTTGGGCGTGCGGATCAGCGTGTCTTCGCGCGAGAGCGAAAGGTCCGCGCGGGCGAGCGCAGCGGTCGTTTTCTGCCATTGCGCGGGCTTGGCGACGATGCGTTCGCGCATGAACTGCAAGTCGGCGGGTTCGGGATGGTAGAAGCCCGCCGCGACGAACGAGCCGGTGGGTTCGACGTGGAGGTAGAGGACGCCGGGAGCCAGCTTCGCGCCGCTGCGGGTGAGCGCGGCGCTGGCGTTCGTCTTGTAGGGGCGCTTGTCGTTGCTGAAGCGCACGTCGCGGTTGACCCGGAAGATCGCGCGCTTGGGATCGCGGCCAAGCGGCAGGCCCTCCTCGGCGAGACGTTCGGCCAAATCGGCCACCAGCGAGTTGAGCGGATCGAGCACGGCTTCCTGGTAGGTCGCCTTGCGCGCGGTGAACCAGGTGCGATCGTTGTTCGCGGCGAGATCGCGCAGGAAGGGGAGTGTCTGTGGCGGGAAGCCAGTGAATGGCGGGTGGGGCATGGGATCGGGCATGGGGTGTTGTGGCATTGATTGGAGTGTGGGGTCAGGCGGGATTGCGACGCAGTGGGCGGGCCCCCTCACCCCAACCCCTCTACCTCAAGGGGAGAGGGGCTTCAGAAAGGAGCGTTCACCTCTGGCTTCCTGCCCCTCTCCCCTTGAGGGAGAGGGAAATGCGAAGCGCAGCGGAGCGAGGGTGAGGGGTCGTGGCGGGGTATGGCCATCAGACGTTGGACCGCGCGCGGGTGCTTCGGCGCGGATCGACCGATGCCGAGCGTAAGCTCTGGACTTTGCTGCGCTCGCGCGTCGGCTGGTGGAAGCCAAGTGGCGGCGGCAGCAGCCGATCGGGCCGTTTATCGCCGATTTTGTTTGTCATGGCGCACGGCTGATCGTGGAGGTGGATGGATCGCAGCATTCCGAGCGAATGGCGGCCGATGCGCGACGGACGCGGTGGTTGGCGGGAGTGGGGTATCGGGTGCTGCGGTTCTGGAATGTGGAGGTGTTGATGGAGCCCGAGAGCGTGTTGGAGGCGATTTACAATGCGCTCGCGGCCACCCCTCACCCCAACCCCTCTCCCTCAAGGGGAGAGGGGCTTTAGCCTTCCCTCTCCCCTTGAGGGAGAGGGGTATGCGCAGCGCAGCGGAGCGAGGGCGAGGGGTCAGCTGCGGCCGATGAGTTTGCGCGCGGTAAGGTCGGCGACTTCGGCCGGCGGCAGGTTCTCGGCGGCGGCTTCGTCGAAGACCTGGGCGAGGCGTTGTTCGATGCCGTGGACCTGCGCGGTGACGCGCGCGGGATCGCGTTCGCCCAGATACTGCGCGGTGACGTTGATGATACCGCCCGCGTTCAGCACGTAATCGGGGGCATAGAGGATTTGGCGGGCGTGCAGGCGCGTGCTGTCGCCGGGGGTTTCGAGCTGGTTGTTTGCCGCGCCCGCGACGAGTTTGCAGCGGAGCGCGGGAATAGTGCGCGGGTTGAGGATTGCGCCGAGCGCGTTGGGGGAGAAGACGTCCGCCTCTACGCCCATGATATCGTCCGCGCCGACGACCGCCGCGCCGAGGCGCTTGGCGAGCACCTGCGCCCGCGCGGGATCGATGTCGGCCAAGGTCAGCCGTGCGCCCGCCGCCGCGAGCCGGTGCGCAACGCCCTCGCCGACTGAGCCGACGCCCTGGATGGCGACATGGACGCCGTCGAACGAGGATTTGCCGAGCGCGCGCGCGATGCCGGCGCGCATTCCGACGAAGACGCCCTCCGCCGTCGCGGGGCCGGGCGAGCCGCCGACTTCGCCTGTCGCCACCGGAAGCCCCGCCACGTAGCGTGTGCCGCGCGCGATCGCGACCATGTCGTCGGGCGTCATGCCTACGTCTTCGGCGGTGACGTAGCGCCCGGCGAGGCTGTCGATCGCGCGGCCGAGCGCGGCGAGCAGGTCGGCCGATTTGGCCGGGCCGCCCGCCAGCAGCACCGCCTTCCCGCCGCCGACCGCCAGCCCAGCCATCGCATTCTTGTAGCTCATGCCGCGCGACAGGCGGAGCGCGTCGGTGATCGCGGCGCCGGTGGATGGATAGTGCCAATAGCGGCAGCCGCCCGCGCCGGGGCCGAGGTGGGTCGAGTGGAGCGCGATGATGCAGCGCATTCCGGTTGGGGCGTCGTCGAACAGGTGGAGGGCTTCGTGTTCGTCGAAATCGGGTTGGTCAAACATCATTGCTTCCAGTTAATAATCTTTGCTGACGCGCACCGCGACGCTGTTGCTCCCCTGGCTCGCCACGGTCGAGAGGACCGAAAGCCAGCGGGTCAGCGAAAGTTCGATCTGGGTGGCGGTGTAGCCCTTCGCGTCGCTCGCCACTTCGACGTAGATGTTGCGGCCTATGTATTTGCCCGCAGCGACGCTCGTGCCGCGTCCGGTCGCCTTGTCCGCGCCGTTCACCTTCAACCGGTCGAGGCCGGTCAGGCGGCGCACGGTGTTGACCGGATTCAGGCCGCCGCCACCGCTGCCGCCGCGCAGTTGCGCGACCGCCGCCGCAAGCTGCAAGGCTTCGGGGGCGGAGAGGTTGGTGACGCCGGTGCCGAACAGCAGGCGCGAGAGGACTTCGTCTTCGGGTAAAGCGGGCGTGCTGGTGAAGGCGATCTCGGGCTTGAAGGCGCTGCCGCCGATGGTGAGCACGGCGGTCAGGCCCGTGACGTTCGCGGTCGCCTGGATGTCCACGAACGGATTGGGCGGGAACTCGCCGGTGAAGCGTACTTCGCCGCGGTCCAGACGAAAGGTCTTGCCGCTGAACTCGAAATTGCCGCGCGCGAGCGTGGCGCGGCCGGTGATGCTCGGTTCGAGCGCGGTGCCGCCGATGCGTATGTCCGCGCCCCAATCGCTGTCGAGCCCCATGCCGCGCACGTTCAAGCGGCTGCGCGCCGCCGCGTGCAGCGCGAGCCGCCACTGGGTGGTGGTGTCCTCGGGCGGGCGGCCAGTTGGGGGCCGCGCGCCGATCTCGCGCACCTTCAATTCGGGGACGGCTTCGGCGGGCGTGGTGCCGAGTTGGTAGCGGCCGCTGTCGATGCGGACATCGCCCGAGATCAGGCCGCCGTTGCGGTCGAGCTGCAGACGGGCGGGGCCGGTGACGGCGGTGGTGAGCACGTCCGTCTTGAGGATGCGCGCGTTGGCGAGCTTCGCGTTTAGGTTCGCGGTGAAACCCTGCGCGTCGGTCAACGCGACGCGGCCGGTGGCGGCGATGCTGCCGTCTCCGACCTTGCCGGTGAAACGCGTGATGGTGAGCGCGGGTCCGTCGAATCGGCCGTCCAGGTCGATGCCGGTGATGACGGTGCCGAGGACGGCGGCCTCGGCGCGCGCGCCGTTGGCGTGGATCGAGCCGACGATGTTGGGCTGGCCGAGGTGGCCGGACAGCGTGGCGGAGACGGCGATAGGCCCGCGCACATCCAATGCGTCGACCCCCGCCAATGGCCAGATCGCTTCGGCGGGAGCCTGCAGCCGGATCTCGCCCCTGAGCGGGGCGGCGAGCAGGCGTGTCAGCGGCGGTTGGTCGCCGCCGCCCGCTATGGGGGTGAGCTGCGCCTGGAACGCGCCGAGCACCTTGCCGCCGCGGCGGATGAAGCCACGCGCCGCCGCAGCGTTGCCGCGGAGCGCGGCGGCGGCTTCGATGTCGATCGGGAGCGACTGGGTGGCGAGCGCGGTGCGACTGAAGCGCGTGACGAACAGTTGCGCGGTGCCCTGCGGCAGGCCGCTGGCGGGCAGCGTGACCGTGGCGTTGCCCGAGGCGAAGCCGCGCACGTTCAATGCGCCGATCGCGGTGAGCGCATCGAGGTGAAGGTTGTCGAGGCGGGCCGATAGCTGGGTGTCCGCGCCGCTGCGGCCCGACAGCGTGGCCTTGCCATTCGCCACCAACAGCGTCGCGGGGGCGAGTTGCCAGCCGCTCGGCGCGTGGGTGAGGACGGCGGGGGCGGCCAGCCGGATCGGCTCGCCATCGACATCGCCGTTGGCGGCGACGGTGACGCTCTGTGCGGTGGCGGCGATGTCGGCCACCAAGGCGAACGGCGCGTTGGCCTCGCCCGCGAGCTGGACGTGCGCGGTGCCCTGGTTATGTGCGTAGCCGCCGTGCGCCGAGACATGGGTGAGTGTTAGCGTATCGCGCTTGACGCCCGCGAGATCGACTGTGGCGGTGCCCTCGGGTCCCGATTTGGGCAGCAGCACCGAGGCGGCGACGCTGCCGCTGGCGACGGTGAGCGCGGGTTTGGTCGCGACCAGCCGCGCCTTGGCGAAGGCGAGCGCCAGATCGGCGCGCTGGATGCCCGCCTGGTTCGCCAGATGGACGTTGCCGATGACGCCCTGGCCGGTCAGCGCGAGATCGCCCGCGTAGACCGGACCGGCGGCGGCGACGCGACCGCGCGCGGTGATCCCGGCGAGCGTGAGCGCGCGGATGTCGACGGCGAGCGCGGGGCCGCCGGTGACTATGCCGACATCGGCGATGAACGTGCCGTATTGCGACGCACCGTGGGCGGTGACCGCGAAGCCGTTGGCATTTGGGCGTATGTCGGCGCGCAGGTTGGCGAGGCCCAATCCGAGGCCGGGTTTGGCGAGCGCCAGCGTGGCGGCGGGTTTGGCGGTGGTGCCGGTGACGGTGAGCGCGATCGGGCCGTAATCGGCCGAGCGGCCCGATAGTTGTGCGGCGAGCGTGCCGTTGGGGGCGAGCGAGGCGTTGCCGATTAGATTGAGTCGCGGCGCGGCGAGGCGGAGCGCGTCGGCGCGGACGAAGCCGTTCGGCGCGAGGTTGGCGGTGCCGGTGACGAGCGGCAGCCCGCCCGCGAGCTGGCGCACGGTAGG
>JAABUQ010005052.1_pt1 | contig 21627 bp, 16 predicted proteins | sample 5560001 | NCBI WGS metagenome assembly JAABUQ01 (sample SAMN10711888, study PRJNA513371) | rock metagenome | isolation source: Antarctica rocks | place: Antarctica: Victoria Land, Finger Mt nord | collected 2015-12-18
GGCGATGATGAAGTTGATGTAGTCGATGGCCGTGCATTTCGGTTTCGGCGTGTACATGTGGCCCATCATGGGCTTTCGAGCCGTCGGGCGCAACATGGACGTACGACCATCACCGCGTAACTCCTACTTCTACTAGTTTCCAACGGATAATGCCGATTCGCCAACTTGAGCGTGGCAAATAGGAAACAACGGGCCCGGCCGCATCATCGGCGTGGCCGGTCCGGCCGGACGTCGCGGCCCGCGAACCACCCCGGAGGGGACTCGCGAAATCGATCCGATCTCCGTCGAGCCGGGGAGATCCGTCGCGATCGGGATCGATCGATCATCCCTGGCCGATCCGCCAGCGGTCGATGGCGATCGGAGTTTCGCCGTCGGTGGCCAGGTCGGCAAGGACCCGGCCGACCAGGCACGCGAACTTGAAGCCGTGGCCGCTGCAAGGGCTGGCGACGACCACCTCGGGCCGACCGGGCATCGGGCCGACCCGGAACCGGTCGTCGACGGTCATGGTATAGAAACAGGTTTCCGTCCGGTCGACCGGGGCCTCGGCCAGGTCGGGGACGGTCGCGGCGAGGAAGTCCCGGATGGCTCGATGATGGGAAGCGGGTCCGATCGGCGGGCGCGGGGCGTCGGGGTCGGCGTCGGGGCCCCCGTGGCGGGCGACCTTCACCCCCCGGGCGAGGGCGGCGGGCATCCCGTAATAGGCGTCGCCGGGCTCCGATCCCATGAAGATGAAGGCGGGGAACCGGCCGATGGCGAAGCGGTCGGGGTCGGTCGGGCGGAGGTAGAAGACTTCCTGCCGGGTCGGTCGGAGCGGGACGGCCAGCGTCGGGAGCAGGCGGGCCGTCCAGGGGCCGGCCGCGACGATCAAGCGATCGACCACCAAGACCTCATCGTCGAGGACCAAGGTCGGGCGGGCGGCTTCGAGGTCGACCCGCCGGACGGGCGTCGAAGGGCGGATCTCCGAGCCGGCGCCCCCGGCCTCGCGGGCGAAGTCGACGAAGCTGGCGAGGGCGACCTCGGCGGCGATCAGGCCGGCGTCGGGTTCGAAGACGACGTCGGAATCGTCGGCGACCGCGAACACCGGGATCGCGCGGTTCAGCCGCTCGCCGGTCATCCGCCGATGGACGACCCCGATCGCGTCGAGGCTGGCGGCGACCCGCGCCGCGTAGTCCGCCGGGCGCGGGCAGATCGAAACGCCGCCGGTCCGCGCGTAAAGGGGACGGCCGACGTCGGCTTCGAGGACCCGCCAGGCCCGGAAGGCGTCGAGCATCAGCCGGGCATCGGCGGGATCGGCATACGAGTGGCGAATGATCCGGGCCGGGCCGTGCGAGCTGCCCCGGTCGTGGCCCGGGGGATATTGGTCGAGGAGGACGAACGGCTCGCCGCGCCTGGCCAGGTGGTAGGCGGCGGCCGAGCCCATCGCGCCGGCCCCGACGATCGCGGTCCCGACATGTCGCGTCGTCATCGAACCTCATATCCGGGAGATTTCGGGCGATCCGGGGCCGGAGGAGGTCGATTGTTGGCGACACGCCGGGCCGGGGCCACTAAAATCGGTCGGATCGGCGCCCCGAGGCGGGCGGCGCGGGATTCGGGGCTTCCCCCGGACCGGCGAAGGCGGGGGCCCTCCATGATCGAGTTCGCCACGGTGTCCCGCGAGTTCCGGAGCCTGATCGGTCGGCGCCGCGACCTGCAAACGCTGCTGGGCTCCGTCTTCGCCGGGCTGGGGATCTTCCTCCAGAATGGCTTGCAAGGGGGCCTGCCCGATTCGCTCGGGACCCTCCGTCGGCACGTCTTCGGGTTCTACGCGGTCCTGCTGATGGCCCCCTGCGTGATCCTGGCCTTGCGGATGGCCCGGCTCCACGGCGGCCTGGTGCTCAACGGCATCCTGTTCGCCCGATTGATGCAGGACCAGGACTTCACCCCGAGGCCGAGCGTGGAGAAGGCGGCCCGGCACAACTTCTCGGGCGTCTCGTTCCTCCAATTCGTCCTGATGGACCTGCTGGCCGGGTTCTCGACGACGATCCTCGCCCTGGCGTTCCATGCGCCGAGGGGGGTCGTCCTGGGGGTGGGGCCCTCGGTGATGATGGTGGGGATGGCCTTCTATTTCCGGTCCCACGGGCGTGCCGCCCGGTACGCCCTGGCCAGGGTCCGGGACTCGGAGTGCGCCCCCTTCCGCCGCGAGGAGTGGGAGGCCCACATCTCGGGAAGCCTGGAAGACGCCAACGCGGGATTGAACGCCGACGTCGCGTTCGTGGGCCTGGTGGTGTTCTCGGTCTTCGAGACCCTTTCCGGGCTCGGCCTGGCGCGGCCCGATGGCGTCGACCTGGCCCCCGAGGTCATCCGGCGATTCGGGCCCACGGCCTACGTCGCCTTGATGCTGATCACCTGCCTGATGGGGATGGTCGCCTCGCTCCGCGTCCGCGTGGCCATCGGCCAGTTCTCGCTCCTGCTCGACCCGACCGACCGCCCGTTCCGGCCGCTCTCGCTGTCCGACTCGTTGCTCGGCTATCTCCTCGTCGCGTTCCTGTTCACCGTCTCGCTCCACCTTTTGCTGGGCCTGATCACCCCCGAGCTGGAGGGGCGGCAGGGGATTCTCCTGGCGATCGACGGCGGAGCGATGGCGTTGGCCATCGCCGCCGAGCAGCTCACCCTGGTGGTCGCCGGCCGGGCCCATCGACACCTCGCGAGGCCGCCGGGGACCGATTGAAGCGATCATCTCCCCAAGATGGTAAGGTGGCCCGAAGCGAGAACCTCGCGGGTGACGGGCCGGCCGTCCGCGAGGGGGCGAGGGCTTCCGACCGGAAGCCGCTAGCGGTGTAGCTCGGGTCAGGAATCGACCACGGTTTGCGTGATCAGCCCGAGTTCGGAGCGGCGGGTGATGGCCGCCACGTTGGGGACGTAGTCGAGGGGGACCATCACGTCGAGCGTCCGCTTCGGGCGGGCTTGCCTGGCGTAACGGTCGTCCTGGATCGCGAGCGAGTCGCGCCATTCCTTGGCGGTATTGCCCGGGTCCTTGCCGGTCGCCGAGCGGGCGACGGCGGCGACCAGGTCGGTGAACTTGCGGCGTTGCTCGTTGATCCCTTCGATCCGGGCGACGTCGGCATCCAATTGCGATTGCGCGGCGACGGCCCTGGATTGTGCCTCGATCATCGCGTTGGCGAACGAGTAGATTTCGGTCGTGGTGATGCCGGCGTCGTACTCCGTCGCCAGGGTCTTCGAGCCCGGGACGCCCACCTTCGGCCCTCCCCAGAGGATCGTCGTGGTGTTGCGGACCAGGACTGGCAGGCCGTTGGCGTCGTAGCCGATCATGTCACCGGGGCGGGGGTTGACGGTCGTTACCGCCGGCGGGGCGTAGAACCGCTGGACGTTGAACCGCTCTCCTTCGACGAACAAGACGCCCGGCGAGCCGGGGCCGCCGACGGGCCTGACCTCGAAGCGGAGCGGGTCTTTCATCATCCCCACCAGCAAATCGAGGTAATCACCGGCCGGGCGGCCCCGGAGGGTCTCGGTCGCAAGGCGGCGGACAGTCGGCGACTTCCCGTAGACGGCCAGGAAGGCCAGCGCCTTGGACGCGAGAGGCGACTCGACCTGGCCGAGCAACTGGACGGCGACCGCCTGGTCGGCCGCGCCCCCACCGCCGAACTCGCGGTAGATCGCCGGGATGGCCCGCGGGTCGGTGATCCGGTCGAGCGCCGCCTGCGCCTCGTCACGCTTCCGGGGGTCGGGCTTCTTGCGGTCGTGGATCGCCTTGTGCCAGGTCTTCAGCCGGGGGGCCCAGGTCGCGTCGGCCTTCTTCCGCTCGGCCTCGGCGGCGATCTGGCGATCGTCCATCCATCGGCCGTCGTGCTTCTTGAAGCCGAGCTTGCGCCAGGCCTCGTCGCGGCGTGGGTCGATCTCGATGACCCGGCCGAAGTGGACGTAGGCCTCGGGCTTGAGCCCTGCCTGTTCGCACCAGAGGGCGAGCTTCCATTGGGCCGCCGCGGTATCGGGGGTCTTGTCCCGCCGCCCATTATAGTCCGCCAGCGCGGCGGCATCGCTGGGCGGAGAGGGCGGAGGGTCCTGGGAGGCCCCGAGGGTCGAGCAGAGGAGAAGAAGGCCGAGCATCGCGTCACCTCCCTCGCAAGTCGAGGCTAGATCGAAGGATTTCACGAATCTCGGGATGATAACAGGTGAGCGAAAGCCGGGCGAGGCGGTGACAACGGAACGTGAGCCAGGCTCACCGACCGGCGCGGGCTCGCAAGCGGTCGCGGAGGGCGTCGAAGGTGGTCCGGGCGTCGCGGTCGAAGACGAATCGGGCCGGGAGGCCGACGACCCGGCCGGCCCCGAGGCCGAACAGGGCGCGCTGGCACGAGGTGAGCTTCTTCGAGGCGATCAGGGCGGTGACGCGCCAGCCGGGCCGGCCGGCCTGGTCCCAGACCTCGCCGCGGGCGATGTGCTGGGCCCCCCGGTCGGCGAGGTAGGCGGCGACGGCCGCCGCCGTGTCGGGGCCGGGCCCCGCCGGCTCGCCGACGACTTCGAGGTGGAGGAGCCCTTCCGACGCCCGGACGCCGTCCATCGCGTCGAGGATCAGGCCAAGCGGCCCGGTTTCCCCCTCCTCGACCAGGCTCGCCAGGCTGGGGGCGTGGCCGATCAGGCACGAGGCCGACTCCAGGACCGTGCCCGCCTCGATCTCGCGGAGGCGGTTGTCCTTGAGCGTGACCCCCGAACTGGTCAGGTCGACGATCACGTCGGCGATCCCCAGGGTCGGGTGCAGCTCCAGGGCGCCGTCGGAGTCGATCAACTGGTAATAATAGATGCCCCACTTCCGGAGATAGGCCTGGGCGAGCGCGGGGTACTTGGTCGAGACGCGGAAGGTCCTGCCCGAATCCTTGAACTCGGCCGTGAGGTCGACCAGGTCGATGACGTGGGTCACGTCGATCCAGCTTTCCGGGACGGCGACGACTAGGCGGCACCCCCCGTAGCCGAGGTCCTCGACGACGACCGTGGCCTGCTCGGCCTCGAAAGCCCGCTCGGCGAACAGGTCCATCCCGGTGACGCCGAGGTGGCACCGCCCTTCCTCGACCTGGGTCACGATGTCGGTCGGCCTCATGAAGACGACGTGGAACCGGGGGTGGCCGGCGATGGTCGCCTCGTACTGCCGGTCGCTGGCCCGGCGGACCTTGTAGCCGGCCGTCTTGAGGATCTCGACGACGCCTTCATACAAGTGCCCCTTCGAGGGCAGGGCCAGCCGGATCGGGTCGACCCGAGGTCTCGGTTCGTGGCTCGACGCGCTCAAGGGTGCGGCTCCCGGGCTTCGGCCTCGACGAGACGGATCAGGTCTTCGGGGGCGACCCGGCGGGCGGCCTTCGACGACGGCCCGAGGACGGACAGCGTCCCGTCGGCGTGGACGACGACGAGCCGGCCCGGCCCCTCGCTCGCGGATGGGGAGTCGGCGAGCAGGACGCGGTTTCCCCGGCCCCGGAGGGAAGTGGCCAGGCGGATGGCCTGGGCCTGCTCGGCGGCCGAGGCGGGCGCGACGGTGAGGTCCGGGGCCCGGCCCCGAGCCTCCCCCCTCCCCTGGCCGTCGAGGACGGCGGCGACCCGCTCCAGGCCGAAGGCGAAGCCAACCCCCCGGTCGTCGCGGTCGGAGCCGAGGACCCGGGCCAGGCCGTCGTACCGGCCGCCGCCGCAAACCTCGACGGGGCCCTCGGGGGTGGGGGCGACGACCTCGAAGACGACCCGCGAATAGAAGCCGATCCCCCGGCCGAAGCCGAGGTCGAGCTCGACGCGGCCGAGGTCGACGCCGTGGTCGGCCAGGGCCCCGACCAGGGCCCGGAGCCCGGCGACGGAGTCGGGGGCCTGGGCCTCGTGGTCGCGGGCCAGCCGATCGAGGACCAGCCCGGGCGGCCCCTGGAGCGCGGCGAGGTCGCGGACCTGGTCGCGGACCCGGTCGAGGGTGGCCAGGAGGGAATGACCCAGGTCCCACTTCCGGCGGAGCCGCTCGACGATCTCGCCGCCCGACCGCCGGCCGTTGACGACCGGGACCAAGGTCCGGAACAGCCGGTCGATCCCGCCCGAGTCGGCCCCGACGGCCGGCGGGGGCGGCGCCTCGCCCTGGGTCGCGGCCTGGCGGAGCCACGCCGTGAAGTGGTCGAGCCCCCGGCCGATCGAGCCGACGTCCCCCCCCTCGGCGGCGGCCTCGCTGAGCATCTCGACCAGGGCGGCCCGCGCGGTCGCGGGGAGGCCGGACCGGCCGAGCATCTCCAGGATCAGCCCGACGTGACCCAGGCGGATCGTCGCCCCCTCGACCCCGGCCTCGGCCAGGGCCCACCCGGCGAGCCAGATCACCTCGGCGTCGGCCACCGGCCCGGAATCGCCGAGCCGCTCGACGCCGACTTGGCGGAATTCGCGGAGCCGGTCGGGCCGGCCCGGGGCCTCTCGGCGGAAGGCGGGCCCCGCGTGGGCGACCCGCCAGGGGAGCGCCGGGGGCGGTTCGGCCGCCGTGTAGGCCCGGACGATCCCGGCGGTCAGCTCGGGCCGGAGGCAGACCCGGCCGGTCGCCTGGCCGGACAGCTCGAACAGCTTGGCGACGATCCCGGCGCCGCTCTTGCGCTCGTGGAGCTCGACCGGCTCCAGGACCGGCGTCGACAGCCGGTCGTAGCCGGCCCGGGCGAAGCGATCGAGGAGCAAATTTTCCAAGCCGGCCAGGCGGGCGAAATCGCCCGGGAGCCGGTCGGCGGTCCCCTTGACGAGGGGGATCGGGCGTTCGGAATAGCCGGTCGCGTGGGTCATCGGGCCGCCCCCGGTCCGCCCAGGCCGAGGGCGCGGGCGACCTCGGTTTCCAGGCCGGACTGGGGCAGCCCTTTCCGCTCCTCGCGGGTGGCCAGGTCGCGGAGGTTGAACGTCCCCGCCTCCTGCTCGGCCGGCCCGACAATCACGGCCAGGCGATGGCCGCGGCTCGACCCGTACTGCAACTGCTTGCCGGCCTGGATTGCGTCCGGGTAAACCTCGGCGCCGATCCCGGCCGCCCGGAGCCTGGCCCCCATCGCCACCGCGACCCGCTGGTCGGCCCCCGGGAACGACGGGATCAGGACCGGCACGGTCGTCGAGGCCCCCTTGGCCCAGCCCGCCTCTTCGAGCAGGGCGAGGAGCCGGTCGAGGCCGATCGAAGCCCCAACGCCCGGCAACGGCTGGTCGGTGAAAAGCCGGGTCAAATTATCGTACCGACCGCCCGAGGCGACGCTCCCGAACTTCTCCCAGCCGTCGACCGTGGTCTCGAAGACCGCCCCCGTGTAATAGTCGAGCCCCCGGGCCAGGCCGAGGTCGACCACCAGCCGGTCGGCGGGGACGCCGGCCGCGTCGAGCAGGTCGAAGAGGGTCCGGAGGTTCTTCGAGCCCTCGAGAACCTTGGGCTCGGAACCAATCAAAGAATCGAGACGATCGAGGACCTCGACCCCGCCCCGGCCGCGCTCGACGAAGTCGAGGACCCGGTTGGCCTGGTCGGCGGTCAGGCGGTTGGCTTCCGGGACGTCGCCGGTCGAATCGCCCTGAAGTTCGTCGGCGACCGCCTCCCGGCCGATCTTGGCGAGCTTGTCGATGGCCCGGAGGACGGGGCCGGATTTGTCGGCGATCTCCAGCGAGGCGAGGAAGCCGTCGAGGATCTTCCGGTTGTTGATCGCGATGGTGAAGGCCGGGACGCCGATGGCCGTGAGCGCGGCGTGGATGACCTGGGCGGTCTCGGCGTCGGCGACCGGGCTTTCGGTGCCGACGGCGTCGAAGTCGCACTGGACGAACTCGCGGAACCGCCCCTTGGCGGGCCGCTCCCCCCGGAACACGGAGCCGATCGCGTACCGCTTGAACGGCCGGCCCAGTTCGTTGATGTGGCGGGCGACGAACCGGGCCAACGGCACGGTCAGGTCGAACCGGAGCGCCAGCTCGCCCCGCTCGCCCCCCTTGTTGGTGACCTCGTAGATCTGGCGGAGGACCTCGTCGGAACCGGCCCCCTTGCCGGTCAGGACCTCCATGCGCTCGATGTGCGGGGTCTCGATCGGCACGAACCCGAAGTCGGCGAACGTCTCGCGGAACGTCGCGAGGGTCCGCTCGCGGGGGATCATCGCCGACGGGGGGAGGTCACGGAGCCCGCTGGCCACGCGGGGATCGATCATGGCAAGGCGGTCCTTCCGGTCGTCCGGCACCCGCGAGGCGGGCGGACGGGTCGGGCTGGGCTCGACGGCCGGGCCGGACCATCCCGGCCCCGGGGCTTCCATGATAGCAAGCCCGGCCGTCGAGGATCAGGCCCAATCCGGGCCCGATGGCCGAGGATCGCCAGGAGAGGGCCGACCCATCCCGGGCCAAGGAAACCGGTGGGGGTGGCCGGGAGGGCCTCTCGGCTCCTCCCGGCCACCCACTCGACCGCGCGGGGGGGGCTCACGCGGTGCTTCGGATGGCAGCCCGATCGAGGGCCGCCCGGGGGGAATGGACGGGAAAGATTAACTTAATTGCATAATGGTGACCATGTCACAATCCAAGCAACCTTCGCCTGCGCCACGTTTGATACGCTGCTAGTTCTCCGGCGTGGGCCCGAGGGTTTCACATTTCTGGGAATTCTTTCGAAAGCGCCTGGTCGCGGGCCTATCGGCGTTCCCGGAGGACCGATTAAGCTGTCGAAGATGGACGGGGCGTGCGGCCTTCGGACGCCAGGGCGGGGCCAGATCCGACATGGGACTGATCGAGGCGGTAATTTTCCTGGGCTTGCTGTCTCCCCAGGGGGACGGGTCGTCGCTCGCGAAGGCGGCGCGGTTCGAAACCTGGTTCGTCCGCGACATCTCGGGGGCGTTGACGGTCCCGGGATCGGTCGCTCGGGCCGCCTCGACGTTTCGGTTCGTGTTCGTCGGGGGCTTCCGGAACGAGCGGATGCCGGGCTATTTCGCCCAGAACGTGGCCGAATTGCGAGCCCAGGGGGTCCCCCGGGGGCAGATCCACGTCATCCATCCCAGCTCGGGCAGGACGCCGGGCGAGAACGCGGCGGCGGTCCGGTCGCGGTTCCTGGCGATCGCGGCCGAGGGGCCGGAACGGCTGGTCATCATCGGCCATAGTCGGGGGGCCTGCGACTCGCTCTTGTTCGCGATCGGGAACGCCTCGTTCGTCCAGGAACGGGTCGAGGCGCTATTTTTGATCCAGGGGCCGTTCGGCGGGTCGGGGCTGGCCGATCACGTCGTGGGACGGGGAACCCCCCTGGATCGGCGGATGCCCTGGGCCCATCGGGTGGTGGGGAACCTGTTCGGCCGCCTGGCCCGGGCTTTCGCCGGGACGTCGGGCCTCCACGTCCTGGAAGGGATGACGCGGGCGGCGTCCCGGGAGTTCTGGGACAAGGCCCTGTCCGAGCACGCCGGGTCGGTGGCCCTGGTGGGCCCGAAGACGTTCTTCGTGAGGTCGCAAGTCAGCCCGCCGCGACTCCGATTCGTCCGCCGGGCGCTCGCTTCCTATCTGGCGGCCTACCACGGCCCGAGCGACGGCATGGTCGCGATGGCCGACCAGATGTTGCCGGGCCTCGGGGCGGCGGTGGCGACCCTGGAGGCGGGGCACCCCGACCTGACCCAGCGGTTCCCCGCGTCCCGGGCCCCGCGCCGGCTCCGCCGGGCCCTGATCCGGAGCATCCTGATGACGGTGGGGCGGCCCGACCTGTCCGACGTGGCGGATCAGCCTGGCGGCTGAGGGCCGGCCCCGGCGTGGGCGACGGCCCGGCGGACGGTCTCGAAGTGGATGTCGACCGTGTCCTCGACCTCCTCGGCGTAGCCCCCGGCCATCGTGACGGCGACGGAGAGGCCGGCCGCCCGGCAGGTCCCCAGGACCAGGTCGTCGCGGGCGCCCAGGCCGGCCTTGGTGACCTTGAGCCGGCCGAGCCGGTCGTAGAAGTAGGGGTCGGCCCCGGCGAGGTAGATGACCATCTCGGCCCCGGCGCGGTCGAGGGCGACCCCGAGGCCCCGTCCCAGAGCCTCCAGATAGGTCGAGTCGTCGGCGCCGTCGTCAAGCTCGATGTCGAGGTCGCTCGCCTGCTTGCGGGGCGGGTAGTTCTTGGCCCCGTGGATCGAGAAGGTGAAGACGGTCGGGTCGTCGGCGAAGATCGAGGCGGTCCCGTCCCCTTGATGGACGTCGCAATCGACGATCAAGACCCGCTGGACGTGGCCTCGGTCCTGGAGGGACCGGGCGGCGACGGCGGCGTCGTTGAACACGCAGTAGCCCGCCCCCCGGTCGCGGAACGCATGGTGGGTCCCCCCGGCCAGGTTGACCGCCACCCCGTCATCGATCGCGGCGAGGCACGCCTCGATGGTCGCCCCGACCGATCGCCGCGACCGCTCGACCAGCAGCGGGGTCCAGGGGAAGCCGATCATCCGGACCTCGTCCGGCGACAACGTCCCGCGCCGGACCTTGGTGAGGTATCCGGCGTCGTGGGCGCGGAGCAACTCCTCCTCGGTCGCCGCCCTCGGGATGAGCAGGTCGCCCGGCGCCACCAGGGCCGCTTCCTCGACCCGCTCGCGGAGCCGCGCGTATTTGATCATCGGGAATCGATGCCATTCGGGGAGCGGCACCGGGAAGCCGTCGCAGGCGAAAGCTTTCACGCGGACCTTTCGCGACAGGGAGGGGACCGAGGATTGCCCGGACGGTCCATCGATCAGTGCCGCGGCTCGACCACGTAGCCATATTGGAGGGGCCAGGTCGTCGGCCTGCCCAAAGCCTGCTGGGCGTGGATCGGCCAGTAGGGATCGCGGAGCATCTCGCGGCCCAGGAACACGAGGTCGGCGGCCCCGGAGGTGATGATCTCGTTGGCCTGGTGCGGGTCGGCGATCATCCCCACCGCGGCGGTGCCGACCCCGGTCTCGCGGCGGATCGTCGCGGCGAAGGGGACCTGGTAGTTCTTCGCCACCGGGATCTTGGCGTGGGGGACGAGCGCCCCCGAGGAGACGTCGATCAGCTTGACGCCGGCCTTGCAGAACGCCTTGCCCAGCTCCACCGACTGCTCCAAGTCCCATCCCCCTTCGACCCAGTCGGTCGCCGAGATCCGGACGAACAGGGGCAGTTCCGAAGGCAACTCGGCCTTGACCGCCGCCACGACCCGGACCGGCAGCCGCATCCGGTTTTCGAGCGAACCGCCGTACTGGTCGGTCCTCCGGTTGCTCAGCGGCGAGAGGAACGAGTGGAGCAGGTAGCCGTGGGCCATGTGCAGCTCGATGATCCGGAACCCGGCGGCGAGGGCCCGGCGGGTCGCGACCACGAAGGCGTCGACGACCGAGGCGATGCCCGCCTCGTCGAGGGGGACGGGCGTCGGGTCGTCGGGGTGGAACGGGATCGGGCTGGGGGCGACGACGTCCCAGGCCCCTTGCTCGGCGGCCTTGAGCCGGCCTCCCCCGTGGAACGGCGGGGCGCAACTGGCCTTCCGGCCGGCATGAGCGAGCTGGATGCCGGGCACGACCCCCTGGCTTTCCAGGTACCGGGCGATCCGGGCGAGGGGCTCGACGTGGCGATCGTCCCAGATCCCCATGTCGCCCGGCGTGATCCGGCCTTCGGCGGTCACGGCCGTGGCCTCGACCAGGATCAAGCCGGCGCCCCCGGCCGCTCGACTGCCGAGGTGGACGAGGTGCCAGTCGTTGGCCAGGCCGTCGGTCGACGAGTACTGGCACATCGGCGAGACGCCGATCCGGTTCCGGAAGGTCACGCCTTCGATCCTGAGCGGGCTGAGCAGGTCGATCGCCGGCACGGGTCGGTTGGGATCGACGATCGCCGGGCAGCCGAGCCGGACATCCAGGGGCGCGGCGTTGCGGACGATGCTCGGGTTCGACTGGCTCATCCTGGGACGACTCCGGGGCCTTGATTGAGACCGGGATCGGTCCGCCGCCTCGCCGCGTTCCGGACGGCGGGGCGCGCGGCGATCCGTCCTCAACATTATCGGGCCCCGTCGGACCAGGGCAACGGGTCCGAGGGCGCGAGTCCGCGATGCTCCGGGCTCCAGGCCGCCCGGCCGATCGGTCGACGGCCCGGCGGGTCGGGCCCTCGCTCATTTCGAGGAGTCATCTCCCGCCGGCGACCCGGTGACGATCCGGACCCCGGGCCGGGCCATGCCGATGATCGCGGCGGGCATGGTCGGCACGAAGCCCAAGGGTTTGAACGTGATGTCCTTCGGGAGCTTCTTCGGGATGCCGATCGGGTCGGCCGCGACGGTGGACGTGGGCGGCGAGCCGGCCGGATTCGGGATCAAGGCGGCCACCGGCGGGATGCTGGGATGGGGGGAGAGCACGGGGAGGTTGGATTGGCTCGCGAATTGGGGCGAGATCAGCAGGTAATCGCCCAGCGCCGTCCCCTGGGGGAACTGGATGACCTCGGGGACATCGTCGTCGCCATTGTTGATGATCTGGCCATTCATGTCGACCTTGCCACCCCCGAAGAGTTCCCACGACCCCCCTCCACCCCGGTCGGGCTGGGTCTGGACTTGGGTATAGGGCGGGGGGACCAGGCCCATCGCGCTCGTGCCCATGTTCAGGAGCATGGCATAGGCTCCCGTCCCGGTTGGTCCGGAGGTCGAGGGCATCACGCGGATGTAATAGACCGAGTTCGGGGTGGCCTGGGTGTACGTCGTCCCGATCACGGTCCCGTAGGAATCCGCCGGGGCGGCGGTCTGGACCAGGCCTTTCATGTTGGCGTCGTAGATCTGGACCCTGGGGCTCAACTCGCTGAGGTAAACGGTCTGGATCGCCACGCTCAGGTAGTTGCTCGCCGAGGCCGGGGTGGTCACCTTGAACCAGTACGACTCAGAAGAGCTGGCGATGTTCTGGGTGGGCAAGATGATCTGGTTGAGGTTGTTCATGAGGGGCATGATGTCGACGGCCCGACTGGCGGTGAGGTTGCCGAATGTCCGCGCCAGGCCGTCCTCCTGGCGGGGCCCCCAGACGGCCTGGATGCCGGCGACGTCGTCGGCGTTGGGCATCTGCTTGACATCCGTGTAATAAGAAAACATCGCGGCCTGGGCGTCCGTGGAATGGCCGAGCCCGAGCGCATGGCCGAGTTCGTGGAAGGCGACGGTTTCCACGTCCCAGTTGAACCCGAGCTGCCAGAGCTGGTCCGTGTTGAAGAACATGTCTCCCGAATCGGACCCGCCGTTGTTGGGGGGGGGCGAGAGGGTCAAGGCCAGCGACCCCCGGTCCATCGCGTAGCCGCCGATCCGGATGTCGCCGAACTCCGGGCTCCCCTGCTGATAATTCCCCGAGTTGACCGAGGCCCCGTCGTCGCCGACCTGGACGAGGTTGATGTTGGCTTGGTTCTCCCATTTGGCGGCGGCGGACTGGAAGGCCGACTGCCAGCGCCCGACGCCGAACTTGCTGTCGAAGGTCGAGATCAGGTTGCTCGGGGTCCCCCAGATGTTGGTCCCGTCCGGCATGAAACTCCAGGTGATCCGACTGCCGTAGACGAAATGACCCCCCGAGGTCGCGTACAACAGCATGCGCCCTTCGAGCCGTTCCAGGGCCGGCCGAAGGGAGCGTTCCCGAACCGATCGAGCCGAGGCGCCAGGCCGGGAGACTTGGTCCTTCATCGGTGACTCATCTTGGTGGGGTGATCGGCACGGCGATGGCCAGGTACCCCGGGCCACATATCGCGGTGCAAACCACGTTAGGTCAGGTTTTCGAGCTTGTCAAAATTTCGCCGATTTTCGAACCCGAGGCGGTCGCGGAGGCCGGCCCGACGTCGGAGGATCGTGGGCTTCGGGGCGAGATCAATGCGGGGAGGATGCCGAGGGAACGTCCCCTGGATAAAATGACGAGGATTCGGGACCGCCGCGGGCGACGTCCGCCCGGCGGCCGAGGACCATCACGGGAGTCGATCGACTTGGCGGACAGCCCGAAACGAGGCAGCCGGCACCGGTTCGCGGATTATCGGGCCGGGCGGTCGTCGGCCAGCCCCGGCAAGGACGGGGCCGGGCCGGCCAAGGGCGCGACCCGGCAACGCTCCTTGCCCGCCCTCTACCGCGAGCTTTACCGGATCGTCCGGGGCTATCGAGGGCCGATCGTCCTGGCCCTGGCCACGCTCTCGGTCAGCACCAGCCTCCGGCTGGTCCCCCCGGCGGCGACCAAGCTGGTGATCGACCACGTTTTGCTCGGCCGGACCCTCCCTCCCCACCTGCCCGCCTGGCTCCCGGTCCCGGAAAGTGCCCGAGGCCGGCTGTTCGCCCTGGTCGGGGTCGTGTTCGCCATCTCGGCGATCGGCACGGCGATCGGCCTCTGGGGGCGATGGCTGACGACCCTGACGAGCAAGCGGCTCCAGGTCGCGGTCCGCCGCCGGGTGTTCGAGCACGCGGCGCGGCTCCCGCTCCACCGGATCTATCAGCTCAAGGCCGGCGGCGCGTCGAGCCTGCTCCGCGAGGACGCCGGCGGCGTGGGCGAGCTGGTCTTCAGCATGCTCTACAACCCCTGGCGGGCGATCGTGCAGTTGCTCGGCGGCCTGGCGGTCCTGGCCTGGGTCGACTGGCGGCTCTTGCTCGGCGCGTTCATCCTGCTGCCCGGGGCGTTCCTGTCGGATCGGCTCTGGAACCGGAGGCTCCGCCCGCTCTACCGCGACGTCCGCAAGCAACGGCAGGAGATCGACGCCCGGGCCGCCGAGGCGTTCGGCGGGATGCGGGTCGTCCGCGCGTTCGGCCGACAGCGGCGGGAAACCGCCCGGTTCGTGGGCGAGAACCACTTCATGGCCCGCCAGGAGATGTTCGCCTGGTGGTGGTCCCGGCTCGTCGAGATCCTCTGGGACCTGTTCCTGCCCGCCGCCTCGGGGGCCCTGCTCCTGTTCGGCGGCCTGGCCGTGCTGCAAGGCCGGCTCACGCTGGGCGACCTGATGATGTTCCTGGTCTACCTGGCGATGCTCCTGGAGCCGGTGGCCGTCTTGGCCACCAGCGCCACCCAGTTGCAGAACAACCTGTCGGGGTTCGACCGCGTGCTCGACCTCCTGGCCGAACCCCGCGAGATGGCGGCGAGCCCCGGGACCATCGCCGTGTCCGCCCGCTCGGTCGTCGGCCGGGTCACGCTGGAAGGGGTCGGCTTCCGCTATCCGGGCACCGAGATCGACGTCCTCCGGGGGATCGACCTCGACGTCGAGGCCGGCGAACTGATCGCCCTGGTCGGCCGCTCGGGGGCGGGCAAGACCACGCTTTGCAACCTCATCGCCCGGTTTTACGACCCCACCGAGGGCGTCATCCGGCTCGACGGTCTCGACCTTCGCGAGGTCGAGGTCGAGAGCTATCGACGGACCCTGGGGATCGTCGAGCAGGACGTCTTCCTGTTCGACGGCACCATCTCGGAGAACATCGCCTATGCCGGGCGTCGGCCCGCCCGGGCCGAGGTCGAGCGGGCCGCCCGGGTGGCGAACGCGGACCGATTCATCGAAGCCTTGCCCGAAGGCTATGAGACCCGGATCGGCGAGCGCGGGGTCCAGCTCAGCGGCGGCCAGCGTCAGCGACTGGCGATCGCCCGCGCCGTCCTGGCCGACCCCCGGATCTTCATCCTCGACGAGGCCACCAGCAACCTCGACAGCGAGAGCGAACGCCTGATCCAGCGGGCCCTGGCCCAGTTGATGCGCGGCCGGACCTCGTTCGTGATCGCCCACCGGCTCAGCACGATCCGCGCGGCCGACCGCATCCTCGTCCTCGACGCCGGCGCCATCGTCGAATCCGGGACCCACGACGAGCTATTCGCCCGCGACGGGGCCTACCGGGAGATGGTCGAGCTTCAGAGCATGGCGGGCGATGATTGAAGCGGTCTCGCCCTGAAATTCGCGATCACGGATTCCAGGGCGAGGGTTGGCGGGCCAACTCAGTTGCCGCGGGGCTTCGAGCCGGGCGAGCCGCCGTGGTGGTGCTCGTGGCCCATCGCGGCGATCATGGCCAGGCAGGCCTTCTCGCAGCGTTCGAGGGAGCGGGCGGCGGCCTTCATCTCCTCGGAATCGAACTGCGAGACGACGGCGAGGGTCGCCTTGCACGCCTCGGCGCAACTCTCGCACGAGTAGACCATGAGGGGGCTGTGCTTGGCGATGTTGCAGGCCGACAGGGCGCAGAAGCCCGCGCAGTCGGCGACGAAGTGGAGGGGCTTGGCGTGGTCGCGCTTCCCTTCGGCGACCTGGGTGTAGCAGTGGTGGAACGTCATGTCGCAGGTCTTGGCGCAGTCGGAACAGGCTTCCAGGCATTCCTTGTGGACGGAGTCGAGCTTGCCGTCCTTCGCCTGGGCGGCGTGGGCCTCGTCGCCGGAGAGGGCGGTCAGGCCGACGGCCCCGGCCCCGAGCATCCCGAGCAGTTCGCGGCGATCCATCTGGCGTCTCCCTGTTGAAGTGCGGGACGAGCGATCATCTGACGCTCGATCTCCAGGCTTGCAACTCGCGGGCCCCCGGGCCGATCCGATCAAAGCTCCCAGACGCGGGCCCCGCCGAGGAAGCAGGAGACGATGCCGTCCTCGCTCACCTTGAGCACGGGCCCGAACCGGCTGGCGATCATGGCGGCGGTGGTCCGGGCCCCCTCGGCGGCCAGGCCGAACGAGGCCGAGGCGTCGTGGCGGAGGATGGCCCCGAAGGCGATCAGGCGGCCCGATCGGTCGGTCGCGATCGCGCCATCGAGGCCGGCGAGGGCTTCCAGGACGGGCGGGTCCAGCTCGGTGATCGTCCGGCCCCGGGCCAGATAATGGAGGGCCCGCTTGGCCAGGGTGTCGCCGAGGGCGATCGGGTCGGGCGGGTCGCCGGGGACGTCCTCGACGAGCAAGTCCTGCGGGGCCACGAGCCGACCGACGGCGGTCCCGGGGTCGTCGAGGACGACGAACAGCCCCCCCTGTCGGCACTCGGCCAGGTCGAGCGCCGTCTGGAACAGGACGCGGGCGAGCCGGGGCTCGGCGACGGCGGAGGCCCAGACGCCGAACTTGGTCGCGGGGTCGAGGACCCGCCAGCGGCCGTGGGCGAAGGCGAATTGCTGCGACCCGGTCGCGAAGATCTTGATCTCCTGGTTCGGGCTCAGGACCAGGCACAGGTTGCCCCCGGACCGGGTCGCCTGGGCGTGGGGCGAGTAGTCGCGGGCGCAGGGGACCTCCGCCCGGGCGCCGTGGGCGATGTCGCCGGCCCAGCGGGCGATGTCGATGACCTCGATCAGCCGCCCTTCGCGGTCGACCAGGAACAAGGTCCGCTTGCCGTCGCAGAGCCGGTGGACGCTCTTGAGCGCCGTCAGCTCGACGCCGTATGGCAGGGCGTCGGCCGGCGCGACGTGGGGCGGGTCCCCTTCGTCGCCGTCGCCGAGCAGCAGGGCCCCGGTGGAAACCCGGCGGTTCTCGTAGGTCGACAGCGCGGCCGTCCTGAGGGTGTGGATCGTCGAGGCGATCCGGCTGGACCGCCTCGCGGCCGGCGTGTAGGCCCAGGGCTCGACGAACGCCGCGACGTAATGGTCTTCCGACCCGCCCCGGTACAGCTCGAGCCGGGAGTTGTGGGTCATCTGGAACAGGTGCTGATACCGGAGGCTCAGGACGGCCCCGATGGCCCGGACCATCCGGACGTCGTGGGGCGAGAAGAAGCGGCCATCGCGCGGGTCGAGCCGGTAGCGGGCGCCGAAGAGGTCGATCGCGAGGGCCTCGGCGCCGTCCTCGACCAGCCGGAAATCGGGCCCGGTCCCGGTCAGGTCGCGACCGCGCCCGGGGTCGGTCTGATGGAATCGAGCGTCGGGATAGAACAGGGCGAGGTCGCGTCGGAAGACGCCCAGGAACAGCTCGGCCACCGCCGGCGCGTCGCGCAAGCTGGGCAATGAGGCGCGCGCCGGGGGCGACTCCGCGTGCGTCCCGGCCGTGACGTCGCCGTTCGTCCCCATGTCAGCCCCTCCATGCGCCGGCCCATCATCGTCCCTCGACCGAGGATCATAGCGGATCGCCGCCGATGGGGGAAGGAGCGGGCCGGCCCTTCGAAATCCCTCGACGTCGCCGCGAGCCCCGGGTCAGGCGTTGCCCAGGAGGGCGGCCAGGGCCTGGACGCCGGGGTTGGCCTTGAGCTGGGCGACGGGCTCGGGCCGGCCGAGGTCGGCGACGAACCAGCGGGCGACCTGGGTCACTTGCGACTCGGCGGCCCCCTGGAAATAGCGGAGGACGGTGAACGGGGCGCCGCCTCCCCAGAGGAGCCCGGCCCAGCCATTGACCTCGGTCGTCGACGGGTCTCGGTCGGCGAGGTCGCTGTAGAACGCCCGGACCACGGGCTCCGGGGAGGCCCCGTGGCCGATCAGGTATTCGGGCGAGGCCATGATCTCGGCCTCGACCGTGTCGTCGCCGACCCCTCGGAGCAGGAGGTCGGCCACGGAAGCGACCCCGGGGTCGGCCTTGAGGGCGTCGAGCGTGGTTGTCCGGCCCAGGTCGCGCTGGAACCAGCGGGCCACCTCGGTGAGCCGGCCTTCGGGCGAGGTCAGGATGGCGTCGGCGATCTGGAACCGGGTGGCCGCCCCCGACTGGTAGAGGCCGACCCATTGGGCCGTGCCCGCGGGGTCGGGGTAGCGGCCGAGCAGGTCGAGGTAGAGCCCGGTGACGAAGCCGGCGCCGGTGCCGCCGTGGACACCCAGGAACTCGTCGGACGCGAGGATCGACGACCGGAGGTCGGCGACGGTCGAGGCCCCCGGATAGAGCGGCGTCCCGCCCGCCGGGTCGACGCCCGAGATGATCCGCTGGGCGTCGGGCGCCAGGGCGTTGGCGGCGTCGACGATCCCCCCGGTGATGACCTTGCCGGCCAGGCCGGGCAAGGGCTTGGCCGAGGCGTCGACCCGCTGGACGACCTGCTCCGCCGTGAACTCGGGGTGGACCCCGGCGACCAGCGCGGCCACCCCGGAAACGTAGGCCGTCGACATCGACGTGCCGCTCAAGGTCTGGAGGCCGTCCGGGCTGATAAAGGTGGGGACGTCGCTGACGATGTCCAAGCCGGGGGCCGCGACGTCGACGGTGAAGGCCCCGTAGTTCGAGAAGCTGGGCAGGTTCCCGTTCCGGTCGACGGCCGCGACGCTCAGCTCGTTGGGCAGCCGATAGTTGCCGGGATAGCTGGCGACGGCGTCGTTGTTCGTGCCCGAGTTGCCGGCGGCGGTGACGAAGACGACGTTGTGGGCGCCGGCGTAGGCGATCGCGTCGCGGAGCGGGCCGGCGGCGGCGACCCCGCCCCAGCTCGCGTTGATGACCCGGGCGCCGTGGTTGACCGCGTAGTAGATCGCGCCGACGGCCAGGTCGGTCGAGCCGTTTCCCTGGGCGTCGAGGAACTTGAGGGGCATGATCTGGGCGGCCCAGTCGACGCCGGCCACGCCCCGCGCGTTGTTGCCGGCGGCGGCGATGATGGCCGAGACGTGGGTCCCGTGGCCGTTGTCGTCCTGGACGTTGGGGGAGTTGGCCAGGAAGTTCCATCCGTGGAGGTCGTTGGGATAGCCTTGCGCCGCGTCGTTGATGGGGTTGGTCCAGACCTTGCCCGCGAAATCGGGGTTGCCCAGGTCGATCCCGCTGTCGAGCACGGCGACGATCGTGGCCGGGTTGCCGGTCGTGATGCTCCAGGCTTCCGGGGCGTCGATGTCGACGTTGTTGGCGTTGTTCAGCCCCCAATCCCGGTAAAACACCGGGTCGTTGGGGTAGAGCGGGACCGAATCGGCGTGGATCACCGAGTCGGGCTCGGCATAGACGACGCCGGGGGTGGCCTGCAACGACCGGATCGCGCCGGCCGGGTCGATCCCCTCGCCGATGGTGACCAGTTCGGGGCCGTCGGGGTAGGACTGGACGACGGTGGCCTGGACCCCGGCCAGGGCCGCTTGCCGGTCCGCCGGGGTGGCCGTCGCGGCGAACCGGACGAACAGGCCGGTGGCCGGCCCGGGGTTGGGCAAGGGCCACATCCCGTACGGGTTGTCGGCCGCCATCAAGGTCCGCGGTTCGAGCGACTCGACTCGGGCCGGGCGGCCGGCTCGCCGGGCGTGGCGGTTCATGGTCGTCACTCTCGGGTGCGGGGCATGGGTGGTCGGCGAGCGGTCGCGGGCGGGCTTGACCGCCGGGATGACTCCAATCTACCACATCCCGACGGGGGCCGGCCGGCTCACGGGAGGAACGAGTCGATCCGCGTCATCAGGGTCAGGACCACGGCGAGCCCGACGTATTCGGCGAGCGAAACCCGGTCCCCTTCGGCGGGCGGGGCGACGAACGCCGCCTGATAAGCGGCGAAGACGAGCATCGCGAGCAGGAAAACGCCCGCCGTCCCCTGATGCTCGGCCCCCGTCGCCCACAAGATCGAGATCACCACGGCGGCGAACCAGCGCTGGGGGCGGGTGAAGGCCCGAAAGGCGTGGCTCCCGTCGAGTTGCCAGACGGGGATCAGGTTGAACAGGTTGATGGCGGCGGCCAGCTTGGCGATGGCGGCCAGCATCGGGATGCCGGCGGCGTAGGCCACCGCGAAGCAGGCCCCCGCGCCGGCCGTGCCCCAGAGCGGGCCGCCGAGCCCGACCTGCGCCTCCTCGCGCGGGTTGGACAAGACCTGCCGGGCCCGGATCAAGGCGCCGAATCCTGGGATGAACATGGGCGCGTCGGCCTTGATTCCGTAGCGGAGCAACGCCGCGACGTGGCCCATCTCGTGGACATAGATCGAGAGCACCAAGCCAACGGCGAACGGCCATCCCCAGAGCGTCCAGTACGCCCCCATCGAGACGAACATCGAGAGCAGCGTGCTCGCCTTGGTCAACCCGAGCAGCAGCAGCTTCCCTTTGCCCAGGATCATCAAGGCGAGGAACTTGAACTTCCAGAGGGCCAGCCCGATCGTCCCGAGCCCCGCCGCTCCCGCGCCGCCGGCCCATCCGGCCGCGCCGCCCGACGCCTTCGGCTTCCTCGGGCCCGGCGAGGCGTCGACGGCCCGGCCGAGGGCCTCGATCCTGGCCCTGATCGCCTCGTGCTGCTTCGTGCCCGCCGGGAGGAGTTCCAGGGCCGACCGCCAGGCGACCAGGGCGGCGGTGGGGTCGCCGGCCGCTCCGGCGGCGCCGGCCTCGTCGGCCAGGCGTTTCAGGGCGTCGGAGTGGACCAGGCGATGGCACCCCGGGCAGATCAGGAAATGCGCGGCCACCTCGGTCCCGCAGTCGGGACAGGAGATGGCCCGGCCCTCGCGCGTTTCAAGCATGACCGAACGCCCCCGTCGGGCCGGAGTCGCCGACCCGATACGGCCCGGTGACGACCAGCGGCAGCTTCTTGTTGAATTTCCAGGCTTCCCAGAGCGCGAACCCGACGAACAGCAAGTGGATCGGCGAGTGCTGGGCGAGGATGACGGGGGTGGCGAAGGCGTACCCCAACATGATCAGCGCCATCGAGGCCAGTTGCGTGAGGTCGGGCCTGGCGGCGGCCTCGGGCTTCGCGGCCGGCGCGGGCGCCGGCCGGGCTTTCGCGGGCTCCCCGGGCCGCGCGGCGACCGGTGGATTGGCCGCGGGGTCGTTGTCGGCGGCCCCGGCCAACAGGGGAATGATCGCGTAGACGATGAGATAGTGTCCTGAGTTAGGAATTCGCCAATTAACCTTGCGCGACCGGCCATCTTGTCATATAATTCTCCAAAGGAGACATATGATGAGCAAAGGCGGTCGCCCCAAAGCTCCCCTGATCCTCTCCGATG
>JAABUQ010005053.1_pt1 | contig 21625 bp, 20 predicted proteins | sample 5560001 | NCBI WGS metagenome assembly JAABUQ01 (sample SAMN10711888, study PRJNA513371) | rock metagenome | isolation source: Antarctica rocks | place: Antarctica: Victoria Land, Finger Mt nord | collected 2015-12-18
ATTCATCACTGAATTCTCCATCTCTCAGACTCCTTAGTTCTGAAGAACTTCATCCACAACAGCTTCTCCAACAAACTTCAAACCGCTCCCATCAGCAAGAACGACCGCGGTACCAGCCCCACTGAGCTCCCACGACTCAATTCGATTTCGATACTGTTCTTCCTTCCTTTCTCTCTCCGCGAACGCCTCTCCCACCGGGAAGGGGTCACCGATGTATGGCCCGGGAACATCGGTAACAGCTCCGACCGAAAACAGGGGTAACGATTAGCTCCTTGAATTGGAGAATGCGTCAATGCCCTGGAAAGAGACCGGAGTAGTCGATGAGCGCCTCAAGTTCATCGCTGAAGTGCTGTCAGGCGAAGAAACAATGGCCGATCTGTGCTGTCGTTTCGGAATTTCGCGGAAGACTGGGTACAAGTGAAAGAAGCGATATCAGGTTAACGGAGCTGCAGGACTTCTGGACCTAAGCCGAGGTCCTCACACCCATCCCAATGCAGTTCCGGAATCAACACGGGAACGCATTCTCACGATGAGGCAACAGCATTCGACGTGGGGCGCAAGAAAAGTTCGGGCACGGCTCCAGCGCATTGACTCCGCGCAGTGTTGGCCGGCTGCGAGTACGATTCATCGCACGATCGCAGCAGCGGGACTAGTCAGGGTTCCTCGAAAGCGCCGCACCGTGCCTTACGTGCAGCCGCTCGTTCCAGCAACGAGACCTAATCAGGTTTGGTGCATGGATTTCAAGGGTAGCTTTGAATGCGGTAATGGAGAACGTTGTGACACATTCACCGTAACCGACGCCTTTAGCCGTTTCGTGCTTTACTGTCAGGCGATCGACAACCTAAATCACCAGGAAGTGGATCGAGTCTGTGACGACCTGATGAAAGAATATGGCCTTCCCGAACGCATTCGCACTGACAACGGAACGCCTTTCAGTTCGATCAGCGGTTTGGGCATCAGCAAGCTTTCTATCAAGTGGATGCGGCTCGGAATCATTCACGAGAGGATAGAGCCGGGCAAGCCGACGCAGAATGGGACGCACGAAAGGATGCATCGAACGTTGAAAGAGGACACGGCCTCACCACCCGCTCCAAGCTTAGCGATCCAGCGTGAGCGCTTCATGGCGTTCCAGTATTGTTTCAACGAGCAACGCCCGCACCAAGCGCTCAGGATGCAAACACCTGCTTGCCTCTATCACCCAAGTGCCCGACTTTTTCCAGAATCACTTGACGAGATCAGGTACGACGAGCACCATGTTGTCCGCCCAGTGCGCAAGAATGGCACGATCCGGTGGCGGAGCAAAGAAGTGTTCATCACAGAGGTACTCCGTCGCGAGCGAGTTGGCTTGCTTCCAACATCAGCGGACGCATTCCAGGTCTACTTTGGAGGACTTCACCTCGGATTGCTGGATGGCGAGACGGCGACGTTCACCGCGAATCACGGCTGTCTGATCCGATAACCAGTCGAGCTGACTTTCGAAGAACCTAAACAGGAAATTGTTTCCGGATAAGCGCATGATCCAGGATCGATCCGGAGATTGACACGATCCACTTCTCCGACATGCCGACTACACAGGACAACTGGATTTTGTGTCGCTCTCTCACGCGCCGTCTGGTAAGTTCGAACGCCAAGCATCTCAGATTGACGATTGACGCGCCAGGAGCGGTGCGCAGTACCGAATCAAAACTCAATATCGTCGGTGCGGTCAGCCACCCGCCATGTGCTTCTCTGTTCCGATATTGTGGCAACTACCCAACAACAAAGGGATTCTGGCCAAGAATCTAACTCTCGCTTTGGGGGCGGAACCCGCTCATAACGCACAAAGCTGCAACCAGGTCCGGCCTACACCCTGCGGAACATCGCATCGATGGAGTTCTGAACGGTCACTCCAAGAAGCTTTCGCGAACTCCGAGCATCTCCCTTTGAGGTTACGACTTTGCTATCCCTCATTTCGGTCCACAATCTCGGTGTTAGTTTCCGTCGCCGGAAATTCTTCAGTACTCGGTACGCGACGAAGTGCCTACCATCCAGTGTTGGGCATTCAGTCCTATCAGTGACCTCAACCACTGTTGCTTGATCGTCTTCGAAATCTAAGTACAATATCCTGTCCCCTTTTTTGTAGCTGTTGCGTCCGGCACAGTACCATCCCCAACCTTTGTTGTCCCAATCTGTTTCCTCGGTTGCCACCTCTGGATGTAATGCCGTTACCGGTAGCAATGACAATTCGCACATGCAAAGTGGTGTTTGTGCCGAGCGAGTTGTAGTAACCGGTGGCGAAGTCTTCGACGAGAGTAGCAACCGTGGAAAGGGGTGTGAAGCCGCCTAGACCAGAAACGCCGTACTGTCCATTCTTTAGAGCCGGGGCTCTAAAGAGGAGAGCGACGACACTGTCCTGAGCAATGCCGAGATTGATTTGACTCTGGGCGAGAGCACGGCCCATAGCATTGAGTGTCGCCGATTTTGTAGTTCGCACGTAATAACTTGTGGTGTAGGGAGGCGCATTGACGGCTGCGGTTATTTCGCCGACAACGGTCAGCCCATCAACCCCCGAGGTGCTTCCACTGAATTGGGCAAGAATATTGCCTGTCGCGATGTCAATGTGAAACACTGTGCCGGTGTCCTGATCAGCTGTCCAAAAGGTCTTGTTATCAGGATCGAGATTGAGTGCAAAAAGAATTGATACTCCTGCAGGTTGATACGTCTGCATTACGCCACCAGTGCTGTTCAACCGATATACCAAGCTCGTGCAGGCAACCAGTACCTCGGAGTTGGGCCTGATTCGATTGGCAAAGCAACGTCCGCTGAGGCCAGTAGCAAAATCAGCCAACTGCGTATTGCTACAAACGTTGAAGCGCCTTACACTGTTGCCTTCAGACGTGTAGTAGATTGTGCACTGGTCAGAGGCCAAATCCACCCAATCCGTTCCTTGAGGACTGAAGCTACCAATGAGGCCGCCCGTCGGACTGAATTTTAGGATTGAGCCGCCTGCTTGTCCAACATATGCGTTCCCGTTCTTGTCGAACACGATCGACTCGGGGGCGTGGTTATACCCGCTGCCGAACGAACCCAGGAGACTGCCCTTGTCGTCGAATTTGGAGACATTCTGGGCGTCGAATCCAGTAGCGTAGAGATTACCGGATGTGTCGAACGCCATACCGGTCATGTAGCTCGAACCACCGGTTGTGAGAGTGTCCAGCAAGGCGCCGGTCGAACTAAAGTGCGCAATCGTCCCACCCCTCGTACCCGCAAAGACATCCCCCGTTTGATAGGGAACACCACTGGCTGCTAGTGAGAACGTTAAACCCACCAAAGGCTGGCTTAGCTTGGTTTTCAATCAGCTACCGGCTGGCGACAAATGTCAGCAACTTCGAAGTTGCGATTGACAATGTTCAATCGGCGATTCGGTTTGTAAAAGCGCATGCGGCTGAATACAATGTCGACCCCGACAAGATCGCTTTAATTGGTGAGTCAGCGGGCGGCCAGTTAGCCGCTATGACCGCGCTTCGTGGCGGTGACGGCAATTTAGTCAAAGCAGTAGTGGCTTTATATTCGCCTACCGATCTTGTGGCGCTTGCAAAAAGCTCAGATTACATTCCGGCTCAATTCGCAACCAGATTCGAGGAACACCTTGGGAGGGACTGTTACTAGCCGGTCTTGCCCAGCTTTCTCCAATCAACAATCTTCATGCGGGAATGCCTCCTTTCTTGTTTGTACACGGCACAGCCGACAAACTGGTTCCGTTCAACCAGTCTGTTGAGATGTGTAACGCTGTCCGCGCCAGTGGCGGAACGTGTGAGGTCCTTCCGATTCAAGGCGGAGGACATGGCATTCATTGGTGGGAAACGAGCGTAGCTACGTCCTTTAAAGCCAAGATGATTACGTGGCTGCAAGAACAGTTGAACTCACCCCACTTATTAAAATCATAGTTTCACATTAACGAGGACTGCCGTTCCGTCTTGTACCAGCCCGCGGACTGTGATATCGTCCAAACCCGGAGCCTCCTGAAAATGACACGATCGGAATTGGGCAAGTGAACCGTAGAGCTTTCCTCGCATCAACTGCCACTCCGTTTTATCTTTCTCCCTTATTGGCGGCCAAGCTGAGGGGCATGTCTACCCCAAGAATCAAGGACGTGACGGTAATAGCTACTGAGCCGGCGGGTGTCCGTTTGGTGGTCGTTAAGATCCAAACGGATCAGGACGGACTTTACGGCTACGGGTGCGCCACTTTTACGCAGCGGGCGGATTTGGTTATAGACGCCGTAGACCGGTATCTAAAGCCTTTTCTAATTGGCAGACCAACGGATGGAATAGAAGATCTGTGGCCGGCGATGTATAACTCGTCATATTGGCGCAACGGTCCTGTCTTGAACAACGCGATCAGCGGGGTGGACCAAGCGCTGTGGGACATAAAAGGGCGTCAAGCTGGGATGCCCGTGTACGAGTTGCTAGGTGGAAAGTGCCGGCGCGGTGCGATGATCTACTCGCATGCTTCAGGGCGTGAAATCTCTGAAACCATCGATCAGGCGCGCAAACTGATGGCCCAGGGCATCAAGGTGGTCAGGCTACAGGTCGGCGTTCCGGGGATGGCAGCGTACGGCGCAGCTCAATCAAACACCAAGCAACCCTCCAGTGCTGAACCGCAAGACGAAATCTTTGAGCCAGAGCCCTACGTGCGGCGGACGCTCGATCTTTTCGAAGCAGGACGCAAAGAACTGGGTCCCGAGTAGAGCTGCTGCATGACGTTCATGAGCGTCTACCGCCGCGCCTCGCTGTGCAGTTTGCGAAGGCTATCGAGCAGTACAGACTGTTCTTCCTGGAGGACGCGCTTTCTCCAGAAAATATCGACTACTTCAAACAGATTCGAGCGAACTGTACCACTCCGCTGGCAATGGGAGAGTTGTTTAACAACCCGCATGAGTGGAACAATCTGATTCGCGAAAGCCTCATTGATTTCATTCGTGTTCACGTGAGCCAAGCAGGCGGTTTAACGCCGTGCCGAAAACTCGCAGCAATGGCGGAAGCATTTCAGGTGCGAACGGCTTGGCACGGCCCAGGAGACGTTTCGCCGGTTGGGCATTGCGCGAACGTGACGCTGGATGTTGTTTGTTACAACTTTGGCGTGCAGGAATGGAGCTTTGAAAACGACCAAGTAAAAGAAGTGTTTGATGGGTATCCAGTTGTTAAGGATGGTTACGCATATCCGAACGAAAACCCTGGGTGGGGTGTTGAAATAAACGAGAAACTCGCTGCAAAATACCCTTTCGGCAGCGAGTCGGGTGCCCGTAAATCGCTGAATAGCGGATGGGGCGTGGTGAGGCGTGCAGACGGTAGCGTTATCAACCAATAAGACAGCGCAGATGCTTTTTCCGCTGCAGCATTTCTGACTAGACTTCAGGTACGTTGAAGTCGACTAACTCTCCGCGGAACCACTTGGTTCTCCATGCGCCATAGGCAATACCGACCCCCATCCAGATTGCACCAGCTATTTGCGCCAAACGACTAAGACTTATCCACAACAGGAAGCAAACCAGGAACCCCACTAAGGGTGGGATAAGATTGCTGACCTTCTTAACATGGGCGCGCACATAGAACCGCAGCAGCGCTGCGAGGTTAACACCCATGAATGCTATGAGGGCTCCAAAATTCAGCATTTCAGCGCCTAGATCGTAGTTAAGAACGAAGGCGCCTATCAGCGCTACCACTCCCACGAAAACAACGCTATTGCGTGGAATCTTCCGTTTAGGCTCGATTGCGCCAAAGAAGCGCTTAGGTAAAGCGTTGCTTCGCCCCATACCAAAAAGTAATCGAGCCGCGCCGATCTGAGCGCCCATTCCTGCTCCGAAATTTGCCACGATCAGTGTTATTCCCATAATGCCGAAAAGAGGCGCCCAAGTCCGACCCGCGACATATACAAACGCCGTCGTTTCGTCCGGGAAATGTTCGGATGAAGGCCAAACTAATTGAGCAGCGTAGACCTGAGCAGCCGACAACAACCCGATAAGAACACAGGTCAGGACCGTTGCGATAAGGATATTGCGTCTGGGATTTTCAGCCTCCTCAGATAAAGTAGAAATACCGTCGAACCCTATATATGTAAGTACGGCGATCGAGGTGCTTCCGAGAACTGCACTTGCGTGAAACGTTTTTGGATCGTAGAACGGTCGCGTAAAAAACATCAAGCCGTCATGGTCATGCCCAAAGACAAAGTGACCTGCAGTGAAGAAGAAAATGGCGATGACAATGCTCATTCCCAGCGCGAGGATGGCATTGATTCGAGCTGACGTGCGGATCCCAAGGATGTTGATCGACGTGAATAAAAGTGCTATAAGAATCGCCCAGGCTCCGTAGGGGATGGCAGGAGTGAAGACGTGAGCTTGCTGGCTGATCCATATAATGCAGATTATGGGATTCAATATGTAGTCCATCACCATGCTCCATCCGGTCACATAACCGATTGCGGGACTAATTTCCTGTCCAACGTATGTGAACGCTGAACCAGCACTCGGATAAGCCCGCGCCATTTTTCCATAACTAATGGCAGTGAACAGCATCGCTACCATCGCGACTAAGATGGTAGTCACGACATGGCCTTGGCTACGATTGCTGAGAACGCCAAACACCGGCATCGGCGCCGTAGGTTGGATCACAATTACACCGTAGAGAATGAGGTCCCATAACGTTAGAGCGCGGCGCAAGCGCGGAGTAGATGCTATTGCGGACTTATCTGACATTTTCCTTTTTGCTGTTCAAACAACTATATGCCGCGTGGGCCATTTACCTCTAACGCTGTTCAGTGGAGGCGGACCTCGAGAAGCGTCCTCAGCCCTTCCAAAGATAGGTGCTAATGGACATGGCAGGCAAGTTGAGAGTTAAGGTGCGATCTCGCCATTTGACGACGGGACTTGTCGGTTGCTTGAGGCTATTCATAACCTCCATCACGAGACCGCCGTCCTTGGATCGGAATACCACGCAGCGGACGCCCTTCATGGAACCAGTGCTTTGAAGCCTCACGGCTCCCGGTCGAACGAACTTACTAAAGTGGGAAAGATAGTAGTAAAGGCCTGTGTAAGTGACCTCGTGTTTCTGACGATCGATCACCACGATAGGATGTTGATTGTTCTTATCAAAATCCTCATGTTTGGGGGAGACCAGCCAGGGTCCCCCGTTCTGGTCAAGGATCATATTCCAGTAGATCCAAGCTGACGTTCCGACTTCGAGATCGTCGAAGATCCGGTTACCCCAAAAATCTCCGTCTGCGTAATCGAGGTACGGCATCGGGTGCTTTCGAGAAGTGTCGGTGTCGTAGGAATGGCAGACCTCCGTCATCCAGAGCTTCAGTTCGGGATAACGGTGATGCAAAGCAACGATTTTGTCGTAATCCTTATACTCATAGCCGTGGTAAGCAATCGATCCGACATACTTGCGAGCTTTGGGGTCCTCGAGAATTACCGGTAAATAACGTAAGGCGTTTTTGCGCGTATTCGGCTCGCACGCCTGAATGCCGTTCTTCAGGCCTTCTTTGGTGAATGCCGGACCCACATCATCGCGCAGCAAGTCTCGAACCATATCGGGAGAAATCTTTGTGTAGATGCTCGGCTCGTTGAACAAACTTACAAAGTCAATGAAAACCCCGGCTTTCTGGTATGCCTGCGCATACTTGACATAGTATCGAGCCAAAGCTGGAAAGTATTGCGGATTGACGTCTTGGTTTTTGCCGCCGACTAACATCCAATCGGGCGGATAATCCATCGGAGCTTGCAGGACGAAATGCCCGTACTGTCGAGCGCGCCTGATGTAGGGAATGAGCCCGTTTTCCTTGAGGTCTCTCTCGATAGAAAAGAACTTAAGTGCGGTGTCCCCAGGATGGTCATCATAACTGTAAAACGGGCCTGCAGCCATGAAATCAGTAGCTCCGATAACTGTCTTCATTGCTGTAAAGCCGGCACCGCTGCCCAAATCAAACAGCGACCTCAGAACCTTCTCCTGGCCTTCGTGGTCAAGGCTGTTTAAGCAGATCATGCCTGATTCCAGGAATGAGGCGCCGAAGCCAACGATCTCCTGATCGCGAACGGCATCGTCTATGCGAAAGTTTTCTCTCGTGTTAGCGACGAGACGAAAACGGATAACTGGCTTCGCTGAGATCCGATCACCCCCCTGCGAGGTGACATAGGTAATTACTTGCTGTGAATTGGCGACTGCGGCAAGAGCAATCAAACAGATACTAACGCTGGCGAAACGCATGTTGATCCTAGAGGTCATCCTGCCGCCTCCAGCAGCTCAGCTTTGATGTCCATACCCGTATACGTTTCGACCGCTTCGAGATTCATGCGGATGCCTAGGCCCGGGCCGCTCGGTACCTGGAGCATGCCATCCTGATCCAACTGCCACTTAATGGACACGAGGTCGTCAATGAATGGAGAACCGGTGAGATATTCGACCATGTCGGCGTCGTGGATGGCGGAAGTCAAGTGAAGGTCCGCAGCCAGGCCTAGAGCCGTGTTCCATCCGTGCGGCACGAAGCGGACACCATTATCTTCAGCGCTCCATGCGATTCTGCGCTCTTCCGAGATTCCGCCCACCTTTGTGACGTCTGGTTGAACAATGTCAAAAGCATGACCTTGAAGCCAGGGTGTGAAGGACTGACGCCGTGTTAGTACTTCTCCACCTGCAACCGGAACTGGTGAATTCTGACGCAGCAGAATGTAGTCGGCTAAGTTGTCTGGCAGCAGCGGCTCTTCAAACCAGAACACGTTGTAATCGGCCAACATCTGAGCGGTTCGAAGAGCCCATTTGTATCCCTGGTTCCAGAATGCGTCGCTAGCCCCCGCGTCAACCATCAGCAAAGAGTCGGGCCCTATGGCTTTTCGAGCGGCTTTGACAATTTGCTCGTCCATACCATTGCTGTGCCTGCCGAATGGTCCCCAGCCGATCTTGAAAGCACGGAAACCTTCTGCATGAATCTCTTGCAAGTGATCGGCCAATGGTTCCGGTTCCTGCATGAGAATCGAAGCATAGGGGCGGACACGTTCCCGATAGCGCCCTCCAAGAAGACGGCCGACCGGTTGACCAGTTGCTTTACCAAGAATGTCCCAAAGCGCAATGTCGATCCCGCTGATTGCGTGCGTGATGCTTCCACCGCGGCCCATCCAGAACGTATGAGCCCTGAGTTTCTCGGTGACACGTTCGGGCTCGAGTGGATTCTCGCCCATATAAAGGGGCCCAAGAACGTTCAACGCCGCTTCAACTAGAGTATCGTTCGTAAAGGCGGAGCCCCACCCGGTAATCCCTTCGTCGGTAAAGACTATGACAAGAGTATGGACACAATCGGTTGGCTTGATTTCATGGGCCCAGCCTCCCTCGGGCGTTGCGCCGCGTAATCCAGCGGACAATATCTTCGTGATTATCATCGTTACCCTGAGGTTTTAAGAAGTTACTAAGCTCACACGCTGATGGATGCTTTTGCCAGAATGCCCCCGTCGCAAATTAGGTTCGAACCTGTGACATATGATGACTCGTCGGACAGCAGCCATGCGACATCCTGCGCAGGTTCTTCGGGGCGCGCCAATCTGCCTAATGGCACCTCATTCCCTACCTGTTCGCGCATCCTCGCGATATTCTCAGGAGCCACGTTGTTCCACATAAGCGGCGTCTCCGTCGCACCGGGGACGATGGAGTTCACACGTATGCCGTAGCGTGCATAATCTACAGCCATGCAGCGCACCAGCGCCGCAATTCCTGCTTTGCTCGCGCTATAAGCACCGGCGCCTCCCGCTGACAATGCAACGAGGCCAGTGGGGGATGACGTACAGACAATAGAGCCTGCAATGCCGCTGTCGATCATTCTGCGAAGGGCGTATTTACAAGATAGAAATACGCCGGTCAGGTTGGTCTCAAGCACCTTGTGCCAAGTAGCGAGGGAAAGCTCGTGAATGAGTCCGCCAACATCGATACCAGCATTGGCGAAAAGTCCGTAAAGAGAGCCGAATCGGGCGTGAATCACTTCGAATGCCTTCTCCACCTCATCTTCGGCAGTGATGTCGCAGCCTATTGCCAAAACAGACTTTGAACCCGTAGCCTCTGCCGTCGCCGCAGCTCCCTCTTTGTTCTTATCAAGGATGGCTATGTTGTCTCCTCGCTTCGCACATAGCAACGCGAGGGCCCGGCCAATGCCACTGCCTCCTCCCGTGACGACGATCGTGCGCGGGTAATTGTTAAGAACTGGAGCGTTTTTTGCCATGGCCAAACTTGGACCTCAACTGGGTTTCTGTATTTTGCGGATCTCGCGATGATGCCCAACATTTAGTACACCGTTCAATCCTTTTTTGTACTGGCCCAAGAACATGCTAGGCGCAGCATGCCGCTTTCCAATGCTGAGAGTCAAACCTTGGCCCTCGACGATATCGTTCCAAACTGCTTTGCGGACAGCCTCGCCATCGCGTTGTTTCAGAGCAGCGAGAATGGGTTCGTGGGAACTGCGGAAGTCGGTGTCGCGCGCTCCGGAAGAGCAGACTTCGATGTACATAAGTCGCTCTGTATTTTCAAGCGTCTGCTTGACTAGCTCCACAAGGCGCTTGTTCTTTGACGCCCTCGCCAGAGACAAGTGAAACCTGGTGTGCGCGGCCACGAATTGGCTGATGGCCTGAGATTTCTCAGATGAGAAGCTCTCTTTGACGAGCCTCTCCAGCTCATTGGTATCGCGCTCCGTAGCGCGAGTGGTTGCAAGTTGGGCAACTGCGTCTTCGAGCATCAAACGGACCTCAAAGAGTTCACATACCGAATGAAAGCTCATCTCGGGGAGAAGATATCCGTGGTGAGGTACAACCTGAAGCAGGGCTTCGTGATGAAGACGGTTACAGGCCTCGCGGTAAGGACTGCGACCCACCGCATAACGAGACATCATTTCAGACTCCGAGAGAAAGCTGCCTTCTTCGATGTCACCCTGCAAAATGGCACGCTTCAAAGCCAGGTATGCTTTCTCTGTTTGAGTTGTCTTCGTCTTTTTCATGTCCTAGAACACAAGCTTCAACGCGACTTGTCCGATTCTAGGATCTCTGGCCTGAGTAACGATACCGAAGCTGCCGTTGTTGATGTTGCCACTCGGATTAAAGAATTGCGCATGGTTGAATACATTAAAAAATTCGAAGCGGAACTGCGACAGTTTTGATTCGGTGAGATGCAGATCTTTTAACAGCGCGAGATCCCAGTTGTTCAGCCCAGGGCCATGAAAGAACCGCTTGTTCGCAGTACCCAGTTGTCCAATAGCTTCCTGACTGAACAGGCTGGTATTGAAGTACGGCAGACCAGAGCGGGGATTCTTGAAGTTTAAGTTGCCGGGCGTGTAGTTAGGCGTGTCTACTTCGGTCCCGTTTGGGCCAGTGGACGAGGTGCCGAGCAGAGAATGATCGTCAGTCTCGGTCATCCGGACGAAAATCGCGTAATGCCCGAGATGGTCCAGCCACTCGTCAGGCGGTTCGGTTTGAACAACTTGTCGATCGGAAGATCGTAATGGTAACTGAAGACAAAGTTGTGAGGCACATCGAAGGACGACAAGGAGCGACTCAACCGATGATCCAATGGATTGATCTGATCACCCCACCCGGATGAGTCATCGATGGACTTACTCCACGTATAACCAGCGAGCAGTTCCAGCGGACCCGAGCGATGGCGTAGCGTCACTTGCAGGGAGTTGTAGTTTGAGTTTCCGATTGTGACGAAATACCCATCGCTTCCAAATGCGTTTCCCAATGGTGAGCGGGTGCCGTTCACCACCTGTCCGTTGGCGCGCGTATAAACCCCGTTCTCACCGAAAGGTCCGCACGTTCCGCTGCTCGGAGCCACTTGCGATGTCTGACTCAGACCAAGACATAATCCGGGGTTGCCGACGTTTGCTTCCAGATCGCTCAACAGTGCGTGTGCCTGGGTTCCGACGTAGGACACGCCGAGTACAGTATTGTCCCGAATTTGCCGCTGGATAGAGAAGCTATAGTCTTCGGCGTACGGGACGCGATTGTGTGGACCGTAGGCGGGAGAACTGGAGATCGGTTCGAATCCTGCCCAGTTCACTGAATTATCAGGATTGCTGGCCGACACGTTCAGAGGTGGGAACGCGACTGGAAAGCGCTGCCCCTCCGAATTTCCAGTGTTTCGGTCTACGAACGGTGTTCCGAATAGCGGGGGTGTCGGGCTGACCCAAAAGTAGCCGAAGGGTGCATCGCCAACAGCATTGAACCCTGTTACACCTTCGAAAGCAGTATAGAAGATACCGTAAGACGCTCGGATACTGGTCTTTCCGGGTCCCCCGATCAGCTTACCTAGGAGCCCTTTGCTCGAGTCAGGCGAATACGCGAATCCAATGCGCGGTGCGAAGTTATTGCGCCGAACCGGCGCAAGGGTCTTGGGAATACCCGGATCGCCGGGAAAAACCCATCCAGTGGGAGCACCAGGGAAAACTCGAGACTGCTGGCCGGGAACAATGGTTTCCAATTGCCCGAAAGCATCTGCCCAAGGAGTAGTTACCTCCCACCTCAATCCGTAATTGAGGACGAGCTTGGGTGTCACATGCCAACTGTCCTGTCCATATAAGCCGATGTAGTGGCTACGCAGGTGCAGCGGTTCTTGAACGCCTTGGGTGTAGGAAGCAGGAGCGCCGATTAAGAAGTCGGCGAAGTCGTTGCCCGATTCTACGCCACTAAAGGAGAAACTGCCATTGTTCGCGCCGAAATCGTGAATGGTCAGCTGATCGTAGTGGAGACTTCCGCCGAACTTCAGCGTATGGGTTCTCACCACCTTGGAGAAGTTATCCATTAACTGATAGGTGTTGTTGTACTGCCCCTGTGAGAATGCAGTCACACCCGTTGAGAAGTTATTGAAATTTGTCTGAGGAACCCCCTGCATCTCAGGATCGAGCGGCACGATTCCTAACGTGCCAGGCCCGATTGCATAACCGAGAGATGCGAGACTAGTGCCGACTCCGCCCTGGGGTTTACCCGCGAACGTCGATGTTCGCACAAAGTGGATCCGGAATTCGTTCACTATAGCCGGTCCGAAGTTTTCGGTGTCAGCTATGTTGGCCATCTGAGCCTGCCCGGGAGTGACAGTTGAGAATCCGGGAACACTTGATCCGCCGTAGGGACTGGTCAGGTTGAAGTTGTCGAGGAAGTAATAGCCGGCTATGGCACCGATTGGGCTGTTGTAGTCGATTCGAAAGCTCCCTTTGTTGTCTGACAAGTTCTGGTTGAAGGCAGAGGTCGAAAAGTATGGGCCAGAGTTCGGAGTTGGAATGTACTTCAACTCATTTTGTGCGATGGGATCAATGACCGACTGCGGAATCACTGCGTGGGGAAACACGCAGTTTGCGTTCGAGGAGCATCCTGGCGTGTAGTACGATTCGCCTGGCGAAACGGGATACCCCAGCTTTTGTGAGAGTTGATTCGCCCAAAAGGCTCCATTCACGCTTCCGGTCAATTGATCAGCGAAGTCGGCTACATTGCCCTGCCGGTCAGCTAAGGACGGGACCAGGATATTGCCCGTGTCCTGTCCAAGTATTTGCCGTGTCCCCTGATAGTCCACGAAGAAGAACAGCTTGTCTCGGATGACTCGTCCGCCGAACGTGGCTCCGAACTGGTTCTGCCTGAAGCTACTTCTTGTCGGGCTATAGAAGTTGCGCGCATCAAGGTCGGTGTTCCGGAGGAATTCGAAAAGATCTCCATGAAAGTCATTGGTGCCCGACTTGGTAATGGCATTTATCTGGCCGCCTGCATAGTTTCCGTATTCTGCATCGAAATCGTTGGTGAGAATGCGAAATTCAGCAATGGAATCGAGATTTGGGATGATGGCCGTTCCCATGGCGCCACCTTCCTCAACATTGCCGCCGTTAACCATGAAGCCATTGGAGGATTCCCGCTGGCCACTGACGGAAAGACTCCCGGGATTAAGATCTCCTGAGACCGACAAAGCGTTGTATTGCCCTGAAGAAACCGGTGTGACCCCGGGTTGAAGCGCAAGCAAATCGGTATAGCTCCGGCCGTTGAGTGGGACCGTAGTCATCTTGCTACTGTTGATCACCTCACCCATTTGAGTGTTGGTGGTTTCCACTTGCACGGCGGCGGCATCGACGGTAACCTGCTGGTTCGCCTGCCCCAACTGCAGCGGAATGTTGATCGTCAGAGCAGTGTTCACATCGAGAACCAAACCGTTCTCCTTGTAGTCTTTAAAGCCGTTCGCCTGCACTTCGAGGTCGTAGCGCCCTACCGGCAGGGAGGGGAACGAGTAGTAGCCTTGCGCATCACTGCGGATTTCTTGTCTGGCGCCAGTTTGCGTATTAACGGCGGCCACAGAAGCTTGTGGTACAAGTGCACCGGAAGGATCAGTTACCGTTCCGGAGATGCGTGCTGAGACATCTGAGTACATCGGACTTGTATACAGGAAAAGCCAAAAGGCTGTTGCCACAGCCAAGCTAAATGCATTCACCTTAAAACGAAGCACGTTTTTACCCCTTCGGACAGGAAAACAGCTGCAGCGGTTGACGACTCGTCGATTACACAAAAGCATCTATCTGTCCGTTTGTTGAAAAAGTATACCGTCGATACATAATCAGCCGGAAGAATAAGCATGTCAAGATATAAGGCAGGTTGGCGTTGGCGATCGCCGGGCTGACTGAAAGATTAGTATTGCCAGGAAGGATATATCGTCCATATACAGATTGATGCGCTCGGATGGTTACCGCCATTGGTTTGACTGAGGGGCTATAGTGCAGTCACAGGGACTGCAGCGCAAGCTGGGAACAATCGACTCGGCGTTGATCATAGTTGGCATCGGCTCGGGTATTTTCATCCTGCCAAACGTTATCGCGCAAGCTCTGCCCTCAAGTACCGCAATATTGGCAACATGGGTTATATCGGGTGTGCTGTCGTATTTCGGTGCTCTCGCCTATGCGGAACTCGGAGCCATGATGCCCGAGACAGGAGGACAGTATACTTTGGGAAGCGTATGGCCCGTTATGCGCATTCGTATGTGGTTGGACGTTTATGCTGGCGGTCATAGCGGGCGGTACTGCGTTCCTTGCGGTGAGTTTCTCTCTTTATCTGAATCGCTTTGCATAGATGTCTGCTTTGGCATCCAAGGGGGCCGCCATCGGACTTGTTGTAATTCTTTCAGCAGTGAATTACGTCGGCGTTCGAGAAAGTGTGTGGGTGCAGCGCCTTTTCTCGTCACTCAAGATTGGAGGGATTCTCCTGCTAGTCGGGAGTGCGTTTCTATTGCCGGCGATCCAGCAGCCAGCACCGCTCACGAACGCTTCCGGGATTTCGATGGGTCAGTTCGGCGCTGCTATGGTGGCGTGTTTGATGGCTTACAACGGTTGGACTTACATCAGCTTTGTCGCGGGCGAGGTGCGCGATCCGGAACGAACACTTCCAAGGGGTCTGTCACTCGCGATGGGAATTGTGATCGCTCTGTATGTTTTAGCCAACGTCGCATATCTAAGACTGCTGCCGATAGACGAAATCGCGATGAGCGAACGCGTTGGCGCTACTTTGGCAACTCGCACTATGGGGACGTCCGGTGGCGATGTACTATCAGTCGTTGTTCTCTTCTCGATCATTGGGGCCGTGAACGGGTGCATACTGACTGGAGCCCGGATCCCATTTGCTCAAGCGAAAGACGGCCTTTTTTTCCGCGGCTTCGCTAGAATACATCCTCGCTTCCACACTCCGGCACTTGCCATCGCAGTACAGGCGGCCTGGACGGCTGTGCTTATAGCAAGCGGCTCATACAAGAACCTTGTTTCATATGCCATTATTGCCGCCTGGATCTTTTACACCGTCAGCGTGGCCGCAGTTTTTGTTCTGCGCCGAAGGTTTCCGGACGCGCGGCGACCTTACAAGATGTGGGGTTATCCATACACCCTGCTTGTGTTTCTTGGAGTTTCGATCTGGTTTATTGCAAATTCATTTGTAATGCAGCCAGTGCCTTCCTTTTGGGCTCTCGCAATTGTCGGAAGTGGTGTTCCCGCATATGCCATCTGGCGAAAATCAGCGATTGTTCCGAGGCTATATTCCCGATGACGCAGCCTGCGTCTCCAGGAGATCAGCAATGTTGAAGAAGAGCTTTTTACTTTTTATTTTGGCTGCGGCAGCCGCTGCCCTGTTTCATCCGATATCTCTCCCTGCGCAAGCTGGACACGAATCGCCAGCATATCTGGATCCGAAACAACCGATACAAGTGCGGATTAATGATTTGATGAGCCGAATGACCTTGAAGGAAAAGGTAGGGCAGCTCAACTTGCCGTGTGTTTACGTTAATGAGTTAGGAAAAGATATTCCTTCAAAGCAGGCAGCGTGCCGTAAGTTTGCCGCCGGAACATACACCCAGGAGATTGGTCCGGGCTGCGGATTCTTCACGCTTGCCAACGAAATACTGCACGACGGCACACGTCAGCAGGCTGAATACTTCAACGAGTTGCAGAAGATCGCAGCTACGCAGACACGCTTGAAGATTCCGCTTCTCGAGGATGAAGAGGGAACACATGGCGCGATGTTTCCGGGAGCGACGGTGTTTCCAGAGGGACTGGCCATAGGCAGCACCTTCGATCGCGACCTTGTGAGATCCGTGTATTCGGCTGCGGCGGCGGAAGCGAGATCGGTCGGCATTCACATGCTTTCTACTTTGGTCTTAGAGTTGGATCGCGACCCACGGATGGGCAGAAACGAAGAAGCCTATACGGAGGATCCCTATCTTTACTCCCGCATTGCCGAGGATATTGTCCGTTCTGTGCAGGGGACCAACATTGCCGCGCCAGACAAGACGGTAGCCGTTCTCACTGATTTCCCCACGCAGAGTGAGCCTGCCAGCGGCCTGGAGCGTGGCGCTGTCGAACTATCGGAGCGTTCACTGCGCGAAACCTACTTGCTGCCCTGGATGGCGGGTATCTCGAAGGCTGGTGGCTTAGGAGTGATGGCCGGGTATCCAGAAATTGAAGACGTGCCCGCGCACGCCTCGGAGAAGTGGACCAACGATGTCCTCCGCCAGGAACTGGGTTTCCAAGGCATAGTGGAGAGTGAAGGCGGTGGATTCGGGACGTTGATTTACGAAGATATTGTTCGCACTCAGAAGGAAGCGGGCGCCCTGGCTTTAAAGGCAGGCGTGGATTTAGACATCACCTACGAACCCGCCTACATGGGTCCCCTGATCGAGAATGTTGAGGAAGGTCGCGTGCCCATGTCGCTTGTGGACCGTGCAGTGCGGAGAGTCTTGGAGTTGAAGTTTCGGCTGGGTCTCTTCGAGAATCCTTATATTGACGTGGATCACGCCCTTCAAACGGTTCACTCAAAGCCGAATCAGGATCTTGCGTTACGGGCTGGCCGCGAAGGGATTGTGCTCCTTAAAAATGAGAAAGGCGTTCTACCTCTTAAGAAGAACCTAAGGTCGATTGCGGTGATTGGCCCGGATGCGGAGAACCTGATGAATCTGCTGGGGGACTACTCGCCGCATAAGGTTCTACAGCATGTGGCCAGTATCACGGAGCAAATCAAATCAAAGGCAGGCGCGGGAACCAAGGTCATCGCAGTGAAAGGCTGCGAAGTAATCGGTGGCGACAAAAGCGGTTTCGCGGAAGCTACTCGTGCTGCTGAAGGCGCTGCTGTTGCAATTGTAGTAATTGGGGAAAATCAGGGCAGAAATGGTGTGGACGAGGAGAAGGACACCCCTACCGATGGCGAAGGGCACGACGTTGCTAGCCTTGATCTATCTGGCGTACAGGAGGATCTAGTTAAGGCCATTTATGAGACTGGCACTCCGACGGTTGTTGTCCTAATTAACGGGAGGCCTCTCTCCACTCGCTGGACCGCCGAACATGTCCCAGCGATAGTCGAAGCCTGGCACCCTGGTGAGCGCGGCGGGGAAGCGGTTGCCGATGTTCTATTTGGCGACTACAATCCTAGCGGGCGCTTAGCGATTACAATTCCTCGTCACGTAGGACAGTTACCGGCCTACTACAACTACAAGCCGGGCAAAGGTTACTGGATCAAGGGCGAACACCGTGGTTATGCTGACATGCCCGCCACGCCTCTTTATCCATTCGGCCACGGCTTGAGCTACACGCGCTACCAGTACAGCAGCCTGCGCATCGAGCCTTCAGAGATCCGCCCCGAAGGCACGGCACGAGTCAGCTTGGAAGTAAAGAACACGGGCGACCGCTCCGGCACGGAAACCGTTCAACTCTACACTCACCGCATGACTGGACCTGTTGCAACGCCCGTCAAGCAACTGCGAGGTTTCGAGCGCGTAGACTTGCAGCCCGGGGAAGCGAAGACCGTCACGCTTATACTCACGCCTGAAGATCTGCAGTTGCTTGACCGGGACATGCACTGGCGAGTGGTTCCCGGAGACATTGAAATCATGGCCGGAGCCTCTTCCGAGGATCTGCCGCTTAAAGGCATGCTGAAGGTGGCTCCGTAGTGAATCGGAGAGATCTAGGTCGACTTTGCGCGGCCGCTTTGCTAGGCCGCCCGCGTCTTGACGCCTTCGACTACAACTGGAAGCTAGGGATTATCACCGATCAAGTGGATTTGGATTTGACGCGGGTATTGAACTCGTTCTGTCCAAAATATCAACTCCGCTGGGCTGAGATCCGTTATTTAAATCTGGACGGCGAGAAGCGATACGTGTACGCGAACGCCCCACCCAAGGAGTTGAGGCAGATCAAGAAGCAGTTGGACGACGCCGGCGTAAGGCTGTCAGTTCTGGACACCGCCATTTTCAAGATTGCGCTGCCAGGCACCGAACCTGTAGGAGAGAGCCCCGCCTACGTAGATGCGGTCCAGAACGACTATGGCCGGCAGATGGAGAACCTGAAACGGGCGAGCGGATGGGATGGGATGACTAAGAACGAGGCTTGGGGAGCCGCTTGCGCTTGCTGTCCTTGAGCCGGTAACTTTCCCCGTTCATCTCCAGGATGTGGACGTGATGGGTCAACCGATCGAGCAATGCCCCGGTCAAGCGCTCCGATCCGAATGCTTCGGTCCACTCGTTGAACGGCAGATTGCTGGTGACCAACGTGGCGCTGCGCTCGTAACGCCGGATGAAAACTTCGAACAACAGCTCCGCGCCGGTCTTGGATAGGGGTACGAAGCCCATTCGTCGATGATCAGCAGCTCGAAGCTGGTTAGCATTTTCTGAAAGCGCATCAACCGGCGCTCGTCCTTGGCTTCGATCAGTTCATGCGCCAGCGACGCCGCGGTCGTGAACCGGACCCGGAAGCCCTTCTGACAAGCGGCCAGCCCGAGGGCCAGGGCGATGTGTGTTTTTCCGGTTCCCGAGTTCCCCAAAGCCAGGATATTTTCCTTGCGCTCGAGGAACTCGCAGCGCGCCAGTTCCAGCACCACCGCTTTATTTAAGGATGGGCTCGCTAGGAAATCGAAAGTGTCGAGACTCTTCACCACATCGAACCTGGCTTGCCGGATGCGTCGTTCGGTGGCACGCCGTTCGCGGTCGAGGAAGGCACTGTGTCTGTGTATGCCGGTGACCGGCAAGCACAAGGAAAGGGATGCGAGTGGCACCGAGGTCGAGCGCATGTATCAACTCTTTGTTTTGAAGAATCACTGGTTTGTTCTGTCGCAAACCGAAGGCAACGAATATACGCCGGAACCGCTGCCGGAGTGGAATGAAGACGTGGCGCTGCAGAATCTGAATATTCGCAAAACGGATTTCGACTTATTAGATGGTAATGCGCAAGGCTATGCCGCCCTGGATCGCTTGGTCAGTGTGAGCCCCATCGCTAAGAACCCACTCAAGACGCTCTTCCACGAGATCGCCCACGTTTTGCTCGATCACTCAGCAGACTCCGTTTTGGCGGACACGGACCACACGCCGCGGAGTGTCAAAGAGCTGGAAGCAGAGTCGGTCGCGATGCTCTGTTGTGCATCGCTGGGACTGCCTGGCATTGAATATTCCCGCGCCTATATTCAATCGTGGGCGCAGGGTGAGTCCATCAGCGACAAGTCGGCGCAGCGAATCTTTGGAGCTGCTGACAAGATTCTCAAGGCTGGAATGGTCGAGTGCCCGGCCTAGCGAGCAGACATTCGAAACTTCGCCACGGCGTACTCGGAACGAACCGCCGTCATACGCCACCCACTGAGCAACTTTAGTGTTCGAAACCGACGCCATGGACGTGCGCGCGAAGTAGCCGAACCAAGCGCATGAAGTGTTGATCAGAATGCGCGCCGTTTCACTGAACTATCGCGAGATTCTGGTTTCCTATGGGCGCTATGGCGCTACGCAGCAGAAGCCTCTCATCCTCGGTTCCGAGGGCGCGGGGGAAATCGTGGGCCGTGGGCTCAAAGGTGACCCGTTACAAACGCGGTAGACCGCGTTGTGAGCACGGTCTTTCAGAAGTGGGTGGCAGGCGAAGCAACTGCAGAGAGCCACAAGTCCGCACTCGGCGGTGGAATCGACGGCGTATTTACAACATAAGATCCCTTCAGAAGAGGGTGTCGTGGCTATCCCTGAGCACCTCAGCTACGAAGATGCTTCCACCCTTCCCTGTGCTGCAGTCACGGCCTGGAATGCCCTAATACATAAGGCGCATCTGAAAGCCGGAGATACTATTCTGACGCTCGGAACCGGGGTGTGTCGATTTTTGCACTCCAAATAGGAGTGCTCAGTGGCGCGAGAGTGATCGTCACGTCATCCAGCGATGAAAAGCTGGAGCGCGCACGCAAACTTGGGGCCTTTCACACAATCAACTACAAGAAGAATCCCGATTGGGACGAGGAAGTGCGCCGAGTGACCGGGGGAACCGGTGTTGACGCGGTCGTGGAAGTTGGTGGCGCCGGAACATTCCAGAAGAGCGTACGATCAATCCGCATGGACGGCCATGTTGGCATTATCGGCAACTTGTCCGGCATCGATGCCGGACTCAATCTCAGCGAGACCGTCGTCGGGCACGCCAACATTCACGGCATTTACGTCGGCTCCCGGCAGATGTTCGAGGACATGAACCAAGCTATCTCGGCGCATAAAATGCGGCCGGTAATTGATCGTGTCTATCTGCTCGCGGACTGGCGGATGGCGCTTGAAGACCTCCAGAAGGGTGAGCACTTTGGAAAACTCGTCATTCGCGTTGAATAGCAGCAGCGGATTAGGACAGCGGACAGTGCGCAATTGATTGCGCTTACGCAGATTCGGCTCAAATGTCGACGACGGGCCAATGGACTCATCGACAGCACTTTAAGTGACTACAACGGAATCGGTACTCATCAACGCGCATAGCATATGCCAAGCATCAGCTCACTCACCATGCTCGGTTGCAACTGCAGAGCTGACATATCGGGAGCTATTTCTTGCGCTTTTCCGTTAGCCGTGTATCGCAGGATCTGACCTGGACTGTCGGTAAACGCTGGGCGACTAGGGCGGATCTATCTGGAGTAGAACGTGGCCACGCCAATTCAAAGCGGTTGTCAATTACGGCTATCGCTGATCTGCGAGTAGCGGTGAGAGGCCGTAGCCGATGCTGTAGGCACTCCAGTGATAAGTGCGACGGCTCAGGTGACGATCTTATAACTACTCATAGTGGAGCGCCTCCAGCGGTTCCACTCGCATCGCTCGCAAAGCCGGAAGAAAAGCTG
>JAABUQ010005054.1_pt1 | contig 21603 bp, 22 predicted proteins | sample 5560001 | NCBI WGS metagenome assembly JAABUQ01 (sample SAMN10711888, study PRJNA513371) | rock metagenome | isolation source: Antarctica rocks | place: Antarctica: Victoria Land, Finger Mt nord | collected 2015-12-18
ACGCGGCGTTGCTGCGTCAGGCTTTCGCCCATTGCGCAAGATTCCCTACTGCTGCCTCCCGTAGGAGTCTGGGCCGTGTCTCAGTCCCAGTGTGGCTGATCGTCCTCTCAGACCAGCTACCCGTCGTCGCCTTGGTAGGCCGTTACCCCACCAACTAGCTGATAGGCCGCGAGGCCCTCCCGAAGCGTCGGAGCATTTCCTCACCGGACCATGCGATCCAGTGGGGGCATCCGGTATTAGCAGCGGTTTCCCGCTGTTATCCCGGTCTTCGGGGCAGGTTCCTCACGTGTTACTCACCCGTTCGCCACTAGGTCTTCACCGGTATTGCTACCAGTTGGACCTCGTTCGACTTGCATGTATGAAGCACGCCGCCAGCGTTCGTCCTGAGCCAGGATCAAACTCTCCGTCGAGAAATGCAGGTGGCCGTTGTGCGGCCTCCTGTAGTTCTGGAGAGTCAGAACTCGACCAAACTGCGGCCGAGGTCTAACTGGCACGAGACAGTTGTTGTCATCCGTCAAGTGCAATAATTCTCACGTGCGCATCACCTTTCGATGACAGACACGCTCGCACGAGCTTTTGGCTTCCTCTGTTCCGTTTTCAAGGTGCACTTCCGCAGATGCACGCACCCCGATTGGGGGCGGAGGTGCCTCTGCTACTTCGGCAGGTCCGCTGCGACTTGGTGGTCGTGGTGGGCCTGCTCACCTGTTGGGCTGCTAGCCGTTACAGGCGGCTTCTGAAGTTACCGTTTACTCTCCACCGTGTCAAGTGCTTACTTTCATCCGGCGGGGAGAGCCGTTTCAGAAGCGGGACGACAACGGTAGCACGGTCCGGGAGCGTCGGGGCGGGCCTGAGCGGCGGCCACCGCCCGGAACGGCGCGACGGGCTGCTAGCGACCAGGGGTTGATCCGGGTCCGGCGGGGGGCACCCCTCTCCCGGGCGGTACCGGAGCCGCCGACGCGGCCGGGACGGAGACGGCTGCGGAGCTGGGAGCGGCAGGGGCGGCGGAGGTGGAGACCTGGAGCAGACGGACGCTGGCCTCGGGTAGCAGGGAGACGATGTTGGCCGCCAGGGCCTTGGGGGTGACGGCCGGGGCGCTGATCAAAAGGCCAGTAGCGGGGACCAGGCCCACGCGGTCCGCGTAGCCGTGGCCCACCACAAGGTCCACTCCGGGCAGTCCCAGCGAGGCCAGGGCCCCGAGCCACGCCGGGGTGGGGGCGAAGCCGGCCCCTGCGAGGGTGAGGTCCACGTTGTGGCCGAGGGGCAGCGACCGCGACGAGGCCAGGTCATAGGAGGAAACCAGGGCGCCGCCCTCCAGATACCGCCACAGCAGGTCCTGGCTGGCCGTGAGCTTCGGGGTGAATTGGCGGAAGGTCCCGGGGTCCACTCCCAAGATCATCGCCGGCGAGCCGTTCACCCCGACGATGCCGGTATCGACCTGCTCTATGGCCAGGAGCCCGGGCAGGCGGGTGAGCGCCTTCAGCTCGCTGGGGGTGACTGCGGCGGGCAGGGTGATGAGGGCATCGGCCGAGCGCAGAGCGGAGAGAGGGGGAACCGCGGGCAGGACCCCGGAGGGGCGGGGTAGCGGTGGGAGGCGACGAAGCAAGGCGGATGACGGAGGTGTCGGGGCCCGAAGGCCGAGCGCGGGGGCCGTGGCCGGTAGGACGGCCGAGGCCGATGACGGGCCACGATCGGCAGGCGGGCTACTTCGTCGGGCTCCGAGCGCCGCCAGACCGCCGATGGCGGCGACGAGGGTGATGATGGTGGCCAGGATCGACGTCACCGGTTGCCGATGACCCATGAACCGGCCGGCACCCGGCCCGTTTCCCTGCAGCTTCGACAAGCGCGTGACCACCCCTGGTGCTCCCCCCGATGTTGGCCTCAGCGTAGACCGGGGCCATTCCCTCGTGGTGCCATCCCGGAACCGGAGACCCCAGGATGATCGGCGATGGCGAAGCGCCACGGCAGTTGGGCGCCCGCCGACACGCCGATGCGCGATGAGATGACCGGCTTCGCCGGCGGGGCGGTGCCGTCATCGGCAAGCACCACCGCTCCTCCGGTGGCGGCCAGATCGGCGCCGTCGTCGGTGCCGGTGATGTCGAACGCCTGGCACAGGCGAGCCGGACCCCGGCACAGGTCACGGTCGGGGCGGGCGCGGGTGCCCCAGCGAGCGGTTCGCATGACCGCCAAGCCGCCGTTGGGTTGCACGGCCCGCACGAGCACCGCCTGGGCCGTCCCCTCGGGCGCGCAGACCACATTGGCGCACCAGTGCATCCCGTAGACGAAATAGACGTAGAGGTGGCCGGGCGGGCCCCACATGGTGGCATTTCGCGCCGTGCGGCCTCGGAACGCATGGCTGGCCGGATCCTCGGGCCCGCGGTAGGCCTCCACCTCGATGATCCGGCCGGAGCGCCCCTCGGTTCCCACCAGAACCTTGTTGAGCAGTTCAGGGGCCACGTCGAGCGCGTCCCGGCTGTACCAGCTCCGGGCCAGCAGTTGTGGTCGATCGGCCACGAGCGACCTCTCAGGTGCCGGCCAGGCGGGCCTTCTCGGCCGCCACCACCTCGGTGAAGCGGGCCAGCTGGCGGGCCACCGGGATTGGCCCGGCACCGCCGGGGCTGGTTCGTCGCCTCACTGCGACGCCGGGGTCGAGTAGAACCAAGGCGTCGGTGCCGAGGGCGGGGTGCGCCTCGACCAGCTCGGCCAGTGGCACTCGCCGCTCCAGCGCGGCGCGAACCAGGCCCCCGACGGTGGCATGGGCCTGGCGAAAGGGCGTCCCCCGCTCCACCAGCCACTCGGCCAGATCCACGGCGGCCGACGCTGGCGTGTCGGCGGCGATGCGCATGGCTTCGGTGTTCCACGTCGCGGTGGCCAGCAGCCCACGAAGGGCGACCACGCCACCCGAGGCGTGGTCGATGGCGTCGAAGAGTGGCTCCTTGTCCTCTTGAAGGTCCCGGTTATAGGACAGCGGCAGGCCCTTCAAGGTGGCCAGGACGCCCGTGAGGTCGCCGATGAGGCGCCCGGCGCGACCACGGACGAGCTCTGCGATGTCGGGGTTCTTCTTCTGGGGCAGCATGGAGCTCCCCGTCGAATAGGCGTCGGCCAGGGTCACGAAACCGAACTCCTCGCTGGCCCACAGCACGATCTCCTCGCCGATGCGGGAGAGGTGCACGGCCAGGAGCGTCAGGTCGAAGACCGCCTCGGCGACGAAGTCACGGTCCGACACCGCGTCGAGGGAGTTTTCGAAGCACGTGTCGAAGCCCAGGTCGGCAGCCACCGCGTCGGGATCGAGGGGCAGAGACGTCCCGGCCAGGGCTCCTGCGCCCAGCGGCGAGACGTTGAGCCGCCGCCGGGTGTCACACAGGCGGTCCACGTCGCGGGCCAGGGCCCAGCCATGGGCCAGAAGGTGGTGGGCCAGGAGCACGGGCTGGGCTCGCTGCAGGTGGGTGTAGCCCGGCAGGTAGTGGTCGTCGGCATCGGTGGCCCGGGCCAGGAGGACCTCTTGGAGCCCGATCACCCGGCGCGCCACCGCTCCGAGCTCGCGTCGAGCGAAGAGGCGCAGGTCGGTGGCCACCTGGTCATTCCGGCTGCGTCCGGTGTGGAGCCGGGCCCCGACGTCGCCGGCGATCTCGGTCACCCGGCGTTCGATGGCGGTGTGGATGTCCTCGTCGCCGACCACGAATTTCAGCGTGCCGGTGGCCAGCTCCTCGGCCACCCGGTCGAGGGCGGCGACGAGCACCTCGGAGTCGTCCCGGGTGAGGATCCCGACCCGGGCCAGGCCCCGGACGTGGGCCTTCGAGCCCACGATGTCGTCCGCCCCCAGGCGTCGGTCGTAGCTCAGCGAGACGGTGTAGGCCAAGAGCTCCTCCGCCGGCGCCGCTTGACCGAAGCGTCCCTGCCAGAGCGTCATGATGGCTCCTGGCGAGTGAGCTGGGTCCCGGGGCTCACCATGGCAAGCCTCCGGCGCCCGGTGCGCCTCCGGGGGCGTTTACCTGGCGGGCGGCCCAGGTGGCCACGCCCAGACCCCAGAGCCGAACGAAACCTTCGGCGTCTTGGTGACGGAAGCGGTCTTCCGCCTCGTAGGTGGCCAGCGAGTAGTCGTAGAGACCCACCTCCGAACGCCGGCCGGCGACGATGCAGCGCCCCGGCAGTTCGCAGCGCAGGCGAACGTCGCCGGTGACATAGCGCTGGGTCTCGGTGATGAAGGCGTCGAGTGCCTCCTTCAGCGGTGAGAACCACAGGCCGTCGTAGACCAGATCCGCGTAGCGCGGTTCGAGGCGGGCCTTTTCGTGGGCCAGGTCGCGCTCGAGGGTCAGGTCCTCCAGGTCGGCGTGGGCCATGAGAAGGGCTAGCGCGCCCGGACACTCGTAGATCTCCCGGCTCTTGATGCCAACCCGGCGATTCTCGACCATGTCCACCCGGCCCCAGCCATAGCTGCCGACGATGCGGTCGACCTCGCCGATGAGGCGGTGCAGGGCCATCCGCGTGCCGTCGAGGGCTACCGGCAGGCCCTGTTCGAAGCTGATGACCAGCTCGATTGGCCCCGTGGCCGTGGGCGTGGTCAGCTCGTAGACGTCCTCGGGGGGCGCCGCCCAGGGATCCTCCAGAATCCCGCACTCGATGGTGCGGCCCCACAGGTTCTGGTCGATGGAGTACGGGCTGGCCTTGGTCACGGTGATGGGGATGCCGTGGCGCTCGGCATAGTCGATCGACTGCTCCCGGGTCAGGCCCCACCCCCGCACCGGAGCGATCGTCTCCAGGTCCGGCGCCAGGGCCCGGGTGGAGACCTCGAAGCGGACCTGGTCGTTGCCCTTTCCGGTGCAACCGTGGGCGACGGCCCCGGCGTTGAACCTTCGGGCCGCCTCGACCAGATGTTTGACGATGACCGGTCTCGACAGCGAGGAGATGAGGGGATACTTGCCTTCATATTTTGCGTTGGCCTTGATGGCGGGGGCCACGAAGTCCCGGGCAAACTCCTCGCGCAGGTCGAGCACCACGGCCTCGACCGCACCGGCGACGAGGGCCCGCTGCTTGATCTCCTCGAAGTCACCGCCCTGGCCCACGTCGGCGGCCACCGCAATCACCTCGACACCCAGCTCCTCACCCATCCACCGTACGGCCACCGACGTGTCGAGCCCGCCGCTATAGGCCAGTACCACTCGCTTCGCCATCTCATCATCCCCTTCTGTTGGACGGCCCTGCCGATGCAAAGCTCGTTGTCGAAATGCCGGGCCGGAACCGACCGGCTGGTCGGCTCCGCATGGACCCGCGAGAACGGCGAGGACCTACAGCCCGGCCAGCTCGATCAGGCGTTTGGCCACCTCTCCTCCACCCGAGGGCTGGGTGGTGATGACCATGATGGTGTCATCTCCGGCCACGGTGCCGAGGATCCCCGGCATCGCCGCCCGGTCGAGGGCCGAGGCCACGACGTGCGCCGAGCCGGGCGGGGTTCGGACCATGACGATGTTCGCCGACGCGCCCACGTCGACCACCCAGTCGCCGAGCACGCGCCGTAACTGCTCGCCAGGCGCCACCCGGTCCTTGGGCAGCTCGGGGATGGCGTAGACGGGCTCGCCGCCGGCGGTGCGGACCTTGACCGCGCCCATCTCCTCGAGGTCGCGCGACACCGTAGCCTGGGTGGCCTCCACCCCGGCCTCGGCCAGCAGATCGACCACCCGACCTTGGCTGGTGACCGCCTCGGCCTCCAAGACCTGGGCGATGCGGTGCTGGCGCTGATTCTTCGACAGCCGGGTCAAGGCCTGATCCCCATCAGCCACAGGATCAGGGCCCGGGCTGCATGCATGCGGTTGCCGGCCTGTGTCCAAACCCGCGACGCCGGACCGTCGATCACGCTGGCCGCCACCTCCAGTCCCCGATGGGCGGGAAGACAGTGGAGGAATATCGCCCCCGGCGCCGCCATCGCCATCAAGGCGTCATCGACTTGGTATCCGGCGAACGCGTCGACCCGCTCGGTGGCCTGGGCCTCCTGGCCCATGGATACCCAAACGTCGGTGGCCACGGCGTCGGCCCCGGCCACCGCTTCGGCGGCGGTCGACGCGACCGACACTGCCCCACCAAGGGCCCCGGCGCGCTCGATGACGGAAGGGTCGAGGCAATGGCCTGCAGGGCAGGCCAGGACCACGTCGATGCCGGTGAGGGCGGCGGCCAGGGTCAGGCTTCGGGCCACGTTGTTGCCGTCGCCCACCCAAGCCACCCGCCGCCCGGCGGTGGACCCCCAGGCCTGGCGGAACGTGAGGATGTCGGCCACCGCCTGGCAGGGATGGGACAGGTCGGAGAGTAGGTTCACGACGGGGAGGACATCGCTGGCCGCCATGGCCTCGAGCATCCGGTGGTCATGAACCCGGGCCCCCAAGACGGCGTGGTACTGCGCCAGGGCCCGCACCACATCGCTCACCGGTTCGCGCACCCCGAGGCCGAGCTCGGCTCCCTGGATGTAGACAGGGTGTCCTCCGAGGGCGAAGACGGCGATCTCGGTGGCGTTACGGGTCCGATTGGACGGCTTCTCGAAGATGAGCGCCGCTCCCCTGCCAGCCAGCACCCGGGGCGGGTCGACCATGGTGGCCAGCTCCAAGACCGCAGCCAGCTCCGTGGCGTCGAGGTCATCGACGTCGAGGAAGTGCCTCACCGGGCGACCAATGCCTTCCCGCCGGCCGCGCCCAGCACCGCGGCCAGGATGGTCACCGCCCGGTCGATCTCGGCATTGCTCACCAAGAGGGAGGGGGCCAGGCGCAGGGCGCCGGCGGTGACGGCATTGACGATCAATCCGGCGTCGAGCGCGGCGGCGGCGGCGTGAGGGGCGCCCTGGGGGTCGTCCAGCTCGACAGCCAGCAGGAGGCCCAGGCCCCGCACGGCCCGTACCCCGGCCAGGGTCTCGAGCTCGTCCATCAGGCGGGCCCCGGCGACGCGGGCGTGGGCAGGCACGTCGTCGCGTTCCATGACCCGAAGCACGGCACGAGCGGCGGCTGCGGCCAGGGGCTGGCCCCCGAAGGTGGTGGCGTGGTCCCCCGGCACGAAAGCGGCTGCCACCTCCTCGGTGGCCCAGCAGGCGCCGATAGGCATGCCGTTGCCCAGGGCCTTGGCCATGGTGACGATGTCGGGGCGAATGCCATAGTGCTGGAACGCGAACCATTCCCCGGTCCGGCCCAGGCCGGTCTGGACCTCGTCGACGATCATCAGGATGCCACGGTCGTCACAGATCCGCCGGACGCCGGTCACGTAGTCGGCTCCCGCCAGGTTGACCCCACCCTCGCCCTGGACCATCTCGATCAGCACGGCCGCGGTGGACGGTCCGATGGCCCGCTCCAGGGCGTCGAGGTCGCGCCACGCCACGTGACGGAATCCCTCCGGCATCGGCTGGAACGCCTCATGCTTGGACGGTTGCCCGGTGGCGTGCAGGGTGGCCAACGTCCGGCCATGGAACGACCCGTAGGCGCTGACCACGCCGTAGCGGCCGTGGCCGCCCCATTTGCGGATCAGCTTGATGGCCGCCTCGTTGGCCTCGGCCCCGCTGTTGGCGAAGAACACCCGCCCGCCCCCGCCCACCAGGCGGTCGAGGACGCCGGCCAACTGGGGCCCAGGCACGGTGCCGAAGAGGTTGGAGGTGTGCAACAAGGTTCGAGCCTGCTCGCATATGGCGGCGGCCACCTCGGGATGCGCGTGGCCGAGGGAGGTCACCGCCAGGCCGGAGAGGAAGTCGAGGTATTCCCGGCCGTTGTCATCCCACAGCAGCGATCCCTCACCGCGCACGAAGGTGACCGGCGGGGGCGGGTAGGTGGACATCAGGCCGCCGCTCACCGGCTCACTCCGCGTCCGTTCGCCGCTCACCGGCTCACTCCGCGTCCGTTCGCCGCTCACCGGCTCACTCCGCGTCCGTTCGCCGCTCACCGGCTCACCATGGTCCCGATGCCCTCGTTGGTGAAGATCTCCAGCAGCAGGGCATGGGCGGCCCGGCCGTCGAGGATGTGGGCGTGGCCTACGCCGTTGCCCACCGCATGGACACAGGAGCGGACCTTGGGGATCATGCCGTCGCCGATGGAACCGTCGTTCAGCATCGTCTTCAGCCGGCTCGTATCGATCGACGAGATTCGGCTGCCGGGGTCGGAGCGGTCGCTGCGCAGGCCGTCTACGTCGGTGAGATACACCAGCTTGGAGGCCCCGACCGCCTCGGCCATGGCGCCTGCCACCGTGTCGGCGTTGATGTTGTAGGCCTGCCCCTCGGTGTCGGCGCCGATGGTGGCCACCACCGGGATGAGGTCGTCAGCCAAGAGGCGCAGGACGAGCTCGGGTCGGATGTCGGCCACGTCGCCCACGAAACCCAGGTCAGGATGGCGGGCCGAGGCGGTGATCAACCCGGCGTCCTCGCCCGAGAGCCCGACGGCCAGGGGGGCGTGAACGTTGATGGCCGAGACGATCTCCCGGTTGACCTTGCCCACCAGCACCATGCGGGCGATGTCGAGCGTCTCGGCATCGGTGACCCGGAGGCCCTCCCGGAACTCCGCGACCTTCCCCAGCCGAGCCATGAGCTCGCCGATCTGGGGTCCCCCGCCGTGCACCACCAAGGGACGCATCCCCACGGAACGCATCAGTACGATGTCGCCGGCGAAGCTGTCCAAGGTGGCGTCGGAACCCGGCTCGGCGCCTCGGGATCCGCCGGCGGCCATGGCCGCGCCGCCGTACTTGACCACGACCACCTTTCCCCAGAAGTGACGGATGTAGGGAAGGGCCTCGATCAGCACGCCAGCCTTGGCCGCCGGCTCGAGCCCAGAGGGCAGAGTCTCGGGGGCGATCATGGGAAGACCCCGGCGAGCGGCAACGCTATGGTCTCGTCGAGGCCCAGGGCGATGTTGGCGCACTGCAGAGCCTGGCCGGCCGCCCCCTTGGTCAGGTTGTCCAGCGCGGCGAGGACCACGATCCACCCGGTCCGGGGGTCATGGCGGGCGCTGAGATGCACCGTGTTGGACCCCAGTGTGGCCTTGGTTGATGGCGGCCGCTCCGAGACAACGACAAATGGCTCGCCGGCGTAGGCCTCGGCCAGCACCGAGAGGGGATCGACGCCGGCCATCGCCGGAGTGGGTCGGGCATAGCAGGTGGCCAGGATGCCGCGGTTCATGGGAGCCAGGTGCGGGGTGAAGAGCACCTGGGCCCCGGTGGCCTGCTCGATCTCGGGGGTATGGCGGTGATGGAGCAGCCCATAGGCGGTGAAGTTCTCATCCACCACGTTGAAATGCGTCGTGGTCTGGGCGGCCCGCCCCGCTCCCGACACGCCGCTGGCGGCGTCGACGATGACGCCTGTGGTCTCGATCATGCCCGCCCTGACCAGGGGGGCGACGGCCAGGGCCGCAGCCGTGACGTAGCAGCCGGCGGCGGCCACCAGCGATGCCGCTTTCAACTGATCTCGAAACAGCTCCGGGATGCCGTGCACGGCGTCGGCCAACAGCTCCGGGCAGCGATGCTCGTGGCCGTACCAGATGGGATAGGAGGCGGCGTCTCGAAGTCTGAAGTCGCCGGCCAGATCGACGATGAGGCCGACTCGGCCTCGCAAGCCGGGCACCAGGTCCTGGGACGCCCCGTGGGGAAGGGCGGCGAAGACCACATCGACGCCGTCCACTTCGGCAGCGTCGATGTGCCGGTACCGGAGGCTGGGGTAGGCCCGGGCCAGGCTCGGGTACAGCTCGCCGACCGCGGTGCCGGCCTGGCTGTCCCCGGTGGCCACCACCACCTCCATGCTCGGATGGTTGGCCAGCAGCCGTAGCAGCTCTGTCCCGGCGAAACCCGAGGCACCGAGCACGGCAACCCGAAGGACACTCGACATGCCATCATCATACACATTCGTGCATAGTGATGCGCTTCGTGGTCCGCAGCGTCACCCGAAGGCGCCCACGCTCATCTTTGCCGACCCCTAGCATCGAACACCCTCGGATGGATGCGCCGCCGGGCGTGAACGAGAATGGAGTGCCGGACATTGTTGTTGCGAGCCTGGAAAGCGGTCGGCGGGTTGGCGGCCGGGGCAATAGCCATCTACGGCTACCGGGCGGTCATGTACCGCCGTTCGGTTCGTGATCGCTTGACGGTCGACGCTCCTCCGGCGCCAGGCACCGTGGCATTCTCGGGGCTCATGGAGGCGGCAACGGGTGCGCCGGTCCGCCCAGGCAACCGGGTTTCGGTCATCCGCAACGGCGCCACCTTGGTGGGCATGCTCGACGCCATCGCCGGAGCAACCGAGACGATCGACCTGGCCACATACATTTTCTGGCCGAGCGACATTGCCGACCGGTTCATCGGTGCTCTCGGGGAACGTGCTCGGGCCGGGGTGGAGGTCAACGTGGTCATCGACGGCTACGGCTCGGCGAAGTTGGACCGGGACCACCGCCAACGCCTCCTTCGAAGTGGTGTCAACCTGGCGGTCTTCCGTCCTCCCCGATGGTACAACCTCAACAAGGCCAACAACCGCATGCACCGTCGGGTCCTGGTGGTCGATGGCCGGGTCGGCTTCGCCGGCGGGGTGGGAATCGCCGAGGTGTGGACGGGCGATGCCGGCGATCAGGACCATTGGCGCGAGACCCATCTGCGGATCGAGGGGCCCGCGCTGCGCGACCTGTTCGGCGCATTTCTGGAGAACTGGAGCGAGGCCACCGGGCAGCTTCTGGCTGGTCGCCACCTGGTCGAGCCCCAGGTGTTTGACGATGGCGAGGACGTCCAGGTGATGAGGAGCACTCCGACCGGCGGGCACACCGCCGTCAGCCAGCTGTTCTATGCCGCCATCGTCGGCGCCCACAAGCGTCTCTGGATCACTACCGCGTACTTCGCGCCCGACAAGGCCTTCGTGGCGGCACTCTGCGATGCCGGACGTCGGGGGGTGGACGTCCGAATCCTGGTCAATGGGCACAAGATCGACAAGGAGGTGGTCCGCCAGGCCAGTCACTACTCCTACACCCGGCTCCTCCAAGCCGGCGTGCGGATCTTCGAATATGAGCGGACGATGATGCACGCCAAGGTTCTCCTGGTCGACGACACGTGGGCCAACGTCGGCTCCAGCAACTTCGACGCCCGGTCGTTTGATCATGACCCCGAGATCAACGTGGCCCTCCCCGGAAGCACCAAGTTTGCGGCCGAGCTGGAAAGCCATTTTCTCGAGGATGTGGAGGCTTCCAAGGAGTTCGATCTCGAGGCGTGGCAGAACCGGCCGTGGCGCCAGCGGGCGGCCGAAGGCGTGGTTGGTCTCGGCCAACAGTCGTTTTAGCCCCATCCGCGGCTTGTGCTGGCCCAGGTCCAGACCCCGCCGGCTCAACCAACCGGCCGAACTTCGCCAGAGCTTTTTACGCCGGGCTGGCAAAGCAATGTGACGGGGGCCACACTGAACGGATGACCTTTGAGGTATCGGGGATGCATGCTCACCGCACCGGAGCGGGAGAGCCGATGCTGTTGCTTCACGGCATCGGCCACCGGTGGCAGATGTGGACGCCGTTGCTCGACAGCCTCAGCCGAGACTTCGATGTGGTGGCCGTCGATCTTCCGGGGTTTGGCCTCAGTGCCCGCTTTCCGGAGAATGTGAAAATCACGGTGTCAGCCGGGGTCGACGTCCTCGAATCGTGCATGGATGAACTGGGATGGGATCGAGCTCACCTTGTCGGAAATTCGCTCGGTGGCTGGCTGGCGTTGGAGTTGGCCAAGCGGGGGCGGGCGACGTCGGTCTGCGCCCTGGCCCCCGCGGGCCTTTGGGATCCTGACGACATCGAGCGCCGCATGAGGTTCTGGTTCACGCTGTGGTTGGGCGCCAGCCGGCACCTGGCACCGTTCCGAAACCTTTTGAAGTTCCGGGTCGTCAGGGCGGTGATGCTGGCCCGACTCTTCGGGCGTCCATGGCGCATCCCGGCCGAGATCGCCATCGCCGACATGCAGAACTTCGCCACCTCGGCACTTGAAGAAGCATTCGCCGCCGGCCGGGGCCTCCGCTTCGTTGGAGGCCAGGACATTGCCGAGCCCATTACGGTGGCATGGTCGAGCCGCGATCCGCTGTTCTCACCTCGACGCTGCCCCCTCGGCGAGCTTCCCAGCCACACCGAGTCGGTCATGCTTCGAGGTTGCGGGCATGTGCCTACGTGGGATGACCCTCCGCTGATCCTCGAGACGATCCGGGCCACCACCGCACAAGCCCGGCCGACCAGTCATCAAGGCACACCGGCTCGAATGATCGTGCCATGACCGATGGGAAGCTGGCGGTCAGCCCCTGAGCTCGGCGCCGTAGGCGGTGGTCACCGCAGCAATGACGCCGGCCCGACGTTCGGCCACCTCGGCGTCGGTCAAGGTGCGCTCCGGCGCCCGGAAGCGGAGACGGTAGGCCAGGCTCCGACGGGCCGGCCCGATCTGGGGGCCCCGGTAGATGTCGAAGAGGGCCACGCCCTCGAGGAGGTCTCCAGCGGCGACGCGCACCGCAGCCTCGACTCGGTCGGCAGGGATCGGATCGGCGACGATGAAGGCCAGATCGATGTCGCTGGCCGGAAACCGGCTGACCCCTCGGACCAGGCCGGGCCGCCGGGGCTGGGCGGCCAGGCGTTTCAGGTCCAAACGGAGAAACGCCACCCGGCCAACCAGTCCGAACCTTTCCACCACCCTTCGATCGACCTCGCCGAGCTCGCCCACCGCGTCGCCATCGGCGCCCACCAGACGTGCTCCGCGCGTGGGATGCAGGCCCGCCAGCTCGTCGGCGTGGACGGCCACACCCGCCAGGCGCACAGCGTCGGCAAGCAGGGTCCAGAGTCGGGCGGCGTGGGTGGCGTCGACTCCAGGGCCTGAGATCACCACCGCCAGCTCTTCTCGCTCGAGGGGAAGGATCTGCTCCGGGCCGGGTACGGCGAAAGTGCGGCCCAGCTCGAAGAGGGCCACGTCGTCGGCTTGGCGATCGGCGTTGAACTTCAGCGCCTTGAGCAGTCCGGGCAGGAGCGCAGTGCGAAGGATCGACTCGGAGCGATCGAGGGGATTGGCCACCTCGACGGCCGTCTCCGCCAGCCCCGCCCGGCCCAGGTCCCCAGGAGCCAGGAAGGTCGTGGTCCACGCCTCGGACAGACCGGCGCCCACCAGGACGGCGCGCACGTGACGTCGGTATCGTTGGAACGCAGTGAGCCCGGCGCCGTTCCGAGCCCCTTTGGGCACGGAGCGGGCGATGTTGGCATACCCGTTGAGCCGAGCCACCTCCTCGACCACGTCGATCTCGCGATCGACGTCTGGTCGCCACGAGGGAATCCGCACCGAGTGGACGCCGGCGTCGGCCACCGTGGTGATGAAGCCGATCGGACGCAAGAGCCGCTCCACGTCGCTGTCGGTCAGAGTCGTTCCCAGCACGGCGTTGACCCGGGCGGTACGAAGTAGCACGGTAGGGGGGCGGGCCAGGTCATGTTCGGAGACGACATCGGTCGTCGGTCCCCGGCGCATCTTGGTTCCGGAATCCTGGGTCGCGGCCAGGAGCGAGGTGAAGCGGTCGATGGCCCTATCGGCGATCTGGGGATCGATACCCCGTTCGAACCTCGAGCGCGCCTCGCTGGTCAGCCCGAGGCGGGCACCGGTGCGGGCCACGGCCACCGGGTTGAAGAACGCGGCCTCGAACATGACCGTGGTGGTCCCGGCGTTGATCTCGGTGGCCGTCCCGCCCATGATCCCACCAAGGCCCACGGGCACCGACTCGGTGTCGCAGATGAGGCAATCGTCGCGGCCCAAGGCGCGCTCCACGCCGTCGAGGGTGGTAAGGCTCTCGCCCTCCCGGGCCCGGCGCACCCGCAGTCCCCGACCCCCGAGGCGATCCAGGTCATAGGCGTGGTTGGGTTGCCCGACATCGAGCATGACGTAGTTGGAGACGTCGACCACGTTGGTGATGGGTCGCATGCCGGCCAGGGTCAGGCGCCGGGCCAACCACGCCGGCGACGGTCCCACCTCGACGCCGGCGATGACCGTCCCGGTGAAGCGGGGGCACAGGTCGCCGTCAGCCACCACGACCCTGGCCGTGTCCACCGAGGCGTCGACGGCCGCCGGTGTCGGATCGGGCGGGAAGGCGAAGGGCACGCCCAGCGCAGCAGCAAGATCCCGGGCCACCCCGGCCATGGATAAGGCGTCGGGGCGGTTGGGCGTGATGTCGAGGTCGAAGACGACATCGGCCACCAGCCCCAGGGCATCACCGAGGGCGGTCCCCGGCTCGGCCAGGCCGGTCGCCAGGATCAAGAGTCCGTCCAGATCCCCCTTGGCGGGCAGATCCAGCTCCTCGGCCGAGCAGAGCATGCCGTTGGACCACTCCCCGCGCATCTTGCGCCGGGTGACCTCCCAGCCCGCAGGCATCGTCGCCCCCAGCGTGGCCAGGGCCACAAGGTTGCCTACCGCCATGTTGGTGGCCCCACAGACGATCTGGAGGGCCTGCCCGTCGCCCCGGTTCACGTCGACCAGGCGCACGCGGTCGGCATTGGGGTGAGGGCGGATCCGGAGGATTTGGACGACCTCCACCCCATCGAGGGGGGCGCCAACGGTCGTGACCGCGTCGACGACGAGTCCGAGGTCCGACAGCGCAGAGGTGAGCCGGTCGACCGGTTGGTCAAAGGGGGCAAAATCGCGGAGCCAGGACAGCGGTGCGCGCACGGGGGCCTCAGAACTGGGAAAGGAAGCGGACGTCGTTGTCGAGCAGGACACGCATGTCGGCCAGCTCGGCGCGGACCTGAGCCAGGCGGTCGATGCCGAAGCCAAAGGCGAATCCGCTGTAGGTCTCCGGATCCACACCGACGGCGGCGAAGACCTTGGGATCGACCATGCCACAGCCCCCGAGCTCCAGCCAGCCCGACAGGGAACAGGTCCGGCACCCCGAACCGTGGCAGATGGGGCAGGTGACCTCGAACTCAGCAGATGGCTCGGTGAAGGGAAAATACGATGGCCGGAGCCGGGAGTGGACATCGGGACCGAAGAATGAGGTGGTAAATGCCTCGATGGTCCCGGCCAGGTCACCGAAGGTGATGTCACGGTCCACCACCAGGCCCTCGATCTGGTGGAAGACGGGCAGGTGGCGGGCGTCAGGGGTGTCGCGGCGGTAGCAGCGACCGGGCATCACCGCGAAGATCGGTGGCGCGCTGGATTCCATCAGCCGGATCTGCACCGGAGAGGTATGGGTTCGCAGCAGCACCGTCCCTGGCTGGCCGGTATCGAGGTACAACGTGTCCCACATACCCCGGGCGGGGTGGTCGGGAGGCATGTTGAGGGCCTCGAAGTTGTACCAGTCGGTCTCCGCCTCGGGACCCTCGGCCACTGCGAAGCCCATGGCCACGAAGGTGTCTTCGAGTTCGACCCGGGTCTGGGTCACGAGGTGGAGATGACCACGCCTCCACGGTGCTGGGACGGCGACCCCGCCTCGGGCCAGGCCCATAGCCTCGGTCAGGTCGAGGCGCTCGTGCTCCGCAGTTCGACGGTGGGCGTCGGCGTCGAGCAGGAAGCGGCGTTTCGCCACCAGGGCCTCGAGCTCGCTCCGGGCCGAGTTCAGCTCGGCTCCGGCCAGTCGACGACCGTCGGCGTCGAGGGCTCCGAGGCGCTGGTTCAGCCGGGCCAGGACCGACTTCTTGCCCAGCACCGAGGCCTCGATGTCCTTGAGATCGGCGGGCGACGAAGCGGCCCCGAGCGCCAGGCGACCCTCGCCCAGGGCGGCGGCCACGGCGGCGGTGATCTCTGCCGGATCGGCCACGGCGGCAGGCGGCGGAAGCTCGGGCTTGGGGGGCGGGACGGAGATGATCAGTGCTCCTGGTGGGATGGCGGTTCGAGGGGCAGGGTGAAGCGGAACACCGCTCCATCGGGGGGGTGCGACTCTGCGCTGAGTCGACCACCGTGCGATTCCACCAGGCCCCGGCTGATCCAAAGCCCCAGGCCCGAACCACTCGGTCGGGCCTCCGAGCGACGAAAGAACCGGGTGAAGACGTGGGGAAGGTCCTCCGCCGAGATGCCTTCGCCGCGATCGCTGACGGCGACGGCCACGGCCGTGGGGCCGACGGTACCTTGGATGTGGACTCCCAGGGGCGACGCGTACTTGCAGGCGTTTTCGACCAGGTTGGTCAGAACCTGTTCGATCTTGTCGGCGTCGGCGAAGACCCTGGGCACGTCGGCTCCGAAGTCGATCGTGGCCTCCAGCTCCGGGTAGGACATGGCCACCTTGTCGACCACCGAGGCCGCCAATCCGGCCAGATCGACGAGCTGGTGGCGCAGCACCAGGCGGCCGGTCTCCAGACGGCTGATGTCGAGCAGCTCGGTGACCAGCCGGGTCACCCGGTCGGCGTCGTGGTACACCGCTTCGAGCATCATCTTCTTCTGCTCGTCTCTCAGCCGGTCCCAGCGATGCAACAACAAACTGGTGTAGCCCTTGACCGATGTCAGCGGTGAGCGCAGCTCATGGCTGACCGTGGAGATGATCTCGATGCTGCGATCGGGTCGAGCCGGAACGTCGGGCCTCTCCAGACACAGCACCGCCCCGATGACCTGGCCTGATCCGTCCCGGCGGTAGCGTCCGGTCAAGCGGAGCGGAACTCGGACATCGTCGACGGAGCGAACCTGGATCACCTGGGGTGAGAGGCGAGCGACCGAGGGGAGCCGCGCCGCGCGATCCCAGCCGTGCAGCCACAGGGGACGGCCTTCGACATCGGTGGGCTCGAGGACCTTCACGCTGTCCAAGCCGATCAGCGCGCCGCGCTGGTGGCCGGTCAGGCGGGTCACCGCAGCACTGGCGCCCACGATGCAGCGCTGCGCGTCGACCATCAGCACCGCGCCAGGAAAGGAATCGATGGCCACGGCTTCTGCGGGGCGCTCCCGGGCAGGTCTCGTTCCCGCCGGTGCCGACGAGGTCGAACGGGGTCGGGTTCCGGTCACGACACGCTCTCCTGGGGAGTGCCGAAGCGGCGTTGACGGGTGGCCTCGAAGCACATCACGGCGCCGGCGATACCCACGTTGAGCGACTCGGCTCGCCCGGCCATGGGGATGCTGGCCCACTCGTCGATGGACGACTCCACCGCCGGGGGCAGTCCGCTGGCCTCGTTGCCGAGGACCAGGGCGGTGGGCCGGCGCAGGTCCATCTCGGTGTAGTCCTGTCCTCGCCGGACCGCGGTTCCCACCCGGGCGAGACCCCAGCCGGCCAGCACGTCGAGCACGGAGACGACCTCGCCGCCCGACACCACGGGCAGCTCGAAGATGGCCCCGGCGGAGGCCCGGACGGTCTTGGGGTTGTAGACGTCGACCGAGCCGTCGCAGCAGATGACGCCCCCGACCCCGGCAGCCTCCGCGGCACGCAGCAGGGTTCCCATGTTGCCCGGATCCCGGACATCGGCGCAGACCACCACCAGATCGGCGCCGCGTCGGCCGAGCTCGTCGAGGGTGATGTCGATATCCGCAACCACCGCCAGCACCGGCTGGGGGTGGACGGTATCGGCCACCCGCTCGAGAACTCCGGAGTCGAGGTCGAAGACGCGTCCGCCTCCCTCCAGGCAGGATTCGAGGATCCCCTGCAGCTCGGGGCCCACCGCGGTGGGATCGACGTAGACGGACTCGATCGGGGCCCCGGCGGCCACCGCCACGGCCAGGGCCTTGGTGCCTTCGGCCACGAAACACCGCTCCGAGCGCCGGAAACTGCGGCGGCCCATGAGGCGCCGCAGCCGTTGTACCCGTTGGTGGCGGTAGGCCAGGCGGGTCAGTGCATTCCCCTGGCTCAGGCCGAGGCGGACTCGGCGGGCGCGGGTGTCGCGGCGCGAGCCACCTCGACGAGGGCTGCGAACGCAGCATCGTCACGGACGGCCAGGTCGGCCAGAACCTTGCGGTCCACCTCGACCCCGGCGACTCGAAGGCCGGCCATGAACCGGCTGTAGCTCAGCCCATGAGTCCGCGATGCGGCGTTGATTCGCTGGATCCAGAGCTGACGGAAATCGCCCTTGCGGGCCCGGCGGTCACGGTAGGCGTACTGCAGCGAGTGCATGACCTGCTCGTGCGCGGCCCGGTAGCTGCGGCTCTTGTTGCCGTAGTAGCCCTGCGCCTGTTCGAGAACGGCACGGCGGTGCTTCTTGCTGTGGACGGCGCGCTTGACCCTGGCCATCGAGGCTCCTTTTCTTGAGGGGTGAGGGGAAGGCCGGCGGCGGAGTAGGCCGGGCCTCCAACGAGATGCGTCCGGCTCAGAGGCCGAGCATGCGCTTGACGGCCCGGCGATCACCGGGGGACACGTCGGCGGGGCGGCCCAGGCGCCGGGTGCGGACGCTCGACTTCTTCTCCAGGATGTGGGAACGAAACGCCCGCCGACGCTTGAGCTTGCCCGTCCCCGTCACCCGGAAGCGCTTGGCTGCGCCTCGGTCCGTCTTCATCTTCGGCATCTGGTGACTACTCCTGTGGGGGGGTGGCGGGGACGGGGGTGACGCTGTTGGCGACGGGCAGGGCACCATTGGCGGTCCCTACCGCGGTGTCGGATGCTGCCGGCGGGGCGGGAGAAGGGGGCGACCCGGCGTCTCGGGCCGGCCGTGGCTGGTGCTGAGCCCGGCGGTCCGGGGCGAGAACCATGATCATGTTGCGCCCGTCGAGCTTGGGCGCCGACTCGACCTTGGCCACGTCGTTGACCTTCTCGGCCACGTGGTCGAGGATCTTCTTGCCCAGATCGGGGTGGCTCATCTCCCGTCCTCGGAACATGATGGTGATCTTCACCTTGTGGCCTTCGCCGAGAAAGCGAGCCACCTGACGAGTTTTTGTGTCGAAGTCACCGGAGCCGATCTTGGGCCGGTACTTCATCTCCTTGATGCTGGTCGACGTCGTCCTACGCTTGGATTCCTTCGCCCGCTGGGCGGCTTCATACTTGAACCGATTGAAATCCATGATCCGACAGACGGGAGGCCTGGCGTCAGGCGCCACCTCGACCAGGTCGAGGTCGAGCTGGCGGGCGATGCTCTGAGCCTCAGGGAGAGGCTTGACGCCGAGTTGAACCCCGTCGGGATCGATCAGCAGGACTTCCCGGGCCCGGATCTTTTCGTTGATCCGGTGCTCGCTCTGGTCAGGTGCAGCGGCTATTGCGACATCACTCCTCGGGTAACGGGCCCCGGAACGACAACAAGGGCAGGCGAGGGAAGCACGCCCGCCCAAACATCACGGTCGATCGACCCAGACGCACCGTACGGCTCAGCGGGATTCCGATCCGTCTGGATCCCCCCCGTGATGATGGCTGGGTGGGGGCCAGAAGCGCCCCACTTCCTTCTTCGGTTTTCCATCCTAGGGTAGCGCAATGAGCACGCTGTGGACGCCAGACGGTGAACGACCCATTCGCCGGGAGCCTACGACGCCCCCGCCCGTTCCCCCCTCCGCGCCTCCCCGGTCCCCGCCGGGCGAAGCCGATGCCGGCCCGGGGGATCCCCCAAGCCAGCCCGGGCCGGCCGACGAGGCGGAGCTGAAAGCCCAGATGGCGGAGCTCGAGCAGGTGGCCCGGGCCCCCGCCGAAGCCATCGTCGCCGAGATTGCCTCCCGCCTGTTCGAGCTGGCCGCCCTGCACCTGTCGTTGCAGCCTCCCCAGCTCCCCAAGGCCCGGATCGCCATCGACGCCCTGGCCGCCCTGGTGGAGGGCATGGCCGGGCGTCTGGGAGAGGCCGAAGCCCAGTTGCTCGACGGCCTGGCCCAGCTTCGAATGGCCTTTGTGGAGGTCAGCCGTTTGCCCGCCGGCCCGGCATAGGGGGCGGGCGGAGGTTGGAGGCCTCCCAACGGCCGTGGCGGGCGGCCATCACCTCGAAGTCCACGGCGCTACCGGCGGCGATGGTCCGGGTCCCATCCGCGATCTGGGTGCAGTGGAAGCTCAGGTCTGTGCCGTCCTCGGCGGTCACCCGGCCGAGGCCGACGGCGTCGTCGAAGCTCGCCACGGTGCCCCCCCGAGTGCAACCGTCGGGCCCGGTCACGGGATGATCTTGGCGATCGGCAGCTCGAGGATGTCGACCGCCCCGTGGTCTTTCAGGGTCGGGATGAGGGTGTTGATCGACTCCTTGGGCACGACGGCCTCGATCGCGTAGCCGTCCTCCCCGAACAGCTTCGAAACCGTAGGCGAGCGCATCGCCGGGACCAGGGCGATGATGGCGTCGAGGTCCTTGGCGGCCACGTTCAACTTGAGCAGAACCCGGTTTCGGGCCACCAGCGTGCCCTCCAGCAGGCTGAGCAGTTGGCCCATGGCATGGCGCTTCTGGGGATGTTCGAAGGCCGTGGGGTTGGCGATCAGCTCCGTGTTCGACACCAGGACGGTCTCGATGATCTTCAGTCCCGCAGCGCGAAGGGCCCGGCCCGTCTCGGTGATCTCCACCACGGCGTCGGCGATCTCGGGGACCTTCGCCTCGGTGGCCCCGTAGGACAAGATGATCTCGGCATTGATGCCGCGATCGCGCAGGAACCGGCCGGTGAGCGCCGGGTACTCCGTGGTCACTCGGACGCCCGAGGTCAGATCGGCGACCGACGATGCCGCGGAGTCGGCGGCCACCGCCAACACCAGATGGATGGGCTTGGACGTGCTCTTCGAGTAGTGCAACTGGCCGAGGGAGACCACCTCGGCGCCCGTCTCTTCGATCCAGTCCCTCCCCGTGATTCCCAGATCGAAGAGTCCCTCGGCCACGTAGCGGGGGATCTCCTGGGGTCGAAGAATGCGAACCTCGGCCACCCGGGGGTCGTCAATGTCGGCCCGGTAGGCCACGTCGGAGGTACGGTTGACGGCCAGATCGGCGGCCGAGAACAACTCCAGGGTGGCCTTCTCCAGCGAACCCTTGGGCAGGACCAGGCGCAGCACGGCCTTCTAACCTGCCACCTGGCGCAGGACGTTGGCCATCTCGATGGCGGCGGCCGCCGAGTCGAAGCCCTTGTTGCCGGCCTTGATCCCAGCCCGCTCGAGGGCCTGCTCGACGGTATCGGTGGTGAGGACCCCGAAGACCACCGGCACCCCGGTGTCGAGGGCCACCCGGCCCACACCCGCCGCCACCTGGGCCGCCACCAGGTCGTAATGGCTGGTCGAACCCCGGATGACCGCCCCCAGGGTGATCAGCGCGTCGTAGCGCCCCGTCCGGGCCATGGCCAGGGCGCTGAGCGGGAGCTCGAAGGCCCCCGGCACCCACACGGTGATCACGTCGGCATCGACGACGCCGTGGCGGCGCAGGCCGTCGAGGGCCCCAGCCAGCAACCGCTCCCCGATCAGCTCGTTGAACCGGCTGCAGATCACCGCCACCCGCAGGCCGGCGCCGTCGAGGCTGCCGACCACCGTGGTCCCCGCCCCGGTGGGGCTCGGGGCGGACGGGGAGGTCATTGACCAACTCCTCGGACCGGCAGCGGTCCCGGGTCACCAGGACCGGGACGCGGATCGGGCCCCTGCAGGTGACCCATGCGCCGCTGCTTGGTGCGCAGGTACCGCTCGTTCTCCGGGGTCAGGGTGGACTCGATCGGCACCCGTTCGACGATCTCCAGGCCGAAGCCCTCCAGGCCGCCCAGCTTGGCCGGGTTGTTGGTCATCAGGCGCATGGTGGTGATGCCCAGGTCGACGAGGATCTGGGCCCCGATGCCGTACTCCCGGCTGTCGACCGGCAGGCCCAGCTC
>JAABUQ010005055.1_pt1 | contig 21601 bp, 25 predicted proteins | sample 5560001 | NCBI WGS metagenome assembly JAABUQ01 (sample SAMN10711888, study PRJNA513371) | rock metagenome | isolation source: Antarctica rocks | place: Antarctica: Victoria Land, Finger Mt nord | collected 2015-12-18
TCGCATTGAACCGCCATACGGCGTCCATCTCGCCAACGAAAACGCTCGAGTACCTCGCTGCAGGGAAGCCGGTCGTGAGCACTGCAATCGATGATGTGATCGCGGACTTCTCGGGTGTCGTCCAAATTGCCCGGACGCACGCTGAGTTTCTCGAAACGCTGGGGACGCAAGCATCACTCGCGCCTACGCGGCTCTCGGGTGCGAACGAGATGATTAACGCTGCATCGTGGGACGCGATCGTGCAACGGATGTTAGTGGATCTCGCGCGAAACGAAATCACCCTTGGTAGTTGCTCGTCATTTGGTACTCACAGCGTTGCGCATATGACACCGCTCGCAGAGGCGGGAGCTCGGCATCTCAACGCGTCCGACGTCTAAGACTCGGGTGTACGGTGAGGTCTCAACGTATGATCGATGCGAAAGCAACGAACGAATTCTTCAGTGTAGGGCACCATCACGAAGAGCGCGACGGCGCAAAGGATACCGACCCGGTACCTTAGCGTGATCGCAGGCCGTTTCGGTTCGAGCTTCCAGCGCGGACGCTCGTTGCTAAGACGGAAAATCGAGGCAAATTGACGCGGCTCGAGGCAGACGACGACAAGCGTAGCCATGAACGGCAGCATCTCGAGGAAACTATGCGTGTGTTGCTCGATTGGAGGAACCTCACGTCTTCCTTCAGCGTACCGTATGTCCAAAAAGCTTATTCCCTCGTGAGCGACGCTGCCCGAAATCATCGACGTTATAACCAGGGCATTGATGTCGCAGAAAAGCGTCAGGACAACCGGAATGCCGACAGATGTCTGCATAAACAGGTGCGTGAGCGATTCGAACGTGCCCGCCGTTTGCTCGATCTTCGTCCGACGATGCCAGACCCAATCCGCGATGCCTGGTACGAACCAGAGCGGCAGAATCACGTACAGCAAAGCGCGCCGAAGCGCCATATCTTGATCGGAGAACGAGCTCGACGGCTCGTCGGCGCCATCCGATTTATTGGTATCGCTAACGCCCGATCTTATGTCGCGTAACCATCGCATCATGATCGCTTTTACAACGCGGCCAAAGCAACCTATCGCGCGAATTGTAGCCTGCTTGCTTGTGCCACAAGCGAGTGACTGAAGTGGTAACGTGTCGTCCGCCCATGAACGGACCCTTACGATTGAGACGACGTTAAGCCGACGCAGATTCCGGCGGCGGCATATGTTCGGATAAGCAGCGTCGTAACACGCGCGCCCTGAGTCAACAATACGAGGATACGACGGTCACGAGAGTCCGATAGCAAGAGAGATCTGAGACGAGATCTTGAGTAACCATGAGTCAACGACCGGCCAGGCCGGCGGTTACCACGCCTTGCTCGATTCCGGGTCGCCTGCCGAGGCCTTGGCTAGCGCTGTTCGGCTGCGGCAGCTAGTCGATCGGATAGCTCGACCGGCCAGCAGCGAGGCCGATCAGCGGCTATTGCCATGTAGCTGAATGGAAAGTCAGTCCAGACCCAGCGGCGAATCGACGGGCTGCCGAGCAGTTTCTCGATTCACGGTGGTATCATATTTGCATACTCAGTGGCTGCATACATACGTGCGTGAAGGAGCTTCCGATGAAATCTGACGGATCAAAGAAGTTGAAAAACGGCTCCGAGGCTCAGGCGGCCAAGATTGATACGAAGAGCTCCTCAAAGGGGCGCGTACCGATGCAGACACCGGACGGGTCCACACTCGCGCCGGGTGGCCTAGCAAAGCCCTTCGAGCCGAGCGGACCGCCGAACATGATGGGCAATGCGCCCGTCCCGCCAGGGAGCGACGGCCCAATCCTCGCGAGCTCGCCGAACGGCTTTGGGAAAAACGCTTGGCCGACGGGCGAGATGGAAGGCACGCTCACGCTCGGGAGCGGCATGCCTGTCGCATCGAACGAGGTCTCGATGACCGCGGGTCCCGGCGGTCCAATCGTAATCGAAGATACGTGGCTCTTCGAGAAGAACGCGCACTTTAATCGTGAGCGCATCCCGGAACGCGTCGTGCACGCGAAGGGCGCGGGCGCCTTCGGATATTTCGAGCTTGAGCAGGACATGTCCAAGTACACGAAGGCGAAGATGTTCAACGGCGTTGGCAAGCGGACCGAGCTCGTTGCGCGATTCTCGCACGTCGCGATCGAGTCGGGCGGCGCCGACGCCTACCGCGACGTGCGCGGCTTCGCGGTGAAGTTTAACACCGAGGACGGCAATTGGGACATGGTCGGCAACGACACGCCGATCTTCTTCCTACGCGATCCGTACAAATTTCCCGACTTCATTCATTCGCAGAAGCGCGATCCGCAGACGCATCAGCGCGATCACGCGATGCAGTGGGACTTCTGGACGCTCTCACCCGAGTCGATTCACCAGGTGATGTGGCTCATGGGCGATCGCGGGTTGCCGGCCGGCTACGAGTTCATGAATGGCTACGGCTCGCACACGTTCATGTGGTACAACGAAGCCAACGAGAAGTTTTGGGTCAAGTTCCATTTCCACACGGAGCAGGGCATCAAGAATCTTTCGGATGCAGAGGCTGGTCAGATCCGCGCCGACGAGGTGAAGCTCGACTCATTTACCTTGAGTCTTTTCAATCGGATCGACGCGGGCAATCCCGCGTCGTGGAAGCTCTCCGTGCAGATCATCCCGTTCGAAGAGGGCTTTAACTACAAGTATGATATCTTCGACGTCACGAAAGTCGTGCTACACGAAGATTATCCGCTGATCCCCGTGGGGCGGATGGTTCTCGACCGGAATCCTGAGAATTACATCGCGCAGGTCGAGTCGTTGGCGTTCGCTCCGTCGAACCTCGTGCCCGGGATCTATGGGTCGCCCGACAAGATGCTGCAGGCGCGTCTCTTCGCCTACGCCGATGCGCATCGCTACCGTCTCGGCGGAAACTACGAGCAGCTCGACGTGAACCTCGCGCATGGCACGAAGGTCAACAACCCGTACAAGCGCGATGGCGTGATGCCGCGCGGCGACAATCAGGGTGCCCGAGTAAACTACGCGCCCAACAGTCATAAGGGACCAAAGGCGAGTATGGCGTTCGCCGAGCCGCAGACGGCACTGCGCGAAGCGACTGGACGCTACGAGCAAAGCGCGCCCGGAAACGACGACTACTCGCAGGCTACGATGTTCTGGCGTGTTATCGGTAAGGACGGCCAGGACCGCATGATCGAGACGATCACGATGCACATGCAGACTGTTCCACCGCCGATCCGCGAGCGGGCCGTCGCGATCTTCACGAAAGTCGACCCGACATTTGGCCAGCGAATGACAGCGGCACTCAATCTACCGGTACTCGAACCCGTCGCTTAGAACAACGTTTAGCAACGCCGGGATGGAGGTCACGTCGGAGACGACGTGACCTTTTCTCGTTGTTTACTTCTTGGATTACCGCTACGCCTCCGCGAGTCGCCCTGACCGGAATCGTAAATGGAACTTCTAACGTGTGACTAACACTACAGCGTGGTTGAAGCAAGCGCTCCGCTATTCGTTTCTATTCCGGCGGTTCGGCAAGAGTGCAAAATTTCGGTAGCTATTCCGGCGTCGAATGAGGAGGCCACGATCGAGGCGGCACTGGCGCCATTCGTGCTGCAGTATGATTCAGCTTTGCGCCAAGTAGCGTATAACTCGTACGAGATTATCGTGTTTGTGAACCGATCGTGCGACGAGACGGCGCGTCGCACCCGCGCATTCAAAGCGAAACACCCTGAGATCGCGCTGCACGTCTTGGAGCAGCATTCGCTCGACGCGCAACCGCATGCCGGTCATGCCCGCGGAGCGGTCATGGCGCTTGCGGCCGAGCGCATGACCACCAGTGGCCGTCGTGGCATCGTCGCTACGACCGACGCAGACTCCCGGGTCGGCGATCAATGGATTGCCTCAACACTGCGGGCACTATCGCACGTCGATGCTGTAGGCGGCCATATCATCCCTGATATTCCCCTCGATGATCTCGAGCGAACGTCGATTGAACTAGACCAAGAGTATCGCAATGCACTCGTGCGCCTGGAAACGCTTTTAGATCCGGTACCATGGGACCCGTGGCCACGACACGGCAATCATCAAGGCGCAAGCCTTGCCTTGCATGCACTCGCCTTCAGTCGCGTTGGAGGCGTACCGTTGGTACCGGTGCTAGAGGATCTCGGTTTATATCGCGCTCTGCTGCTCGAAGATCTGCGCTTTAAGCACGATCTTGGTGTCACAGTGATCACCAGCACAAGACGTACGGGGCGTGTGCCGGGAGGCTTCGCCTCGGATCTGGAGGCTATTGACGCACATCTTCGCGGCCAGCGTCACTACCTCGTCGAAAACCCGGGCCGACTCGCATCGTCCATGCGAGCACGCGGTATGATCAGAAAGCTCTGGCTACAACGATCGCACCCCAACAGAGAGCTCGAAGCATTTGCTGGCCAGGCGCTTCAGATTGAGCCGAAGGACGTTCGTTTACGCGTTAACGCCTGCAGAACAGCTGGCCGTGCGATCGCACATTTTAAGCTTGACCCATGGCGTCGAGATCAGCATGACGATCTCGTTCCGTTCGATCGGGCACTCGAGATCGTAACAATGTTGGCCTGTAATCCCGCTACAATTGAGCCATTCGTCGACGTCTACGCGGATATGGCACGATAGCCAACGGAGTTCCGCCGCCCATTCGCGAGCGTGCCGTCGCGATCTTTTCGAAGGTCGACCCCGTATTCGGCCAGCGCATGGCGACGGCACTGAGTATACCAGTGCTCGAACCGTCGCGTAGCGAATACGTATCGTAGAAGAAAGGAGGGTCACGCAAACATTTGCGTGACCCTCCGCTTTGAGCATCGGCTTGAGGAGGAAGCGCCGTGAGGCGCTAACGTGCTTGCTCGAATCTCAAGTGACTCGAAAGGCGAGTCTAGCCAAAACGAGCTTCGGAATATCTCTCGGCGCTACCGACTAAATCGTCGAGCCTGAGCCTCTTTCGGCGCTTTTCCATGCCTCGTCAAGATTTTTCTTTGCGGTACCGGCAACAGAAGGATCGACGGTCGCTCCTTCCGTTCGCAGTTCATCGAGAACTACCGACGGCAATGCATCGGCAAATTTAACGACCATGGATGCGACGTCTTTGAGATGCCGAAGCGCCAGGGCCGCGGTTTCAGAGTCATTCATACCGAGAGCCGTCGCGTGCAGCATCGTGTAGCTTGCCGATGCTAAAGAAAAACTGCTGTAATCGTCGCGAAGATCTTTCGAGAATTCCGTCTTACGGACGTGGTTGACAGCAGCAGCTATGGCACCGGCGGCCGCCGCGATCCCAGTCTTAGCGCCAACTCCCGCGTGGCCGCCGAGCTCCTCTAAACGAGCTTCTAACGCGTTAATATGCGACTGAACCATCGGTACGGCTGAATCAACGCACGCTTTCGCAGCAGGAAACTTTGAGAGCTCTCCATCCGATGCCTGCGACTGCAATGGTTGAAGTTGATGCTGTTCAAGAGCAAGCATATCGCTGAGGTACGTATTGATTGTAGGTGCTGCCATCGAAGACTCCTTAAGATGTTGGTGCGTTTGCTGTGTCCATATGAATGTTTCCCGATTCGTGTTCGTTGTTACGCTACCGATGCAGTGGTAGCGTCAGTCGCGTTGTAGATTACTCGTTAATGGAAAGCGGCCATTATCACCGAGTCTCGAGTAGGGCCGATCGGTGACGCACGTATCGACCATCTGACCCTCTTTTCGTGGGGGGTATGCGCAATGTCATGACCTCAATGTTCGAATGAGGGCCGCGTGGCTTTTCCTGCTGGCACGAAGTCGCCGATCAACCGCAAGGCAGAAGCCAAACGCAATGATTCCAAAAGCTGGCAGTAACCAGGTTATCAAATACGGCTCGAGTGCCGATCCGCTTGGTCCCTCGAGTGAGGCGCCGGCGGTCATGCCGCCCGCTTGAGCCTTCTGGGTCGCACCGGGGACCTGCGGTAAACCATCAGCAAGGGCTGATGCTCCGGCCAGCCCTGACATGACGAGTATCGATAGGGCGATGATCTTCACGAAACGGGCGATCATGGAATCTCCTTGGATCGGTCGAAGAGCGCTTGTATCAACGAACTCGATCCGATTGTTCCCGACCACGCGGTCACTAACCGTTACCTTTGTATGCCGGAACTAGAAGTTGCATTCCGATAAAGCTCGCCGCGACGGCTTGAGGCCGTCGCGACGATTGCTTCAAAAGCTACTTCGAGCTCATCGCACGTACGTCACTCTCGTCCATCTGAAGGTGCCCCTCGATGACTGGAAGTGTCATCTTCGCAAAGGCAACAAGTTTCGAATTCGACCCGGTCGCCGCTTCAGTTTTGAAGAGCTCGATCGTCTTCTCATGAGCAATCCGTTGCCCATGGAGGTACGCACTATTGAACGCAGCTCCGTGCAGCGTCTCGAGCTTCTGATGGGCAGCCGTCTGCATGGGGTTGAGTGCCTCAGGAGCTGTCAAGCCCATCGGTGTGATGATTGCGCTCAACTGTTTTCCGGCTTTGCCATGGTCGGTGATCATCTTTTGTGCGAACGCAAGGACGTCCGTATTCGAGGAGTTCTTTTTTGCAATGCCGGCATCGGCGATTTCGGCGGCGTTGCCTTGCGCCGCCTTGAGCGCGAACGACTTATCGGTGGAAGAGAGCGTTGAAGTAGCCATACTCGGCAAAGCCGTCGAAACCGCTAACATGGCTCCAAGTGCGATCAGGGTCATCGGTGAACGTTTCATTGGCAACTCTTTCCCGTTCAGCGTCTTGTCAGCAGGATCGGAGCAATGCCGATGAGGGCGCGGCCTTCCTACGACGGGAAGTGGCGCTCAAGGCGGCTCGACGGCCGGAAACGCGGAACCTGGTGTTCGCAAACTAACAGGCTGGAGTAATGAACATGTCAGAAAAAGATCCCAATGCGAAGGATAGCAACTCTGAGGATCGTGAGCAGCCGAGCAAGCCAGAGAACTCGGTAGAAACCGAAAAGCTAGACGATCGAGCTAAAAAAGTCTCGGACGACGACGATTTGCCTGCTTAGCCTTCACGATGAGCATCGTCTTCGCAAGTCGTCAGGATGATGAAGTCAAGCTGCTCCAAGCTTGCGAGATCTCGCGTTTGCAGAAGTCAACTTCTGCGTCGATTAAAGCGTGTCGACTTAGCTCGCATTGACATCTCACGCTCGTGCAACCACTCGGTTCATGTGCGATGACGCCGTGCTGGCACGCCTGGCACGTAACCAAGAGACAAAAAAGAGTTTCCATTGTAAGGTTGACTGTTGATCAGTCGAACTCCGTTCCATTGACGATCTCAAGCAGAGGCGGTTGTTCGTCGATAGTTGCAGCGGCGATGTAATTCAGGACTACGTTGCTAGATCGCTGCCCAGTTACCCGCTTGATGTTTTCGATGGGCACCTTCTTCTTTGCCGCGTCGGTAATGAAGCCGCGGCGTAACGAGTGACCCGCGAAGTCGCCGGAGACGCCCGCGGCCAATGACCGACGTCGAAGAACGCGCGGAACGTCGCCTGAGTCGAGGCGTGTTGTCGTGTGTCTACGGCTTAGATCGAACGTTCGAAATACCGGCCCCGTTGGGCCGACGATCGCAAGCCAGCGCTCGAGCGCCGCGACGGCGCAAAGCTCCGATTTGATTGACGTCGCTGGCAGCCGTGGGACGAAGAGCTCGCGGCCCTTCTTCCGCGGGTCGTTCTTGGCGCTCGCGATCCAGACGTAGCACCCGGCCTTCGAAAACCGCAGCTGCTCGACGTCGAGCGCCACGAGCTCGCTCCGCCGAAACGCCCCAGCATAGCCGAGCAGCAGTAGCGCGCGATCACGAGTCGCAAGCTGGTCGTCCGGCATCGCCATCAGGATCGCCGGCAGCTGCTCGATAAGGAGCGGCTCCTTCTTCCGCACGGCCGTGCCGCGGGCGCGGCTGTATCGGCGGAGCAGCCGTCGCACGAGGGAGTGCTCCGTCGGCGTCTCGAGCCCAGCGGTTGCATGGCGGCTAGCGATCGCGGCGAGTCGCCTGCGCAGCGTCGGCAGCGCGAGCCCGACCGTCTCGCCGGCGAGACCGGCCGGCGAGCGGCTCCGCTGGGTTTCTAGGGCCTTGAGGTAGAGCGCGAGGGTCTGCGGGGCCGCCGGGAGCGGCGCGAGGCCGTGGCGGCCGCAGAACGCCGCGAAGTCGGCCCAGTCGTGGGCATAGGCCCGCTCCGTGGCCGGCGCGTGGTCAGGCGTCGAGAGATCGTACTCGACGGCCCGCGCGAGCTCGGCGAGGACGGCTCCGCCCCCTTCGAGTGGCTCGATCGGCGCCAAGGCGTGGCCGCCGGCGCCGTTTCCGGCGGCCGGGCTGACCCGAGAGCCGTCGATGGCCGTTTCCACGCCTTCTTCTCCGTCAAAATTGGTCGCGGTTCCCGTGCCTGAGAAGGGGTTCTTCTCAGGCACGTAAGCAATGTTAACGTGTGAGACAGGACGGTCGCGCTTGCGCCCGGTAAGCACGAATCATGCCGTTCCGGCCCCTCGACGAGCTCGACGACCTCGACGAAATCGAGCTTCCCAAGCCGCTTCCGCTGCGGCGGATCTGCAGTGCGAAGGCGTGCCGTGGAACGGCGCGACCCGGCGGCCGACACTGCCTCGCTTGCCACGCTCGAGCGGTTCGACGCTACCGCGATCGACACGCTCAGCAGCTCGTAACGCGCCGGCGCGATGCGGCCGCGCTGCGCGATGAGGCGACCCGCGCGGCTGACTCGGCGCGGGCGAAGCTGGCGATGGCGCTTCGGCGTGGGACGATGCGACGGGGGCTGTGCCAAATATGTGGCACTACTGACGTCATGGGGGTTGTTGAGGATCCGCAGCGGTGGCGGGACGTCGTGTGGGTCTGCCGGCGCGATCGCGACGTTGCCCGGGAGCGGCAGGTGGAGGCGCAAGCCCAGCTCATAGCGAGTCGAGAACGAGCCGCATGGGCCGAGGAACGAACGCGGGCTCTTGCTGCGATTGAGCTTCTTCCTCCGGATGAGCGAGCCCGGCTTGAGGCGCTTGCAGAGCGTGGCCCGGCCGGCATGCGACTCTCGCCGGGCGCTCCGCTGTATGTGATGAACCTTGTGCGCGCCTATAAGGCGTGGTGCCCTCTGCGTGATGCCGCGCCCTTGGCGCCTTAGAGGCGTTCCGGACTCAATCAGAACGATTGTAGACTTAGTGGTCGTGACTCGTGACTCTTGACTCTTGCTAATAATCGAGCGTTACAATGCTTAGACGTAGCCCAACTGCAGCTCGGTCGGCTCGTGGGGAACTGCGCTGGTGTGGTGCTTGGTTCAGTCTTGACTCAAGACCATAATGCGTCAGCCGTAGTTTTGCTCTCCATAGCTGTCTTTCTCAAGGTCAAGAGTCAAGACGCTTGAATGCTGATACTTGTGTCCTCGATCGAGACTCAAGCGTCAGGATTTTTAGCGGAAGCTGGTTCCTTCCAACATACGCTGTCGCTTGCGATCATTAATCAAAAGGGCGGCGTTGGGAAGACGACGACCACGATCAATCTAGCCGCAACTCTCGCGCAGCGCGGCAAACGGGTCCTAGTGGTCGACGTTGACCCACAGGGGACCGCCACGACTGCGCTACTCGGGCAAACGGAAGAAGGTACCGCGGAAGTCCTTGGGTACGGATCGGGTGCCGACGTCGTCGACGGGATTTCCGGGCTAATTCGGCACTCCGGCGCCTATGGCGTTGACGTAATCGGGGCCGACTTCGATCGGCTCAACCACCAAGAAATCGCCCTTACGTTGAGCCCCATGCTCATGGTGCGGTTCGTGGAGCTTGCCGAAGCGGTAGAAGGCCGTTACGACTTCGTTCTCTTCGACTGCCCACCGGCTTTGAAGTCACTTACGACGGCCACCATGTACGCCGCCGATCACGTGATCGTCGTCGTTGAGCCGTCGAAAGAGTCGATCGATGGTTTGGGCAAGCTCATTCGATACTTGGGCGGCCTTACGAAGCTCTTGCAGCGAGAACCATCCGTCGCAGGCGCCATCATAACTAAGGCCGACCCGAGAGAAGTACTCGTCCGCGACGTGCAGGCCGGATTGGAAGGCACCGGTCGCTTTCCCTGGATTCAGCCCATTTATCTGACGGTCGGCTTCAAAGATGCCTATACGGAATCGAAGCCACTCGCAGCGATCGCCAAGTCAAGGGCGCATCTCCTGGCCGTCCAGGATCTTGAAGCGCTCGCGGATCGTATCCAGCGGCTCGTTCAAGTAGAAGCCGAATGACCGCGAAACGCTCCGATCGCCTACGCTCGATGATCGCAGCGACCGTCACGGATGCCGCAGAAAACGCCGCGCCGGTGACGGTAACCGGCGCCGGCCTCAGCGAAAGCCGGAATCCTCAAGAGTCAAGACTCAAGACCGCGCCAATTCCGTCAGCGTCGGCGCACGAGGAGAATCGCGCGGCTGAAGCAGCGCCTGCTCTCCCCGAACATCTTGCACCTCTGGCTTCACCCACGGTGGCAGCTCCGCAGAGGATCTCCGTTGTGGAGCGTTCCCTTCGCGCACCCGAGCGTCCGGTGCGTTCGCCAAAGTGGGAGAAGGCGAATGTCACGCTCGAACCGCGGGATCTTGCGATTTTGCAACGTTCAGATTCGCAAGCACGACAATATGGATTCCGCATCCGAAAGGGCGGCAATCCGTCGCTCTTTGTGCGCGCTGGTCTGCGTCTGCTCGACGAGTTAGGCGATCGCGACCCCGAGGAGTGGATCAAACGCATCGCCGCGACAACGTCCCTTGGTTCGGAGCAGGCCGAGTGACAGAACTAAGTACGCCGAAGTTCGTGTCAAGAGTTCCGTAGTATGTCGGCGAAGAGGAAAAGCGCCGACCAGCGCGATGATTCGTTAATGAATAAGCGGCGTGGCGCCACAGACGCCGGCTCTGCGCTGAAGAAACCCCGAACGCTCAAGATTCCGCGGCCTTACGGCGGCGAGATTGTTTTGACGGCCTTCGCCGCCGCAGGCGTGGACGTGTATCTTGGTCACGTTCGCGACTGGTTCGAGCAGCAGCCACAAGAACTGCAACTTTTTGCGGAGGCTGCTACCGACACTGGAGCACGCGAGCTTACGCGCTTCAACCTGGTCGCGAGTTCGCAATGGGAAGCTCCGCCGGCAACGGTAGAGGTTCGATATGAGCCGCCGCTCTCAAAACGTCCGCAGCCGCTACCGCCGCCGATCGTCGGTGATGAGTATGCGGCGATCGCGGGAATCGAGCGTCGGGGCGTATCGACGTTTGTTTTGCACGCGCGAACCGATGCACTTTACGACACCGAACGCGGAGTGGCAATCATGCATCGAGAAGCCTCACACATCGCGGAAGTGGAGATGCGTCCGCTCGGCGGTAACGGCGGCGTTGAGTTCGCGCCGGCGACAAGCGCGAAACTAGCGGAAGTCCGGTCGGCCGCGGCACGTATGTCCGCAGTCGTTGAAGACGTGCTTGATGTGTTGGTCTCGAACGCGATCGAAAATCCGACGGATACCGAGGGCTATCACACCCTCAACGTCGACGCGATCCTCGAAGCCCGTGGACTGGAGAAGAAGCGCAAGGGCGGTATCGGCAGCAAAACGTACGCTGCTGGCCATCATGTCGAGGCCCGAGACGCCGTCATTGATGCCATTAAGAAACTCGACACATTGTACGTTGCGCTGGCCCCTGCTCAGGAGACGAAGCGGAAGCGTCTTCGCGACTGGGACCGCGTGTTGAACGTTCAGCGCTACACGCTCGAAGAACCGACGAATCGCATCCACTCGATCAGGTATGAGTTGGGAACCTGGTTCGGCCGATGGAAGGACGACCATGTCCTAGCGCCGCGTCGAATCCTCGAACTCGATGCGAAGCGCGACGCGTCGGCCAAGACGTTGGCGCGTTACTTCACTCAGCGACGCCGAGAGGCCGACGCGAGCGGTAGAATCGTGCGCCGAGTGCGGAACTTATTCGTCGAAACCGCCAGCGAGATCGAGCGAGGGAAGAACCCTCAACGATTGCGTGATTGGATCGAGCAATCGCTCGAAACGTTGCGGCGCGACGGTATCATCGCGGCGTGGTCGTACGTGGAGGATGTCGATTTGCTACCGCGCTACAAATGGCTCGAGCCGTGGCTCGAATATCGCGTCGCAGTCAGCCTGAAGTCGTGAACTGTCCACCACGGGAGCCACAAGGGGCGCACAACCCGTCTTTCAGGTGTGGGAATTATCGCGAACGCCATCTGGCGTTCTTGTCATCGGCGAGGCTTAAATCGGCTGGTCTTCCCCCCGACGACTTCCGTAGCCGTGCCGGTGGCGAACCCCTGTGGGTCGTGAATCCTGACGCGGCTTGTTGTCAGCATCTGATCGTAGATTATGACGATGTTCTTAGAGGTCTTGTGTTGCGCGGAGGGAACACGGAGCGCCTCAACGCCGGCAAGGCGCGCTGCAATGCCGATCTCGTGCGTGAGAGGCACACGGCCGCTGAGCACATCGAGCTTCCAATTGCTGAGTAAGTCTGCGGGTTCGATTTTGAGCTGGGTCAGGACGTCGGGTTCGGTCAGGTCAACGACATTCGATAGGTCGTAGTCGACGGTGAACAGTATGTGCGGCGCGGCCGGGACGGTGATCCAAGAACCGTCCGGTACTTGCACGACGACGTTGAGTTCACGCAGAGCCGTATCCGCGCTCTCAGCGGTATAAAGGGCTTCGAAAATAGCCTTGGCGTTGTAGCGTCCGCCGGCGATGCGGGAGCCGATCGCGCTGATCGGCGAGGACTGAAACGTTAGCAGCATCGCGCGAAACGAAGACCCCCGGGCAGGTTGCCCGAGGGTCTTAAAGACCGCCCGGAAGCGGTCGACGCGCCGCATCTACTCGGGTTGTAGTCTAACGGTCCGTGTGACCTCGTCGCGAATTTCCTCGAGCTTGCCTTTCATTAGCCAGTCGAGCGGCGACTGATCGCCGAGTTCGACACGCGTTGTGCGCAGCCAGTAAACGGCAAGGCGCCGCTCCTGAAGGAAGTTCGCGAGATCGTCCATCATCTCGACGATCTTCGTTGCCGCTTCTTGGATCTTACGACTGGTCGGCGATTCGCTGAGGCTCTTCGGCTTCGTCCCAAGGATTGCGGCGAGTTGCGTGATCGTGATGTCCATGGCGTCGGCGAGACGGCGGGCGTCGACACGCCCTTCGTTGTTGATGACGCTAAACGCGATGGGGCGGGGGCGATCGAGGACGGCCATAGCTGCACTTCCGGGTTTTAGGTGACTACGACTTAGTATGGTCGATTTTCACCTGGAAATCAATCGCCGTTTACCTGGAACGATGCTCTCCGCGCCTGAGCTGTGCTTCTCCTTCGGATGGGGGATTTTCCGGAACCCCGTCTTTCACGTGGGGGAATTTAAGCGAACCCGTCTTTCAGGTGGGGGAATTTCGGCTCACCCCGTCTTTCACGTGGGGGAATCCCGTCTTTCAACTGTGGCTCGCATGCGCAGGCCGCCGCGCTGATTTATAATCTCGGAAACAAGAAGCGCCGCCGGCGTAGGAACCGGCGGCGTCCACTCTGAGGCTCATCCCTCTCACCTCTCGTCCGCGTCCGGCTTCGAAAACTGGCGCGATCGGGAGATCCGGGGCGGGTTTCGCACCATAGGTGACGAGCCGTTTTCATCCTAGCGGATGGACTCGGTCCTGTCCACCCTAGCCGCTGCATTGCCGTCGCTCCTGGTCGGCAAGCACGGTTGGAAAGACTCCGACGGCCGCACTTGCGCCAGCCGCCGGTCAGGTTCAACCTGCCCTCGAGCGGTTCGCCCGGACTCTTCCGTTCCGCGTCCACGCAACCGATGATTTCCGCCGCGGTGCCTATCGCGAGCGGCGCGAGGTCGCGCGCTCGATGGCCGAGATCGCGCCGGACCCGCCGGGCTGGCTGACGGCGCTGCGCTTCGACATCGATACGGAGGGCGGCGGCGCGGCCTGGATCGAGGCGGAGCTGCCGGCGCCGAACCTCGTCGTCGTCAACCCTCGCAACGGTCACGCGCACCTCGTCTACCTGCTCGGCGCCTGGGTGCAGACGGATTTTGGCGATTCCCGTCGCCTCAAGGTCGTGCGGTACGCGGCCGCGATCGAGCGTGCATACACGGCCGCGCTGGGTGCCGACCCGGCCTACACGGGCCGTTTCCAGCACAACCCCCTCTCCGACGCGTACGTCACGAAGATCGGGCGCGACGCTCCGTATTCGCTCGACGAGCTCGCACGCTACGTCGACCTCAACGAACCGGCACTGAAGAAGAACCCGCCGATCGGAATCGGGCGCAACGTCGAGACCTTCGATCGTCTGCGGCGCTGGGCATACGTCGCCGTCGCCGACTGGCGGATCGGCACGTACGAGGCGTGGTCCGGCGCCGTCGCCGATCGCGGCGGCCAGATCGCGGCCGACGTCGGCGCCGAGAGCCCGCGCGGGCCTCTCAACGCGAACGAGGTCGGTCACATCGCCAAGAGCGTTGCGCGCTGGGTCTGGGAGCGCTATGGCGCTAACATCCCGCCGCTGCTGCGCGAAGCCCGGATCGTGGCGCAACGCGAGCGGGAGAAGGGCCGCCAGAGGGCCCGGGAAGCCGCCCGGGAGCGTTCGCGTGTGACGCGGGACGAATATACCGCCCCGGCGCGCCAACGTCGCTCGGCAGCCACGGAAATGCGGCGTGCCGGCCTCTCGTTACGCGCGATCGCTACGGCGCTGCGTTGTTCCCTCGCAGAGATCCATCGGTTGCTGAAAGCATGCGTTCAGGGTTCGCCCGGCCTATCAGACTTTAAGGGCGCTTTGGCTTCGTCATCTGAAATTATTGAACCACCGACGTCACCGATCGATTCTCCGGTCCCTTGTTCTCGGGATGTTTTGACATCTCAGCTCTCCGGGTCGCGCGCAGTCGTCAGCGCCGTAGGCGATGATGACGAGCACGTCCCAACCGCGCGTAGCGCGGAACCGAGCACCAGCACCGATTCTGAGCTCGGAAGGGGGGTCCGGGGGGAAACCAACGCGGGCGAATCGTCGGTCGCCTATATCAAGCGGCGCATCCGGGAGATCGTCGCGAACCTGCGCGATCCCGAGCGACCGCCGTAGCCGGACTGCACGTCTGAACTAGATGGCCGACCCGCGCTGTCAGTCTCTTGACACGAGTGATAACGCGAGTAAAATCATCGATGCGCTCGTTTTCTTCGGCGCGAATCGTCAGCAACCCGAAAGGAGAAAACCCTCATGGCTGACCTCGCAATCGTCCGGAATGGGAAGTCGCTATCGACGACGATGGCGCCTCGGAGCCCGCGTGCGGAGTGGTTCGGAGTCGACCCGTTCGATTTGTTCCGGAACTTCTACTCGCCACAGTCGCTCGATATGGGCCTCGCTCAAGGCGGTATCGACATCACGCGCAACGAGTCGGGGTACGCCGTCGAAATTCCGGTGGCCGGTTACAAGCCCGATGAGATCCAAGTGACGATGCAAGACGCGGTACTCTCGGTTTCCGGGAAAAGCGATCGTCGGAGCTTCACGCGCTCGCTGCTCCTTCCTGATGACGTCGACCGCGACAACGTTGAAGCTCATATTGAAAACGGCTTGCTCTTGCTAACGCTCAACCATCTTCCAAAGGCGCAGCCGAAGCAGATCCCGATAACAACCTAAGATTTCGTGAGCGCCTAGGAATAGATACGCGGTCTTGCCAGAAACAAAAGCGGCTCTTGCGCGAGGCGTGTAGGCACCCGTAGATGTGCCCCCCTCGATGGGCCGGCTGTCCGACATCAGCGCCGTGTTGATGGCAAGACCGCAGATCTTCATCGAAGGATCGCAAAGGTTCGAAGCCGATGGAGCAACGCAGTCAGTCCGCGAGACCTCGTTCCATTCTCCCTGTTCCGCATACCGACGTGCATCATGTCCTCCGTCGGTACTTGGAACTTGCGCAGGACTTCATCGTCGCATCCCTTGCCATTGTGCTCCTCGTTGTGATGCTCCAAGGGTTGTGGACGCTCGCGCAGCTGGCGTTCGTGCTCGGACGAGCGCCCTCGGAGATTCTCTCCCAAGTCGTCCTGTTGTTCGTGCTTGTGGAATTATTCCGAACGCTCGTCATCTACTTGCGTGAGCACCGTGTCTCCGTGTCCTTGATGCTCGAAGTGGCCGTCGTGAGCGAATTACGCGACGTGCTGCTCAATCAACCCACAACGGTGGGTCCGTCGCTCTACGCAAATGCGCTCTTGCTCACCCTCAGCGGTTCGCTTCTGCTCGCCTATCGTATCGTAAACCGGATCGATCACGACAATGCTACATGATGGAGGCCTGGGTGGACGATGAAGGATCCAAGCGTCGCGCGCAAGTTGCAGCCGGCCTTCGAGTCGGCGCCTTTCCCCGAGGAACAGAAAGCTCGACCTATCACCGGCATGACGGTTCTCATCGCGACGGACGGCTCGGAAGAAATCCATCGCGCGAGTCGCCTTGCGGTTGCGTTGATCCGGCCAGAGGCGATCGAGCGATTCATTGTTCTCACCGTCACATGGCCGCCTCATGACGCGCCGTTGTGGAATGAGGCGACGATGCGACTCGTCATCGTCGACGATTTGCATTAGGCCGTTGCCATCGTGGCGATCGAAGCGACGGAACAGATAGCGCAAGAATTACGACCTGTAGCCGTACCGGTCGACGTGCTCTTCAAAGCTGGTGACGTAGCCGAGCAGATTCTTAAGACCGCGCGGGAGTGCGACGTTGATTTGATCGTGATTGGACGTTACGCGAAGATCCCGACCGGTTTTAATATTTCCGAACTCGTCCTTGCACAAGCTCATTGCCCAGTTCTCATGGGCGCGCCATTGCGCGATCGGCCGTGATGCTCGTGCGCTTCGTGTGGTCTCGTGACGAATCCGAAATTGCCCTGCGGTAAGGCCAGAAATTTAAGAACGCCCGGCCTATCAGACTTCAAGGGCGTGTTGGTCCCGTCCAAGATCACAATCGATGCTGGTGCTCGGTTCCGCGCTACGCGCGGTTGGGACGTGCTCGTCATCATCGCTTACGGCGCTGACGACTGCGCGCGACCCGGAGAGCTGCGGTGTCAAGACATCCGAGGACAAGGTAGGGTTCGGAGAGGGGAGACCAACGCGGGCGAATCGTCGGTCGCATATCAAGCGCCGCATCCGCGAAATCGTCGCGAACCTGCACGAATCGGAGCGACCGCCGTAACCCTAAAGCCCGGTTTAGATACCGGTAGCGGTTCTAACGCTTGCGAAGGCAGCTCACAGCCTGAAGCGAACCGGTCTCTTTTGGGAATGCCGCGTTTCAGTCAGGCCGCGAGTATTGTCAGTCATTGAACGCCGGTCTAACTTAGATTCCAGCCATACTTGACATCGACGCGTAGCTGTGATTGTGCTTCGCGCGTCGGGCTGCACGTAGATCAGCATCGTGGTATAATGGATGCAACTAAAGAGCGCTCGACGAGCGCTACCGCAAGAGAAAGGCGGCAAAGAGCCGTGGGAAAGAAAAACGTCTACATTGAGCCTCGCGACAACGGAACGTTCGCGGTGATGAAACGGAATGCGGAGCGCGCGAGCGCAATCCGCGACACGCAGCGTGAAGCCATTGCCGCCGCAAAGGAGATGTTCCCGGATGTAAAACCGGACATCGCTCGGGTTCGGCATACCGATGTTGGAAAGCCAGACCAGTTTCGCAAGGGGTAGCGCGACGCTGCCCAGCCGTAGCCGAAGTCATCCTCCGAGCGAAGCATGGGACTGTATATCCCTAAGCCTGCTTCCTGACGGCTTTTGGGTGGCGTCCACGACGATGACCTCAGGCGTCCGCTTACCAGCGGTTTTTGCTTCCTCTACCCTTTCTCGTAGCCGCTGAAGTTTCGAGTCCCCGAAGCCGTTGTAAATGACAAGGTAAACGGATAGATCCGTGTCCTCGGCGGCTTCGTAGGCCGAAAGCTGCCTCTCGAAGCCATGCAACAACTGCGTGCTGCTCGAAAGTTTTAGTTCCACCAAGACTGGAGCGCGCTGACCATTGCTGAACTTGAAATCGACGGGTCCTCGGCCTGCGTTTACTTCAGCAGACAAATCCAGATCGTTGTGCTTGCAGTGAGCATCCGCTACCGCTTGAAAGACAGCCTGAGCGATGTCTTCGCGGCGCGGCTTCCCTTCACGTAAAGGGCCTTTGCTAGGCGATTGTCCTCGACTTGTCGCTTGAAATGTAGAACGATCGCTCGAACGACGTCAAACACGTGTTCTTCGATGGCGGCGCTGCCAGAGTCAGGGATTGCGTTGCTTTGCGCCCACGCGAGGACATCGTGGATAAGTCGCAATGCTTTCGGGTCATTTTCGAAATCATACGCGGCGGGTGTGAGACGCCGATAGTGTTCGAGGAATTGACGAAAATACGGTATGTTCGAGAAAAACGCGGCTCTCGTTGCGCTCTTGCCGTCGGGCGACGAGGACGCGACTCGTCGTCTCCGGTCTGCTCCGATACGACGGTTCAGAAAATCGCGTGCGTCGGCGTTGCGGCTCGCGACGTACTCGACTTGTTCGCGATCTAAAGCCACCGGCATTTCGCTAAGGATCGAGTGGGGGACGAGCACAACGTAACGCTTTCGGGAGCGCTCATCGATCCAAATGGGGAAATCGTAAGATCGGCTGGCGACCGTTACGGCTTCGGTTGCAACGTGAACCTCGTTACAAACGCGTTTCGTATAGACGGCGAGGCGTGGAAGAACGATGTTGCCGAGCATGTCGCCCAGCCCGATCAGCGCCGATCTCCGTTTCGAAAAGAGCGAGCAGCTCAAAGAACGCAGGATCGTCTAAACCAGCGTCAACGATTTCCTTCGCAGATTGTAAAACCTGGGGGTATCTTCGGTCCCCACCCGCTTCCATTGCCACTCGTCTGCGAAGTGCCGAGACTGGCCCCGCGAAACTCCGGAAACGTCAGAAGCGCACGAGCTGCGCGCCGCGGCTTATCGTCAGGCTGTTTCGACAATCGCAGCAGCTTGAAGACGTTCCCGAATCTCACAAGAACTTCGCGGTGCGCACCCTGTAGTTCTGGCTCGGGCGCCTCATCGAGAAGCTTTGGATCGATCGCGAGCGGCGTATCCGCGCGTAGAAATGGATCGAACGTTCCGAGGTTCTCTAGGAGCTTAGGATCGACGTTAAAGTAGTCGCTGAAGGTAAGCTTCGGCTCGATCATGTCAAGCCGCTGTTCTCAGTCGACTTCTTGGAGATATAGGGCCTCGAAATCGTCGAAGAACGATGCCGCTCCCTCGATCGCCTTCTTTCCGTCCTCGCACAAATACGGCTTGGGAGGTTCGGCTCGCTGCCCTCGCTTGACCTCAGGAGTGGGTGGTGTTATATGGAAGAATGCGGCGACCGTTTCTGCGCTTTCGCAAACCTGCGCCGAGTACGTCGTAGAATGGCTCGTCGTGTGCCAGCGGGTAGCAATAAAATTGCCGCCCTCCGTCGCGAAGATTTGCGCCACGTACTCGCTTCCGAAGCCGGCACGATCCTCGCCGATGCCGATCAACTTGCCGGTAAATGTGATATTACGATCACCGGTTCGAAGAACGCGATAGCGTTTCGTGTCTCCTAAATCGTCGTCATCGTCCTCATCGTCCTCATCGTCCTCATCGTCCTCATCGTCCTCATCGTCCTCATCGTCCTCATCGTCCTCTTCGTCCTCTTCGCTGTCATCGTCGTGTTGCGGGTCGACGTCGTCGACATGGTCGGCATGCTCGGCGGATGTGTCCTGCTGCTCAGCGATGTCGTCAACGCCGTCAGTGGAATTGTGAGGCTGCGAGTTGCCGTCGTTTGTGTTTTCACCCATGATATTCTGTGCGGTTCCTTTCTGATGGTTCCTCAGACATATGTCTCGAGATCGTCGTCGGTGAGCTGCGGAACGGAGAGCACGTCGTCGAACGCGGTGCCATCGACCGTCAGCAGTGCGATAGCCTGATCGGGCGCGAGCGCGCGGAACGTTTGCGCCGTGAGGAGTCGCTGCCGCTGGTTTGAGGCAGAGTGACCTTGCGAGACCGAGGCAGCCTTCGGGAAGAAGATGCTCGGCTGGTCGGAGCGGCCGGTGTTGTAGCTCTCTTTCCAGACGTCGACCTCGCCGAATTTGCCGGCGACGTATTCCATGGTGCGCTCGGTCGAGCGGAACGCGACGACGTTGGTGAAGTTGCCGAGGAGGGCGGTAGCGGCGTGTTCGTTGCCGATCGCGGCGATGTAGGCTTCGATCGACTGCGCGGTGACGATGCCGATGACGCCCAGCGCCCGCGAGGTGTCGAAGAACTGCGCGTCGCCGGCGCTACAGATCTGCTGGTACTCATCGCAGAGGAAGAGTAGTGGCCGGTTTTTACGCGGCCCCGCCGGCAGCTGCGCGCGCGCGTTGACAGCTTGGAAGAAGCGTTCTTTGAGGAAGAGGTACACGACGCTCGCGGCGGCTTTGAAGCGCTCGCGCGGAACGTTGACGACGAAGACGCTGCCGTTGAGGACGTCGCCGAGTTTGGCCTGATCGCCGGCGTCGGTACAGAACGCGTCTTCGAGCTCGGGATCGGCGAAGCGCGCGAGGGCGGTCTCGATCGTGCGGTTGACGCCGCTGCGTTCTTTCTCCGTGTACTGCGCCGCGATGGTCGCTTCGTAGTCGATCGCGCTTTTGAGTCGTCGAGCATCGAGACTCGCGTCGCGATCGCCGTCAGCGGCGCGCACCTGGAGCTCGAGGAGGGCACCGCCAGCCATAACGATTGCGGTCTTACGACAGCTCTCGTCGAAAACGTAGTCGTAGAGCCCTTTGAGCGAGTACGCGCCGGGGACGTGAAAGAGGACGGCCAGTGCCGCTTGCGAGCGCGCAACGGCGAGCGAGAGCCAGAAGGCCGAGTCACCCTCGCCCTGGCCGAGCAGTTTGAAGGCCGCTTCGAGGAACCCGGCGGCGGTGTTTGGGGTGAGGCCGTCGAGCAGGTTGAGCCCGAGCTGCCCGACGCCGATGCGTTGGATCGTCTTGCCCGTGAGTTGTGCGGCGTGTGTTGCGGTGGTGTGGAAGTCGCCGCGCACATCGAAGATGAGCCCGCCGCAGTCGAAGTCGAGCGCTTGGACAAGGAGATGGTTAATGACGCGGGTGGTCTTGCCGGTCCCGGTCTCGCCGAAGATCGCGATGTTTTTGGCAGCATCGCGCAGGTTGAGGGTGACGTTCGAGCCGCGTTGCAGTCCGGCGGTGTGACCAAGTGCCGCGAGCGTCCCGGTCGCTTCACCGATCCACAATCCAAAGTCGCCCGGCTCACTGAGGTCCGGCCCAACGGACGGCGTGGCGTCGAGATCCTTGCGTAGCGGCAGCGTCGGGAGCGGCTTGTCGTCGAGCGCGCGCACCAGAGGTCGAAAGCCGAATCCACCGACGACGGCTGCGCTGGCGAGCGTTACGAGCCCATGCGAGAGCGGATAGACGAGCGCGGTCGTCGGCACGGCGCCGAGGGCGAACATGCCAGCCGCCGGTGTCTCCGCGAAGGCGTTACCGTTGAAGACGCCGCCGCGTAAGGCAGGGAGCGCGAAGCGGGAGAAGGGCCGCACGACGAGGAGCGCCGCGAGTGCGGCGACGACATAGAGCGCCATCTGGATCGCGAGCGCGACGAGCATGACGA
>JAABUQ010005057.1_pt1 | contig 21597 bp, 22 predicted proteins | sample 5560001 | NCBI WGS metagenome assembly JAABUQ01 (sample SAMN10711888, study PRJNA513371) | rock metagenome | isolation source: Antarctica rocks | place: Antarctica: Victoria Land, Finger Mt nord | collected 2015-12-18
GGCCACCGTCCGCTGAACGCGGCGCACGCCGGGCGGGTAACCAGCCGGGCTCAGCCGCGACCCGCCCGGCTCAGCCTGGCTTGCCGACCTCCAGGCGCTCCTGGCCGCGCGCCACGGTTTGCCCCCCGGCGCCCGGCAACGCCTCCCGCAGGGCGGCCAGCTCGCGGCCCAGGACGGCGACCCCCTCCTCGATGGCGGCCAGGCGCTCGACGTCACTGGCGCTCTCGCCGAGGGTGGCGAGCCGTGCATCGAGCCGGTCCACCCCGTCCTCCACGCCCTCCAGCCGCTGGGAGACCGAGCGCAGACGGCGGGTCAGGCGCTCGATGTCAGCGGCCGACGGAAGGTTCAGCGCTCCCATGGCGACCGTCTGAGCCTGCGCCGCGCGCTCCCGCGCCTCGAAGGCCCCGGAGAGCGCCCGGGCCACCACCGGGTTCTCGAGCATGTCCTGGGCGAACTTGCCGAGCGCGCCCTCGCCCTGGCGGGTGAGCCGCGCGCGCAGCCCCTCGTCGTCGGTCATCGGGGTTCCCTTCTCGCTGGCTGCGGTCGTTGGGCGGCCACGGTAGCGCGGTGCAAGCAGCGGTTCCTCGTTGCGAGCCGGGCAGTCACGGGGTAGGTTGGTAGGTGCGCGCAACACTGTAGGAGTGGTAGGTTCGCCGCGCCCCGGGATCGGGCGACCGGACAGGGAGGAGAGCGAGAGCAGCGATGGAGGGTCGGAGGTGGGCCATGGGTGCCGCGGTGACGGCAGCGTTCCTGGGCGGCCTGGGCGCGGCGGTGATCCCCGCCGCCGCCGATCAGCGGACGGTCATCATCACCGTCGGCGGTGTGACCGAGACGGTGCCTCTGCCCGTCCCGGTCCCGAGCATCTCCACCCCGCTCGGCGGGGTCTCCGGCGGTGGCGGCCAGCCAGCCCCGGCGCCCCCCTCGGCCCCGCCCGGGGTCCCGGTCGCCCCAACGGCTCCCGTCGCCCCACCCTCGGCGGGCGCCCCACCGGCGCGCCCGACGCGCCATACGCATCGCCCGGGGACCCAGGCTCATCGCCCGAGCGCGAACGGCCGCAGGCGGCCGGGCTTGCCTCCAGCGAGCCGGACCACCATGCCCGCCGTGGCCCCAAGCGCGCCGGTTCTGCCTGGCGGCCTGCGCCAGGCCAACGGCGTGCCCACCCTGGGGAACCCGGGCCTCTCGCTGGCGCTGCCCGGCGCCGCGCCGCTGGGGGTGCCGGACTTCTTCATCGACACCTTCCGCATCCCGCCCTTCCTCCTGCCCATCTACCAGGCCGCGGGCATCCAGTACGGAGTGCCATGGCAGGTCCTGGCCGCCATCAACGAGATCGAGACCGACTACGGGCGCAACCTCTCGGTCTCCTCCGCCGGCGCCGAGGGCTGGATGCAGTTCCTGCCCCAGACCTTCGCCCAGTACGCCGTCGACGCCAACGGCGACGGCAAGAAGGATCCCTACAACCCCGAGGACGCGATCTTCACGGCGGCGCGCTATCTGCAGGCGGCTGGCGCCCAGCGCAACCTGCCGGGCGCGATCTTCGCCTACAACCACGCTGGGTGGTACGTGCAGTCGGTCCTGCTGCGGGCCAAGCTCATCGGGGGCCTGCCCGACGAGCTGGTCGGCGCGCTGAGCGAGCTGACCCAGGGACGCTTCCCGGTGGCCGCCCCCGCGCGCTACGCCGACGACATGCGCGACGCCGCGGTCAGCCGATCCACTGCCCGGTTGAGCCCGGCTGCGCTGCCCCGGCGCAACGCGACGAACATCTACGCCCGTCCGGGGGCACCGGTCATCGCCTCTCAGGACGGGGAGGTCGTCGCCCTGGGTCAGAGCGCCGCCCGCGGGCGCTACCTGGTGCTCGAGGACGGATATGGCAACCGCTACAGCTACGAGCAGCTCGGCACGACGGCCGCGAGCTATCCCACCCTGGGCGACGTGGCTCGCAATGCCAGCGCCGACTCCGGCGCCGGGACGCCGGCCGCACCGGCCACAGCGCCGAGCACTCCGGCCACGGCGGGCGCCCACGCCCTCGCCCCGGCCAGCACGCCGCCCGCCACCCCCCCGACGAGCAGCGCCACGCCCACCGACCCGCTCGCCGGAAGCGTCGGCATTGTCCGGCAGCGGCTGTTCGCCAACCCGACGCGCCCCAACGCCTTCCTCGCCGGAGGCAACGCCCAGCTCGACCGCACCCGCTCCGGAGCCCGTGGAAGCTTGCCCGGGCTGCTCTCTCAGGCGCTCGCTCTGCCCGGCCAGAGCATCGTCTACCGCCCGCTGGCCACCGGCGCCCACGTCCTGGCCGGCACCATCCTGGGCCGGATCGGACCGGGCGAGGCCGGGGTGGCCCCGCATCTGCGCTTCGCCATCCGGCCCGCGGGGCCCGGCTCTCCGGTCGTCGACCCCAAGCCCATCCTTGACGGCTGGAAGCTTCTGGAGGCCACCGCCGTCTACCGCGCGGCTGGCCAGAACCCGCTGATCTCCGGCCCGTTGGCCATCGGACGGATCTTCCTGGCCGGCAAGGACGAGCTCGAGCGAACCGTCCTGGCCGACCCGCACATCGCCCTGGCGCCCTGCGGACGCGGTGACGTCGCCTCAGGCGTTGTCGACCGACGGGTTCTGGCCACCCTGGCTTACCTCTCGGCCTCCGGGCTGCGCCCCCGGGTCTCGGCCCTGCGCTGTGGACAGAACCCGAGTGACGCCCGCGACGCCGCCGCGGGCGATCCCTCCACCCTGGCCGCGCTCGCCGCCCCGGCCGGCCGTGGCCCCACCGGGCCGGCGGGGCCCGTGACGGCGGCCACGGCGGGTCCCGCCGCAGCCGCCCTGAGCGGCTTCCCCTCGTTCACCGCTCCCGGCGCCCACGCCCCGCTGCCCGAGAATGTGACCCTCGACATCGCCGCCATCGACGGCATCCCGATCCTGGGCCACCAGGGGGCCGGCTCGATCACCGACGTCGCCATCCGCCGTCTGCTCGCCCTCCAGGGTGCCAATCGTCCTCACGAGATCGTCTCCCTGATGCACTATCCCGGCTCGGACAACACCGTCGCGCTGCCTGACCACGCCGATCGGATCCATGTCTCCTACTCCACCCTCCTCGCGTCCGACCCAGCCCATCTTGCCGCCCTGGACACGGCCCTGCGCCCCGACCAGTGGATCAAGCTGATCGACCGGCTCAACGCGATCCCCGAGCCCAGCCCGCTCGCGGGCGGGGCGGCGTCGGGCGGAGCGGGCCCCGCGGCGCTGTCCGCGCTCCCCGGGCTCGCGGGCCTGTCCGCCCGCGCAGGCGGCGCGGCCGGCGCGGGCCGGCCGCCGTCCCGCGTCGCCCCCTGAGTCGGCGTCAGACCATCGGCGGCGCGGACGCGCCGGGGTGAGCGATCCTCGTCGGCTGTTCCGCTTCGCTCAGGTCGAGCACCCCTGGCTCCTCGGCCCCGAGCCCGGCCGCTACGTCGTGCGCCCGGAGGGCGGCGGCGATCCGACCCATGTGCTTGTCCTGGCCACCCTCGGGGCACCGCAGCGGCGGCGCCTGGCCAGGCGCAAGGCGCGTCGGGTCGCCCCCGAGCCACCGCCGGCGGCGGTGGCCACGACCCGGGCCACCATCATCGGGGCCGAACCGGTGGCCTCCGACGCCGAGGGCGAGGCGTGGCTGGCCGAGACCCGCGACATCGAGGTCGGCGAGGCTCGCCTGCAGGCTGCCCTGGCCGTGCTCGCCCGGGCGGTCCGCGCCCAGCGGGCGGTGGCGGCCGACCCGGGAGTCGTCGACCCCCGACGGGAGCAGGTGCTGGTCGCCCGGTTGGGGTTGGGCTGGGGTGAGCAGGTGGCCGACGGGCGCTGGGAGGCGGCTGTCGTGCTGCCGGCGGCAGCCCCGGGTCCTCGACGTGGCGTCAACGCGCTGCGTCCGCAGGAGCGTCTGGCCGCCGTGCTCGCCGGACGCGAGCCGCTGCTGGCGAGTGCCGAGCTCGGGCTGCGGGCCCGGGCCGACCTCGAGGTGGGACGCCAGCGAGAGGCCGCCCTTGGGCTCCGGGTTGCCCTCGAGGCCGGGCTCCTCGAGCTGGCGGGCACGATCTCCGCCGAGCGCCTCGACGAGCTTCACAGCCACCGGGAGGCGGTGGCCCGAGCGGCCAACGCGGCGCTGGCCGGCGAGCTGGGAGCCTCCGAGCTCAGCGGTGCCACCGAGGCCCTCGATCGTCTGGAGGCAGCGCTGCGCGCCCGGGTGGCCGGCCTGGAGGGCGGACTCCCGCCGGGTGCGGCGCGGGCGGTGTGAGCTTCCGACTCAGCCCAGCGCGCTGACCAGCGCACCGAGGGCCTCGACGACGTCTGCGTCGAGCTTGACGGCCGCGTAGGGGTCCTCGGGCGTCGAGCCCCGGGTGATCACGGCGGTGGGTGGCACCGCCGGCCGCCCGGGTCACGGCGGGCAGGCCCGCCACGGGCCAGACGGCCAGCGACGATCCCACGCACAACAGCAGGTCCGCGCGCGTACAGAGCGCCTCGGCCCGCCGCAGCGCCGCCTCGGGCAGCATCTCGCCGAACAGGACCACACCGGGCTTCAGCGGCTCGCCGCAGTCGCAGCGGGGCACCCCGGCCGGGTCGGCGGCCAAGCGCTCGCGCACCGCGGCCACCGGAACGCGGGCGCCGCAGTCCAGGCAGTCGGCGTGGGCGATGGAGCCGTGGACCTCGACCAGGGCCAGGGTTCCGGCGGCGGCGTGGAGGCGATCGATGTTCTGGGTGACGACCGCGTCCAGCGCGCCACGGCGCTCGAGCTCGGCCAGCGCGCGGTGCGCGCCATTGGGCCGCTTGTCCTCCAGCGAGGCGAAGCGCTCCCCGTAGAAGCGCCAGAAGCGCTGGGGATCGCGCCGGAAGGCGTCGATGTGCGCAACCTCGGCCGGGTCGACACGCTCCCAGACTCCGGTGCCCGGCGAGCGGAAGTCGGGGATGCCCGAGGGGACCGAGGTGCCCGCACCGGTGAGCGCCACCACCGAGCCGGCCGCGCTGACCAGCGCGGCCAACCGGGAGACGGCGTCGAGGTCGATCCCCGCTGCCGGTGGACGCGCGGCCGGCGCCGCCGTCGTCGGCCCGCTCACCGGCCCTTGAACCTCGGCGTGCGCTTGCCCAGGAACGCGCCGATGCCCTCCTTGGCGTCCTCGGACCCGAACGCCGTGGCGAAGCCGCGCTTCTCCGCCTCGATGCCTTCGTCCAGGTCCCCCGCCGCCGAGACCGACTTGATCTGCTCGATGGCCAGCGGGGCCTGGCCGGAGAGCTTGCGCGCCCAGGCCTGGGCGGTGTCCATCAGCTCGTGGTCGGGCACCAGGGCGCTGACCAGGCCGAGCTCGTAGGCCTCGTCGGCGGAGATGGCCTCGCCGGTGAGGTTCATCTCCAGCGCCTTGGCCTGGCCCACCAGGCGGGGCAGGCGCTGGGTGCCGCCGAAGCCGGGGATGATCCCCAGGTTGATCTCCGGCTGGCCGAAGGTGGCCGAGTAGGCGGCGATGCGGAAGTCGCAGGCCATGGCCAGCTCGCAGCCGCCCCCGAAGGCCAGCGCGTTGACGGCGGCGATGGTCACGATGCGCGAGCGCTCGAAGCCCCGAAGCAGGCCGTGCCCCTCCTCGAGCAGCTCGCGACCCGCGCTCGCATCCATCTGGGTGAACGCCTTGATGTCGGCCCCGGCGCAGAACAGCGCCGGGTTGGCCGACGCGATGATCAGGGCCCGCACCGAGCCCCGGGACTCCAGGTGGCGCCAGATGCGCCCGAGCTCTCCGATCACCTGCGGTGAGATGGAGTTCGCCGGCGGCCGATCCAGCCAGGCCAGGGCGATCTCGCCACGCGTCTCGAGCCTGACCGCCTCCCCCTGCTCGAAGTCCTCGTCGGGCCGCGCGTAGGCAAAGAAGCCCTGGCCCGTCTTGGCACCGAGGCGGCCCTGGGCCACGAGCCGGCGCAGGATGGCCGGGGGCGCGAAGTGCTCGCCCCACTCGGTCTGAGCGCGCTCGAGGCTGGCCAGCACCTCGTCCAGCCCGAGGCCGTCGGCCCGGGCGAACGGGGGCGGGATGATCCCGGCACCGGCCATCATGCCGAGGTCGATGTCGCGCGTGCTGGCCACACCCTCCTCGAGCACGAGGCAGGACTCCACGAGCATCTTCAGGGCGAAGCGCTCGGCGAGCTGGGTCGCCTCGGTGTCAGCTGCCGTGCTCATAGAACCCCTTCCCACTCTTGAGGCCGAGATTGCCCTCGGCCACCAGCCCCTGCATGCCCCGGTGCACGTAGAAGCGGTCGCCGTAGGCCGCCTCGAGGTGCTCGGCCACGTGCACGACGGTGTCCAGGCCCAGCATGTCGCCGAGGATGAACGGTCCCATGGGCGCCGCCTCGGACTCGGCCACCTGGCGATCGACCTCCCGCGGGTCGAGCTCGTGCTTCTCCTGATGGCGCCAGACCTCCGAGACCGACGAGTTCAGGATGCGATTGACCACGAAGCCCGGAACCTCGCCGCAGCGGATCGGCAGCTTGCGAATGCTCTGGGCGAAGTTCGCCGCGGTCTGGACGGTGTCGGGCGAGCTCTCCTCCCCCTCGACGATCTCGATCAGCCGCATGACCGAGGCCGGGTAGAAGAAGTGGAAGCCGACGACCTTTTCCGGGCGACCGGTGGCCTCCGCCATCTCGGTGATGGACAGCGAGGAGGTATTAGAGGCCAGGATGGCGTGGCCGGGTGTGACCTGGTCGAGCTCCTCGTAGACGCTCTGCTTGATCTGCATGCGCTCGGGGACGGCCTCGATGACGAAGTCGACATCGCCGAAGCCGGCGTAGGAGGTCGTGCCCTCGATCAGCCCGAGCTTGCGGTCCAGCTCGGCGGGCTCCATCTTGCCCTTGTCGACGCGCGCCTGCCAGAGCGAGCGCGCCTTCTCCAGGCCTTGGGAGACGAAGCGATCGTCGATGTCCTTGAGGACGACCGGGATGTCGGCCGAGGCGATGACCTGGGCGATCTCGCCGCCCATCGTCCCCGCGCCGACGACCGCGGCCTTGAACACGAACACGGGTGGTGAGCCTTTCCGTCGGGGTGGAGACACGGCGATGGCCTCGCCGCGTCGAGCCGGGTGACCCTAGTACATCGGGGCGGGGCTGCTGGCGGGTGCAACCGGGGGCAGGTCAGGCCTCGAGCTCCGCCGCCAGCTCGATCGCAAACCGAGCCAGCGTCCGAGCCAGGGCATCGGCCATGGCCCGGCGGATGAACAGTGCGTCCACGACCGCGCGGATCGGGCCGTGGCGCTTGAGGGAGTAGGTCAGAGACAGCGTCACGCCCACATCGCCGGCCGGCCCGGGGGTGAACGCAACCTCCTGCTCGCCGGTGAGGTGGGCGTCCTCGATCTCCAGGCGCTGCCCGGCACCGGGCGTGAGTACGGTCACGCGCTCAACCACGCGGCCGCGTCCGCCCCGGGGCGACTCCCACACCAGCGTCGACCCAGGGGCGGGCCAGCCTTGGTCAAGCCGCACGACATGGCCGAAGCCGTCGACCCAGCTCGGCCAGAGGGCGGGATCCAGCCAGACGCGCTCGACAGCGGTCAGGGGCCCGATCACCACCCGCCTGGCGCTCACCCGTCGGGCCATGGGCCAACCGGCCCGGCGCCCCGCGCGACGCGGCTAGGCCGTCGCCGCGGCGGGCTGCTCGACGCGACGCGGCAACAGGGTCTCGCGCGCGATGACCAGGCGCTGGATCTGCGAGGTGCCCTCGTAGAGCTGCATGATCTTGGCGTCGCGCATGAGCTTCTCGACCGGGTACTCCTTGATGAAGCCGTAGCCGCCGTAGATCTGCACGGCGTCGGTGGCCACCTTCATCGCGCTTGACTGGTCAGTCACCGTTACTCCCGAAGCCTAGCGGAGGGCACACCAGCTGGCGCGCGGGACCCGTCCTTGGCGCGCCGGCTGGGCGGCGCCGCGACAGGGCCGGAGTTCTGGCGCCGGTGCGCCACGGTTTCGGCGCAATTCGGCGGTGCGGCGTGACACGGGGCCGGCCGCGATCGAGCGCTGCGCGCTTCTGGGCCTGTTATTCCCCCACGAGGGACACAAGAGGCCCGGAAGCAGCGCGTCCCGGCGCCCACGGGGGCGGCGCTCGGGCCCCGGCACGCGCCGGTGCCGAGCGCCCGCGCGCCCGTTCGCTCCCCAACGCCATCCCCGGTCTACGGCCCGTGCCCGGTGACCACGAGCAGGACGAGGACCACGCTGCCAACCAGGATCAACCCCGTCAGGAGCGCCAGTCCGGACTGGTGGGGCCAGAGCACCGGACGGCGCGGCGCCATGGTCCTGCGCCGCAATTGTCGCCACATGGCCACAATCTAGGTCGTGCAGAGCGCGTTTGGCACCGTCCTGATCGTCGTCGTCTGCGTCGGAGTGCTGGGCGCCGTCGTCTCGTTCCTCGGCTCGGGGAAGCTCTATGACCAGATCGGCCGGGGGGGCCTGTCCCTGGGCGACGGCTCAGAGCGGGGAGGACCGGAGCCCACCGGGGCCGGCGCCACCGCGGCTCGGGAAGACGAGATCCGCCAGCTGCTGGAGGCGCGCAACGCCCGCCGCCAGCGCCGCGGAGAGGTCACCGACGATGTCGAGACCGAGCTCAGCGCTCTGACCCGCCCGGCGGTCGACGTCGCTCTACGCGAGGAGATGCGCGACCTGGTCGTGGCGCGCAACGCCCGGCGGGTCCGCCGGGGCCGGCCGCCGCTGGACGTCGACGGCGAGGTCGAGCGCCGGCTGGCCGAGCTGGGATGAGGGGCCGCCGCGGCGCTCAGAGCGCTCTGAGACGGTCGCGGTCGAGCAGGCGGTAGGCTGCCGCGGATGGCCGACCCCCGCCGCTTCGAGATCGATGACCTGCTGGTCCGTCCGGGCACCTACTTCAACCCTCAGACCGAGGTGCTGGTCATCGTCGACGACTCACCCGAGCTCGGCGACGACGTCTTTAACATGGAGGAGTACGAGGGGGCCGACTGGGTCCTGATCTCCGACGAGACCCCGGTCGAGGAGAGCCGGCGCGATGAGCTGCTCGAGGCCTTCCAGGTCCGCTACCACCCGGGGTCGGCCAGCGCCATCGAGGGCAACGGCGACGACGAGCTCGACGACGAGCTCGAGAAGGACGACCAGGAGGTCGGCCGGGAGTAGCGCACGACCCGCGGCGGGGGCGCCGCGAGCGCGTCGCCCGGCGCGGTCAGCCCCCGGCGCCGCCGCTGGGGGCGGAGGCCGACCCGCCGAGGACCGACAGCAGCCCGCTGGGCGTCTCGGCTCGCCCGACGTGGATGCGCGGGATGGTCAGCGGGGCCCGCGAGGACGCCGTGGTGCCCCCCTGGGTGGTCATGGCCAGGGCGAAGCCGGCCCGACGCACCTGGGCCACGACGGCATCGTTGAAGGTGCCGAACGGGTAGGCGAAGGCCGCCACCGGGTGGCCGAGCACCGACTCCAGCGTTCGGCGCGACCCAGCGACCTGCGCGGTGAGCGCATCGTGGGACTGCGTGCGCAGGTCGACATGGGAGAGCGTATGGTCGGCCACGTCCATCCCGGCGGCAGCGAGCTGGCGCACCTGATCCTGATTGACGAAGCCGGGCTCGGCGAAGCGCCCGGTGATGACGAAGAACGTCGCCCGCAGCCCGAGCTGGCGCAGCGCCGGCAGGATCGTCTTGACGTCGTCGACATAGCCGTCGTCGACGGAGATCAGCACGGGCCGGGAGGGCAGCGCCGCCCCGCCAAACAGCGCGTCGAAGAGCTGGCGGATGGAGATCGAGTGATAGCCCGCGTCCTTCAACGCGGTCATCTCGGCGTAGAAGGTTCCCGGTTCGACGGTCAGGTCGGGGATCGACTTGGTCAGCTCCGTCGCGTAGGCGTGGACCCGGTGGTAGGTGAGGATGGGGACGCGCACCGACCGGGCGGCGGGGTGCGCCGGCGCGACGAGGGCTCCAGCCGCCGCCCCCGCCTGGGCTTGACGGGCCCGGTGGCCGGCGGCGTGCGTCGTCGTCGAGGGCGACGGACCGCTCGAGCCCGAGGAGCCGCAACCGGCGACGCCCAGCGCCGCCAGCCCGATCGCCGCGAGCCCGGCCGCCCGGCCTACTTGGAGAGCAGCGACAGGCACTGCGAGGCCTTGCCGGTATCCGCTCCGGCGGCCTGAACGCACTTGAGGTAGGTCTGCGCGTTGGCCGACGTGGGCGACGGGGTCGCCGAGCCCGGCGTCCCGCCCGACCCGGTCGGGCCCGAGCCCGAGCCTGAGCTCGGGCCCGCCCCCCCGCCGAGCACGCCGCCCAGACCGGCGCCGCCGGTCAGGGTGCGGATGACCGAGGTCAGATTCGAGAACGGCTGGGGGTTGGCGGGAGCGGCGATGGCCTGAGGCGCGTTGAGCCCGGTCAGCTGCAGGTCGAGGTGAAGGTCCCCTGCCGTGCCGGCCGGCGGCGCGTAGCTGACGTCCAGGGTCAGCCGGCGCAGCGAGTGGTCGCTCTTGGCCGAGTACAGGTCGAGGTGAGCCCGCTTGATCGATCTCTGCGCGCTCTGGATCTGCTGCGGGGTCAGACCCGTCGGCAGGCGGCCCGTCGTGTTGAGGCCCAGCGAGCCCGCCTTGGACAGGATGGTGCTGATGTCTGCCAGCAGGCGCGGCACGTCGACATCGGCCGAGACGTGATCGGTGCTGGTTGCGCCCACGTCGGCCGAGCCCTGCTTCGTAGGGCTCTTCAGCCAGCCCTGGGGATTGACGCCAAACTGGCCCAGGGTCCCCTGGTCCGAGCTCTGGTTGCGCTGAGCCTGGGCCTTCTGGACGCTCTGCCCAAAGGCGGTGAAGACCTGGTCAGGCACGTTGTAGGCCTGACCCTGAAACTTCGGATAGAGCGCGGTGCCGGTCGACACCAGGCCGGCGGAGAGCGACTGGCCCTTGACGGTGATGCCCAGATTGAAGTCGAAGCGCGGGACCTGGTTTGCCCCCTGATTCTGGAACGGCCCCGAGAGCTTGATCGAGACCGGCCCCGAGCTGCCGCCCTGTGGCGTGACGTCCAGGGCCAGAGCCAGGTTGGCGCTGTCGACCTTCTTGTGGCCCGAGAACGTCTCCGAGACGATCTTCTTCGCGTCGCCCGAGCCACCGCAGGCCGTCAGCCCGCCGACGAGCAGCAGCGCGGCGATCGGGGCGGCCAGGGAACGAAGGGTGAGGCGCAAGTGCAAGCTCCTTTGCAGGCGAGGCGGGGAGACGCTGGGCAAAGCTAGCATCGGGGGATGCGCCGCACCCTCCTCATCGGGCTCAGCGGCGCGGCCCTGGTCTGTTGCGCCCCCGCGGCCGCCCAGCCGGTCATCGTCCTCGACGGCTCGCGCGTCGTCACCCGGGACGAGCCGCTGGGTCCGCTGGCCGACCTGCCGCCGGGACCGCCCGCCACCGCCTCGTCCGCCCGGACGGCGTCGTCCCGCCGTGCGCGAGGCGTCGCTCGAGCCCGCGCCGCGACGAGCGCCCGGCACTCGGCCGCGGCGGCCGCCCTGCGCCGACTGCGCGCCCGGGGCGCCATCTCGGCGGCCGACTACGCCCACTACGCGGGGTCGCTCGCCGGCGCCCGGGCCGCCCTGCGCCGGCTCTCGGGTACCCGCCACGCCGAGCTGGCCTCGGTGCTCGGGTTGGTCGACGGTATCGCCGCCCGCGGGTCGCTGACCGCCTCGCGGCTGCGACCGGTGTTCCTCACCCTCGACCGCAATGTGCAGTGGTGGACGCAGGGCCGGCTGCTCAGCGACGGCGATCGGGTGTCCTTCGCCGGCAGCCAGATCGTCTTCCAGTACTACGCGGGCTACGGGCTCCAACTCCAGATGCTCGGCAACTGGGGCAAGGTCAACGCCCTGTACTTCTCGAGCCAGGACACCGCGCTGCGGGGGCTGGTCAACGAGCTGGTCCCGCTCGCCGCCCAGCGCGGTGGCGCGATCGCCTGGGAGTACTACTTCACCTTTGACGGCGGCACGCCGCCGTGGACCAGCGGCCTCTCGCAGGGAACGGCGGTGGAGGGGTTGGCGCGCTCGGCCCAGGAGCTGTCGGACCCGTCGCTTGAGGCCGTCATGCGCAAGGCGCTGGGTCTGTTCACCCAACCTGCGCCCGTCGGCGTCAAGGACGCACGGCCGCATGGCAACCACTACCTCATCTACTCCTTCGCCCCGCACTATCACGTCATCAACGCCTTCATCCAGGCCCTCAACGGCCTCTGGGACTCACAGGCGCTGACCGGCGACGCCCGAGCCAAGCGCCTGTTCCACCTCGGGGACCTCGAGGCCCGCTACGAGCTGCCCTACTACGACCTGGGTGACTGGACGCGCTACTCCAACGCTTCAGAGCAGTCCACCCCCAGCTACGGGGGGCTGCTGCGCGACTTCCTGCGCGGGCTCTGTGAGCGCACGGGCACCCGCGAGTACTGCCGCTACGCCGACCGCTTCAGCCGCTATCTCATCGGTCGCCTGGGTCACGACCTGCCTTCGCAGACCACGGGCGTGCGCAAGGCCACGCCTGCGCCCGGCCCCACGCCGCCTGGCCCGACTTCGCCCGGTCCGGGGAGCTCACCTGGCGGAGGCGCCACCCCCGGAGGCCCCCGGGCCGCCCCCCGGGCCGCGGGCGCGAGCGGCTGAGCGCCCGCTCTGGCGCGCGGCGACCTAGACTCCCCCGCGTCGATGGCGCCGCGCACCATCCTGTACACGGGCAAGGGTGGAGTGGGAAAGACGTCGGTGGCGGCGGCCACGGCCCGCCGCTGCGCCGCGGCGGGCCGGCGGACCCTCGTCCTCTCCACCGATCCGGCGCACTCGCTGGCCGACGCGCTGGGCGAGGCCGTCGGCCCCGAGCCGACCCCGGTGGCCGACGGGCTGCACGCGCAGCAGATCGACGCCCAGCGCGAGATGGAGCGCCACTGGTCCGCCGTCCAGGGCTGGCTCGGGGACATGCTCGTCGAGCACGGCGTGGGGCGGATCACCGCCGAGGAGCTGACCGTGCCCCCCGGGCTGGACGAGCTGTTCAGCCTGCTCACCCTCAAGGGCCATCACGAGTCGGGCGCGTGGGAGGTCGTCATCGTCGACTGCGCGCCCACCGGCGAGACCCTGCGCCTGCTCTCCTTCCCCGACGTCGCCCGTTGGTGGTTGGAGCGGGTCTTCCCCTGGGAGAAGCAGATCCTGGCCGCCGCCGCACCGTTCGCGCGGGCCGTGCTCGACGTCCCAGTGCCCAGCTCCGCGGTGATCGCCGAGGTGCGCCGGCTCGTCGAGAACCTGATCGCCATGCACGAGATCCTCCGCGATCACCGCCACGCCACCCTGCGGCTGGTCATGAATCCCGACCGGATGGTCATCGACGAGGCCATGCGGACCTTCACCTACCTGAACCTCTACCGCTTCTTGTGCGATGCCGTGGTGGTCAACCGGATCTTCCCCGAGGAGGTGGCCGGGACCTATTTCGGCGCCTGGCGCGACCGCCAGCAGGAGCACCTGGAGCTGGTGCGCGGCGCGTTCGCGCCGCTGCCCGTTCTCGGTGCGCCGTACTTCGAGACCGAGGTGGTCGGGCCGGCCATGCTCGACCGCCTGGGCGGGGCGCTGTTCGCCGGCCGGCCATCGCCCGAGGCGGTGCTGCACGCCTCGCTCACCCAAGAGCTCGAGCTGGAGGCCGACGGCCGGGCCCGGCTGCGCCTGGCCCTGCCCTTCGCGCGCAAGGGGACGATCAGCCTGAAGCAGATCGGTCAGGAGCTGGTCGTGCGCGTCGACGGGTACAAGCGGACGATCGTCCTGCCCCCAGCCATCCAGGCCCTGCGTCCCGTAGGGGCCGTGCTCGAAGACGGGGCGCTGGAGATCCGCTTCGCCGGGGCCGAGCCCGCAACCGGAGCGCCCACCCGTGGCTGACCCCCAAGGCGCCGAGCCCGACGACGGCCTGGCCCGGCTGCGCGAGCGTCTCGGAGCCACTCAGCGGGCGGCCGAGCGGCTGATCGAGGGCATCGAACGGGGGGCCGACCCGCCGCCGGGCGGCGGCGAGCCACGCGCCGCGCCATTCGCCCCGCCGGGCGACGTCCCGAGCGACGTGCCGGGCGACGTCCCGGGCGACGATGCTCGAGCTGGTCGCACCGAGCCCCGCCCTCCACCGGCGGGCTACGCCGTGCCGGATCCCGGCCCGACCACGGGGACGCTCGATGAGCTGGCGGCCCTGGTGCGCATGGTCCGCGCCCTGGTCCCCGACGAGCTGGCCCGCGAGCTCGGTGAGCTGGCCCGCGAGCTGCTGCTGCTGATGCGCGCCCTCATCGACTGGCTGGTGGGCCGGCTGGAGGGCGAGCGCGCCCGGCCGGTCGAGGTCACCGATATCCCCATCGCCTGAGGACGCCCGGCAGGCGCTTGCCACACCCCTACAATCGCCCCGTGGCCCCAGCGCAGCCGCGCCCGACCTCGGCGTCTTTGCCCGTTCGCTTCGCCCGGGCCGCGCGGGTGCTCACCGGAGAGGATCGACTGGCCGCCCTGGCCGCCGCCGGGCTGCTGCTCTCCCTTGCCCTGCCCTGGTATCAGAAGACCTATCTGGTCACGGTGGTCCACCCCCCGCAGCAGGTCTCTGCCCACCTCTCAGCCCTCGCCGCGTTCACCCTGGTCGAGGGAGCGGTGATGCTGATCGCCCTGGCCGTGCTGGTGCTGCTGTTCCTCAAGGCCGAACGCGGCCGCCTCAGCCTGCCCGGCCGGGATGGAACCGTGCTGCTCGTGGCCGGAGGCTGGTCGCTGGCCCTCGTGCTGTTTCGCATCTTCGACCAGCCGTCCGCCGATGGGGGCGCCACGGTGGGCATCGCCTGGGGCATCTTCGTGGCCCTCGGCGCGGCCGGTGCGCTGACCACCGCAGGGATGCGGACCCGGTCGACCAGCGCTCCCGAGGCGCCCGTCGTACGCGCCGGCAGCAACCGCAGCGGGCGGTCGGTCGCGCGGCCCCAGGGCGGCCACCCCCGGTCGATCGACGAACGGCCCGACCCCGAAGCCCCGACCGAGCACCTGCTGGTCGGACGCCGAACCCCGCGCCCGCGCCCCGGGGTGGGCGGGGGCCAGGGCCGAGCGGTGCCCGACGACGAGGAAGGACGCCGCCAAGCCCCCCCAGACGCGGCAGCGACGGAGCCACTGCCGCCCGGCGACCGCCTGTTCTGACCCGCCTCTGCTACCGGTTCGAGGGCTGCTCGTAGGGGTTGGTGGCCGCCGGCGCCGGCGGGGAGCCCTGCTGGCGAAAGTCCTGGTAGGCGGTCAGGAAGGCGATGGCCGTTCCGATGAAGATCAGCGCGATCCCGAACGCCACGACCCGGCGGAACTTGATGACGTGCCCGGCCATCGCGATCAGGGCGCCCGCGGCCATGCAGATCAGCGGAGGGTTGTACGCGACGGCGCCCAGGGAGAGCGCGAGGTGACCCATGTGCAGGCGCAGTATCGACGACTGCCATCATGCCCCGGCATGGCCGCCGAGCAGCCAGCGTCCATCGCCGCGGTCGCCGATGGCCTGCGGACGGCGGGCTATCTCGCCGGGGAGTCCACCGCGCTGGTCTGCTTTCTGGCGGCTCGCCTGGGCAAGCCCGTGCTCGTCGAGGGTCCGGCCGGGGTCGGCAAGACCGAGCTGGCCAAGGCACTGTCCCGCTACCTCGACCGGCCGCTGATCCGTCTGCAGTGCTACGAGGGCCTGGATGAGGCCAAGGCCCTGTATGAGTGGAACTACCGCAAGCAGCTCCTGCGCATCCAGGCCGAGTCGGCTCCGGGCGCAGACGCCTCCCGCGGCTGGAACGCCGTCCAGGACGACATCTTCTCTGAGGAGTTCCTGCTCGCCCGTCCCCTGATGACGGCGATCGCCTCGGCCGAGCCTGTCGTGCTCCTGGTGGATGAGATCGACAAGACCGACCAGGAGTTCGAGGCCATGCTGCTCGAGCTGCTGTCGGACTTTCAGATCTCCATCCCCGAGCTCGGCCCGATCGTGGCGCGCACCCAGCCGGTGGTGCTGCTGACATCCAACAACTCTCGCGAGCTGACCGAGGCGCTCAAGCGTCGCTGCCTGTATCTATGGCTCGACTATCCCGAGGCCGCCCACGAGCTGGAGATCGTCCGGCTGCACACCCCCGAGCTCTCCGCGACGGTGGCGCGCAAGCTCGTAGAGGTGATCGGCATGGTGCGCGCCCTGGACTTGAAGAAGCCTCCGTCGATCGCCGAGTCGATCGACTGGGCCCGAGCCCTGCTGCTGCTCGGGGCCGAGGATCTCGACGAGCGCATCTTCCGCGACACGCTGTCGGTCATCGTCAAGCACCGCACCGACCTCGACGTGGTCGCCGAGCGCGTCGGTGTCCAGCTCGCCGGTGCCCCCGTCGCCGCCCGCGGCTGAGCGCGGGCCGCACCGGCCGGCTGACCGCCGGCCGGCGAGTGCCTTCGCGGCGCGGCTGCTGGAGCTCGGCGACGAGCTGCGCCGGGAGGGGCTGGCCATCGGCACATCGGAGCTGCTGGACGCCTTTGCCGCCCTCGAGCACGTGGGGTGGACCGAGCGCGAGCCTGTGCGCGACGCGCTGGCCGCCACACTGGCCAAGTCACCCGAGGACCGCCGTGTCTTCGCGCTGGTCTTCGAACGCTTCTTCTTCCGTGCGCCCGAGGCGCAGGCCATTCGTCACGAGCTCAGCGAGGAGGGGCGCCTGGAGGGCGCCGGCGAGGTCGACCTGGCCGCCCTGCGCGACGCCATCGCCGAGGCCATCCGCTCCGGGGACCGGGAGTCGATGGGCGACCTGGCCCGGCTGGCCATCTCCGCCTTCGGCCGTCAGGGCGAGGGCTCGGGAGTGATCGGCGTGGACTCACAGCGCATCCGCCGGGCGCTGGACCTCCGGACCGAGCCCCAGCCCACGGCTCAGCGCGAGCCCGACCGTCCGCCCCGCGGCGAGGGTCTGCCCCGCGAGGGGCTGCGCGCATTCGAGGCGCACCTTCGGCGTGAGCTCGAGCGTGACCTGATGCAGCGCACCCGCCGGCTCCCCCCCGCCCGACCGCTGCATGAGCTCGATCGCGCCCTGCCCTCGGGCCCCCTCGCCGACCTCGCCGCTGTGCACCGCGTGGTGGCCCAGCTCAAGCGCCGCCTGGCCACCCGGGACCACCAGCTGCGCGGCAGCCGTCGCCACGCCCAGGTCGACGTGCGCCGGACCATGCGCGCCTCGCTGGGGACCGGCGGGGTGCCCGTCGTGCTCAAGTTCCGCCCCCGCCGGCCGCGACGCCCAGAGATCTACGTGCTCTGCGACGTCTCCACCAGCGTGACCTCGGCATCGGTGTTCTTCCTCTCGGTCCTCCACGCCCTGCACGACGCGTTTCGCCGCATGCGCTCCTTCGTGTTCATCGAGCGGATCTCCGAGGTGACCGACGTCTTCGCGCGCGAGCGCGCCTTCGGCAAGGTCAACGAGCTGATCGGCCGCGACGCCGGGGTGGCCGACGTGTCCGGGTACACCGACTACGGCCGGGTGTGGACAGAGTTTTTCACCACCGTCGAGGACGACCTGCACCCGCGGGCCACGGTGATCGTGCTGGGCGACGCGCGCACCAACGGCCGCGACCCGCGCGCCGACGTCTTCGCCCGCGTGGCCGAGAAGGCAGGGCGGACCTTCTGGCTCAACCCCGAGCCGCGGCTGTACTGGAACTACGGAGACTCGGTGATCGCCGCTTACGAGCAGCATTGCCGGGCGTTCGAGTGCTGGACGATCCGCCAGCTCGAGGACTTCGTCAAGGCCCTCACCCAACCCATCGTCGCCTGACCGAGACGCCCGGACAGGTAGCATCGCCGGCGAGAGGCAAACCAGGGGAGCTGGCGGGTAGGCCGGCTGAGATCGCGTCCCACGGGAGACCGCCCGGGCACCGACCCTTCGAACCTGTGGGGTAATGCCCGCGGAGGGAGCGATGCAGACCACGTCCGGCACCGCCGCGGCGACACCCACCGGGAGCGAGTCGCTTCCGCCCCGCTCCGAGGCCCCGCTCGTGGCCCGGCTGGCCGGGGTCCGGCGAACCTTCCCCGGCCGTCGCCGGCGGCCGGCCGTCATCGCCCTGGAGGACATGGCGCTCGAGGTCGCCCGCCACGAGGTCGTCGCCGTCCTCGGCCCCAGCGGCTGCGGGAAGTCAACCCTGCTCGAGGTGCTCTGTGGGCTGCAGCCCGTCGAGAAGGGCACCGTGCAAGCCCGTCCCGCCGCCTACCTGCCCCAGCGGGATGGGCTGCTGCCGTGGGCCAGCGCGCTGGACAACGCAGCCCTCGCGCTGCGCCTGACCGGAGTGGATCGGTCGCGCGCGCGAGAGCGAGCGCGGCCGGTGTTCGAGCGTCTCGGGTTGGAAGGGTTTGAAGGAGCCTTTCCCCACGAGCTCTCCGGCGGGATGCGCCAGCGGGTGGCCATCGCCCGCACGCTGCTCTGCGGTCGCGAGCTGCTCGCCCTGGACGAGCCCTTCGCCGCGCTGGACGCCCTGACGCGCCGCGAGCTGCAGGGCTGGCTGCAGGCCGCGCTCGGGCTCGAGCCGCGCAGTGTGGTGCTGGTCACCCATGACGCCGAGGAGGCGGCGGTGCTGGCCGACCGGGTGGTGGTCATGGCCGGGCGGCCGGGGCGCGTGCGCAGCGAGCTGACGGTCGGGCTGCCCCGCCCGCGGCGGGCCGGCCAGCCCGAGATCGTCGCCCTGCGCGAGCGTGCGCTGGCGGCGCTGGCGACCGAGCCCCCGCCGCTGTGACCGCTCCCCTGCTCCTGCTCGCCGCCGTCCTCGGCGCCTGGGAGCTCTACGTCGTGGTCTCAGCGGTCGACCCGCTGATCCTGCCCTCTCCGGTCGACGTCGCCTCGGCCCTGTGGGACGATCGGGGCACGCTGTGGACGGCGCTCGGTCCCACCGCATTGGAGGTCGCCGCCGGCCTGGGCGCCGCCCTGCTGGTCGGCCTCGTCCTCGCCCTCGTGCTTCACGCCATGCCCCTGGCCCATCGCGCGATCTACCCGTGGGTGGTGGCATCCCAGACCGTTCCCTTCGTGGTCATCGCCCCGCTGCTGGTGTTCTGGCTCGGCTTCGGGCTCGGGCCCAACCTGGTGATCGTCGCGCTCATCTGCTTCTTCCCGGTGGTGGTGACCACGGTCAACGGCCTGGGCGAGGTCGACCCCGACCTGCTCAAGGTGGTGCGGACGCTGGGCGCCTCGCGCTGGCAGACGCTGCGCCGGGTGGAGCTGCCCAGCGCCCTGCCGGCCCTGTTCAGCGGAGCGCGCATCTCGGTGGCCATTGCCGTCATCGCCGCCGTCCTGGCCGAGCAGACAGCATCCAGTGACGGGATCGGCCTGCTGCTCAAGCTCTCCGACGCCCAGTACGACGCTGCCCGTTCCTATGCCGCCCTGGTCGTCCTTGCCGTCTTCGCCCTTGGCCTGATCGGCGCGTTGACGCTGATCGAGCGCTGGGCCATGCCCTGGGCGCCCCGCATCCGACGAGGAGGAAGCACCGCATGAGCCGCCGCCGCCCCTTCACCCGCCCGGTCGCCCTCGCTGCCGCGCTGGCCACGCTCGCCCTGGCCGCCGGCTGCGGGGCCAAGCACGAGACCCTCGGCGCCCCACCGGCCCAGAGTCTGAGCCTGCTGCTCGACTACCTGCCCAACGCCGACCATGCCGGCATCTACACGGCCAAGGTCGAGGGCGACTTTCGCGCCGCCGGGCTCGACGTCTCGATCCGCACCCCCTCCGACCCGGCTGAGCCACTGCGCCTGCTGGCCGCCGGCCGGGTCGATCTTGCCGTGTCGTATGAGCCCGAGTTGATGCTGGCGCGCGATCGCGGCGCGCAGCTCGTCGCGGTCGGGGCGCTGGTCCAGGAGCCGCTGACCTCGCTCATCTCGCTGCCGGGCTCGCGGGTCCAGCGGCCGGCTGACCTGGCCAATGCCCGGTTGGGCACCGCGGGGATCCCCTACCAGCACGCCGAGCTGACCACGATCCTGGGGCGAGCGCACGTCGCGCCATCAGCCGTGCACGAGGTCAACGTGGGCTTCAACCTCGTCCCGGCCATGCTCTCCAAGCAGGTGGACGCGACGCTTGGCGCCTACTGGAACGTCGAGGCGGTCCAGCTCGCCGCCCAGCACCACCCACCGCGGGTGATCCGCGTCGACCAGGCCGGAGTGCCCACCTACGACGAGCTCGTCGTCGTCGCCCGCCGCGACGAGCTGGCCAACCGCGGGGCCCTGATCCGTCGCTTCATGCAGGCGCTGTCGCGGGGCTATGCGTCAGAACGCCAGAGCCCTGACCGGGCGACCCACGACCTCCTCGCCGCCGCGCCGGGAGCGGGCGAGCCGGCCATCGTCGCCGATCAGGTGAGGACCACCGTTCCCGCGCTCTTCCCCACCGACCCGGCCCGCCCGTTCGGCTACCAGGATCCTGGCGCGTGGAGCGCGTTCGCCGACTGGATGGCCCAGAACCACCTGGTCACCCACCGCGAGCGCCTGGCCAACGCCGAGACCGACGAGTTCCTCCCGGGACAGGGGGTCTGAGCTGGCGACCTCCTGGGCGCCTCCGCCGCCGGGGGGAGCACCTCGCCCGGCTGGCGGGCGGCCTGGAGCAACTCGAGTCCCTCCCTGGGCGCCTCCGCGCCGGGGGGAGCACCCGCCCGCTGTGTCCTGTTCGTCGCCCGGCGATGCAGGCGCGTACCTTCCCTGGGCGCCGCGACGCAGGACCGGGAGCCAGATGACGCTCGACGGGTCGGCGCCCGAGAAGGTCATCGCACTCCCGCATAGCGGGAGCCGGATGACGCGCTCGCCCCGAACGCCGTCGAGGGTCATCGCACTCCCGCATTAGCGGGAGCCGGCACCGACGTGCTCGCCAAGCTACCGACGCAGCTCATCGCCGCCCAATGGTTCCCAACGGAGCCCAGGCCCGTAGACCTGGGGGACTTTCTGACTGGTAGGACGTTGCCGACGCCGTCTGACATCCTTCAACGGAGCCCAGGCCCGTAGACCTGGGTGACTGGGGCGTGACCGCCCGCACCAACGCCGCCCCGGACCTTCAACGGAGCCCAGGCCCGTAGACCTGGGTGACGAACCGTCACTCGCCGAGTAGTACGCGTTGCCAGTGCTTCAACGGAGCCCAGGCCCGTAGACCTGGGTGACCTCCCCGAGTTCGGCACCCCCGACCAGACCTTCCACGCTTCAACGGAGCCCAGGCCCGTAGACCTGGGTGACTAGACGAACGATGGCGCCTCAACCCGCTCGCGCCAGCTTCAACGGAGCCCAGGCCCGTAGACCTGGGTGACTGTAGGACGCCTGGGAGGCCATCGCACCGAGCACCTGCTTCAACGGAGCCCAGGCCCGTAGACCTGGGTGACCAACGACGAGCTGGCCGGCGCGCTCGAGCGTTGCCAGCTTCAACGGAGCCCAGGCCCGTAGACCTGGGTGACGCCGCCGCGTTGAGCACGGTCGCCCCGGTTGCCGCGGTGCTTCAACGGAGCCCAGGCCCGTAGACCTGGGTGACACCTCGGACAGCACCCGCGTACGCAGGTCCCCTTCGCTTCAACGGAGCCCAGGCCCGTAGACCGTACGCGTTCAGGGGGTCTGAGCGTGTGAGCAGGGCTTTTGCGGTTTGCAGGGAATGTTGCGGGCGTGGCGGGTGCAGGTCAGGGTGCAGAGCGGCCGAGCTATGAGGAGCTTGAGGAGCTGGT
>JAABUQ010005058.1_pt1 | contig 21596 bp, 21 predicted proteins | sample 5560001 | NCBI WGS metagenome assembly JAABUQ01 (sample SAMN10711888, study PRJNA513371) | rock metagenome | isolation source: Antarctica rocks | place: Antarctica: Victoria Land, Finger Mt nord | collected 2015-12-18
AGTACTTAAAGGCGCAGTTTGGCGCTGGCTATGCGGAAGATGCACAGGGCCTGCGCGACTTCAAGAAGGCCTTTCTCGAGGCGTTGCATGCGGTACAGCTCTTTTACCGGGAAGCCAACGTTGTGCCAACCGCGAGTGCCCTTTCGTTACGGCCATCGCCGACCCACGTGCTGCGACCATAACAAAAACACGCTGAAACGGTCCCGCGACGTACGCTGAAACGGTCCCAAAAGTACGCTGAAACGGTCCCAAACTCACGCTGAAACGGTCCCGCGAGTACGCTGAACGGCTCCCGGACAATTTACTAGTTCTCTTATACTCGCGCGCGCGCCGGTAGCTTTTCCTGTTGTCTTTTATAAACCGGTATGAGGCACGCGTCAGGGCAACTAGAATCAACCGCCAAGGACGAAGACGAAGCGGTAGCCCGAGGCTCCGCCTCGGCCCGGTTGAAATCGCGCTCCGCCCTCGACCGCCGCAAAAGGCCCTCGCCGTTCACCGTCCCGTGACGGTAGCGCCCGGCGCAAGGGTCTCCGCTTCGGCTCCGATCGCGCTGCGCGCGACTACCGCCCTTGCACCGGGCGCTAGGGCTGCGCCCGACGGTGAACGGCGAGACCCCCCAGACGGCGCAGCAACCGACGACCTATGCCTCCGCGCGACGAAAAGACGGTCCCGGCTCAACACCCTCCGGCGCAGCCCTCGAAAGGCCGAGCGGAGATGCGATCGGGGTCCCCCCAAGGGATGATCGCATCGGAGTCCGGCCTCACCGCGCGTCTCCCGCGCGGAACGGGGCCGTCCGTCGCCCAGGAGCGCCGTTTCGACCTCCGGACGGGTAGAAAGCCATGGGCGAGGCTCGAACGCCGTTCATGAGGCCTTTAGACCCCTTGTTTCACCGGTGGGTTCAGTCGACCGACGGACAGCATTTAGCTAGCCGCTTGTTTACTTGTTCACCATAGTAATCAAGCGACCACTCGTAAGGACGGAGCCCTAATAAAGCAAACGAAAAGGGGGCGCGGGCAGATGTCCTACCCTTTTGTTCGTGGGGCTTTACGGACGCACTACTGGAGACTCTCACCTTGGATTTCGTGCACGCGTTTGTCATGCACATTGGGGCAATCATCGGCGCTTTCCACCACGTGCTACCAAACTCGATCGGCGGGGTCGCCTGCGGCTAAACTTTACGGACCTTTCCGCCGTTCTGACAAGGAGAGACCGACCGCGGCAGGGATGCTAACGAAGGTCTCCTGATCAGGCGGATCCCGCCAATTCGGCGGTCCGTCATACACTGCGCGAAGGATGCAAGGTCATTCAAAACGTTGTTCGTCTTGCTCCACGCAGGGCTCCGTACGAAGATGCCCTTGACGCCTATCTCGCGGGCCGGCCCAAGTCATGTCTGAACCTTCTTCACGGCCACGATAGCACAGCGGGGTCGTTGCTCCGTGTCCGCGCGCTCCTGCGTACCGGGCGCCTCGATGAGGCATTTGTGGAGCTCGAGGAAAACGTTCCACCGTTTGGGGATCATTCCGCGTCAGCCGTCCATCAGTTTCTGCTTGGAACGGCGCTCGCGCGGCGCGGTACCTTTGATGAAGCGCATGAAGCGTTAGCAAACGCCGACGCCTACGCGATGTCGAGCGGCGATCGCGAGCTCGTTGCCGAAGCGGGCTATTATCGCGCGCTGACCGCGTTTATGCGCGGCGACTTCGTTCAAGCGGAGGCGATTGCCGGCGAAGCGCTCGACGAGCAGGGCGGCTCGGGGCACGCGCGGCTTCTCGACCTGCTCGGTCTTATTGCCGGACTACATGGCGACGTTGAGCGGCAAATAGCGATGCATCTTGCTGCGAGTGAGTACGCGGTCACGATCGCGAACCGCGACATCTTTTTCGAAGCGAACATCCTCAACAATCTTGCGATCCCCGTTGCCGAAACCAATCCTCCTGAAATCGCCGCATTCGTTCGCAAACGGGCAAGCACCATTAAATGGCACGACGAGCTACGGTCGCTGCAATTCCACGTCGTCCGTCATCTTGCGTGGCTCGAAGCGCTCGCCGGTAATCATCTCGCGGCGTATCGCCACTTCAGAACGGCCATCGGTCTTGGGCCGACACCGGCACGTCGAACGGAAGCCTTTGTCGGCCTGGGTTATCTGGCTCAGGAGATGGGCGAGACAATCAACGCTGCAGAGTGCATCGCCGAGGCGGAGGATCTAGCTCGCCAGGTGGACTGGAGCACGAGCGATGATGAGCGCTTGGTGCTGCTGCACCTGGCGATGCTCGTCGCTCCATCGGATCCAGCACGCGCCGCGCAGCATATCGAGCGCTACAAGGCGTTGCCAAAAGTGATGAGCCGGATGTACGTCACCGCTCACGGCGACCCTCACAGTCGCGCCAAGGAGGCGCATGCGTTCGGACTCGTGGCCAAGGCGCAGCACGGCGTGACCTTCGCCCTTCCATTGCTGCACGAAGCCTTTGGCCTGTACCGCTCCGCGTCGAGTAACTGGCGCGCAGCAGTCGTCGCGCTTGATATTTACGAGCTCGTCGGCGATGCTGCAATGCTGCAGTACGCGCAAGAGCACGCGGCCCGCATCCCGCAGTCGTGGCTCGCCCGTCGCGTTCGCCGGCTCGCTGAGGTGCACGTCTAAATCTAGGACTACGGCTCGTCCATTTTGCTGAGAGAAGACGGCGTAAAGCCGTGGTTCGAAGCCGGGACTTCTGGCCCGGTGCGGCGGAACGTAGCCTACGTGCACCAAGCGTTGCCCAAGAAAGGACTGACGATGCCGCCCGGGGACTGCGCCCTCCCGAAGTTCCGGGAAGCTGGTGCGTCGGCGGCCGACGCGGTCGCGCTCGTCAATGCGGAAGCCGACCAGATCCTTGCGCGCTTGGCGAAGTACGATCCGGCGACGGCGCTGTACAGCCGACGCGTAGCAACCTGGAGCGGCAACATCGCAAGGGCAATGGGTCGTTCGCCCGACGAGATTGCCTTTGCGGAGCGGTGTGGCCTGCTGCATGATGTCGGCAAGCTCTTAACGCCTTTGAGCCTCCTACGCAAGACGGGACCGCTCACCGCACGCCAATGGACGCGGATGCAAGACCATGTGACCGACGGGGCGGAGCTGCTCGGCAGCATCGCCGTTTTGGCACCCTACGTCGACATCGTTCTTGCCCATCACGAGCGCTTCGATGGCAGCGGCTATCCGCGCGGTCTCGCCGGCGAAGCGATCCCGCTCGACGCGCGGATCGTCGCCGTCGCCGACGCCTTTGATGCGATGATCAGTGGCCGGCCCTATCGTGAGGTGATCCGGCCAGTCCAGGCGCTGGAGGAGCTTGCCCGTTCCCGTGGTTCGCAGTTCGACCCCGTCGTCGTTGATGCGCTCATCGCGCGAATCAAACCGCCCCGTCCGGCACCTCAGGAGAAGCAGAAGTAGCCGACATCGGCATCCGTCGCTGGCTCATGCTGCGCTATCTCGTTGCGTCGCTCGGATCATTCGTTCTAGCAGCCTGGCTCCGGAGCGTTGCGCAGATGCTGCTCCGGTGGGTCGTTGGAGCCGGGACCGTCCCTACGGTGTGCGTAGGTCAGGGCCTGCTTGTCGGGGTCTGCTGCTCCGTGTGGGGGGTCTCGCCGTTCACCGTCGGGCAGCGCCCTAGCGCCCGGGGCAAGACCGCCGGCGTCGCCGGCGCCGAGCGCAGCGAGGGAGCCTTGCGCCGGGCGCTACCGTTCCGGGACGGTGAACGGCGAGATCCTGCGAGCAGTGCCGATCGCGGACCGGAGCGCGAATCCACGCGGTCGCTAACAGCCACGTTGGGTCATCGCGCGCTGGACCGCCTCGGCGGCCGACTGGCGATGCTCCCGGCCGAGCTGCTGGTGCACGTTTTTGAGCGCCCGACACACTTGCTGATTGACCGGGACGTACCCGGCGGCGTCGCTGGCATCCCAGCCCGCGCCGTACGCGGCTCGCCAAAGCACGGTGCCGATCGCGAGGGCGAAGATGATCGCGATCGCCGCGGCCAGCGTTGAGAAGCGGGCGATGCTCGGGAGCCGGCGGGCGACCGCGGAGAGCGTTGCCAGGGTGGTGCCGCCGTGCTTGGCCTCCCGCGCGAGCGTTGTGAGGTCCTGGCGGTCGACGGCGTTGATTTGCACCACGGCGCCCACGACGTACCAGCTCGTGGAGTCGGGCGGCATGGGTTCCGCGACGCTGCTGGCGTAGCGATAGAGCTCGGTGCGGGCCGCCTCGCTCGAGAGCGCTCCGGCGACGCGATCGAGCGGCGTCTCGTGGCCGGTCTGCCCGTGCGCGGATCTCAAGAGCGCACCGCCGTCGAGAGGCCGAGCAGATCGCTTGCAGCGCCGAGCGCCGTGCGCGCTTGGACGAGCCACCGCGAGAGGACCTCGTCATCGGGGTAGTCCAGGACACCGGGTTTCGTGCCGGCGGCGAAGGGCAGATGTTTCTCGTCGAGGTCGACGACGATCCAACCGCGCAGCCGCGGCAGGACGAGCTCGCGACCGCCGCGCTCGAGGAGGCGTTTGCGCAGCGCCGAGGTGAGCCAACGTCGGTAATCGCCGTCGTTGCCCCAGAATTCCGAGCGCACGGCAACGACGTCGTAGCCGTCACCGAGATCGAGCGCATCGGCGATCGAGGTGCGGGAAGCCAGCATCGGTGAGATGGGGACGACGAGCGTCGGCCGATAGCCGAGGCGCGCAGCGCCGGCGGAGAGGCCGGCTTCGCGCTCGAGCGAGGCGAGCACCGCGAGCGACGCGGCCGGCAGATCGACGAGCACGTCGGCCGATGCCTGTGACAAAGGCCGAATCAAGCCGCTCAGCACCTCGCGCATCCCGGCATCGTCACGCCAGGCGTGCAAGGAGAAGATCTCGACGCCGTCATCGCCGCGCTGGTCGCGAACAAGCCGGCCACTTGGATCGCGCTGGCCGAGATATTGAACGAGTTGCCCGATGTCGCTGCCGTCGCCATCGACCAGCCACGTCGTCGGCTCGTTCTCGCGTTTGAGTTCCGCGAGTAGCCGCGCAACAAGACTTTTGCCGACACCGCCTTTACCGCTCGTGACGAGGATCCAGCGTTTCACGCCGTCCGATCCTCAGCGTCATACACGCGGCTCTCCGTCGGTTCATGAACGCTGCGCGGTGTACCGGCAGAAGAAGACGGTTTTGCAATACGCGCATTGCGTTTCTGTGGCTTGGGACGTGCAATCTCGAGCACGGATTGCCGCAGCATCTCGACGCTTGCCGTAATGCCCGACGCCTTGAGTTTCTTGGCCAATCCCGTCGCGCTATAGCCTTGCGCCATTGCTTTGGTAATGAGTTCGCGATTTTCATCCAGCGCCGCTCGCACTGCCGACGTTCGCGCCTGCGATCGTTCTGGTCCCGTTTTGACCGCTTCTTGTAGCGCGTGTTTAATGGTCGTCGCTAAATCCACGAGACGCCACCTCCGTTACAAGCGGTCATTTCTAAGGCCACAAAAGACGTCCTGTGTCGTAGGAGATGCTGTGCCAAAAGCGCAAGAGCTTCGTAGAGGTAAACGCATTAATGAGTGGACAGGATATTGTTGTGGCTAGCCAGAACGAGGATGCGCCTGCGGCGCGACGACGACCCGCGACTCGCACGACGAGCGCACTGCTGTTGCGCTTGGCGCCTGAGGACGCGCTGACGCTGCGGACTGCGGCGCGCGAGCGCGGCGTCGCGGTCAGTGCGTTCGTGGCGCGGCTACTTGATGATCCGCAGCGCCTCGAGCACGCGCGAACGGAGCCGGCGGTGGCTTCGGACCTACCGCTTGCGGAGGTCTCGAAGCTCGCCGGCGTGCTCGGCCTACTGCCGGAAGAAGTGCGGCGCGCGCGTGGCGAGCTCGGTCGCGCGTTTGGGCTTCTCAAGCATTTTTTCGAGGTGCCCGAGACCGCCGCGAATGCGGAACGCCACGCCTTCGCGATCGCCGAAGCGACACGCGATGCGCGGGCTGCGATCGCCAACGTCGACGCGGCTGCGGAGCGCCTTCTCGACGAGCTCGCGTCGATCCGTGAAGATCTCGCGACGACGGCGCGTCGCCTCGCGCGATAATCGGCAGTATCGCATGATTGCGAAACTCGCGCCCAAGCGTCGCGCCGGCCGCGGATCGTTTGGCGCGTTGCAGCAGTACCTCGAGCGCGACGAGCTCGGTCGTGAGCGGCCCGATCTCGTTGCCTCGTGGAGTGGACTCGTGGCGTCGCACGAGACGGCGGCGCTTGAGATGGAGGCAGTAGCGCGCCAGCGGCAGCGTCTCGGCGATCCCGTCTATCACGTGATTCTCTCGACGCGGCCGGGCGAAGCACTCGACGTCGAGCAAGCCAAACTCGCCGTCGATGCGGTGCGGCGCTCCGTAGGCGCCGACGAGCACCAATATTTCGCGGCATTGCACCACGACGCGGACACGGATCGCTATCACGTGCATCTGGCGATCAACAAGGTTTCTGTCCGCGGGCGCAGTCTCGATCGCTGGCAAGACTATGCGAAGCTTGCGCGGGCGGCGGAGTGGTGCGAGCGGGAGATGGGGCTGCAGGTCGATCGGCACCTCGAATGGCGCTCGAAGCTCGGAGAGCGCGCGCTCGATTTCATCCCGGATCTCGACGGGGCTGAACACGCTCTCGGCATCGCGCAGGGACTCGATCGACAAGAGGGCGCGACGATCGACGGCGCGATGCGGTGCGACGCACGCATTACTCGTGGGTTGAGCTTTTGCAGCGGGAAGCCGTGCCGGCGGCGACGCTTGCCGTCGGTCGCGAGGGTGCGAGTTGGGCCGACCTGCACGCCGTCTTGCGGGGCTACGGCGTGCGGCTCGAGCCGGCCGGGAGTGGCGCGCGGGTCGTGGGGCCCGAGAACGGGCAGCGCGTTAAGGCTTCAGATCTTGGCCTTGATTTACGTGGGATGGAAGCGCGGCTTGGATCGTTTCGCCCGGAATTACAGCATGAGCAGGCTTGGCAGCGGCGGATGAGTTTCGCGCAGGCGTCGCTGCGCGGAGCGCGGTCGTGGGAGGGGCTTCATCGCGAGCTCGAGACCCTGGGGTTTGCGGTCGAGAAGACCGCGCGTGGTGGCCGTATGTTGGACCTCGGTGATGGTCGGGCTCCAGGTGGGCGGCATACGCCGCTCGGGCGATTGGCGACGAGCATGGTGCGGCTCGAAGAGCGGCTTGGCCCTTACGAGCTGGCGCCCGCGGTTGCGGCGCGCGAAGAACGCGAGCTCGAACGGCGTGAGGTCGGGGTCGCGGAGCGCGTTGCGCGGCTGCACGAGGAACCCGAACTCGTGCTCGATCGGCTCGCCGAGACGCGGTCCGTTTGGAGCGCAGCCGACGTCGAGCGTGAAGTGCGCTCGGCGCTCGGGGTGCGGACCGGCCACGAGGCCCTGGTCGACGATGCGGTGCAGGCGGTCGTCGACGCCTCGATCGCGATTGACGGCGACGCGTATTCGCTAGATCGCGTGATGCGCGAGGAGCGAGCCGTCTTCGAGGCGGCCGCGGCGCTATCGGAGCGGCAGCGCGTCGTGCAGCTGCGCGCGCCGCAGATCTCGGATGGCGAGCCGTCGCTCGATGCGCAGCAGCGTGCGGCGTACGCGCATCTCGCCGGCGCGCGCGACCTCGCGATCGTCACGGGAATCGCCGGGGCCGGGAAATCGCGGCTGCAGCGCGACGTCGCGGCGGCCTACCACGAAGCGGGGTTTCGCGTCATCGGTTCGGCCGTCGCTGGCGATGCGGCCCGTACCCTCGGAGAAGAAGCTGCTCTCGACGCGCGCACCGTCGCGAAGCTCTTGGCGGACCTCGAGAAGGGTCGCGATCGGCTTGATGCGCGCACGGTCCTCCTGATCGACGAAGCGGGCACGCTTGGTGCGACTCAGGCGCGCGAAGTCCTCGAACGAGCGCGCGACGCCGGCGCTCGCGTTCTGTTGCTCGGCGATGCCGCGCAGCACGAAAGCGTTGGCCGGGGCGCGGTGCTGCGCGGTCTCGCCGACGAGTTCGGCGCGCTCGATATGCGCGAGGGGCGTCGCGCGCGGGAAGCGTGGTTGCGCGACGTTGGCCAAAATCTGCGCGCCGGCGTCGTCTCGCGGGCGCTCGACGTGCTACGGGAGCAGGGGGCGGTGCGCGAGCATGCGACTCACGATGAGGCGCGCGTCGCGCTCGTACGTTCGTGGGCCGAGGCGGCGCGCGTTGGACAGAGCGCGCTGCTCGTCGCTACGCGCAACGACGACGTGCGCGCCATGAACGAGCTCGCCCGCGAGGCACTCCGCGGGCGCATCGGAGAAGAGCGCGTCTATGCGACCGATTTTGGCGAGCGCGTCTTCGGCGTCGGGGATGTCCTAGTGGCGCGCGAGCGCGCGCACGGCGGCGTCAACGGTGATCTCTACACAGTCGCTGCGCATCGCGAGGATGGGCGGCTCGAGCTCGTGCGTCGGCGCGACGGCAAAGAAGTGGTCTGGGATCTGCACGAGCATCGCGGGCTCGACTACGGCTACGCGACGACGTCGTATCGGTCACAGGGGCGCACCGTCGACGCCGTTTTTGCCCTTGCGTCGTCAGCCGAAGCGCGGCGCGGGCTTTACGTCGACGTGACGCGCGCGCGCGATCACGTCACGATTGCGTATGGCAAAGACGAAGTTCAGGACTTCGGCGAGCTTTTGGTGCGCGCGCAGCGCGACAACGGTAAGGTGCTCGTGCGCGACGTGCAGCGCGACGTCACGGTGCGCCAAGAACTTGAGCTTGAACAGAAGCGCGGGCCGGAGATCGATCGCGGGATGGGATTCGGACGATGAGTCTGTGATCGGATCTGATCAGGATCTTATGAAGATCAGGTACCTGCTCCGGCGCCCGTCCGCAGCACGTATTTCAGGATGAAGCGCTGTAACGTGCTGGTCGCCGCGGGTGTACCGTAGTTGAAGAACAGTTCGCTGCCGCTTGCAAAACGATAATGAAAGCTTGCGGCAAGGTTGGTACCGGGGGACGCGAAGCCACCGTTTCCGCTAATCGTGCGCAGAGACAGCGAGATATTCCCTCGCTTTCCAAGAGTCTCGCCGATTCCAACACGACGCAGCCACTGGCCGTCGGCGCCCCCGGAAAGATAGTGCTCTCGCGTGCCATCAAGTTCCGCCAGAATGGAGAAACGCGGGCCGATCGGGCGGGATGTCGACGCGGAAACCTGCTGCAAGTAGAAGCTCGTGAAAGGACCCCAACTGTAGGCGACGTCAATTGGTGCCGACGTGCCGTCGCGGTAGCCGATCGCGAGGCTGTGCGCGTTGTACGACTGAGTGAGGCCGTTAGCGTAGTTCGGATAGCCCACGAGGTTTCCGTTGTACGTGCGGAGCGCACTTGTACTTGGACCGCCGGAGAGATGGAAGCCGTTCTTCAACTCGATGTCGAGGGTCACCGATGCATCGCTCTGATGCGCCGCGCTGGATCGATCAACGAACCGGTCCACTGTAATGGTGGCGTCGATCCGCTTGACCGGGCCGTACTTCGCGAGGGTACCGTTCACGTCCAGAAACGATTGGAGGCCGCGCTCGTCTGGGACACCTGTGTAGCCATCGACAGGGCCGTACTCTGGCCCGATGTCCCGGTACCCGAGGAAAAACTCGTAGTTGGGCTTGTGAACGTCGATGAGATCTTCCGATTTGTGCGCGAGGCCGTTCTGCTTCACGAACGTTCCTTGCTCGCCGGCGTAGTCTAGCGCATAGATGAACCCCGTGTGGTTGTCCTGGCCGCGGATTTGCGCCTCAACGACGCCGTCATCGCCCGCACGTTGGTCGATCGTCGCATTGCCAAGTTGATGGTGCGCCAACGCACCGTCAATCGAGTACCCGAAGGATCGGTCCGGCAGCACGTGCTTGAAACCGAAGACAATATCGTCGAAACCGGCACCTTTGGCTTCGAGCAGGCCGAGCGATTGCAAGCCGAACGTCCCCTCGATCTTCAGGCCGCGGTCGAACGCGCCGATGCTCGGTGAGTAGAAGTAACGATTCGGCGGTGCGTTGATGGTGGGCAGGGAGATGGGGAGAAGAAAACTCGCACCCTGCGCAAAGAACGGACGATATTCCGTGAAAGACCGCCGGAATTCTTGCGGAGCGATCGTTTGTTGGTCGATCTCCACGTTTGAGAAGTCGGGAGCGAACGCTCCAACAAGCGAGACGGTTCCCGTGATCGGATACGTCACGTCCGCGCCAAACCGTCGCACTCCGCTTTCGGCGAAGGAACCATCGGGACGCACGAACTGCCGGCGGTCTGCACCTGCGTTAGCGAGCGCATAGCCTTCGAACCGCACGGCGCGTCTTGCCGAGGCGAGGTTAAGGTCCGTCAAAGTGGGCCAGTAACGCGCATCGGTCGCCGCCGGAAAGCTGCTTACGCCGCCGCCACCGTCGTTCATGAGCGGATCGAACGCCCACGACTCGTTTTCGTCCGCAGCCGCGATGCGGCGGATGACGTCGAAGCGCCAGCGCTGCACCGATCGGCTCGGGACGCGCATGATCTTAAACGGGACCACAAGTATCGCGTTCCAGCCGAACGGCGTCGTCTTAGCTACAGCAGTCCAGGGAGGTGCGTAGTGTGAAGACTCTGTGGACTGTTCGTACCGCGTACCTCGCGGTGTCGTCATGAAGAAATAGACCTGTGAGCCGTTGGCGCTCGGGTCGATTCCGACACCCACGAAGTCATCCAGCCCGAAGCCGACGTCGTGCGCGCCTTGGGTCGCGCTGATCGGGATGCCTTTCTGGTCGCAGTGTATCGCAACGTAGAGATTCGTGGTGTCGTACAAGACCGCGAAGGACGTGGGCTGCCTACTCGGTGCGTGCGTCGTGACGGAGACGAAACCATCGTTGTGCACTGCAGTCGTCCAAATCGGATCGGTTAGCGCCGGATCAAGTGGCGGTGGCTTCTCGACGCGAACAGCGACTAATGACGTTGCAGCGTTAACGGCGCCCCGCGCGGGTGTCGCGCACAAAGCACTTAAGACAATTGCGACGACGAACGCGCCGAGCAGGCAGCTCAGCACCCGCGAAACGCGCATTCTCATTGATACCCGCTATGATTTCGTTGGCACTAACTGAGAATCAACGACGTGGCATATCGTGCGCTCGAGGGCATCGCGCAATATCGCAAAGGGCATCGTCGGATGGTCGATCCAACGGCCACTGACTTGCACCGGCAGTAGCGGAATGTGCATGAATACCGCGCGCATGTGTCGACGCGCCATGGCCGCGTGGTGAAGCGCAACGAATAGCGCTTGGTTGCAAAGATGATTGCCAGCGTGATTGGAAGGAGCAGCTGGAATGCCGGCGTGAGCCAAAATTTGCTCCAGTTTTAGTACATCGATAGTGCTGAAATAGGCCGCCGGCGCGTCGGCGAGAATGCGTGAACCGGCTTCGGAGTTCCCCGCGCGATCGGGGACCATGAAGTCACGCAGATTGGTCGCGACGCGTTCGAAGGTGATCTTACTTCGCCCGGGCGCTTGGCCCACCAACAAACAAAACTCTGGCTGGTGCTCCTCGATGAGCATCACGAGAGCGTCAGTTAGGGTGTGCGTGTTGCCCGGCAAAATCGAGTAGCGTAAACGGTCAGCGAGCGGCTTCAACGCTGCGGGGACGTCGCTGACCAAAGACTCGACGATGATCTGCGAGGCGTTAAGGCCGTCGTCGTTGGGCTCAAACCCCGTCACCAGAATGCGTGCCGCCACACTATTCATGCTACCGTCAGAAGTCACGGTCTCATGCCTGGGCCAGAACGCAGAGCCCCTCCCGAATCAACTTTTTCGCAATCGCGATTTTACTGCTTTCGGTCGCGGGACCGGGCAAGTCGCCGATGCGCATCGGTTCTCCGGACACGACGGCCTCGACGAGGAGATGGGCCGAGCGCGGAAGACGCAAGAAGTTGTCATGGAACTCGACGAGGCAGTGTTCCGTGGTCTCCGTCACGCGGATGGGAACCGTTTGGACGACGATGAGGCGCGTATCAGCGTCAAGCGTGCCGAGAGCCGCCATCGATGTGAGTTGCCCGGGACGCGATGGATACTTCCCACGGAAGTGCTCGTCGTCCAGCACGCGGAGCGCGTCCCGAAGTTCGAAGCGTGGCCGCAGATCCGCCACGAGGCTGGCGTACTCCGCGCTGTCGAGGTCGTGTTCAACGCCGGGCACCCACGCGGGTAGCGGGAGCGCGTGGCGGTAGCGTTCGTCATTCCGCACGTCCCGGAAGATCTTCAGTGCCGCCCGCGAGAGCAGATGGTACCACCGCGGTACGTTCAAGCCGAAAGTAACGTGCAGTGACGAGCTGTTGGTCGTATCCGTCTGATGGACAATTCCGGTGGGCGTGTAGAGCAAGTCCCCCGGCTCGAGGACGACGTCGGCAATGAGGTTTTCGTCGACCGCGAGCGACGAGACGTCGCAGAACGGCTGCTCGATCAAGGGGTTTTCGTACGGTTCGCGCCAGAGTCGCCAACGTTTGCGACCGGAGATCTGCAGGACGATGTTGTCCACTCCGTCATAGTGTGCGGCGATGTTCTCATGCGCTTCTGGTGGTGAGACGAACATCGAAACGTCCGTACCGGTCCCGAGGACCGTTTCGATTTCCGCACGGAGCGCCATGATGGCCCGTGAGTAACGTTCGACCCCACGAAACATGAGGGTGGCCCCCGCCTCGTAGAGAGCCAGTAGCTTCCCGCCGTCGATCACGTCGCGGTGAAACTCACCGCCGAGTTCGTAGGTGTACGTGAACGTCTGAGGGTCGACCGTCGAGCCGTTCCGGTACGCCCGGATCGTCGGATAGAAGACGTCGTCTCGCGCGAGTATCTCGTCGATGTCTGTTGTCAGTAGATTATCGTAGAACGTGGCATCGCCCCGAGGAATCACGAGCGGAGCGCGGCCAAAATGCTCCGCGTAAAACCGCTCGAGACCGACAGGTTCAAGCAGGCGGGAGAGATCCAGGGTGCCGCTCCGCGTACCTGCCCGCTCGAATGACTCAATCATCCGCTTGCACTTCGTTTGCGCCTCGTGTCGATTTCCGCTAACCGCGGACGTCGCGCCGACGGGAGGGTATCGCGCTGCAACCGATTGAGCGTCGCCTTCGCCTCCGAGACGGAATAGACGCCGAGTAATTTCTCAGCGAGAGACGAGAACTCAGCCGAGGGAGCGTCGTATTCCCGCTCGCGGAGTGGACGCATTAGGCGTTTACGGTACGCCGGGTCGTCCTGGCTATCAAGGATTGCACGACGAAATTGCGCCCTCAGCAGATCGATCCAGCACAGCGGCGTCACACTCAGCGAGATGTGAAGGGAGTGTTCTTCGTCGGGAAGGACCTCGTGGACGAACCCACGTGGTACAAAGAGGCCCTCGCCAGCCTGCAGCGTCGTTTCCAGTATCGGCGCCGATTCGGAGATGGCCGCTTTGACGGTGTCGCCATCGGGCGCGTAGTCTTGGGCGAGCGGGAAGCGGCGAGATGGCTCCCACACTCGCCAGCGCTTCCGCCCGGAGATTTGCCGGACGAAAACGTGGTGCGTGTCGAAGTGCGGCGCAAATCCAGGCTCCGCACCGGCGGTGAAGTACGCGTACGCGTGTACCGGAAGGCACAGGTAACGCTGAACCGCGTCGCACGCGCTACGAACGCTCGACACAGTTCGTTCGACCTGCTGTAGCTCCAACGTGTAGCCCGCTGCGACGGCGGAGTAGACGACGTTGAGGTCCGCGATATTGATTTCGCGGTCGACCGCAAGTTGACACTCCGTCGTCATGTCGCACGTGGGCAACGCTTCACCGGACTTGAAGAGCCGGAAGAAGGGATACTTCAGATTCGACGACGAGACGACTTTGTCGAAGGTACCGAGCGAGAGAATCGCATCGGCTACACCGTCTGGGCCGCGGAAAACGCACGGACGGCGGTCCCAATACATATGGAAGAAATCGCTCAAGGAGACGGGCGCGATGAGGTGCTCGAAAAACGCTTCCGCGTCCCCGACGTCATCCTGAGGTTCGCGCAGAGTCTCCATGCGTCTATTCTCCCTTGCCGCTCGTCAGTGACGCGACAAACAGGCGTAGGAGTCTCTCAACAGCCTCCTATATCTCTTTGGTCCACTCGCAAGGCACTGCGTTGATCTGATTGCTCAACGTCGCTAGTTTGCCGCGTTCGGAATCGCAAACAGGCAATTTGTCAATTGTGAATTCGTCGAGAACTTCTTCGTCTTGCATGGTGATCGCTCTCTTGCGTCAGAGATGGTGTGTAAACCACGGACGCATGGCCATCGTTGACGGGAAGAAAGCGGATGAACGGCGCAAGCCCCGTGTCTTTGTCAGTAGCGCCAGACTGAGCACTCCGTGCTCTTCTCGCTCATCCGCTCGACTCTTCGACCACAGCCATCGCGCCGTAGTTCACCCATCTTAGCCCTTTGTTGTAAAGTGTCAAGGTGTGGTTCTCGGGTCGCCGGACTTCATCGCGCTTCATTCGTGACAACGGTTTTTAGGAACTCATTCGCGAAGCGTGGGAAGCACACGTCTCTACGTGCGGACGGTGTCAGTAAGCATCTGCGGAGCGCATGCGGCGCACCGGTGAACCGACCAGCCAACCCAAAGACAAGAAGAGGCCCAGCGGCGCAAGCGCCATCGTCGCGACAAGGCCGATGCTTTGTCCGAGTGCACCACCAACGAGCGCGCCGAGCGGCAACATCCCCCAGGATAGCGTCCTCATGCTCGCATTGACGCGTCCTTGCAACTCGTCTGGCGTGACGCTCTGGCGAACGGTGACGTAGGCGATATTAAATGTCGCCTGACCGATTCCGAACAGCGCTTGTCCCGCACAAAGCAGCACGAAGTCGAACGTGGGCCTCGCCGCAAGAGCGTATCCAACGACTAACCATCCGCCACCGGCCAGGAGGCCGGCGGCAATGAGCGTCTTGCCGAACCCGTAGAACGCCGCGATTCGCCGCGATGCGAGGGAACCAGCGAGAAATCCGGCGCCCGTGGCAGATGCTACGACTCCAATCTCCCACTGCGAGAGATGCAAGATGCGCGACATCGAGATGATCAGTAACGATTCGAGGATAGACAGGAAGAAGTTGTACGTCGTCGCGCACGAGATCAGCGCACGCAGTACCGGATGATTAAACACCTTCTGGAGACCATCAGTGACGTCTGCAATTAATGCGCGGAACCCCGTCGTAGACGGGGTTTGTCCGCAAGGTGCAGAGATGGCGCTAACGCTGATGGCCGCAGTCACGCGCATGGCGATATCAATGAAGATCGAGCCGGAAGCCGTCAGGAGTTGCGCCATCGCGCCGCCGAGCGACGGCGCGATAACTTTCACGGCTGACTGTGCCGACGTGATCTTCGCGTTCGCACTCATCAAATCAGCGCGCGAAAGGATGCGCGGCAACAACGCTCCAGTCGCGACTTCGAAGAAAACGTTCAGCGTACCGCCCGCGAAGACGAAGAGGACGAGCAACGGCACCGTCAACGTGCGCGTGAACCAGCACAAAGGAATCAACAGCAAGACACCGGCGCGCAGGGCAGTTGTGAGCAGTAGGACGGATCGGGGAGAGCGACGGTCGACGTAGGCACCGGCAAGGAATCCGAACAGGATGAATGGCGCCGTGCTTGCCGACGCGACGATGCCCATGCTCAAAGGTGAGGCTTGCAGTTGCACCGCAGCGACGAGCGGAATGGCTACGGCGCTGACTTGCGTGCCGCATTCGCCTAGGGTCTGAGCAACCCATAACTTGGCGAAGTCACTTTGCAAATCACAACCCCCCGACGGTTCGAATCGTCCAACCACTCGCACGATCCGCGTCATAAAAACGTCCGCGGAACGCGCAGGGCAATGTTTCCGCGTCGTCGCGAGGGCGGCGATCTTTGCGGCGCGCCGTTGCCGCGGATGTTAAGCAAGTGTGGACTTCACGCGCAACTCCCCGCATCCCCCCACTGGCGTCGAGCGCATCCGAAAACGAGCGCCGAAGCTCGGTGGACGGAAATGAGCGCGACAACGAATAATGGCGTACAGGATGGTGTGTCATTGTGCGTGAAGCAGCGGTTCTGCACGAGAGGGGGTTCAGTGAGGTAATCATCGTCGGGGCCGGATTGATTGGACTCGCGATCGCCTTCGAATTCGCGGAGCGGGGTAAAAGTGTATTCGTCTTCGAGCGTGGACAGCCAGGGCGCGGTGCGTCATGGGCCGGGGCGGGCATGCTGGCTCCCTACACCGAGGATCTCCATGCGGGCGATTCCCGGCTCGTAAGGCTTGGCGCGGAGTCGCTCAAGTTGTATCCGCAGTTCGTGCGACGCGTTTGCGAGGCCAGCGGGCTTGAAGTGGAACTGCGCCTCGACGGGATCCTGCACGCGGCTTTTGATGAGGAGCGCATGCGTGATTTAGAAGCGCACGCGTCGCGGTTACGTAATCTCGGCGCTATCTGCGACATCCTCGATGCTGAAGCGGCACACGCTGCGGAACCCGCGCTCGGAGAGCACGTCGTCGGAGCCCTCCTCGTGGCTGCCGAAGGTTACGTTGATAATCGGCAACTCACGCGTGCGTTGATTGCGGCCTGCCAAGCCCGCGACATTACAATCGTGAGCGAGGTGCCAACTCTCGTCGTCGAGTGCGATGATCAGCATGTGGTAGGCGTACGCACCGATCAGGGCCTTTTTGCCGCGCCGACGGTCGTCAACGCGACTGGCGCTTGGGCGGGTTTGTTGCCTGGCGTGCCAACGTCGTGCATGCCAGGCGTCTATCCGGTGAAGGGACAGATACTCGCGCTATCCGCGACGCCAGGTGTCGTGCGCCGTCCCACGTGGGTTTCCGATACGCACTATTTCGTTCCACGCAACGACGGCCGTGTGCTAATCGGTGCGACTGCGGAGAGCGTCGGCTTCGACGAACATGTGACGGCCGTCGGTATACAACATCTCCTTGACGTCGCGTTGGCGGCGGAACCATCCCTTGGTACATTTCCAATTGCAGAAACGTGGGCTGGCCTTCGCCCGGGGAGCGCCGACGGTCGCCCGTTCATAGGTCCAACGTCAATCGCCGGTTTAGTCCTCGCGGCGGGCCACTTTCGCAACGGCATCTTACTGACACCAATTACAGCCCGCTTGGTCGCCGATTTTGTTTGCGGAGGAGACCTAGAACCGCTGCGTTCCTGGCTTATCGGCCGTTGAACCAGACGGCACATCTGCGATCTTGCTTAATGCTCATGTCTTGCGCAGTATGTCGTGATATTGTATCTCTAGCGCTACTTTCGTGCCTCAGGTGATAGGTTCGCACCGATGACAACGCTTTCGATAAACGATGCCATTGCAGACTCTTCTGTCAGTAATATCTCGACAGACTTCGAATCCACGTTTGACCCACTGATGGAACGTGCTCGCCGCATCGAAACGCGGGAAATTCTCACCCAGGGCGTAGGTGACGAGGAACCTGCCGCGGCGGCGCTCGCGCTGCTCGCTGATACGTCGATCCCGACGAGCGAGATTCAAGCCGCCGCCGTTGGTGTCATCTCCAAGCGGAGCCCGCAACTACGTACGTGGGTCCCTCTCTACCTGACCAACTATTGCGACGCTGGATGCAAGATGTGCGGAATGCGGCGCAATAACGCTTCGATGGTTCGGCAGTTCTCCGGCAAGAAAGCGATTGAAGACCAGCTCCGCATCCTCTATGAGGAAGAGTCCGTTCGCGCCGGCCTGTTTTTGACAGGCGAATACCAAGACTCGTACACTCGGTTGGCAAACGCATTCCTGGTTGGCTGGACGATGCGCACTGCTCTCGACATGGGGTTCGAGCATGTGCACTTCAACATCGGGAGCATGACGCCCAACGAGGTCGAGGTGATTGGCGAGTGGGTGGGTCGCGACGAACCGGTCACGATGGCTCTCTTCCAAGAGACCTATTTGCGAGAAACCTACGCGCGGTTTATGGGCGCCGATCCGCAAGAGTCGCCGAAGGCGGACTACGATCGCCGGGTCAAAACGTTTGACGTCTGGCTGGACGCGGGCTTTCGCAACATCAACCCCGGGGCGCTCATCGGCCTGCACCGGAACGTTCCCGAAGAAATCGCCGCGCTGATCACCCACGTTTCTCGATTAGCGAAGCGGGGCGCGAACGTCAACATCTCAATGCCCAGGCTCCGGCCCGCGCAAGGTTCTAAGAACGCGTCCGGCGTCGACGACGACTCGTACTTGCGCATCATGGCGATCGTCGCACTGGTGTGTCCGGACCACCGCGTTGTTCTCACCACGCGCGAGGACAAGGAGTTCCAAGCGCGGGCGATCGACCTCTGTGGCGCCTTCAGTCCTGGGAGCCCCGACGTCGCTCCTTACCGACGTGGGGCCGAACCGACGAACGACGAGGAATCTTCTCAGTTCCTCATTCCCGACCACCGTCGGCCCGGGGAGATTCTGGAGGAACTTGCAATGCAAGGACGCACGCTCGGCCAGTTCGCCGGCGTAAGATCATCCGGAGCCAACGCGGCTTAGCCGGTCACGACTGAACGAATGGGAGGTTCCACGCCGATCACAGCGCGGAATCTCTCTTTCGTCTTGTTAAAGGCTTCGTTCAAACGTTGCAAGCAGGGCCGTACTTCCGGATTTCGTATCATAACGGGTCCCTTCTGGGATGATTTACAAACCCAGGCGCGAAGGGGCTTTGCGTGCCCCGTAAGTCTGTGCCAAAACGAAACGCCGAAATTGCGCGCAAAAAGCCTCTCAAGAACGACGCCGGCGACGGGCGGTTTGAGGCGCTCCGCGCGCGATACGGCCGCGATGTCATCCCTGCGTCGAGCATCACAACAAACCCGTCGCGCGCGCCGAAGCGGCCGAAAGCGAGCTCAAATAAAGCTCTAGGAACGCGTTTCGCGCGATCCGATGACTCCCAGGCCGTTGAAAACACGTCTCGCCGTCTTGTGGGTTATGCTCGCGTCTCGACAGACGAGCAAACGACCCGGCTCCAGCGCGACGCGCTGCGTGCCGCTGGTGTCGACGTCGTCTTCGAAGACAAGGAGAGCGGGGCACTGCGATCGCGGCCGCGGCTCGATCGCGCCCTCGCCGAACTGCGCCCCGGCGATACGCTCGTGGTTTGGAAGCTGGACCGGCTCGGGCGCTCCCTGCGCAATCTGCTCGAGGTTGCCGAGACGCTGCGCGAGCGCAGCGTCGCGCTACGATCGCTAACGGAGCACATCGACACGGCCAGCGCCGCCGGCAAGATGCTCTACGCCGTTCTCGGCGCGGTCGCGCAGTTCGAGCGCGACGTCCTGCGCGAACGGACCGTCGCCGGAATGCGCGCCGCTAAGAGTCGCGGGGAGCACATCGGTCGCCCCCCAGCGCTCACGTCCTCGCAGATCCGCGAAGCGCGCAAGATGCTCGAACGCGGCGGGAGTCCCTCGCACGTCGCGCGCGTCCTACGCGTTGGGCGGTCGACGCTCTACCGGGCGATTCGGCCGCATTGAACGTCCAGGGGAGTCTTGACGCCGGTCGTCTAGAAAGCGAAGATGCATCGGTTGCTTCAGGCCGCTTGACGTAGCGTTAGAAGATGGCGGCTGACCTCACCGGCTGGTCGACGCTTGCCCTGGCTTTTGTGACGACGCTACTAGCGGTGGCAGCTTTCGCTCAAATCGTTCAATCGCAGCGCGCAGAGAAGGGGCGCTTCGACTTCGAGCTATTTCGCCTTGCGCAATCGCAGGCGCCAATAATCGTTGGAGACGTTAAATATGACGGCACAACCTTCGACCTTTGCTTCCGGAACGTCGGCAGCGGTGCCGCGATCAACATCCGCTTCTCAGGGCTAGTAAACTACGGGGAGTTTTCGGCCGCGCAATACGGCATCCCAGCGATTGGCGCCGGCGCGGAGCGAGTCGCGATGGGCAGGCAAAGCGGTCTAGGATTGGGAGAACTGTTGATACGTTACGAGGACGTCTTCGGTAACGTATACGCCACCGAATATCAAAGACTCACGTCAGACTCTTCCTGGTATGTGTGGAGGCGGCCTCATCTCGGCCGCGGGTTTTTCCCTCGCCCCGCATTTTGGTCTGACGAGTATCCCGATTGGGGTTTCAAAGGTCGGATCTACTACGATGCGAGCAAGGGCTTATGGTAAAATGGATTTTAAGGATGGCGCCCGGAGTCGGCCGGAGTTCGGAAAGTGCGCAAGGCGCCGCCATCGTACTACCGACGTGGAGAACTATTGCAATGAATGACGATCAATTTTACATCGAACGGCGAGATGATGGCGACTACGCGGTTCGACGGGACGGGGCGAAACGAGCCAGTGCCGTCGAATCAACTCAGGCTGACGCGATCGAGCGAGCCCGCGAAATCGATTCCGATGCAGCAATCCATGTAGAGCGTGTCCGAAATACCTCGAACGGCTCGCGAGACAAGTGGCGCAAGCCTTAACGTAACGGCGCCGGGGACTCGAATCCGGAACCTCGAGCTTATTTATGTACTGCCCGCCGGATCGTAACGCGCGTCGGCCGAAGGTGGAGTTACTGACGGCCGCTTCCTATAGAAGACGGCACTGTGCGTTGGCACGTCAGCGCTTGGACGTCGACCGGAATTTGGGGCTTTAGGTATCGGGACGACCTTTCGGGGCACGCAAACGGGCTTCGCGCCTAGCGCCTAAATATTCCAATAAGGGGTCGTTTGCGGAACGAACGGCTGAAGATTTTATTACCGCTTAACTACTCGCAGCGACCACCTGATATAGAAAGGTACGATGTGGCTGCGACGCGTCAACGTGGGAACGGGCGGCCTTTGAGGCGCACTTATTAGTCGTCAGCTCTTGTATTCAACCAGAGAAAGAGGTCGCCGTGCGAGATCTGTCCGTTGTGCCCCCGAATCTACCGGTCCCTTCTGACGACGGGGCGGCGGCGCATCTTCGCGGGATGCGCGTGCCATCGGTCCCGCTGACTTCAACGGACGGAACGAAGATCGAGCTCTCGGCGCAGGTCGGCACCGTTGTCGTCTTCGCGTACCCGCGCACTGGCCGCCCCGGTGAATCGCCGCTCGTCGAAGACTGGGACATGATCCCCGGTGCTCGCGGATGCACGCCCCACACCTGCGCATTCCGAGATTCGTATGCTGAATTTGCCGCGCTTGGCGCGCGGGTCTTCGGTCTCTCGACCCAAGACAGCTCGTATCAACGTGAGATGGTCCAACGCCTGCATGTCCCCTTCGCGGTGCTGAGCGACGCAGAACTCGCGCTCGCGAATGCGTTGCGTTTGCCGACAATGGTCGTTGCCGGGCAAACGCTGCTGAAGCGTCTCGCGTGGATCGCGCATGACGGCATCATTATGCACGTCTTCTACCCGGTGTTTCCGCCAAACCGGAACGCGGCAAACGTGCTAGCCGCCTTACGTTGAGGTGGAGAACGCGATACACGCGCCAAGCTGCTTCTGACAACCGTCCCGAAAACGGTCCTTTGCGGGACGAAGCGGCTGCTTGGGCACGTCGGAATCTGCAAAAACCGGGAGAGTTCAAGGAAAGTCCGCAATCACCGGGAGCTTCAAAAACATACCTCAACGAGAAATCTCTACGTGCTCAAGGGGTCGTTGTGGCCTTGCGAGTCGCCTCTTTGGGTTCGCCCGCGCGATCGCGTGCTGCTGCCAGCAGTGCGTTCGCGCGTGGCT
>JAABUQ010005059.1_pt1 | contig 21589 bp, 19 predicted proteins | sample 5560001 | NCBI WGS metagenome assembly JAABUQ01 (sample SAMN10711888, study PRJNA513371) | rock metagenome | isolation source: Antarctica rocks | place: Antarctica: Victoria Land, Finger Mt nord | collected 2015-12-18
GGCCATTGGCCTTCGCGGATGCGTGACATGGCTGATGCCCTCCTGGTGAGGTTTTCTTTCAAACTCCTACAAGTATAACACATTCTCTAAAAGAGTCTTGAATTGAGGCTATTTTGCCTTGTGGCGCGATCACTTCCACCATATCGCCCCAGTGCTTGCGGTTATGTAAAACAATTATATCTCACTCATGTTATAAAATAGAGGGGCGGTTTTTACAAGGAAGACACAAGCGGTCTCAAAATAGCGCAATGATGCGTTCAACTAACGTCTCCCATGGACGTGGCTCCAGTACAGGCAAGTTATAACGGTGTGCCTCCTCAATTAGCCACTGTCCATATAACCACTTTGCGCGTGCCTCTGTACGTAACTGTGACTCCGCGCGCTCGGCAATCCCACGACCACGCGCTACCATATTTGCAAACAGCATCTCCTCATCCGGTTCAACTAAAAACACCGCTTTCACTTGCTCATTCAGCATATATTGCTGCATGAGTGGCCTCGCGAAGAGTGTGGGCAAAATGCCATCTCCCTCAACTATAGCTGCTCCTGCGTTATCACAGTGGTTTGTCACAACGACCTCAATGGCAGGTGACATAACTTCGCCAGTGGCAATCAGAGCATTGCACAATCGCTCTGGTGTCAACTGCCAGATATCGGGCGTATCAGTGAAAAAGTACAGGTCTTCCGTTCTCTGTGGCAGTGTAACCTGACTATGTTGGAATGCTAAACGTAGATCATCGACCTCCAACCAGGGCAATCCAAAGCGCAGCCCTATCTGCCTCGCAACCATCGACTTGCCCACACCAGATGGACCACCGATAAGCAATATAGTCCAATTAATTTGTAACCTGTGTATTATAGCCATCCCTCTTCACTGCTTTCTTTATCTGTATAAACTGAGTAATGCAGTTAGACCAAAGACTAAGATAACGCTTCCCGACACTCTATTAATCCACAGTAGCCACACAGAGGTAAACCTGCTCCGTAAAAAGCTCACAACGCTGGTCAGGAGGCACCACCAGAGGACTGAACCAACTAACACTCCTAACACAACAATAGTTGCCGAAGCATAAGTTCTACTCGCGCCACCTATACCGATGCCCGCAAAAATCGCGACGAATGAAAGAATCGTGAGAGGATTTGTCAATGTGAGTAACAACGTAGAGAGATACGCACTCAGGAAGTTGCTTGCCTTCGTTGCAGCCGCACGTTCCGCAGGCTTGCTCAACAAAGTCCTGCCACCAAGGTACACTAAAAACAGTCCTCCAATCAGGCGAATCCAAAACTGTTGACTGACTAAGAAATTAGAGATCAACGTCAATCCAAAAGCAGCAATACAGCCATACATTGCATCAGCCGTTGCAATCCCTAGACCAGAAATCAATCCATAACGTTGACCCTTATGAAGGGTACGCTGAATGCACAGAATACTCATTGGGCCAACAGCAGCAGCAATAGAGAGACCAATGAAGAAACCTCGTACAAAGAAACTTCCATCCATTTTATGCTCCTTTTCAATAATCAGGATGAATACACAAAAAAATCGCCAGACCTGTTCAATAGGTCTGGCGACTCGTTGCATCTGCTTTTATGTAATCAGAGACATGCAAAGGAAACCAAACCTACGATAAGGCTGGCTTTGCTGTTGGCTGTTGTTTATTCTATGAAGATAAGAGTTCACACTATATACCCTTTTGCTTATTTACCTTGATGCTATCATAGCAGATTGAATACAGAAATGGAAGCACTATAGGTGAGAACAGACGGGCACCTTGTAGTTGCCCGTTCCTCGCTAAGATTTCTTCATCATAAATTGAAACTGAAATATGCTACATTACGTTATATAACTACATCTGTGGCGTTACACAGGACATCATCTATACACACAAGTTGCATTCCGTCATCATCTCTGTAGGTAGTTCGCATATATAGGATGTTGATGTATCCAATTATGCTTAGGACGCATATATCAACTCCTATAATAGGGCAAGAGTTTGGGTGCATTGTAGCATCCAGCGTTCCGAAAAAGGAGCATCGACGCAATGAGTACTACGGCAGAAAACGTAAAGGCGGTCAAAACAGACATCCCCTCCAGAATGGACCGCCTTCCTTGGAGTCGATGGCATTGGGTCGTCGTCGTCTCGCTCGGCATCACCTGGATTCTCGATGGACTAGAGGTTACAATCGTCGGTTCCATCGCAGATACACTCAAGAGTCCTCAGACGTTACACATCTCCGATTTTGAGGTTGGAGTTGCTGGCACAATCTACATTGTGGGTGCTGTCGTGGGTGCGCTGGTTTTTGGTCGCCTGACCGACCACTGGGGACGCAAAAGGCTCTTCATGATTACGCTTGCGCTCTATCTACTCGCAACGGTTGCAACAGCGTTTTCATTCAACTTGTACTGGTTCGCTGTATGCCGCTTCCTGACAGGTATGGGTATCGGTGGTGAGTATGCCGCCATCAACTCGGCTATTGACGAACTTATTCCTGCGCGTGCGCGTGGTTGGACAGACCTGGCTATCAATAGCACATGGTGGCTCGGCACAGCATTTGGTGCAGTCGCAACAGCATTTCTGCTCAATCCTAAGCTTCTGCCAATTGATGTGGGCTGGCGTCTCGCCTTTGGTATGGGTGCTATTCTTGGTTTAGCCGTACTGCTTGTACGTCGTTATGTGCCTGAAAGCCCACGCTGGCTGATGATGCATGGTCGGTTTGATGAAGCCAACGACGTTGTAAAGATGATTGAAACAGAGGTCAAGAAAGAAGACAGGCTCAAGGATTTGCCAGAACCAGAAGGCACGCTCTCTATTCGTCCACAAGGCTCTGTGAGCTTTGGGCAAATCGCGAAAACCATGTTCCAGGTCTATCCACAGCGTTCGCTCCTGGGTTTCTCGCTCATGGTTGGTCAGGCATTCCTCTATAATGCAGTCTTCTTTACGTACACATTAGTGCTTGCCATCTTCTACAAAATTCCAGCGGATCAAGTTCCGTGGTACATCATACCTTTTGCTATCGGTAATGTGCTTGGGCCTTTGACACTTGGACGCTTATTTGACACCATTGGTCGTAAGAAGATGATTAGCTTCACCTACATCTTTTCAGGTGTGCTGCTTGTTATCACTGGCTGGATGTTCCAACAGGGCATTTTGAATGCAGTTACACAGACGGCATGCTGGTCGGTCATCTTCTTCTTTGCCTCGGCTGGTGCAAGTTCGGCCTACCTGACGGTCAGCGAGATATTCCCATTAGAGACACGCGCACTCGCTATCGCGTTCTTCTACGCGATTGGTACTGCGGTTGGTGGTGCAACAGCTCCGCTCATCTTCGGTGCCCTGATTGCCACGCATAAAGTGGTCTATGTCTTCTTCGGAGACCTGCTTGGTGCTGGTCTGATGATTATAGCTGGTGTCATCGCCATCTTCTTCGCCGTCGATGCCGAAGGAAAATCACTGGAAAGCATTGCACAACCGCTCTCGTTCGCTCATGATGAAGAGGCTGGTGTCGCAAGTGCAGATTAACACATTTTCTATAGGATAAAAAACAATGGATGTGAATCTGCGATGCAGATTCACATCCATTGTTTTTTATCTACAAATTGCCTCCAAAAAGACTTGAGGATGACGTTACGTCATCCTTTATACTGCTTAAGAGAAAGGAGGAACACCGTGGATCATCGGTTTTATCATACCAGCGAGTTTGCTCACAAAGCATCTGTATCGGTGCGCACCTTGCGCTACTATGACAAGGTGGGGTTATTATCACCCTCCACATATACGGAGAGCGGCTATCGGCTCTACACCGATACAGACTTTCTACGTCTTCAGCAAATCCTGGCATTGAAATTTCTTGGCTTTTCGTTACAAGAAATTCAGCACTGTTTACGTGCTGAACCAATGCACTTACAAGAGTCGTTGGCACTGCAAAAGGCTATGATGCAAGAGAAAAGAGCACAACTTGATACCGTTATTCAGGCGATTACTGAAACGGAAGAGTTGCTACAGACGAACAAACTTAATTGGGAGTCTATTGTACACGTGATCCAGGTGATTCAGATGACACAAACAAACGATTGGCGCGAAAAATATTTCACGCCAGGACAATTGCAACAGATGGAAGATTTGAGCAAGAAACACTACACGGAAGAGCAAAGACAGCAGATAGCTGAATGGGGCAAAAATTGGAGTGAGGAGGACCAGCGAGCCGTTGACCAGCAATGGAACGCACTCTTTACAGAGTTAAAACGCCTTACAGCTGAAGGGCGGAACCCTGCCGGTCCAGAAGCACAGGCCCTCGTGACACAATGGAAGGCCCTTGTGGGTGAGTTCACACATGGTGATGCTGGTATCCAACAAGGACTCAACAGCATGTACCAGGACGTTGGGAACATGTCAGCAAACCAAAGACCCTTTCCCATGCCGTATACACCAGAGGAAGGAGAATTCTTGTTACAAGCGATGAAGGTACAACAATAGGAGAAATGAGCAGTGTATATCCAGAAAACACATCGTGTTTTCTGGATATACACTGCTCATTTCTTTGTTACAAGCTCTGCGACGATCTTACCAGATAACATTACGAGAGGCACACCACCGCCGGGGTGCGTGCTTCCTCCCACGAAATAGAGATTGCGAATCTCCGATTTGTTGCTGGGACGCGCGAAGGGAGCCATGCGTGAGTTTGAGGATAGACCGTAGATTGAGCCTGCATTTGCACCATATTTCTCACGAAAATCTTCGGGAGTCAGCATCGTCTCACACACAATGTGCTCTCGCAAGTCACTTAAATCTACTTGCTTGTAGTTTGCTAAGAGATCAAGAATGCGCTCTCGATACGCTGGAGCGTCGTGTTTCCAATTGCTCTTTGCTGTGAGGTAGGGCGCATTGACAAGCACAAACAGATTTTCGTGTCCAGGCGGGGCTTGTGTTGAGTCACTTCGACTTGTAGCACAGACATAAATTGTTGGGTCACTCAGAGGTATATGGCGCTCGAACAGGTCGTCAAACTCTTCATGGTAGTCGTCAGAGAAAAAGATGTTGTGATGTGCCAGTTGCGGGTACTGTTTATCGACACCGAGTAGCAGCACAAAGCCGGAGCACGAGGGCTCTAGCTGTTCCAGGTGTCGCACACGTCTCTTGTTGCGCACTGCTGGCGATAGAAGTTCGCGATGCGTCGTTACTACGTCGCTGTTAGCAATCACAACATCGCTACGCAATACTCGTCCGTCCGCCAGCACAACTCCACGCGCCTCGTTACGCTCTACGAGGATACGACGCACATTGCAGCATGTGTCGATGGTAACTCCTAATTCACGTGCTAACCGCTCTAGAGCCTGTGCTACAGCATAGATACCGCCACGAGGATACCAGGCACCATCAGCAAGTTCAACATAGGGGATGATGTTATACACCGACGTTACCTTGTAGGGCGAGGAGCCATTATAGGTTGCATAACGGTCAAACAATTGTCGTAGATGTTCATCCTCAAAAAAGCTGCGTACACTACTGTCTAGAGTCTGTGGTGAGAGCGCAGTAAGCACTGCCTTTAAGCGAGAGAATAGGGTTGTAGTTGGTACAACAGGAGGGGGAGGCATGACAGGAGTTGCCCCTGTCATGCCCACACGTTGCAACTGCTCTACCCTTGAATTGGGATGACCCTGTAGCACATAACGTACAAACGTACACAATACATCTAGTGGATTGCCCAAACTATGGTACAGAAATGGGTCTGCCGCTGCCTGATAGATATTGCGTGCGGAGTCAAGGAAACGATAGAGTGCTACGCCATCATGAGGATTAAGGCGCGCGAATTCTTCTGCTAAGCATTCTTGATCGCGCCACGCATTTAACACTACACCGTCATGGTAAAAGTAGCGACATGTTATGTCGAGTGAAAGCAGGTCAAGATAATCATTGAGATTGCGTTGTGCCGAGGAAAACAGGTCTTCGAGCACATAGGGCATTGTAATGAGTGATGGGCCTGTATCGAAGCTAAAACCATTTCTCTCGACATGATTGAGCTTTCCGCCAACCTGCGCCTGTCGTTCTAAGATAGTGACATGATGGCCTTGTGCCGCTAAGCGAATGGCTGCGGCAAGGCCACCGATACCCGCTCCAATCACGATGACGCTCTTATGTAAGGGAGTAGACACGCTGTTAGTACCTCGTTTGTTTTCGTTACTCTATGGATGTTATCATAGGTGGTAAATGGGTAGGTAGGAGGTATATGTATGATACCTGCACGTAAATTTCCGCTTGGCGAATATCTCGTTGAGGGATTAATAGATGGTTCATTGCGCAAATATTTTGACCGCATCCATTATCGGCAACATGGTGCATATACAGACGAGCAACGCGCCTTGCCGATGATTATTTGTGCCAACCATTCGACGTGGTGGGATGGCTATGTGGCGCTACTGGTGGCGCGTCAACTAGGTGTTGATCCATATTTGATGATGGAAGAGGCACAGTTGCGCCGCTATTTCTTTTTTAGCTGGATTGGCTGCTTTTCGGTTGATCGCCAGAACGCACGCTCCGCTATGCAATCAATCCAATATGCTGCACGTATTTTGAAAGAAAAACGTGGACGCATGGTCTGGCTTTTCCCACAAGGCGATATTTCACCAAATGATCATCGCCCACTTGAGTTTTTCACAGGTGCAGCACATCTCGCACGCCTGACAGCAACCAGTCTTGTCTATCCTCTTGCGATACGCATCGAATATCTGTTGGAACAACGACCCGACTTGTTTATCAGTCTCGGTGAACCTCTTTGTGTGAATGCGGACATGGCACGTACTCCTGGTTTCCTCAAACATTGCACGCATCAACTCGAGGAAATGGTGACAGCCGAGCTAGACCAGTTGCGAACCGACGTTCTCGCTGCTGACTATTCTTCCTTCAAATTATTGATGCATGGCACGTCATCGACAAATAGAATCTTTGACTCGCTCCTGCTTAGGAAACAGATTGGCGGGCAATAGGGATGAGTTGGATGCAGGAAATTTTGATTGCGCTGTTGCTAGGGCACCCGCAAGGGGATGCCCCTCCCATACAACGCAATGCGTTAGATATGTTCGTGTATGGGAGGGGCATCCCCTTGCGGGTGCCCTTGTTCGATACTATACTACAACTGCTTTCTGTCTCTGTACTTCTTATCCTCTGTGTCCTATTCCTCATTCTCATCATCAATCTATTCACCTTCTATCGCTTACGACCTCATAGCACAACTCAATCAACCGCTCAAAATACAGTGGGGCTACTTATCTCTGTACTTGTGCCAGCACGGGATGAGGAGCAATCTATCGAGCGATGCGTACGGTCCCTCGTGGCACAGACGTATGAGCGGCTAGAAATACTTGTACTCGATGATCATAGTAGTGACACAACAGCAGCGATTGTACAGCGTATCATCTCCGAACTTCCTCTACAGCAACAGGGAAGGTTACGGCTTTTACAGGGTGATGAGCTACCATTAGGATGGGGCGGCAAAAACTTTGCGTGCCATCAATTAGCGCAACATGCACACGGTGACTACCTGTTTTTTACTGATGCAGATACTATTCATGATCCTAAGATGGTCGTCTCCGTGCTTGACTATATGCAAGACCAGAGTGTTTCGCTGTTGACAGCACAACCAACCTATGAACTCAATAGCTTGGGCGAACGCCTTGTAGTGCCACTACTGACGTTTACCATTCTGACACTACTGCCTGTTGCTCTCATTCCAGTACGACCAGAGCCAAGTCTTGCCACCGGCAATGGACAACTTCTATGTTTTGAACGTTCCGCCTATACAAGCACCGGTGGACATGAGTCTGTGAAAAATCGCATTTTGGAAGATGTCCTGCTGGCACGCGCGGTCAAGGCAGCAGGATTTCGCATGGTCTTTGTGGACGCACAAGACCTGGTACGCTGTCGGATGTATCGTTCGTTCGCCGAGATTTGGTCAGGCTTTTCAAAAAACCTCTTTGCCTTTTACAACTACGCGCTCCCCTTCGCGCTCATCGGCATTCTGCTCAACGCGTTGCTCTTTATCGTGCCGCCGCTTCTCATTCTTGCAGCACCGTTCATACATCTCTCACCTGCCACACTACTTTATGCAATGAGCGCGTATGTACTTGCAGTATTGATGCGCGTGTTATTAACACTACGTTTTACCCACGTCCAGCAAGGAAGAATGCTTCTGCTATGTTTTCTGCATCCACTTTCAATTGCGCTTGAATGCCTAATTTTGCTCAATTCGATACGCTGGCACTATCGTAAGGAGGGGACGATGTGGAAGGGACGGCGGTATGCTACTACACAAAAATAAAACTATTTTTCCCTTTTCATGAAAGACAACATCCATATAATCAACCCAGCTAGCACACCAAGCAGTGCAGCACCATAATAACCGTGCGTGATATCGACAAGACCAAACATGAAGAGACTGGTGCCAAAGAGGAGACGTGGCATCAATGCAACAAGTCTTGATGAGGATAGAGAGGGTATGTATGAGGATGCATAATATATGCGAAAAAGTATTCTATCGAGCAGCAAGAGCAACACAAAGGCGACTCCAAACCATGCGGCGAAGTTCGCCAATGGTACACCATAATAACTGAAGGGGCCAGGAGCAAGCCATTCCCAATAGTGTTCCAGGTGCGCGGCAACAGGCTCAATCTCTAAATCCAAGAGCATCGCAAGTGTTGCACCCAATAAAGCACTTGGTCCATTCATGCGTCGCTTCTCTGAACCCACCCAGCCGTAGACACCAAACACGATCAGCACCCACGCGAACATGACTGCCATCGGTACACTGCCTGGTAACCTGGGCAAGAGGACATCAGTATAGTAATACACACCGAAGGGAAAACCCGTTCCTACTCCTACAGCCTCTACCAGATAGGAAAGCGAAATTACCAGCAATCCTGCGCAGAGACCACGAAGCCAACTATAGCGTAGCGCGGCTGCTACGATAAGCAGGAGGCCTTCAAGAAAGAGTAGCGCACTCCCTGCCCATGCAAGTGAAAAAGATGGATGTACATCAAAGGCCACACCAGTTATGGCTATAGGATATGCTACACAAAATATGCCAAAGAGGGCGAGGAATATTCTTTGCCCCCATACGCTTGCGCGTTGCTCAAATTTCATACATTATTACCCTGTACAACTGCAATAGCCTGCGCATATGATGTTGCTTGCGCAATAGTTGCAACTGCGCCGTTGGTAATATCTAATGCATACAGGGTTCCATCTGAATAAAATGTTAGGGTAGAATTGTTCATCCAGGTGCCCAATTCAACAAAAAGGTCTGTTGAGGTTGCTAGCAACTGTGGTGTTCCTACTTTGAGATGAGTACCAGAACCAGTATAATGTACCACATAGACCGCACTATGACGGTTAAAAGGCGTTTGTGCATCACTTGAAAATACTATGTAAATGAGTATATGACCATCAGGAGAAAACGACGGTGTTGTCACCCAGTGATAAGCTGCACTGTTCTTAAGGTCGTGTTGTTCCGCTAAAATTGCATGCATCCCATTGAGTACAACATGATTGCCATTTGCAGAGGAACTAATACTCCCTGTTGAAAGGCTGTTCGCGTAGTTCAATGCTGCTACATCTGCAGGAACACTAGAGTTATTTGGTGCGGGAACAATGCCTTGATTTGTTGAGTACAAGAGAGTGTTGTCTGTGGGAGAAAGTACAAGTGGTCCCTGCTGTGCATCGCCTTCAAGCAGCACCTGTGGGTCTTCAAGCGGCGTGTTAGCCACGTTCAGACTCCACAAGCCATAGTGTACGGCGCGATGGTCGCCGTTATCATCGGTAAGCAACAGCGTCGAGTTCGCCTTTGAGCCTGTACCATGCAAAAACGAGAAGACACGATAGCACGGGCAATCCGTCGCGTCATGCTGGTAGACAGGTACTGATTTTTCTAAAGGACCTGCATAGAGTGTGAGATTTCCCGTTCCATTAGCGGGTTCAGTGCTCCATGCAACCGTTGTCTCATCGCTACTCAAAGCCAGGGAGGTAATCACTTGACCTGTAGGAATTGTGGCAATCTGTGTAGACGTTCCATTGAAAATATCGGTTAGCCATAGACCGTTGCCACTGTAGAGCAGTTTGCCTGAAGGCGTCATGCGTGGTGGGACAGCCAGGTTATAGATATATCCAGGAGTTGTCAACACAGTAGAAAGCCCGCCAGCAAGAGGCACAATAGAGATACTTTTTTGTTGCTCATACACAACAAATTTCCCTGTAGGCAGTGTCAGTTGTGGAGCCGTTGCCGCTCCTGGCGGAAGCAAGGGTCCAATATCCTTATTTTGATTTACAGTAGGCGTTGGACGTGGTTGTGAACTCGTTTTAGGCATCATCACTTGTGACAAGTTCCAGACCAACTGACTTGTGAGGAGTAGCAGCAGCATACCGACAAGCACAAGTAACGTGAGTATTCCCTTCTTAGAGGAGGGTTCCTGCTGTTCCTGCTGTTTTGGCAATGGATGTGAGACCTGCTTTGGTGGAGGGGGTGGACTACTTACTTGTTGTGTCACGCTACGTTCACTTTCTCTTCTTCTATTGACTCGTATGCTGTAGTTTCTCTACATGTTGTTGCACAAACGCAATGGTCTTGGCAAAGACCTCTTCGCGGTCAAGATCTTTCATGATTACATGATAAGAACGATGGAACGTCACCAAATGTTTCTCCGGTGAACCAAGCAACCGATAAATCTCACGCCCATCGCGTGCAGGCACAACATGATCGCGTGCCGAAATCATAACCAAAGCAGGTGCAGTGATTTGCCCCAATTCGCGGCGCAACCGTGGCAGAAAGCGTAACATGCTTTCAACGGGTGCCATTGGCGTCCAACGATACACATTCCGCGTATAGCGACGACGTGCCTGTGGGTCGCGCACATCCTCACGCAAGGTTGGTAGCAAAGGCGTAACGCGTTTTGCAAGCTGAATCATCGGCATCATCCACGGGTGCATTGTGATAGGAGCACACATCACCACAATACCCGCGACCTCTTCATGAGCGGCAGCGTGTAAGCATAGAGCACCGCCGAGCGAATGACCGATCAGAAAAACAACGTCACAGCGTTGTTTTAGTACATGCAATTCTTCGCGCACCGCTTCTGCCCATTCAGGCCAACCCAGCGGCAGCATATCGCGTACATGACTACCATGCCCCGGCAGCAAAATATTTTCTGTTACCATCCCCTGTGCATAGAAGAGATCATCAAGTTCTTGCATGTCATGCTTGCTCCCGTTCAGACCATGCACGAGCATAACACCAACTTTCAATGGAGTACGTTGATTCGCGTGCTGCAACGGGGATGTGTCGTCCATTCTTCTTGTTCCCTTGTTTCTAACATCTCTGCCACCATTTTGCCTTATAGCATACCATATCAAGAATGCATTCGCGACCGGAATAATTCTGTGTACATTTTTGGTTACATTACTATAAACATTTGTCCTTATTTGTTGTACTTCTTCAAACACAATGCTATATTCTTTCTATGCTGGCGAACGTTGATAACCGAGTACGGCAATAATTGGTGTATTTGAGCGTTAAAATTCGTTCGGGATCGATTCTATTAGGAGTTATCTGACTATGAAATTTTCGACGAAAGCTATTCATGCGGGGCAGGAGCCGGACCCATCTTCGGGCGCTATCATGACCCCCATTTACCAGACATCAACCTATGCTCAAACAGGAATGGGAGAACATAAAGGGTTTGAATACGCGCGTACGGCTAACCCAACGCGAAGCGCACTTGAAGCGTGTATTGCAGCGCTTGAAAACGGAGTCCATGGTCTTTCCTTTGCCAGTGGTATGGCCGCTGAGAGTGCGGTCTTGAGCCTACTGAGTGCAGGCGACCATATGGTTTCATGTGATGATCTTTATGGTGGGTCATACCGCATTTTTGAACGCATCATGCGCCGTTATAATGTCGAAACGAGTTACGTTACCGCAGGGAATGTTGCTGAGTACGAGAACGCTATTCGTCCCAATACAAAACTCATCTGGTTGGAGACTCCTACTAATCCATTGCTGCGGCTTGTTGACATTCGTGCGGTTGCAGATATTGCACATCGTCACAATCTCTTGCTCGTCGTGGACAACACGTTCTCAAGCCCCTACTTTCAGCAACCACTCGCTTTAGGCGCGGATATTGTGCTACATAGCACCACAAAGTATATCAATGGACATAGTGATGTCATTGGCGGAGCGGTGGTCACAAGCAATGAAGAAGTCTATGAGGCACTGAAATTCCATCAAAATGCGGCTGGTGCGGTTCCTGGACCTTTTGATGTGTGGTTGACAATGCGCGGTATTAAGACGCTCGCGGTACGTATGCGCCAGCATGAAGAAAATGCTCATTCTGTTGCTCGCTTCCTTGCGGAGCATACGCGTGTAGAAAAAGTATACTATCCTGGCTTACCTTCTCATCCCGATCATGAATTAGCCAAGCGTCAGATGAGCGGCTTTGGGGGTATGGTGTCCTTCCAATTTAAGGGTACACTAGCTGATGTAGAGCAAGTAGTGCGTCGCTTTAAGGTCTTTACCTTCGCAGAGAGCCTTGGTGGTGTGGAGTCTCTGGTATGCCATCCCGCGACAATGACACATGGCTCCATTCCGAAAGAGATTCGTGAGGCACGTGGTCTAGGCGATACTCTGCTTCGCCTTTCAGTTGGTATTGAGGATATCGAGGATATTCTCGCTGATCTTGAGCAGGCTTTAGCTTAAGGTAGTCTTTGTGCCGAAATAACGTCTCATTATGAGATATTATTTCGGCACAATTCGTTACTTTTTTGCCGTCGAACCGATGTATAATACAAAGGTATATAATTTTTTCTATACACTATATTTATCTATTTCTGACTATCTTACTGACAATTCTATTGCTTAAATGAGAGGCCCTCCCTATAATGACACATCTCGCCCTTCCTTCCAAAAAGGGTACGCGCCAGTGGATGCTTGCTACACTCACCGTATTGCTACTGTCACTCGTCTTGAGTGCATGTGGCGGGAACCCTCAACTGCAGCAGCAGGCGAATACGAATAAAGCATCGCTTGATACAGCACTTGCTCGTGCAAAAGACATTGGTGTACCAGACACACAGTTGCAGCCTATCCTGAACCAGGAGGTACAATTAAATGCAACAAATGTGCCCGTTACTGCGTTTAGCGATCAACCAGCGACAGACTACTACACAAACCTCTCGCAGCGCTATCATATGCTTGCCATCCAGGTAAACGGCTTAATGACGCAGGTTACACAACAATGTGATTATCAATCAACGCTCGATCTACAGGCATTCGAGAGTGTCTTAGCGCAACGTCAGGGTCAAGGTTTTGTCGAAGCGAAGGTATTCGCTGATCAACTTACTCAGGATCAGAAATTACAGGCGAAAGCTCAATATCCCAAGGAGTATCGCACGATTAGTACGAATGCAAAACGTTCTACTCAAGCCCTACGCCTGATGGGTCCAGCCTTTGAAAAGCTCACAACGCTAGAAAACACGATTAAGCAACTACAATCCTCTCATCTTGACGTAACTGCATTGAATCAGGAATATCAGAACGACATTCAGCAGTTCCGTACGACAACCAACCCGGAAGGTTTCACACAAATTATCGATCAGCTTAACGTACAACTACAAGAAATCACTACCTTCTCAACACAAGCTATTCCTTACGTTGGGGCCGCCAAGCTTAAGCAATTCGGCAGTAGCATTGACCAAATGAAACAATACGGGCAAGATGTAAGCAACTTTCAGAAACTTCTCACAGCAGATCAAACAGCATTAAACACGGCAAAATCTTTGAGCGATTATCTCAAAATATCAGCTAAGATTGATACCGATGCTGCCTCAATTCAAATACCACTTATTCAGGGACATGCCAACTATTTGCTGAACCAGTTTCATCAAGAGGTTACAGCGTGGGGGAATGCTCACTTGTACCATAATGCGTTTGATGGTAAAAGCTATACACAGGACTACGAATACGATCAAGCCGCAGGCATTGGCTCAGACGCAGATGCTGCCGTTCAATCAGCGCAAACGCCTGACGATTACCAGGCGGCTATTGACCTCATCAACAACGACATGATGCATCTCAAGGCAATGGAGGCCGATTACACCGACACTACCCCTTGGAGTCAGTCGCATGCCACAGATGTTCAGTTGCTGCAACACTATGGTGCAACGGCAGGTCAGACAGTTGTTATATCTCTCATTGAGCAGACCTTGCGCTTCTATCAGGATGGGAAACTTGTTCAAGCGTACCAGATCACTTCTGGGCAATTCGATAAGCCGTCGCCTCCTGGCTTTTGGCATATATTTAATCGTGAGTCTCCTACCAAATTTAAATCGAGTGAGCCGAAGGGGTCAGCGTTCTGGTATCCAGATACAAAGATCAACTATGCTATGGAATTTCACGGTGGTGGATACTTCATGCACGATAGTTGGTGGCGCGTGAACTATGGTGTCGGCACTAACTATCCTCACTTCGATACAGGCGGTGATGAATCGTTTGCTGGCAATGGCAGTCACGGCTGTATCAACATGCGGCAGGACCAGATAGCATGGCTCTACGCACACAGTGGCTATGGTATGGCGGTTATCATCTACTAGAATAGAGAGATAGGACCTGATAGAGGTGGCATGACAGGGCTTCCTGTCATGTTGCTCACACTCCTGTCGTGCTAAAGGTAAGGGTGATTTAAAAGTCAGGCGGGAGCATGAGAGGGACAAGCCCCGTCACTCCTCTACACGCAGGCTTCAATGACTTTTGAATAGCTCTAGCTAAAGGTAGCCACGATTTGACAGGTTAAACGCATTTCTGCTATAATCGTTTGGCATTCAAGACCGACAGTTCGTCGGCATTTTTGTGTTAAAGAAGCCCATAGTAAGGGCAGACAGACGTTTCGGGGAGGTTCAATACTACATGCCCAATAATGCAGCCGCTGAAAAGCGCATGCGCCAGGAACAAAAACGCCGCGCACATAATCGCAGCGTCAAAACAATTGTAAAAACACAGATCACCAAGGCACGCACCGCTATTGCGGCAAATACAGTCAATGCAGAAGATGCAGAAGCTGTTGTACGAGCGGCCGTTAGCGAACTTGATCGCGCCGCCAAAAAAGGTGTTATTCACAGAAACAATGCTGCTCGTCGTAAATCACGCTTGATGAAGCAGCTTAACGCAAAATAGGTTTTTGCGTCCATTGCTCTCCGGCCTATTCTTCGTTTGCCGAGCACTGAGCGCACTAGGAGGATTTTAGGAATGGCTGATAAAGCTGACAAAAATGGTATCACGAAGCCAGCAGGTCAAGCATTGATTGCTGCTGTCGAAAGCGCTCAGTTACGCAAAGATGTTCCCGAGCTTCGTTCCGGTGATACAGTACGCCTGCAAATCAAGGTTGTTGAGGGAACTCGTGAGCGTCTCCAGCCATTTGAGGGCGTAGTTATGCGTCTTCGTGGTGGTGGCATGAGCCAAAATTTCACTGTTCGTCGTATCACCAATGGTGTTGGAGTCGAACGTACATTTCTCATAAACTCTCCCCGTATTGATAAGATTGAAGTTCTGCGTCATGCACGTGTGCGCCGCCAGCAACTGTACTACCTGCGTGGCTTGACGGGTAAGGCTGCTCGCTTAAAAGAACTTCGTCCTTTGACAAACAAACAGGTTGCCGCGAAAGAAGCTGCGAAGGCGGCCAGGGTTGCTGCCACACCAACACCAATAGTGCCAGCGCCAGCCAATACGACACCTACGACAGCGCCAATAACGTCACCCCTTGTCAACACAACACCTACGACAGCACCAATAGCATCAACGCCTGTCAACACGACACCTACGACAGCACCAATAGCATCAACGCCTGTCAACACAACACCTACGACAGCACCAATAGCATCAACGCCTGTCGATATAACAACAAATGCCGACGAATAAGAAGTATTCACCGACATTAGAAGAAGAAATGGCCCTGTGCGAACAGGGCTATTCTTGTATTGCGGGACTTGACGAGGCTGGGCGTGGCTGTCTTGCTGGCCCTGTGGTAGCAGCAGCCGTCATTCTCCCTCTTGAGGCTGACACAGTAGAGTGCCTCGCAGGTGTCAACGACTCAAAACAGTTGACGGCGCTCACGCGTGAACGTCTCTACGATGTCATTTATCAGTATGCACTTGCAGTTGGCATAGGCTTCGGCTCCGTTGAACTCATCGATGAACGCAACATTCTACAAGCCACGAAGCAAGCCATGCGCAACGCCCTCGCACGACTTCCTCTTGCTCCACAAGCATTATTACTCGACGCCCTCTTGTTAAAAGATATCGCGCTTCCGCAACGCTCACTTATCAAAGGCGACTCACGGAGCCTCTCAATAGCTGCCGCCTCAATCATCGCCAAAGTTACGCGTGACCGTTTCATGCTGCAACTTCATGAACAGTACCCGGCGTATGGTTTCGCCCAGCATAAGGGTTATGGTACCGAGATACACCTCGCCGCACTTCGAGAACATGGCGTTACGCCCCAGCATCGCAAAAGTTTTGCGCCAGTTCGCGAACGCGTCGAGCAACTTAGCCTTTTTGCAGAGCATACAGATTTACAGTTCCGCTTTGGTGTATAAATATGCTAAAAGCTTATTCTCTCTGTTCTGAAAATGGTAAGATACTTTGTATTGCTAGCTCACTCCTTTGATTGCTTGAACAAGTATGCCACCAAGACATGCAAGTCCTGCTGCTACTAGAAACAGGATAGTGTAGTTGTGAAAAAGCGTGATAACCACTGCGGCTACAGTAGGACCGAGAACTTGAGGAAGAGTGTTCGCAATATTGATTACTCCCATGTCTTTGCCATGATCTCTGGCAAGAGGTAAAACCTGGATAATTAGCGCAATATCTACGCCGAGATAGGCTCCAAAACCAAGACCAAGCACAGCAGAAGAAAGTAAAACTGCTGCCCACGATTGGGAAAATACGAGAATTAGAAAGGAGCAGACAATTACCATACTTGAAGCGATCACAAAGATTTTGCGCCGCTGAAACCGATCAGAGAAAAAACCTGCACATAACGAGGCAACAATAAGAGTAGCAGTTAACACAGTCTGAAAAGAGGTCACACCTTGCGCGTCAGTTTGATGAGGATATATTCTTGTATAATGCACAACATCGTGTAAAAAATACAAGAGATAGCCCAAAGCCACATAGTAGCTGAGGTAGACCAGAAAGCGTGTTAACCAGGCCCAGGCGAAATTAGGGTTTTTGATAGGATTGATCCAAAAGCTTGTAAATACTATACGAAGGCTGAAGGGGGGTATGCTATCTTTAGCCAACGGTCTCTCTCGTAAGACGAGTAAGAAGAGAGCCATCGCAACGATAAGTACTCCAATAAGGAAGAAATATGCTGTAGTGACAGCACTACCCAATTTGGTGATTGTCAGAGAGCCAATCACACCTCCTAGTGGTAAGGCTAAACTGACCAGCGCCGAAACTGTAGCACGTTGACGCGCAGGAACTTTATCAGGTACAACAGCGGTCAGGGCAGCCAAAAGCACATTAATTGCGATGTGAAAGACAACCCATGTGAGCAGCAATACAAGAAAGCTAGTCGCATAAGCCATCAATGCCAGAGCGAATGCAGAACAGAGCGTCCCAGCCAGCAACCAGGGACGACGACGCCCCCAACGAAGCTGAGTTCGATCACTTAATGCCCCGGCTAGAGGGTTGGTAATTAACGCCGCTAAAGCCCCTGCAGATGAAATGAGCGCAAGATTGCTGAACTTGTGTACAGGATCAAGCGCGGCAACTTGTGTTGGCAAAAGAATCAGACTCACAGGTAGAATACTCATCCAGCAAGCTATATTGGCGAAACATAGCAGGAACTGAAACACTCGCGTGACTGGCACCGTTGGTATTTGTAACACATCAACAACTGCTATGCTCTGATCTGATACGTAGGCATCCGCCATCTGCTTCTCTTTTCTCGTTAGTTAGACTCAAGCTGCTTGTGAAGTTCAGCAGGGTCATAGTAGATCGACTCACGTACAATCTTGCTGTTGTGTCGTATCACGACGGTCACACCATGCAGAGTATAGCTACGACCTGTCGCAGCAAGACCGTGTAAATCCCCTGTATGCACGCCGGTAGCAGTCCATTCAACGATTACCTGCTCACCCCGCGCAATACGGTTTTTGACCGCGATGTCTGCATCAGAGACAGCGGCCATGCGAGAGCTTTTATGTTCCATGATAGCGGCTCGTCCCACAAGTGGCTCGGCATGCATACTATCTTCAACAACTGCATGCTCCGCGTAGTCATTTGTCAGGCTCTGTGCATCACCTGTAGACTGGTGTGTCAGATGCTTGTCATGCAAACGGATATTATGTTTTTCACGTTCATCGGCGTGCACAACTCTTTGTACGGCAGGGGCAATAGGAATTTCGGCTGCCGCAATAATTGCCCCTACTCCAACTGCTGATAAACCGAAATTCGTCAACATTTTCGCAAAGGAGCGCCGTGTCAATTTGCCCAAGCGCACCTCGTCCACTTTTTCATAAATGAGGAAATTTTCTTCCCACCTGGATATTTCGCGACTCATTTTTCTATACCTCCAAATGATTTAGTGGCTTTGCGTAATGACCTGCCATCATCTATCACAACGGGCGGCCAAACCGTATCTTAGCCAAGCTCTGTAAATGTGAGGACGCGCTGATTAAAAATATCTAGCACAAACACATTACCGTTTGTATCAATGGATACTCCACCTGGACCGTTAAAAGTCTTAGCTGTTGTAGATGCATCTTTGGTAGTATAAGACGATTGACCATAGATACCCGTGGCGGGCGGGTCGTTCGGTGTTGTCTGCATGATAGCAGCATAATACAAGATGCGGTTGTTTCTCCGGTCAGCGATATAGAGTCCACCTCGCTGATCGAGTGCGATCCCCGTAGGGTTATTCAATGTGGTAGCCGTAGGATGTGCATTCCCTTGATTGGCCTGTATCAAGGTAGGGGCAAAGCCTAATTGACCGTAAACACGATCCGCGAGAGGATTGCCGATATTATAGTGAGTGACGCGGTGATTTCCTGAGTCACAAACGTAGAGACCAGTGCGATCGACAGCAACATCGCGTGGGACATTGAGACCGTAAACTCCAGCACCACTGCTGTTAGTAGCCAGGTTAGATGGGCTATTGCCGGGAGTTCCTTGGCCATAGACAAAATCAGCCGTAGTGCTGTTTGAAGCATAGTGTAACACGCGGTTGTTGTTCGAATCCGCTACATAGAGACCTGTACCATCCACGACGAGCCCTTCCGGGTGAGCAAGTGTAATTGGACTCACCCCATTGCTCTCTTTTGAGACATAAGTAGGTTGTCCATAGACACGATCAGGCGTAGTACTGCCCTGTGGATAGTGAAGAACACGGTTGTTAAACGTATCAGCGACAAACAGACCGCCAGTCAAATCGACAGCAACTCCATGCGGATAGTTTAGTTCTATCGCACCATGCCCCACGGCGTTTGAGGTATAATCGGGCTGTCCATAAACTCGATCTGCTTGGGGTCCAACTCTATTGTTGCCAGCGGAAGGAAAGTGCAAGACGCGATTGTTGCCATAGTCCGCGACGTAGAAGCCTCCGTGCATATCGCTTGTGATAGCTCCTGCATTTTTCAATGTGTTTTGACCAGTGGGATAGAGAGTTGATGTGGTGAAGTTCGGTTGTGCATAGACTACATGTGCAGCAGGCATATGAGAGGTACTGGTAGGAGCTGGCGTGCTGGTAGAAACAGACAATGTCGTAGTGCCTGTGCTAGAGCAAGCGGTCCCTACAAGCAAAATGCAGGTAAGTAATAGACTCAACAGGAAAATACATATGTTGTTCGATGGTGTCAGCACATTCGCATCCTTTTGTATCAAATTCCTCTGGTATTAAGAATATACCTTTTTTATTTGCACTCTCCTAAGCCACCTACTTTGTTTGGCGCGTGTGCCTGTATAACACGCCAAACCGCAGGAGTTTTGGAACTGACTTGATAGCTTCCTTGTGCCAGTTCACACCCCATATCCCAGAAGACGAAGCTCGATACTCCGTTTTCTTCGCCGAGAGTATAGACTTGCTCAAAGAATTGAGCACGACCAGTCAGAATTTCATTGTATGTTTCACCTGTAGGTGCTGCATCTCCCATGCGCTGTGGTAGGCCAAATTCTTCATCGACCATAGGCTTCCCCAACTGCTTAGCGAAGGAGGCAATCGTCGGAATGAGGTTGAGGTCCTTTTGCGAGTAGGTTTTGAAGGCGATGATATCATTGTGGGGCAATGCATAAATCTCGTGCCACCAGGGTGTTTGTGGCGTTTCTTCTTCCATATGGTTAAAGCCACCAGCCGTAATAAGATGATGGTTCTTATCGGACTTGCTCAGTTCATCGGTCACAGCACGATAGAAATCAACAAGATGGCGTGTGTCCTTGGCCGTTTTTGGCGGGTTTGGTTCGCCAGTGATAGAATAAAAAGCAATGGAAGGTTGATCGCTGTAGTGCATACCAACCTCGTCAAGAAAGGCTTTCCAGTTACTGAAATCATAAGGATCTCGCCCTTTGCTCACGAGTAACCAGCGGAATGCCGAGATATCCATGACCACAAATATACCACGCAACCTGGCAGAACAAACGAGGTAGTCCATATTTCTCCAAATAGTAGCATCCTCTATTTGCTGGTCTGGACTACGTTTGTCCCAAAAGTCGGTCGGACGTGCAAGGTTCTGTCCCGCCTGCGTACCCATCGTCAGTGCCGCGTCAATCTCTTGCGTAAAACTGGGCATCTGCCAATGAGATGGTCCACGATAGAAGGTGTAGCCATAGAGTTTGAGCGGCATATGCTGATAGATGAAGTGAGTACCGTCTTTCTCGACAAAAGATTGCGGGGCAGTATTTCCCTGAACTTGAGGACAACGTAGAGGTGTTGAAAGTGAAGAGTTTATCGCTATAGCGGTATTGGCCGCGATAGTCTTGTGGTCTGCTTTAGGTTGGAAGGGATTTGCACAAGCAGAGAAGCTGCTAGCTATGATAGCCGCCATGGCTATGAAGAACATGATCCGTAGAGACCAATGTAGCGCCAGTGCTCCATGTTCAAGCATCCAACGCAACGGATGGGATACCCTGGCTCCAATAGATGTGTGCCTACACAACAATTCGTCAACGATCATCATTAGCCCCTTGAGAGCTGAAGACGAGAAAATTCTTCCGCTCGCACTTGTTCAACTAAAGCAGGAATGGTATTTCCCTCGTGCATTATATCCTCTTTCAAAAGCATATTACAAATGATTTATCTCAAATGTGTACACCTTTTCTTGTTGTTCTTCGTGATGCCACTTTTGAGCGTAGGTGAATAGCTCGTGAAAGGCTCGTACAATGACGGAGAGCTTTGCTCCTGTCGCGAGTCCGCTCTTACGAGGAAGGTGGCGTACACCTAGTTGTGTATAGGTGTAGCCAAAACGCTTCATTTTATAGAGCATCTCCGCATTGATCATTGCGCCACGCGTTTCTAGCTGGTGTTTGTGCAGAAACTCAGAGCGGTAGAGTTTGAAGGCGCAATC
>JAABUQ010005060.1_pt1 | contig 21583 bp, 21 predicted proteins | sample 5560001 | NCBI WGS metagenome assembly JAABUQ01 (sample SAMN10711888, study PRJNA513371) | rock metagenome | isolation source: Antarctica rocks | place: Antarctica: Victoria Land, Finger Mt nord | collected 2015-12-18
CGCTCCAGCCGTGCTCGTCGTCCCCGATCAGGGTGCGGCTCGGCTCGGCCGAGAGCGTCGTCTTGCCAGTCCCGGACAGGCCAAAGAAGACTGCCACGTCGCCCTCTGGCCCGATGTTGGCCGAGCTGTGCATCGACAGCACGCCGCGCAGCGGGAGCAGGTAATTGAGAACTGTGAAGACGGACTTCTTCATCTCGCCGGCGTACTGCGTGCCGCCAATCAGCAGCTGGCGTTCGGCGAAGTCTAGGACGATGAACACTTCTGATCGGGTCTGGTCCTGCTTGGGGATGGCGGAGAAGTTGGGGGCGTAGATGACTGTGAACTCCGGGGCGTGATGGGCGAGCTGCTCCCCGGTGGCGCGAATGAACATGTTGCGCCCGAAGAGGCTGTGCCAGGCATACTCGCCGATCACGCGGATCGGCATCCGGAACTCGGGGTCGGCCCCGACGAAGCAGTCCTGAACGTACAGCTCCTTCCCCTCGAGATAGGACAGCATGCGCTTGCGCAAGCCGTCGGCGCACGCGCGCTCCATCGGCTGGTTGACTTTGCCCCACCAGATCCTGTCCTCGCTGGACGGCTCGCGGACGATGTACTTGTCCTTCGGAGAGCGGCCGGTGTACTGCCCGGTCCGCACAACCAGCTGGCCATCCCGGGCGATGCGCCCCTCGCGCCGGCGGATCGCCTCCTCGTAGAGCCGCGGGGTCGAAAGGTTCCAGTGGACAACGTCGACATTGCGGATGCCCTGGGTGTCCAGCCCGTTGCTGCGGGTGGCCGTGGGGCTAACCGTCTGCATGTGATCCTCCCCGATGCTCGCCTGCGGCGGATCGCGTCGTTTCTGGCTCTAGCTTCAGCTTCAGCTGGCTAGATCTAGGACCTAAGAGCTAAGACCTAGTGGGGGGCTCCCGCCAGGACACTCAGCACGGTCAGAACCAACGCGAACAGCGCGATGATGCCCAGCAGCAGGCCAGCGCCAACGCTGACCCAATCCAGCATGGTAGTCATACGCCGTTCACTCGCAAGGGCTATGCCCACGATGTGAAATAGGGGGATGGAGCAGGGTGCCTCTTCCTGCTTCCAATCTGTCTTCCGATTCCTGACGGCGCGACGCGCTTTACGGCGCGACACGCTTGGGTATCACGATCCTGTACGAATGGCGCCGTCGACCACGCCCCGAACGGCACCCCTTGTTGGCGAAGGCGTCTGTGGACGGGTAGAGTTGTGCGCTGGGCGCGGTCATCCATGACTGCCGAGTCGCAGGCCTGTCCCGCACGGTGAGGGGCCGCTCCGTGGCCCGCCCCTGTTGCCTGTGGCCTCCACCTCTCCGACCATTACTGCTCCCGGCCGGCCGGCCGGCCGCCGCGGCCAGCGGTTCCCCTGGATCCCATTTCTGGTCCTGTGCGTCGTGGCGATGCTCTTCGTCGCGGTCGGCACCGAGATCGTCCTCCAGGTCGGCGAGCTCGGCACGGCCCGCGCGCTGGGCGCCCAGTGCGCCGGCAGCGCCACCGTCCTCGACGGCCAGAAAGGCCTGTTCCAGATCGATGCGGCGGCGGGCTACGTCATGCGACCCGGAGTGTGCGTCCAGCTGCGCTCCCAGGAGTACGACCAGGTGCTGCGGACGAACAACCGCGGCTTTGCCGGCCCGGACGTCCCGGACACGAAGGCACCCGGCGAGTTCCGGGTCGTCGTGCTCGGCGACAGCTACACCGCCGGCGGGCAGGTGCCGTACGAGCAGAACTTCACAGCGCTCCTGGAGGCGCGGCTGCGCGCCGACGGCCACGGCAAGGTGCGCGTCATCAACGCGGGGGTCGGTGGCTACACCACTTTCAACGAGGCAGGATTGCTACGCGAGAACCTGGGCTGGCTGCAGCCAGACCTGGTGGTCGTCGCCGCCTACGTGGGCAACGACACGGCCGAGAACGTGCTCGCCACGCACGGCGGGTACCGCGACGCGCCTGAGCACCCCAAGGGGGTGACGTGGGGCCCGGAGGCAGCGCGGCTGCTGGTCCAGAGCGCTAGCTGGTTCCCACGCAACGGGGTGGCCGGCGACGTGCCGCCGCCGTGGGATCCGGCCCGGGGCTTGCCGCGGCCAGTGGGCAACGTGCCGGCTGGGAGCGCCGTGGCGGACGCTGCCCCACCCGGCCCGCCGCCGACGGTGGCCACCCGGGTGCGCCAGGTGGGCCGAGCCCTGTGGGACGGCGCGCGCGCGCGGTCGCTGCTGCTGGGCAAGCTGTTCGGGGAGCCTGTCGACCCAAGCGTCACGACGGCGCCCGGCGGCACCCCGCCAAGCACGCAGCAGAAGCAGATGAACGTCGCCAGCTTCGAGTGGACGCTGCTGCGCGAGCCGCCGCGGACGTACTGGCTCGACGTCGCCTGGCCCCTGTTCGGGGAGTACCTCGGGCAGGTCGACAGGACGGCAGCCTCGGTTGGCGCGCCGGCCGTCGTCCTCGCCATCCCCGAGATGGGCCAGTTCGACGACGCCATGCGCGCGCGCAGCATGAGCGATTTCCGTCTCCGCGAAGACGAGGTCGACTGGGACCGGCCGCAGCGGCAGCTGGCGGTGCAGGCGCGGGACGCCGGTATGCCGATGCTCGACCTGCTGCCCACATTCCGCGAGCGGGCCGACCGGGACAGACTGTACCTGCGGCTGGACACGCACCTGACGGCCCTGGGCCACGAGGCGACCGCGGAGCAGCTGGCGCAATTCCTGGAGGCGGGCGGCTGGCTACGATGACGTCGCGATTAGGACGATCCCGAAAACGGTCACGGAGGAGCGCGTGAGTCGACTGTTCGCGGTGGTCTGGGCCGCCTTTGTGCTTGGCGGCATGACCGTTGGCTGGGTAGGCCTGAGCAACATGACGCTCATGGCGCAGACGGAGCCGGGCCGGCCGACGGGCGCGGCGGGGACGGTGGCGGGTGGAACGGCCACGGCCCAGCCGCTGGCCTTCCACCCGCCGCAGCTGCGCGACTTCACCCAGGACGCGCCGCCGTTCGCGCCAGCCGGCGAATCCACCGCCGAGCAGACGCCGCAGCCGACGCAGGTTGCCTCGCCCTCGGGGCGGCTCACCGTGCTGCTGATGGGCATCGACCAGCGCCCGGACGAGGCGGCTCAGGAGGGCGGCGACCCGGGCCGCACCGACTCTATGATGCTCGTCTCGATCGACTACGAGGCGCACACGGCGGCCCTGGCGTCCATCCCGCGCGACGGCTTCGTGGTCATCCCCGGCCACGGCAACGAGCGCATCAACTCGGCGTACACGTTTGGCGAGATAGACCACCGCGGCGGCGGGCCAGGGCTCGCCAAACAGACCGTGTCGCAGCTGTTCGGCGTCCCCGTCGACCGCTACGCCCTGGTCGACATCCACAGCACCGAGCGCCTCGTCGATACGCTCGGCGGCGTCTGGATCGACAGCCCGACCCGCCTCGTCGACCACGAGTACCCCACTGACGACTACCGCGTCATGACCATCGACATCCCCGCCGGCCGCCAGCTGATGGACGGCCAGACGGCCGTGGAGTACGCCCGGACGCGCCATCCGGACTCCGATTACGGGCGCCAGGCGCGCCAGCAGCAGGTGGTCATGGCCATTCGCGACCGGGCGCTGCAGCTGGACGTGGTGCCGCGCCTGCCGGCGCTGCTGCCGGACATGCTGAAGCTGGTCCACACGGACATGAGCCCGGTGGAGATCCTGCAGCTGGCCAACTTCGGCCGCGGCCTCAACCGGGACAGGGACATCGTGTCGCTGCCCCCGAATGGCGATCTCACCCCTGGCTACATCGGGGGGGGCGGCGCCTCGTACATCAACCTCACGCCCGCCTACCGCGCGGCGGTGCGGCGCCTCGTCACGGCGCCCCAGCTGGCCGCCGAGCATGCCCAGGTGTCAGTGCTGAACGCCGGCGCGCCGGTCGGCACCGGCGGGGTCGTCTCGGAGGTGCTGCGCGCCGCGGGCATGGTAGTGACCCGCGTCGACGCGGTCACGCCCCAGCCGGCCTCGCGCATCGAGGCCGGGCCCGCCGTCCAGCACTCGGCAGAATTGATCGCCACGCTGCTGAGACTGCCGAGCGCCTCGCTCGTGTCGACCGACGATCCGGGCGACGAGGTCCGCGTGGTGCTTGGGCCAGACGCCAAGCTGCCACCGCCGGCGCGATAGCCCTGGCACATGACGGAGGGTCGGGCAGCGGAGCGCCGCGTCACCGTGTTTGGCGGCTCGCGCGTGCCGGCCGGCAGCGACGAGTACCAGGCTGCCGTCCGGTTCGGCCGGGCTCTCGCCGAGCGCGGCTTCACGCTGGTCACGGGTGGCTACAACGGCGTCATGGAGGCGGTGTCGCGCGGCGCTCGGGAGGGCGGCGGCCGCGCCGTGGGGGTGACGGTGCAGGTGATCGCCCGCACCAGGCTGCCGAACGACTACATCGACGAGGAGGTCCAGACGGAGGCGCTCTTCGAGCGCATCGAGAAGCTCGTCGAGCTGGCGGCGGGCTACGTGGTGCTGCCCGGCGGCGCCGGGACGCTGGCCGAGCTCGCCGTGGTCTGGAACCTGGCGCTCCTGGGCGCTTTGCACGACAAGCCGATCGTGGTGGTGGGCGAGGGGTGGCACCAGGTGCTGAGCACGATGATCGCCCGGCTCCACGCGGTCGAGGCCGACCTGGCCGGGTTGACGTTCGTGCCGGACGTGGACGCGGCGGTGCAGGCGCTGGAGCGCGCGCTCGGCTAGATTTAGGGCGTGGTCGGCGGCGGCGAGCTCAGGCGTCCGCCTCAGCGGAGGGTCGGGGGGGTGGAGCTCAAGCGAAGGCGGCGCGGGCGTGGCGCGGGGTTCGGGGTGTGGGGCGGCCGGGGTGGGCGGCGTCGGGCGCTCCGACGACGAGATGGCCGGTGGCGCGGAGGCGGTCCTCGAGGGCGTAGGAGACCGCGAGGACGCGGCGGGCTCTGGTCACGAGCGGGCCTGGGCCGCCGCAGAGGAGATCGGAGCGCTTGTCGTCGATGCCGTCGTCAAACATATGCCCTATGATATTCACTATCGAAGTGAATATCAAGGTAGTAGGCCTAGTCGGCGGTGGCGCGGCCCGGGCGCGGCCGGCCACCCTCCCTGACGGGCGCTGCCAGCCGACGGCCGATAGCCGATAGCCGATAGCCGATAGCCGATAGCTGAGGGCTGACGGCTCGCTAGGGAACGACGCCCTGGCTGACCGCTTCGCCGCGGCCGTTCACCAGGCGAACCTGCGCCCCAGACTGGAGCGCCTGGCGCAGCCCGGCCCCCTGCCCACCCAGAAACACGTTCTGCTGCGTGCTGGGACCGGCCACCCCGGCGCTGGGCGAGGCCCCCGGCGAAGCCGCCCCAGCGGCCGGGCCGGCATGCACGCCGAGCGTCGTCCCAGGCGTCAGCTTCGTGCCTTCGGGCAGCGTCACCGCTGTCGAGCCAACTTCGATCTTCCAGTTGCTGATGTCGACGGCCGCCATCGAGCCGCTGCCACCAGCCCCGACGTTCTGCAGGAAGATCACCGCGTCCGCGCCGCTCACCGCCACCTGGCTTATCTGCACCGGCCCGGCCAGCGTCGGGCTGCCGCTCAGCGAGGCCGGCGTTGCCACCTGGGTCACGCCCGTCTGTACAGTGGCCGCGGTGGTGCTCTGTCCCTGGCCGCACCCCGCCAGCAGGATCAGGCTGCCCAGCACCACGGCCACCACGGCCCGGCGGATACCGCTCACCGTGCCCGCCACCCGCACGACCGCTGGCCGCCCGATCACCTCACCACACTCGCTGAGCATCCGGTCCCTCCACACTCTCTGGGCGCCCGGGAGCTGCACGCACCGTGCCCGGACAGGAGAGCGGGAAGACGACGGGGCTCCTAGCTGGAGCCCGAGCCTGGACCGCGCGGCGCCAGAGCGGCCGCGTTGCTCGCCAACAGGCCTGTCTGGACGGCCCCGACCGCTACCTGCGCCCGGTTCCGACAGTCGAGCTTCGTCAGAACGTGGGCGACGTGGTTGGCCACGGTGCCCGGCTCCAGCACCAGGTCGTCGGCGATCTGCCTGTCGGTCAAGCCGCGCGCCACCAGACCGACCACCTCCCGCTCGCGCGTGGTCAGCTGCCCGCCTCGCCGCACGGGCAAGGGGCTCAGGAGAGAGGCGTTCGTCGGGCCCGGCAGGAGCCGAGCCTCGCCCGTCTCCTCGTCCGCACCGGCGACAGCCGCCGAGAGCGACGACGCCAGCGGCGGCACCGCGTCCCGCTGGCTCATCTGGGCCAGGGCCGCCCGTCGTTGGGAATGCAGCAGCCTTGACCGCGTGTACGCCGCGTGCGCCTCCCGGAACAGGCGCAGCTGCGCCGTCCAGCGATCAAGCGCCTGCTGCCACCACCCGTCCCCCGCCTGGGCGACGATCTCGGGGATCGGTGACGGTGACGGGGACAAATGGCCGACGCCGGCCCCCAGCAGCACGAGCTCGCCCGCTGGCTGCTGCATGCCCCCGTTCGGGCCCGCCAGCTCCGGGTACTCAGTGCTGGGGTGTCCTGACCGACGAGCCACACCGTCTAGCGCTACGTTTGCCTGAGACGCCACTGCTTCAGCTCCACCAGATGACACCGGCAAGGCGCTGCAAGCCTGGTGCACCCTCTACGGAAGGACAAACGGACAAACAATCGCCGGCTACTGTCTCACACTGTGAAGAGGATCGCACGTCCTAGAGTACAGCGCCCGATTCCGCGCGACGACGCCGGCCGCGCATGGTGGACCGCGAGCTCCCTCTCCTGCCGACCGCGGCGCGTGACGGCCGTGCCTCCGTTCGTCCACGACGTCGCGCTCGTGGCTCGCCGGAGCCCCTGAGCCGGTGCCGGCTGCCACACTCGGGCGCGATGGCCGCTGAGCTGCCGGAGCTGATCGTCGCCGATGCCGCCGCGTGGCGGGTGTGGCTGGACGAGCGCCACCAGGACCCGTCCGGGGTATGGCTGGTCCTCGCCAAGAAGGGCACGGCCCTACCGACCAGCCTGACCTATGACCAGGCGCTCGAAGTAGCGCTGTGTTACGGCTGGATCGATGGCCAGGTAGGACGCCGTGACGAGACCACCTACCGCCAGCGCTTTACGCCCCGCCGGCCACGCAGTCCGTGGTCGAAACGCAACGTTGGCATCGTCGACCGGCTGGTCGCCGAGGGCCGGATGCACGCGGCGGGCCTTGCCGAAGTGGCGAGGGCCCGGGCCGACGGCCGCTGGGACGCGGCCTACGCCGGCCATCGCGGTGCCGGCCGACCTGGCCGCGGCGCTGAGCCGCGAACCGAGGGCGCAGGCCATGTTCGATCTGCTCACGGGCCAGAACCGCTACGCGGTGCTGTACCGGATCGACGCCGCGAAGCGGGCCGATACCCGGGCCCGGCGCATCGAGCAGCTCGTCGCAATGCTCGCCCGCGGCGAAACCGTCTACCCGCAGAAGCGCAAGCTTCCCAACTGACCGACGACCCGGCGCCCCCGTCTCAGCATCGACAGCACTCCCTTCACCCCGAAATCGGGCTGCTCCGCCCATGGCGTAGTTCTTGCTGCCGCTCCGGGGGCGCGAGCGGCGCCGACTGACAGGAGGCAGCAGTATGGCTCTGGATCTGGATGAAAACACAAACCGCAACCCGACCGAGGCAGGAGCCCGGCCGCCTTTCGGCGACCAGCAGCAGGCGCACCCGGGCCGCGAAGAGGCTATGGATCCGCAGCCTGACTACGGCGAGCGGTCCTACCGGGGCAGCGGCCGGCTGACGGGGAAGGCGGCGCTCATCACGGGCGCCGACAGCGGCATCGGCCGGGCTGTCGCCCTGGCCTTCGCGCGCGAGGGCGCGGACGTCCTGATCTCCTACCTGAACGAAGACGCCGACGCGGCAAAGACCAAGCGCGTCGTCGAGGAGGCGGGTCGCAAGGCGGTGACCGTCGCGGGCGACATCAGCCAGGAGGCCCAGTGCCAGAAGCTGGTGGACCAGGCGCTGAAAGAGTTCGGCCACCTGGACGTCCTGGTGAACAACGCCGCGTACCAGATGAGCCGTGACGGCATCCAGGGCATCTCGTCCGAGGAGTTCGACCACACGCTGCGGACGAACCTGTACGCCACCTTCTACCTCTCCAAGGCCGCGCTTCCTCGCATGTCCGAAGGGGGCGCCATCATCAACACCACGTCTATCCAGGCCTACCAGCCGAGCAGCTCGCTGCTCGCCTACGCCGCGTCCAAAGGCGCCATCCTCACCTTCACCAAAGGCCTGTCCCAGGACGCGATCAAACGCGGGGTGCGGGTGAACGCCGTTGCGCCGGGACCCATCTGGACGCCCCTGATCCTGAGCACCATGCCCGCCGAGAGGGTGGCCACATTTGGCCAGGACACGCCCATGGAGCGGCCTGGACAGCCGGCCGAGCTGGCGCCGGTGTACGTCTTCTTAGCCTCGACGGACTCCAACTACATCACGGGCGAAGTGATCGGCGTGACCGGCGGCAAACCCCTCGCCTGATTGCCACACTGCCACCGCGAGAGCCGCGGGCGCCGGTCGCGTAAGCAGGAGCCCGCGACGGACGGATCAGGGAGCGGGGGTGTACACCCGCCCGCTTCCCCTGCCTTCCCTTGCCCTCCTACGCCAGCCCGGGTACCGGCCAGAGCGCAGCTAGCGCGCCGCCCACGGCCGGCGCGGCCTTGGGACGCCGGCCGGGCCGGCCACCAGCCTGTCGGCGACCACCCCGGTCGCCAGCGCGTAGATCCCCTTGTGCAGCAGGTCGACCACCTGCTCGTCCACTGGCCACGTCCACGGTAGCGAGCCCACGCCCGTGGCATTCTCGAGCGTCTGATCGTTCAGCAAGCGCAGATTCATGAACAGGAACGTCCCCATTGGGCCGCGCAGCCCGCGCTCCGCCATCAGCGCACGCGCCACGCCAAACAGCACACCCTGCCCCCAGTGCATCCCCCAATTCAGCCACAGCCGCTCGTCGTCCGGCTTCTCCGGGAGCCGGAGCAGCCGTTCCAGCGTGTGAGCCGGCACGTACGAGCTGGGCCGGTGAGTCACCGCCTGCTCCACTTTTTCGGCCGCGGTCATCGCCGTCACACCAACGAGCCCCGCGAGCAGACCACGACCTACCACGCCGATCGTCACGCCGGCGCCTCCTCTTCTCCCCTTGGCGGCTAGCGACCTCATGAATGGATCAGTGGCCCTTGTGCTCGGGGCCTCGGCCGGCGCCCGTCTCCGTTATCCGGCCGCGGCTCTCTAACGTGTCCGCCTCGTCTTTGCCAACTGGCTGGTGCTTCTTACCCGCCTCCTCGTTGGGCGGCAGCTGATCCTTCTGCTGCTCGACTCGATCCTGGTTCTGATCTTCGACGTCCTTGGGGCGATTGGAGATACCGCTCATGTGCCTGCGTCCTCTTCGTTAACTCCGATGTGGTAGACCGACGAGCCGTTGCTCGCAAGCCGTCCATAGCCGCGGAGCAAGTCCTGTACCGGAGCCCCCGAGCCGACCGGCCGCCGCGCGTGGCGGAAAACCAGGCGATGTCGCAGGCGCTGGGCGTACATTGCTGAGGGAGATGGACCCGTTGGTGGTTTACAAGAACGCAAAAACGCGATCGGGGCGCGTAAAACTCGGTCAGCGGTCAGCATCTCCCTTTCTCAGCCTGATGCAGAGTTGAGTCAGGCGACCGGGCACCTCGTGATGCCCACTACTCGGGCCTGAAAGGCGCTTGTGGGACCAAACCCATCGTCGTGGCAGCGGGCGCTGTACCCACCACTGACCATCCTCGCCTGGCTGGTGGTGCTGGTCATCGCCGGGTGGCTGCTGGGGCACGTCACCAAGACCATCGTGATGATCGCGCTCAGCGGTGTCCTGGCGTTCGCGTTCACCCCGCTGGCGAGCTTGCTGTCACGCTGGGTGCCGCGGCCAGTGGCGCTCGGACTGGCGTACTTGCTGGGCATAGGCGTGCTCTTCGGGCTGGGCGCCTTCATCGTCACGACGGCGGTGAGTCAGATTTCAACTCTCGTCGCCAATCTTCCTGAGTACGCCCGGGAGGCGCAGGCGCTCGAACCCCAGGTCCAGGCTGTTCTCGGTCCCTTAGGCGTCAGCCCGGATCAGCTACAAGCGATGCGGGAGCAGGCTCTGGGCAGCGTGCAGGCGGCCGGGACCACTCTGGTGCGCGAGTCCCTTTCCCGAATTACCCAGATCGCCGGCACCGTCGTCGACCTGATCCTCGTGCTGATTCTGAGCATCTATCTCGCCGCCAACGGCCCCCGCATCGCCAGCTGGCTTCGCCGGGAGACGCCCAGCCCTCAGCGCGCTCGGGTCAACCTGCTCATCGCCATCGTCATCCAGGTCGTCGGTGGCTACATTCGCGGCACGCTCATACTGGCGACCCTGATCGGCGTGCTGGTCGGCGTCGGCCTGACGATCCTGGGCGTCCCGTACGCCGTGCTCCTCGGTGTGCTGGCCTTCTTCATGGAGTTCATCCCCGTCCTCGGCGTTTTCGTCTCGGGCTTCGCGTCCGTCGTGGTCGCCCTGTTTCACGGTTGGCCGCGGGCCCTCCTGGTTCTCGGCTACTTCGTGCTGGTGCATATCGTCGAGGGCGACGTCGTTGGGCCGCGCATCATGGGCAAGGCGGTTGGCATCCATCCCGCGACCGGCCTGGTCGCCCTGGTCGCTGGGACCGAGCTGTTTGGCGTCTGGGGCGCGCTGTTCGCGGCGCCCGTTGCCGGGCTACTTCAGGCTATCGGGACGGCGGTGTGGCTCGAGCTGCGGGGTGGCGACCCGCAGACCGTCGTCCGCGACGTGGCCGACAGCGCCGAGATGGAGCTGCACAATCGCATGGGCGTGACGCCGACGACGACACCGAGGCGGCCGTAACGCCGAGCGCCCCGTGGGTCGCTGGCCACGACGCGGCTGAATTGGGCCAACAGCGCCACTATTGCACAGATGCCCCGTACAATAGTGGCGTGGCGATCGAGACGAGCTACTCCGAGGCGCGCCAGCATCTGGCGACCTTGCTGGACCGGGCAGTCGACGACCGTGAGACGATCATTATCACCCGCCGCAGTGGCGCCCGGGTCGCCCTGCTGGCCGCCGACGAGCTCGCCGGCTACGAGGAGACGGCGTATCTCCTGCGATCGCCGGCCAATGCACGGCGGCTGCTCGCCGCCCTCCGCGACTCGTTGGCGGACGAGGTCGAGTCTTTCGATTTCGCCGATCTGCGCGCCCGCCTGGAGCGCGCGGTGGCACGCGCTGAGGCATGAGTCGGCGCCCAGAGCGCTGGGCGCGGGTCACCCGTGGCTTCCTCGACGATCTCGGCTGGTGGGTGGGCTTTCTGCAGGCCCGCTATCACTACTGACCCGCCGGAGTCAGCAGTAGGACGGGTCGTCTCAGGGTGACCGGGACGCCGGGTTGGCCGTCGCGAACTGGCCGACCAGACTGGACGCGCCTGATGGCCAGGGCCACGTCGGGGAGCCTGGATGGCCCGCAGACCAGGCTCCAGGGAGTACGGGGGCCCTCACCGGTGGCATCCACAAGGGTCAGGCAGGCGACAAGGGCGGCCAGGTCCCCACTCCTGTCTCCATCCACGGCGGGCCACGCGCTCCAGGCGTCCCGGACGCCCGCGCCGGCTCGGCGCCGGAGCGCGGCCGCCAGGTCGTCGTTGGGGGCTAACGGGAGCGTCGCCGCCGAGACGCCGGGCAATCCTGAGCCGACGAGCTCGTGCAGCATGGCGGCCGTCTCGGGCTGCGCCGCGACGACCACGGCGCCCAGACGGTCGGCCCAGTACACCAGACGCGCGGCGCGGCGCAGCGCGAGGCCTGCCCGAACCTGGGGGGACGCCGTGGGCGGCGCCCGCCGCGGCATCGGGTACGGCTCCCAGCTCCCGGGCAGATGGTCCGGCACGAAGCGGAGGCTACCGTCGGCGATCAGGGGCGCCAGCCGCACGCACGGCCCGGCCATCTCCAGGAGCGCGTCCGCCTGCTCCAGCGAGATGCCGGACCGGGCATGCCAGCAGCTGTACAGCAGCCGCGGCGCCGCCCAGAACGGGTCGAGCGCCAGGACCGTCTGGAACAGCCCGCCCGCGGCCAGCACCGCCGCCTCGTCTTCGGGGTGGACCAGGGCCCGCGACGGCGGCAGCGTCCTATCCAATCCGTCGACTTCTGCTGGATCGGGGCGGCGCGGGCCAACCATGCTTTCGCGGGGGTAGCGGGCCGCGGCGGTGAGGACGCCGAGGAACGCGCCACGGTCCTGCGTCAGCTCGCGGATGGCCCATTGGAGCTCAGGCGCGGAGAGGTAGTCGAGCCCATTGACGGCCAGCGCCCGCCACCAGGCGGGCGGGTTGTCGGGCGGCACGTCCCCATTCTGGCGGATCGGGCGTGCCGCTAAAATGGGTCGGATGCCGACACTGCGCCTGGCCGATGGGCCGCCCGCGTCGGCCGACCTGGTGGTGATCGGCGGCGGCATCGTCGGGGCCGCGACCGCGTTCTTCGCCCAGCGCGCTGGCCTGTCGACCGTCCTGATCGAGAAACGCCCGGCGCTGGCGACGCTCACGACCACTGTCGCCACGGGCGCCTTCCGCCTCCAGTTCGACAACCCCGAGGAGATCGCCCTGGTACGCGAAGGGATCGCTCTCTTCGACGACTTCGCCGCCATCACCGGCCTCGACGACTATGACCTCCGCCTGCGTCGCCAGGGGTACCTCTTCTGCGCCACCTCGGACGCTGGCGCCGAGCGGCAGCGGGGCTTCGCCAACGCCCTGCACGGCTGGGGCGTGGGCGACGTCGAGCTGCTCACCGGCGACGAGGCGCGGTACCGCTTCCCGTACCTCGGCCCGGACGTCCTCCAGGCCCGCTACCGGGCCGGCGACGGCTGGCTCGACCCGGTCCGGCTGACGATGGGGTACGCCCTGGCGAGCGGGGCCACCTTTTGCCTGGAGACACCCGCCATCGGCTTCGACCGGGCCGGCGACCGGGTGGTCGGCGTCCAGACGCCGCGCGGACCGATCGCCTGTGGCAGCGCCGTCGTCGCCGCTGGCCCGTTCTCGGGTCGGGTCGCCAACCTCGCCGGCGTGGCGCTCGACCTGCGGCCCACGCGGCGGCACAAGCTCATCATCCCTGACCTACCGCTGATCCCCCCGGATGCGCCGATGACGATCGAGGAGGAGACGGCCGCCCACTGGCGCCCCGGTCTGGGCGGCTGCTACGCGCTGTTCACCGACCCGACCACGCCGCCGAGCGAGCCGCTGGAGGACGTCCCACCGAGCGCCGACTTCGCCTTCTCGCTGCTGAACCCGGCGTCGCCGTCTAGCCTCGCCCGGGTCTGCCCGCTCTGGCGCGACGTCTGGGACCATGGCACGACGAGCTGGGTCCTCCAGGCAGGCCAGTACAGCTACACCCCGGATCGCCGGCCGCTGCTGGGACCGAGCGGGCCTCCCGGCCTGCACCTGAACGCCGGCTACAGTGGCCACGGCATCATGGCCAGCGCGGGCGGGAGCCGCCTGGTGATCGACCTGCTCACGGAGCAGCGCAACGTGGACGTCAACCCCTTTCGCCCGGACCGACCTATGGTCCCAAGACCTCTGGACATCCTGTGACAGCTATCACCGTGGACTTCGACGTTGCCGCACCCATGCGCGACGGCACGCGCTTGCGCGCCAACGTCTACCACCCGACCGAGGGCCGCTGGCCGGTGCTCCTGACCCGCTTGCCGTACGGCAAGGATCTGCCGCTCGGCTCCTCCTTCCTGGACCCCGTCCAGGCGGCGCGGCGCGGCTACGTGGTGGTCGTCCAGGACACGCGCGGCCGCTTCGCGTCGGAGGGCGACTGGTACCCCATGGTCAACGAGCCGGAGGACGGCTTCGACACGGTCGCCTGGGCCGCGGGCCTGCCCTACGCCGACGGCCAGGTCGGCATGTACGGCGCCTCGTACTTCGGCTTCACCCAGTGGTCGGCCGCCACGCTCGGGCCGCCGGCGCTCAAGGCGATGGTCCCCTTGATCACCTGGGACGATCCGGCCAACGGGCTTGCCTTCCGCGGAGGGGCCCTCGAGCTGGGCCTCCAGGCGAGCTGGCAGCTTCAGATGGGGTTGGACGTCCTCGTCCGTCGCCACCGGGCTGATCCGGCCTCCCTGGGTCGCACCATCGCCCAGGTGTGCCACGAGTTCGACGCCCTGGCGACTGAGGGCTACTGGTCGCTGCCGCTGGCCCAGCTCGACCCTCTCCGCCGCACCGGCGTCGCTCCAGCCTTCTTCGACAGCGTGGCGGCCCCGCTCGACAGCCCTCTGGCGGAGCCCCTGCGCATCCGCGGCAAGCACGACCGGATCGGCGTCCCCACCTTCAACGTGGGCGGCTGGTTCGACATCTTCCTCAGCGGCACCATCGCCCACTTCACGGCCATGCGGCAGCGCGGGGTGCCGACCAAGCTGCTCATTGGCCCGTGGTCCCACTCAACCCAGCGGAACCCGGTTGGCGAGCTCAGCTTCGGGTTCGGCTCGCAGGCGAGCTTCATCGACCTCCGCGGCGACTTCGGCAGTCTCCAGCTGCGCTGGTTCGACCACTGGCTGAAAGGCGTGGACACGGGGCTGCTGAGCGAAGCGCCCATCCGTCTGTTCGTCATGGGAGCGAACGTCTGGCGCGACGAGCAGGAGTGGCCGCTGGCGCGCGCGGTCGAGACGCCACTGTACCTGCGCGCTGGCGGCGCGCTGAGCCTGGCCGCCCCGGCGTCAGAGCCACCCGACGAGTACGTCTACGATCCAGCACACCCGGTGCCCACCCATGGCGGCGCCCTGCTCATGCCGCCGGAGTACCCGGCCGGGCCGATGGACCAGCGCGACAGCGAGAGCCGACCCGACGTCTTGAGTTTCACCGGCCCACTGCTCGACCGGGACACCGAGGTCACTGGCCCTGTCACCGTGGTTCTCTGGGCAGCCTCGTCGGCGCCCGATACCGACTTCGTGGCGCGCCTGGTGGACGTCTGGCCGGACGGCCGCGCCTACTCCTTGACGGACGGCATCGTCCGGGCGCGCTTCCGCCACTGGCCGCGGGAGGCCGCGCCCGCGCTCATCGAGCCGGGCCGAGCGTACGCGTACACGATAGACCTGTGGGCCACCAGCAACGTCTTCAAGGCGGGCCATCGCATCCGCCTCGACGTGACGTCGAGCTGCTTCCCCCGCTGGGACCGGAACCTGAACACGGGCGAGGACCCGAGCAGCGGCACGGCGATGCAGGCGGCCCGCCAGTCTATCCTCCACGACGCGGACCACCCATCCCACGTGCTCCTGCCCATCGTTCCAGCGTAGAGGACACGTCCGCTAACGCTTACCATCTCTCACGGGGAGATGTGGGTGACCCTGCCGAGTAGTCCTCCACGGGGTCGGCTCTGGGTCATGCTGGCCGTCCTGTGCCTGGGCGCCTTCCTGGCGAGCTCGAGCTCCATCGCCGTCTCGCCGTTCCTGCTGAACATGGCGAGCGACCTGGACACGGACCTGGCAGCGGTCGCCAACCTCGTTGCCTTCCAGAGCATAACCTGGGGGATCGCCTCGCTCCTGGCGGGCGCCCTCTCCGACCGGCTGGGGCGCAAGCCGCTGCTGGTGGTGGGCCTGGTGATCCTGCTGCTGTCGGGGCTGGCCGTCTCCGCCTCGTCCACCTACGCCTGGGTGGTCCTGTGGCGGCTCATCGGCGGCATCGGCGGCGGCACCTTCATGGGCGCGGTCTTCGCCGCCGCGGCCGACCCGTTCCCGCCAGCCGAGCGCGGCCGTTCGCTTGGCTGGGTCATCACCGGCCAATCGTTGTCGCTGGTGCTTGGTGTGCCCATCATCACGCTTCTCGGCAGCTGGGGCGGCTGGCGCGGCGCCATCGCCCTCCATTCCGCGGTCGTCCTCGTCGCGGCGGTCGCGGTGTGGCTGCTGGTCCCGAACGGGACGACCCACCGCGCCAGGGAGCGGCCCGCGTCGGGTGGATCCGTCCTGCGGCTGCTCCGCCCAAAGGTCGTGGCGCTGCTGACGGCCGGGACGGCCGAGCGCATCTGCTACGGGGCGGTCGCGGTCTTCCTGCCGACCTTTTTCCTGACGGCCTACGGCGTGACCTTCGAGACTCTGGCGATTGCCCTGGTGGTGGTGGCGCTGGGCAATCTGGTGGGCAACGTCGTCGGCAGCCAGCTGAGCGACCGTGTCCCGTCGCGGGCCGTGATGAGCGCCGTCTCGCTGCTGGCGACCGGCGGCATGGCGCTGCCAGTCCTGCTGCTGCGGCCAGGTCTGCTGCCGTCGATCGCGCTGGGCTTCCTGTACACCTTCGTGGACGCGCTGGTGCGGCCGTCCCTGTTCGCGGCGATCAGCGAGGTGTCCAGTCGGTCGCGCGGCGCTGTGATGGGCCTGAACATCACGTTCTCGAGCTTCGGGTGGCTGGGCGCGACGGTGGTCGGGGGGTGGCTCATCAACGGCTGGGGCTTTGGCGCCCTGGGCGCTCTGGCGGCGGCGGCCGGCGTCGCCGGCGCGGCCGCCGCCGCGCTGAGCTGGGCGCTGCCAGAGTCCGAGGTCAGACCGGCAACGCTCCCGTGGGCGGCTGGGCCTGGCAGGTGATGGACGGCGTCGCCGTGTCGCCGGTGGTGGCGTCCGCCAGCTCCACCAGGAAATTGCCGCCCTCGGCGCGGCTGTACACCATCAGGTAGTCGCCGTCACGATTCGGCTGGCCCGCCAGGCGCAGCGCCACCGGCAGCTCGGTCACGCCGACGAGCGCCGACGGCGCCAGCGGCAGCACCAGCCACTGGCGGCCGGCCGCGAACGGACACTCCCAGCGGGTGGCGCCCGCCGGCGTCTCCGTCGCCAGCAGGAACGCTGGCTGCGCCGAGGTCAGGTGCGGCTCGGCCAGCACCCGCAGCGCCGGCGCCGCGGGCAGCCGCCGCGGATCGACTGGTACGCGCGCCTGGAGCGTCTGGTCTGTCCGATAGAGGGCCTGGCGCCAGCGGAACGGGACGCTCGGCGTAACCGGCAGCGCGATCATGGTGAGAGCCGCGACGCCGACGACGGTGGCGAGCAGCGCGCCCCGCCCGCCGAGGAGCGAGAACGCCCCGGCCCACAGGCATACACCCACGAGGACAATGAGCACGGCGAGCGAGACGTGGCCGGCGCCGCCGCCGCGCACGGCCAGAGGAGCCAGCGCGCCCAGGACGGGCACCGCCAGACCGGCGACGAGCCAGGCCCGGGCGGCCGGCGCCGGCCGCCCGGGCGCGGTCAGCGCTGCCACAGGTACGACCAGCTCTGCGGCTGGAACAGGAACAGCTCCATCGGCTTGGTCACGCCGACGAGGTCCAGGTTGGCCAGGAGCACGCACGGGAGCACAATCGCGGCGCTCACGACCGGCCGCACCCAGGCAGGGGCGCCGCGCCAGCAGCCGCCGATCCGGACGGCGGCGAGCGCCGCGAGGATGTAGACGGCGGGAAAGCCGTAGGCGTACCAGCGCGGGATGTGCGGCCACGTCGAAACCATGAACGCGGCGGGCGCGAAGCCGCCGACCAGGACCGCCAGGTACCAGCGCACGTCGGGCACGCGGCGCCACCGCATGAGGGACCACGCCGCCAGCAGCACCGGCACCACCATGAACGCTGCCAGGACGTTCAGACCGATGTGCGCCGCCAGGGCGCCGACCGCGAGCGCCTGGTGCGCTCCCAGACCCCGTCCAGCCAGCGTGAGCCACGCCTGCAACGCTTCGAGCGGGTGCGAATCGTTCTGCGTGTAGCGCGGCAGCCCAGCGGCGAACCAGTACGCGGCCCACAGCACCTTCGGGACCACCGCCGCCACCAGGAAGAGGCCGAGCCGTCGCGCCGGCAGCCGGCCGAGGCCGTACAGGATGACGAACACCGGCAGCATGTACAGGTCGTACACGAGAAGCGTCGCGCCGACCGCCAGGCCGGCCAGCCCCGCTGTCGCGGCCGGCACGCCACCGTCGAACAGGCCGACCCGGTCGCAGTACCACAGCCCGATGGCGAAGAGGCTGTAGGAGGCCACGTACGGTAGCGCCTGGCCGGCGAGCGCGCCGAACGCGGGGGCCGTGGCCACCAGAATGGCCGCCAGCGTCCCCACCCACGCCGAGCCAGTCCGCCGCACCGCCAGCGCGTACGTCGCCAGCGCCGCGGCGATCCACAGGGCGACGTTGCAGGCGACGAAGCCCAGGTACGCGCCCAGGAAGGGCGCCAGCGCCCCTCCGAGCAGCGCATAGCCAGTGAACCTGGTGTAGACGTTCTCGTTGAGCGGGATGAACAGGTCGGCGTCGCCACGCAGGAAGGCGGCCAGCGACGCGAACTGCGAGCTGTCGCGGTTGATTGGGGTGCCATCCAGAACGCCGGTCCAGCCGAGCGGCGTGTCCCAGAAGTACCCGAGGCTATACGCGGGCAGGGTGTAGCGGGTATCCGGGGAGCGCGCCCCCAGGCGCAGCCCGCCTTCCACCAGGCACAGCGCAACGACGAGGAGGGCAAGGACAGCCAGGCGCGCGGCTCGGGAGACGTGGACCTCGCGCCAGCTGGCGCCCTGGGCCAGCGAGCCGCCAGAGTGGGACAGCCGCGCCACCGTCTCGGGAGTGTCCACCGCCGCCGCGGGACGCCTGGCGGCGGCTGTCGGTCCCGTACCTGCCATGCGACCGCGACCACTATAGCCGAGCCTCGGCGCCCTCCCACCTCCCACCTCCCACCTCCGACCTCCGGTCTCCCGTCACGCCCGGCCAGGCGGCGCGTTCGATTCTGCGTGGCCGCTCGGTGTGACGTTCTGGTAACAGGCGGTGACTACACTTGGTCACGTCATGGTGCGGCAGGATCGTAGGCCCGGGCTGGCGGCGCTGGCGGTGGCGCTGGCGCTGCTCAGCGTCGCGGCGCTCGGGGCGACGTTGGCGGTGGACGAGGCGCTGCGGCGGGCGCTCGAAATCTCTTTCCGCAACGCGATGACCCGCGCGCTGTACCCCTGGACGGTCCGTCTGGATCTCGCCGTGCTGCTGCTGCTGGCCGCCTCGATCGGCGTGCTGGCCACAGGGAGAGGGACAGGGACCGGCCAGGAGGCTGAGGCGGCTCCCCGCGTGGATTGGCGTCGTCTCCTGCTGGGCAGCGTCCCGCTGGCTGCCGTGGCGGTGGTCACCGCCGTCGTCATCAGCCCGGTGAGCGCTGTCGCGGTGGTCGTTCTCTACGGGGTGGCCCTGTGGGTCGGCCCGCGCCTGGCGGGGGCAGTCGACCCCTGGCTCGTGCCGCTTCTTGCCTTCTCGTTCACGCTACGAGCCGCCCTCGCCGCGGGCCTGGGCCTCTATGGCGAGCCCGGGCACGGACGGACCACCTTCGACGACGAGCAAGCAATCCACAATGCCGCTCACCAGGTGGCCGCGATCATGGCGGCCGGCGTTGGCGACCTCGACCCCGAGTGGCGCCACTTGATGGGGTCGCAGCTGGACGTGATGGGCACGCTGTACGTCTTGCTGGGCCCAGAGTTCACCACCTTCCGCCTGCTGAACGTGTGCCTGAGCACGCTGACCATTGCGCTGGTCTACGCCATCGCCAATAGGTGGCGCGGCCGCGGGGTAGCCCGCACCGCGAGCGTCCTGGTGGCGCTCTGGCCGACGCTGGTCCTCTGGGGCAGCACGGGGCTCCGCGAGCCCCTCTCGATCGCCCTGACTCTGCTCTTTCCGTGGCTGCTGCTGCGGCGCTTTGGAGCCGGCGGAGCAGGCGGAGCGGCTCGACCGTACGCGCTTCTGGCCGCCACGACGGGCGCCATGGCGCTGCTGACGCTCGCCGTACTGCGGCCGCCGGCGGCCATCGCGCTAGCGGTTGCCCTCCTCGTGAGCGCGCCGTTCGTCCGCTGGCCGGACGGCGGGCGTCTGCGGCGCACGCTGCCCGTGGTCGGCGCGGCGCTGCTCGGAGTGATAGCGCTAGCCCTCTCGTGGCGCCTGAGTCGTGACCCGGCGGAGTTCCGGGCCCAGTTCACGCCGCGCGCCGTTGAATATCGCCAGGCCTCCGCCGAGCTGACGCCCCGCCTGGAGAGCGACCGCAGCAAACTGCCCGCCCAGCCGGACCCGTCGTTCATGGCGCTCAGCACGCTCGTCCGCGCGGTCCCACCCGGCCGGACCACGACGGAGACCGGCGTCCTGTACTCGTACACGTTGGACCCGCCGGGTTACCTGGTGCTGTTCGACGACGGCACGCTGGTCCCCATGGCCCCCTCCCGGGTCAGGGCGCTCACCGACGAGACGATCCAGTGGACCGATCTGCTCGGGCGCCCGGTTCGGGCGTTGCGCCTCCTGTTCGTGCCGATCGGCCCGGGCGAGCCTCTCCAGCGCCTCGCCACGGCGCCTGATACGGTGGCCTGGGACGCCTTGCTGCTCGTGGCGGCGCTGGCCGCCGTGCCGGCGCTCCGGCGCCCCGGGCCGACGGACGTTGTGCTGGTCGTGTACCCATTCTTGATGGTGCTCGGCCTGGCCCTGCTGTCGACCAACCTGGGGACCCTCGTCCGACACCGGGGGATCGTCGTGCCCTGGCTGGCGCTGCTCGCGGCGCCAATCCTGGTCGTCTACGCGGCCCGGCTGAAGCAATCGACCAGCGCCCGGCGGTTGGCGGTCCGCGACCGAGACAACCGAGGCATAGGATGGACGCCGTCTCCCTAACGTCGACCACCTCGACCACCTCGGCGACCTCGACAACCAGCAGGCGCGTGTCCCGCCCGCCGTTGACGCTGGCCCTGCTGGCCACGGGCGTCGCCGTGCTGGCGCTCGTCGTCGCGGACATCCTCCTGAACAAGAGGTACGCGGGGACGCGGGAGGACGGCCCGCCACTCTCGTGGGCGACCCTCGTCTGGGCGGCGCGCGCCGACCTGCTGGTGCTGATCGCGCTGGCCGGCCTGGTCGCCTTCCTCCTCCTGCGCGGCGGGCCGCCCGCCCAGACACAGGCACCGTGGCCGAGAGGTGTCCAGCTGCTGGTCTGGCTCCCGTGCGGCGCGCTCGCCGTGGCGGCGGGGGTCCTGGTCGGCCCCCTCTCCGGCCTGATGCTCGTGGCCGTGTACCTCCTGGCCATGCGCATTGGCCCATGGCTCGCCGGCGCGCGGGACCCACGCCTCGGGCTCATTCTGGCGACCGGTCTGACGCTGCGCCTGCTGGTCGCGATAGGCCTGGGGGTCTACGGGATCGCCAGCCACAAGGCCGTGGCCGTCCTGGACGACGAGGTGGCCCTACATCGGGCGGCTCTCGAGCTCGGCGCCATCCTGGCGGTGGGCAAGGGAAACCTGCAACCAGACTGGTGGCACCTCCCCGGCCCGTACCTCTCGGGCATCGGCGCCCTGTACTGGCTCGTCGACCGTGACTTCACGCTGGTCCGGGTCGCCAACGCGGGCATCGCCGCGCTGGCCATCGGCGTCGTGTACGGCATCGCCCGCGCTCTGTTTGGCGCGGCACCGGCCCGGCTGGCGGCCTGCCTGGTGGCCGTGTGGCCGTCGTTCGTCTTCTGGACCGCCACGGGCCTCCGCGAGGCCGCGTTTGCCACCGTCTCCCTGTTCATTCCCTGGCTGCTTGCCCGTCGCCGCGACCCGCGCACGCGGGAGAGCGCGCTCCTGGTTGGCACGACAGTGGCCCTGGCTGCCTACGTGGTGTGGACGCTGCGGAGCTACGCCGTCGTCGGCTT
>JAABUQ010005061.1_pt1 | contig 21573 bp, 18 predicted proteins | sample 5560001 | NCBI WGS metagenome assembly JAABUQ01 (sample SAMN10711888, study PRJNA513371) | rock metagenome | isolation source: Antarctica rocks | place: Antarctica: Victoria Land, Finger Mt nord | collected 2015-12-18
CGTCGCTCCGGTCGGGCTACGCCCTCCCTGCACACCGCCCCGCCAACGGCACCACACCATAACAATCGGCAGAGGCCCCACTTATCCAAAGCGAAACAGTGTCTCGACGAAGCCGGCCACCTCTCACGGCCCGCAGCACCTCGGTCTCCACCTTCACTCGTGGCGTCACCTTGCCGCGGCGCCGCTGCTCGCCAGTCTTGCCGCCGCGGGGCGGCTCGGTGTTCTTCTCCATCCCGCTCGGCTTGATCGAGGGGCGGCCCTTCAGGCCCTTTAGTCGCGCAATCTCGTCACGCTGCGCAGCGACCACCGCCTTCAACCCCGCGACCTGGCCGAGCAACTCGACCAACAGCGCCTCCAAATCGGTGCGCGATAGGCTCGGAAGGTTGTGGGGTGTTGCCATGTGCCAAGCGAATCGTACTCGCCCGCTTCAGGGAAGCCCTAAAATGCAATCAACCCCGGGGTTTTGCCCCGGTTACTGTAGTCTCATACAATCCACTGATTCCAAATGGAAAAAAATGAGGGGATAGCTGAGCCTTGAAAGGGGTGCCCTATCAGGGGCCTCATTTCTGACCCATGCAACAAAGCCTCGCCTACCGCTTTCAGGCCGCGATCATCGTCTGGTGGACGCCGTGCTTGGCCGACAGCTCCGTCAGCCACTGCTCGCCCGATAACGCTTGCGTGTCACTTTGCCCATCTCGTCCCGTTTCTCGCTCAAGCGGGACAAGCTTATCAACCTGTCCAGAATCCCGGCTCTCCCGCACTTTGCGTGGAGCCGTCCCTCAAGCGTCAGTTACCAAGTGATTGATTTGAAAGTGGAATCAGCACTGGCCTACCTGGCCGTATATGACACGCTGGCCGAAGCCAGCCGGTGCAAATTCCGCTCAGGCCTTCAACGAGTTATCCGTTCGAGGCAGCCTCCTACCTCCACGCAAAGTGCGGGAGAGCCAGAATCCCGGGGGCACCTCAGTCACCCGACCGCGACCAAACCGAGCCCATAAGCACGCCGTCGTCCAACGCCTCGAAGGAGTGCGGAGGCGAGGAGTACGGGATCATCTACACGCAAAGTGCCTGTCCTCCGCGGTGGCCCCGCACGGCGGGGATGAAGCCTTGACCACGATGCCCAGGCGCGGATCGTTCGGGGTGGCCCCGCACGGCGGGGATGAAGCCGCGGCCGGCGTCCTTCTCCTCCTACCTGCAGGGGTAGCCCTGCACGGCGGGGATGAAGCCTTCCTCGCGTTCATGTCGCCGTTGATCCTGCCGGTGGCTCCGCACGGCGAGGATAAAGCCGCCAGGTGCATAATCCGCTTCCCCGGTCGTTAATGTTCCCTCTATGTTCCATTTGTAGATGGGCATTCGGAGGATCTAGGCCATGGCGGACGAAGAGAAGCCCACCCTGCGGCCTGCCACCGACGATGAGTTGAAGGACAGCCTGTCCTTCGGGCTGCGCTTTGCCGGTCGCAAGCGCGTTCACGCCGCCGACGACTTCATGGCACGCATCGCTGCCGAGAACCTGGTGCAGCACCTGCAACGGAGCGGCTACGTGGTGATGAAGAAGCGTCCGGCTGAGGCGCCCTCGACCAGCGGTCACAAGCACCCGCACAAGGACTGACTGTAAACCAGCGCAGGTGTGGGACCCAGGGGAACTCTAGCTTTTCAACGCAGTGTGGTGCTGATCAGCGCCGAAACCCACTGCTGACCCACACCCTGCTGAATCAGCCCACCAGAGCCTTGCGCCTTGCCCCGCTTTCCGGTTGCGACGCGCAGGTCCCGATCACACAAGATGCCAGGCTCGCCTGGCCGATCATCGCAGCGATGATTGCACCGCGCCGGTGCGCCCTGGTCGGGTTGCTATGTTGGCGGCGTTGGCTTTCCGAGCACCCAGTAGACGCTGGCCCGTCCGATGCCGAGCCGTCGCGCGATGGCGGCCGGGCCGAGCTTCTCCTCGTGGCGCAGGCGGCGTAGCTCGGCAGCATCAATGGTGGGCTTGCGGCCCTTGTAGACGCCCTTTGCCTTCGCGGCCTTGATCCCCTCCAACTGGCGCTCCCGCCGCAGGTTGGTCTCGAACTCGGCGAACACGCCCAGCATGTCCAGGAATGCCTTGCCAGCCGCTGTGCCCGTGTCCACCGGCTGCTCGGTGGCGCGCAGGACCACGCCCTTCTCCTTCAGCTCGTGCACGATGTCCTACAGATCCTTCATGGACCGGGCGAGCCGGTCGATGCGCGTCACTACCAGGGTGTCGCCGGGCTGCACGAAGTCGAGCAGCATCTGCAGCTCGGTCCGGCCGTCGCGGCGGCTGCCACTGGCCTTCTCGGCACGGACCACGCCGTAGCCGGCCGCCTTGAGGGCGGCCCGCTGGATGGCGAGATCCTGGTCGAGGGTGCTGACGCGGGCGTAGCCGTAAACTGGCATGGCCTGGAAGCTGATCCGTCTTGGAAGGGTCTAGACCTACTCGGACTAGCGTCTCGGAAGCCTGGAAACAACCCATGTGAGACGCGCTTTGGCGTCTCGTGTGGGTGTCCTGCTGGGGTACACCCAAACGATCCGGGATAGACGGGCCTACAAATCCTGACGTGCGCTCTGCCGCAACTCCGCACTTGAACGGGGCTACTCAGGTTGCCGGGCATCGGATGCGTGCTAAACCGAGACGGTGGAAGCATTTGAAAGCATCAAGCCTGGGAGCCGGATCAGGGGGCTTGAGGCTGCCGGCGTAGCAGAGATCGTCCAAGTCGCCCGGTTTGGGCCAGACGCCTTGAACCTTGTGTTCCGGGTGAACGGACGGGTTGGAGAGCGGCTGGTCTATCGCGGCGACGAGGCCGCATTCGAGTTCGTCGAACAGGGCCGTACTTACGGGTTCGACGCCGATGGTAGCCTGTTGCGCTTAGCGTCAGAAGCGTACCGGCTGCGCCTGGCACACCTGTTCGACCCCTACTTAGCCATCAGCGCATCACAGATCGAGGCGCTGCCGCACCAGATCACCGCCGTTTATGGCGAGATGCTGCCGCGCCAGCCCCTACGCTTCCTGTTGGCCGACGATCCTGGGGCCGGCAAGACTGTCATGGCCGGGCTGCTCATCAAGGAGCTGCTGATCCGCGGCGACCTTGAACGCTGTCTCATTGTTGCCCCTGGCAGCTTGGTCGAGCAGTGGCAGGAGGAGATGGCCGAGAAGTTCAGCCTCGCCTTTGACTTGATGTCCCGCGAGCAGATCGAGAACTCCGTAACCGGCAATCCCTTCGCTGAACGGAACCGGCTAATCCTGCGCCTGGATATGGCAGCACGGTCCGAGGATCTGCAAGCCAAGCTGCGAGCAGCGCCGGAATGGGACCTGGTCATCTGCGACGAGGCCCACCGCATGGCGGCGTCCTACTTCGGGGGCGAGGTCAAGGAGACCCGCCGGCACAAGCTGGGCAAGCTACTGGGCGCCTGCACCCGCAACCTGCTGCTAATGTCCGCCACACCCCACAACGGCAAGGAAGCCGACTTCCAGCTCTTCATGGGCCTGCTCGACAGCGACCGCTTCGAAGGCCGGTTCCGCGAAGGCGTCCACAAGGCCGACGTGTCGGACATGATGCGGCGCTTGACCAAGGAGGAGCTGTACCGCTTCGACGGCACGCCCTTGTTCCCAGAGCGCCGCGCCTACACGGCCAGCTACGAGCTGTCGCCCGCAGAGGCCGACCTATACGGCGCCGTGACCACCTACGTGCGAGAGGAGATGAACCACGCCGACCGGTCCGGCGACGGCAAGCGGCAGAACAGCGTCGGCTTCGCGCTTCAGATCCTCCAGCGGCGTCTTGCGTCATCGCCGGCCGCCATTCACCGCTCCCTTGAGCGGCGGCGCAAACGGCTTGAGCACCGGCTCCGGGAGGAAAGGCTGGTTCGCCAGGCGGGATCGGCGCCCTTATCCGCAGCCCAGGTGCTGCCCGGGTTTGATCCTGACGATCTGGACGACAGCCCAGCGGACGAAGCCGAGGCGATTGAGGAGCAGCTTGCCGACCAGGCGACGGCGGCTGCCACGCTGGCGGAGCTTGAAGCTGAGATCATTATCCTGCGCGACCTGGAGGAGCGCGCGCTCCGGCTCAAGCTGTCCGGGAAGGATGCGAAGTGGCGTGAGCTGGACGCAATCCTGGACGATCCGATAATGCTGGACCCAGCAACGGGACTGCGCCGGAAGGTCCTCATCTTCACCGAACCCAAAGACACGCTGGAGTACTTGCAGCAGAAGATCGCGGCAAGGATTGGCGAGCCAGGCGCCGTCATGGTGATCCACGGCGGCATCGCACGGGAAGCGCGCCGCGCCGCCATCGCCGCCTTCAACTCCGACCCTGCCGTGCGCGTCATGATCGCCAACGACGCCGCGGGCGAGGGCGTGAACCTACAGCGTGGCGCCCACCTGATGGTCAACTACGACCTGCCCTGGAATCCCAATCGGCTGGAGCAGCGTTTCGGCCGCATCCACCGCATCGGGCAGACCGAGGTGTGCCACCTTTGGAACCTGTGCGCGTCGAACACGCGGGAGGGCGAGGTGTATCGCCGCCTGCTGGAAAAGCTGGAAGAAGCCCGGAAGGCCCTGGGCGGCAAGGTTTTTGACGTGCTGGGCGAGTTGTTCGAAGGCCAGGCGCTGCGCGACCTCCTGGTGGATGCCATCCGCTATGGCGACGCGCCGGAGACCAAGGGTCGGCTGTTCCGCAAGGTGGACGACGCGGTGGACGTCGAGGCCATCGAACGTCTTGTGGCCGAACGGAAGCTCACGTCCGAAGGCATGGACCCGAACGCGGTTACAGCCATCCGCGAAGAGATGGAGCGTGCCCAGGCCCGCCGACTGCAGCCGCACTTCATCGGCTCCTTTTTCCGCGAGGCGTTCAGCTTGCTGGGCGGCCGCATATCTGAACGGGAGCGGGGCCGGTTCGAGGTGCTGCGCGTCCCGACGGCACTGAAGCACCGTGACCGTTTAATCGGCCGGGGCGATCCGGTCCTCGACCGCTATGCCCGTGTGACGTTCGACAAGGCTTTGATAGTCGGCAAGCCACAGGCCGAGTTGCTGTCGCCCGGCCACCCGCTGCTAGATGCGACGCTGGACGTCGTTCTCGAACGCTTCCAGCCCTTGCTTAGCCAGGGTGGGATGTTCGTGGACGACGCCGACGAGGGCCGCGATCCTCGTTTGCTGGTCTATCTGGAGCACGCCATCCGGGATGGCCGCACCACGAAGTCCGGGGAGCCGCGGGTGGTGTCGCAGCGGCTACAGTTCATTCATTTACGGGAAGACGGTTCGGCGGTTGACGGCGGCGCCGCACCCTACCTCGACTACCGCCCGATCACCCCGGACGAGCGCGCTTTGGTCGCCGACGTGATAGCCGCGTCCTGGCTGTCTGGCGGCGTCGAGGACCGGGCACTCGGGTACGGGATCGCAACACTCGTCCCGACCCACCTGACCGAAGTGCGCCGCCGCCGGGTGGCCGAGATCGACAAGGTGGAACGCGAGGTTCGCGCCCGGCTGACCCGTGAGGTGAACTACTGGGACGCCCGCGCCGCCCGGCTACGGGAAGAGGAACGGGCGGGCAAGGAGCAGCGCATCAACGCATCTAACGCCGAGGCGACGGCGCAGCGGCTGGTGGACCGGCTGCATAAGCGCCAGGCCGAGCTGGAGCGGGAACAGCAGATTACCGCCCTGCCGCCTGTGCTGAAGGGTGCGGCCCTGGTTGTCCCAAAAGGACTGCTAATGGCGCGCAGTATGCCTGCCGCGCCCCGTAGGCCAGCGGGCTTCGCCGAGGACAGCATGGCACGGGCTGAGGTCGAGCGCCTTGGCATGGAAGCCGTCATCGCTGCCGAGCGGACGCTGGGTTACGAGCCACGCGACGTGTCAGTCGAGAAAAAGGGCTGGGACGTTGAGAGCCGTGATCCGAAGGCAGGGCATCTACGCTTCATAGAAGTTAAAGGCCGCCACGTGGATGGTGACGTTGTCATGCTGACCAAAAACGAGCTGCTAGCGTCGTTGAACAGCCCGGATGCCTTCATTCTGGCCATCGTGCGGGTGGAGGCTGGGTTCGCCCATCAGCCGGTGTACGTGCGCCGGTTCTTTGGCCGGGAGCTAGGCTTTGCGGAGACGGCCGTGGCGTTCAACGTGAACGACCTGCTGTCACTCGGGACGGCGCCAGCGTGAGCCAGGCTACTGGCTCCCTGCACTCGACCGATCTGTCCGTGCTGCTACGAGCTTTGCCCTCGTCGGTCTGCGACCAGGTTGCAGAGCTTATTGCGGAGATGCGGAAGCGCAGTAGGTCAGCCTTGCGCGGTACCCACTCCGCCCGCTCGCTCGCAATTCCCGAACGGCGTGGACACTTGCTCGTCCCGGACATTGTGGATGACCTGCGCGCCCTTGGCCGGCACGAAACAGGACCTGTGTACAGCTACCGAAAGATCCTGCGCGGCATTGCCCACCGTCATGGGATTGACGACGATGGTGAGCGCGCACCGGCGAGCGTTGAGCGGGAACTGCTGCACAGTTACCAGCCGGTGTTCCGGCCGGACCCAACCACCTTCGAGGACCGTGGCAGCGACGATTGGGCGCGGCGCGTCGGGTATGCGATTCCCGGGTGGGGCTGGGGAGCGTACCTGATGTCCCCGGATTGGAAAGTGGTCACGGCCGTCACCTTGGAGATCGCCGCCCAGCGCCGCATTGCCCTGATACGCGCCTACCGCGTCAATCTGGAAAGCTGACATGCCCGCCTACACCGTGGTCTTCCACATGCCGCACTGGATTGCGGCCGGCATTAAGAGCGGCGTCATGGAAACCGTTGGTGGCGTCGTCCGCATGGTGGACGGCAAGCAGGTTGTGATGTGGCTCCGGCCCTCGCTGGATGCTGGCAAGGCGGGAGCAGCCATCGCAGCCCCGCGCTTTCCCCTTCTTGCCGGTGGTGCCGCCCTCACAGCCGCGTCTGCTGCGACAAATGCGGCCATCAACGTCGTCGCGTTCTACCTGCTATCCAAGCAAATCAGCCGCGTGGAAGGCCGTCTGGACCATGCCTTGACAAAACTTGACGTAGTCAAGGCAGACACGGCTTGGCTGAAGCGGGCAGTTTTCCAGGAATACCGGGCGAAGCTCGGTGCCGCGCTGCTCGTCGCCGAGACGGCGGAGGCGACCGGAAATTTTGACGGCCTCACACTTCCGCTTGGGACATTCCATGCCGCCCAGTCCTTCTATCGGCAGCAAATGGCCGATCTCCTGACTGGCGCGTGTCCCCTGGCCCTTGCGCCCGCCTTCGTCGAGTTCGCCAATCTGTATGTTCTCGCCACCGGAGCGAAGGGACGCGCGCTGACTCTCCTGCGCGGCGAAGCCGACGCAGCCAAGGAGATTGCGGCCGACGCAGCCAGCTACGCCGCGCTGCGGGCACGGCTGCTCGCGCCGCTTGACGATCCAGAGGCGAGCCTGGGCCAGCTTGTCCTGCTGACAGACGAGGCAGAGCTGGCGATGCAGGAGAGCCTGCCTGCCCTGCCCTCCGTCGCCGCAGCCGAGTACATGCCGCTGCCCGGCCTGCGGCGTGACCTTGTGGCGCTTGCAGAGATGCGGGACGCCTCCGCATCCCAGCCAGGCGACCCCGTTGCCGCCGTCGTAGTGAACGCAATGGCACCGGCAGGTTGGCACCCCGGCTGGGTGGACGTGGTGGCCAGGCGATGATCGCCATGCCGAAATGATGGGGCATCCTCGCCATCGGCCCTGCGCCGAGCCGGGCTTCGCGGAACCTGCGGTGACGTTCGAGGGGAACGACGTCCCGTCGCTCAATACGGCGCCGGCGTGAGCCGTCCGGCAACCCGCAAAGGTCTGCCTGAGCGCCGGGATGCGAGGCGTCCCCGCAAGCTGGATGCCAATCCCGCGCTCAGCAGCGTCGCCGCAAGGTTCGCGGGCATACAGTATGAAGGGTCGCCCAAGCACAAGCGGCACCCTCACCTGTTCGGGCTGGAGCCGTTCCGGGGAGAGCGGGGAGATGAAACACTGTGCGACGAGCTTGCCGGTTGGAAGCCGGCGGACACGGCGCGTGTCCCTGCACTGTTTGACCGTGCCAAGCGCGCATCGCTCGTTGGCTCCCTGCTCTGGACCGTGGACGACAACGGCTGGATTTATGAGTTGCAGATGACGAACGCCGGCCACAACCAGCATCACGGTTATCCCGTGCTGCCAACCGATCCCTTTGCGCTGCTCCTTGTCCGGCGCTTCGCCGTGTGGGCAGGCGGGCACGGGACGCGCGCCGACAAACAGGCAGCGGAGAACTGCAAACTCCTCTATGACGCGGGCTGATGACAAACTTCCGCTTTGACCTCCGACCACTTGGAGATGACGTGCAGGACGATCTGCGCGGTCTTTGCATCACGGCTGGCGGCACCGTGCTGACCCGCCTGTTGCGCCTGAACGGCAATGCGCCTGACGATGCTGTCCGGGTGCCGGCAATCCCTCTAGGATTCTGGTTGGCCGATCACTGGTGGCGGCTCCGTTGGGAGTGCAGGCCGCCCAACGGATTCACCCCTGAGTGGCGGCAGGCCCACGACCTCGGTGCAATCGGCAATGGCCATGTCTGGCCCCGGGTCACGATCTGGGGTGAGGGGGACAGGGTTGCCGTCGTCAGCCGGGCGGACCCGGTTGGCGTCGCCAGCCCGGTGCGCTTCCTACAGGACGCCCTTGCTTTCGTGCCTTCCGGCGAGTTCGAGGCTATCATAGACGGGGCACTGGCCGCCATCGGGCAGATCGCGTCCGGCGCGGATGAACCTGCGCTTGCGGCGTTGACGTACGCCTTGAGCCAAGAGCGTGCCGACCCCGTCGTGTCCGCCTGGCGCCGGCTGGAAGCGATCTCCGGGTTTGATCCAGATGAGGCACCAGAAAGCTTGATTGAGCACCTGTTGAGGCTGTCGGAACGTATCGGCCCGGCGGACGTGGAGGAAGCGAGTGCCGCGATGCCGGGCGAGGGCGCGGCAAAGGCACTCGACGCGGTGCTGGACGCGGCGGATGCCTGCTATTCCGAAGTATCGTTCGACAGGGCAATCCGTGCCGTCGCGGAGCTTCCTGCCGCACAACGGGGAGAGCCGTGGCAGCTTGCCGAAGCGGCAGCCCGCCAGGTGCGCGCCGCGCTGAATGCCGGAGACAACCCGTTGCTCAACCGGCGGCTGGGCGAGTTGGCCGGTATCTCACCCAGATTGCTGGGAGACCGGGCGGGCCGGTCCCGCTTCCCTTATGGCGTCCGCCGCGCCGTGAGGCGAGACCTGGTTTTGTTGCACAGCCGTTGGGGTTATGATCGTCGGTTCGAGCTGATGCGCGCGTTGGGCGACGCGATCTGGAGCGCTAACTCGCCGTTCGGCCCGATCTCGCGCGCAGGCACGGCCCGGCAGAAGTTCCAGCGCGCCTTTGCCGCCAGCCTTCTATGCCCCGCGGCGGCGCTTCAATCTTTCCTAGGCACAGACGATCCGGCGGACGAGGACATATCGGCCGCTGCGCGCCACTTCCATGTCGCCGACAAGGTCGTCCGGACCATCCTCGTGAACAAGCGCATGATGGACCGCACCCGCCTGCCGCTTCGCCCGGGCGAAATGCAGGGCAACTCCATCGAAGGTCTGGCCGACGCCGCATGACGCACCCCCGCAAGAAGCTGATCGAAGTCTCCATTCCCTTGGAGGCAATCAACAAGGCGTCCGCGCGAGAGAAGTCCATTCGGCACGGGCATCCCTCCACCCTGCATCTTTGGTGGGCGCGGCGGCCCTTGGCGGCGTGCCGGGCGGTGCTGTTCGCGCAGTTGGTGGACGACCCCTCCTCCTGGCCGGACCGCTTCCCGGACGCGGCGGCGGTGGAACGGGAGCGGGCGCGGCTGCATAAGGTGATCGAGCGGATCGTGCCCTGGGAAGCCTCGAAAGACGAGACGATCCTACAGGAGGCCCGGCACGAGATCGCGCGCTCCGTCGCTTGGGGGCTGGGCGAGGAGCCACCAGCGGCCGGGGACCGGCCGGGAACGCTGCGCTACCTGCAAGAGAAGGCACCGCCGGTGTACGATCCCTTTTCCGGCGGCGGTTCCATCCCGCTCGAGGCGCAGCGGCTGGGCCTGCGCGCGCATGGCAGCGACCTCAATCCCGTTGCGGTGCTGATCGGTAAAGCGCTGGTAGAGATACCGCCGCGCTTCGCCGGCCAGCCGCCGGTGAACCCAGCCGCGCGCGCGTCGCTGCCTTCGGGCGGCTGGCGCGGCGCGGCGGGGCTGGCGGCGGACGTGCGCCACTACGGTGCCTGGATGCGGGAGGAGGCGGCGCGGCGGATTGGCCACCTGTACCCCAAGGTGAGCCTTCCCGATGGCGGCGAGGCGACGGTGATCGCCTGGCTGTGGGCGCGCACGGTTCGCAGCCCCGACCCGGCAGCTCGGGGTGCGATGGTGCCGTTAGTGTCCTCCTTCCTGCTTTCTGCTAAAGAGGGGCGCAAGGCTTGGGCGGAGGTGATGCCCGATGCAGCCGCGGAGGATGATTGGCGCTTTGAGGTGCGGACCGGCGTGTTAACCAAGACGGATGAGGAACGGTTAAAGAGCGGGACGAAGTCGGATGGACGTGGCACGGGCTTTGTCTGTGCTCTGACCGGTTCTGTAATTACCAGCGCTCACATAAAGCTAGAGGGTGCTGCCGGGCGGCTCGGCTCACGGTTGATGGCCATCGTAGCTGAGAGGCAGCGGTCACGGGCCTATCTATCGCCAACGTACGACCAGGAGGTAGTCGCTCAAAACCTTTCGGGCGACCCAAGAGTTTACGACGCGCGGACCGGTGGGCTGGCGCAGGCGGTACCGGAACGCCTTACGGGCGGAACCTGCTACGCTTATGGTTTGACCACCTTTGCTTCCCTATTCACCCCGCGTCAGCTTATTGCACTGACTACCTTTTCCGACCTGATTGCGGACGTGCGAGAGCAAGTGCTTGTAGATGCACGTGGCGCTTATTTCTTGAATGACTCTGTGCCCTTGTGCGCTACTGGGAGTGGAACGACGGCTTATGCTGACGCAATCGCAACATACTTGGCAATCGCGGTGGATAAGGCTGCCGATTATTGGAGCACAATCTGCTTCTGGCACAGTGCACACAATCAGCAGTTAATTGTGAATACGTTTGCTCGTCAAGCCATTCCAATGACCTGGGACTATGCAGAAGGCAATCCATTCAGCTCTTCCTCTGGCCATTTCTACAGATTTGTCTCTCTGATTGGTGAGGTTACTGATGCCTGGATTGGCACTACCGCTGCTGGACAAATCCAGCAAGGTGAGGCCGCAGCGGCTTTAACAAAATCTTCGATTGCGATCATTTCAACCGATCCTCCTTATTACGACAACATCGGCTACGCCGACCTTTCGGATTTCTTTTATGTTTGGCTCCGTCGATCTCTCTCGGGTATTTGGCCTGATCTTTTCCGCCGTCTCACCGCGCCAAAAAACGAGGAACTGGTTGCATCGGCATACCGACATGGCGGAAGATCAGAGGCAGAGGCGTTCTTCTTACATGGCATGAAGCAAGTTTTGTGCGCCGCAAGGAAAATCGTGTCCGAAGACGTGCCAATGGCTATCTACTACGCCTTTAAGCAAGCTGAAACCGCTAGTGAAGGTGCAACCTCAGCAGGGTGGTCATCTTTCTTGCAAGGAGTTCTAGACTCAGGTCTTTCAGTAGACGGGACTTGGCCGATTAGAATGGAGTACACGGGGAATCTCAAAGGGAAAATGAACGCCCTCGCCTCCTCCATCGTCCTTGTCTGCCGCAAGCGCCCCGACGATGCTCCCGTCACCACCCGCGCCGAGTTCATCCGCATGCTGCGCCGCGAGCTGCCGGACGCTGTAGCGGCCATCCGCCGGGCCGGCGTCGGTCCCGTGGACATGCAGCAATCCGTCATTGGACCCGGCATGGGCGTCTTCACCCGTCACGCCCAAGTGTTGGAGGACGACGACAGCCCCATGCCCGTCCGCACCGCCCTGTCCCTTATCAACCGCGTGTGGGACGAGATCGAGAACGAGGCGACCGAGATGCTGGACCCGCCCAGCCAGGTCGCGCTGGCCTGGTTCGCCGCTTACGGCTTCGACGTGCGCCCGGCCGGGGACCTCATCACCCTCGCCAATGCCAAGAACCTACCCGCCGCTGCCCTGTTCGCCGCCGGAGTGTTTTATGATGGCCGTGGCAAGGCGGCGCTGATGCCGCGCGACCAGCTCCCGCCGGAATGGACGCCGACCGACGGCAAGGCCAGCGCCTGGGGCTGCGTCCAGCACGCCATCCGCACGCTGAACGCGCCCGATGGCGGCGCGGCGGCCGCGGCGGCCCTGGTCGCCGCGATGGGACCGCTAGCGGAGCTGGCCCGCGCCCTGGCCTACCGACTATTCCAGATCGCTACCGAGAGAGGCTGGGCGGCGGAGGCGCTGGCCTACAACGCCTTGGCAGAGGAGTGGCCGCATTTGCTGGACCCGGCGCCGTCCGGCCACAGCCCCGCCGTCACCCAAGCCGAGCTGTTCAGCGCATGAGCGCCACCACGACCGCGGCGCGGGACGCGCTGCGCCGGGTCCGGGACGGGCTGGACCACCTGCGGGACGGGATCACCCCCTTCGTGACCGCGCGCATGGTGAAGGCGCGCGGGCCGGACTGGACCCGCTACGCCGGCCGCGCCGCCGGGCATCACGGGGACGGGCTGGACGCCTATGCCCTGCTCAAGACGATGCTGGACAATTGGCGCGACGCCTTCGAGGAGGCGTTCCCCGCGCGGGAGAAGCAGCGGGCGCGCAACTTCGCCTCCATGTCGCTGGAGGCGCGCAACGCCGTCGCGCACCTGACCCTGCCACTCGCGGCGGACGAGGCGCTGCGCTACCTGGACGCGATGCACGGCCTGCTGCGGGCCACCAAGGCGGCGGAGGCCGAGGTAACGGCGCTGCGGCGGCTGTGGGAGGAGCAGGGCCGCGCCGGCTTTGCCGCCCCGTCCGCGTCCGCTGGCGCCACACCTGCTGCCGCGCAAAGCGCTGCATCAGGCGCCCCGTCCCGGTCGGCCGTGGCGGAGGTGCCGGGCCGGGCGCTGCGGCCGTGGCACGAGGTGGCGCTGCCGCACCCTGACGTAATTGCCAACCGTTTCAAGGAGGCCGAGTTCGCGGCCGACCTGTTCGCGGTAGACGCCGGCCTTGCCAGCGAAGCCTACGCCACCCCCACTGCCTTCTTCGGCATCACCTTCCTAACTGAGGGGCTGCGCCGGGTGCTGGCCTCTGCGCTGGCACGCCTGGCCAACACGGGCGGCGATCCCGTAATCGGGTTGCAAACCGCCTTCGGCGGCGGCAAGACGCACACGATGCTCGGCATCCTGCACCTGGCCCGGCATATGGGGGACGGCGGGGTGCCTGGCACCTTGCCGGGTCTGGAGGGGATTGCCGAGCAGTCCGGCATAAGGATCTGGCCACGGCCGAAGGTAGCGGTGTTTGTTGGCTCTGCCAGCGGGCCAGACGTGCCGCTGAACACGCGCGGTGGGCCGCAGGTCCGCACGCCCTGGGGCTACATCGCGTGGCGGCTGGCCGGCGCGGCCGGCCTGCAGCTCATGGCCGAGGCGGAGGCGGGGCGCACGAACCCTGGGTCGGAGAGGCTGGTTCAACTGTTCCACCTGGCCGGGCCGAGCGTGATCCTACTGGACGAGCTGGTGTCCTACGCCCGGCAACTGCCGGATGAGCGCTTCGAAGCGATGCTGTCCTTCGTGCAGTCATTGACCGAGGCCGCAAAGATGTCATCAGGCGTGCTGGTAGTCGGCTCCCTGCCAGAAAGTGACATGGAGGCGGGCGGGGAGCGTGGCGTGCAGGCGCTGCGCCGTCTACAGGCCGTGTTCGGACGGGTCCACTCGACTTGGTTGCCGGCGTCAGGCGACGAGACCTACGAGATCATCCGCCGCCGCCTGTTCCAGGCGCTGGATGCCGAGGGGGAGCGCACGCGGGACGAGACGTCCAAGGCGTTCCACGACCTGTATCGCAAGAACGCCGCGGAGTTCCCGCCTGAGGCGAAGGAGGCGCGCTACGGCGAGCTGCTGCGCCTGTCCTACCCCATCCACCCCGACCTGTTCGACCGCCTGTCCAAGGACTGGGCCAGCCTGGAGAAGTTCCAGCGCACGCGCGGGGTGCTCCGCTTCATGGCCAACGTCATCGGCGTGCTATGGCACGAGCGGACGCCGGACCCGCTGATCCTCCCCGCCCGCGTCCCGGTCGGGCACGAGAAGGTGCGCGCTAGCGTGCTCTACCCGCTGAATGCCGCTTTCGGCGCGGTGGTGGACCGGGAGGTGGACGGCCCCGGCGCGCTGCCGGCGCAAATGGAGGCCAACCCGTCGCGCCGCATCTCCCAGGCGCGGGCGGCGACGCGGGCGGCGCGGGCAGTGTTCCTTTGTTCGGCTCCCTGCGTTGGCCAGCCGAACGCCGGCGTGACGGGGCAGGCCCTGCGCCTGGCCTGCGCGGAGCCGGGCGAACAGTTGGCCATGTTCGGAGAGGCGCTGCGCGAGTTGTCGGAGCGTGCGACCTATTTGTACGAGGAGGCCGGGCGCTCCTGGTTCTCCACCCAGCCCACCCTGAACCGCCTGGCGGACGAACGTGCCAAAGCTTTTCCTGAGTACGAGGTGGACAGCACCATCGTGAAGGCATTGACCGAGGACGCGGCGACGAAGGCCAGTTTCCACCGCGTGTTCGCTGCACCTGACGACCCGGCGGCGGTCGACGAGGCCGAGGCGCTGTCGCTGCTGATCCTTGGCCCGGGCGCGACGCATACCGGGCGGGGCGCCACCGCTTCCCCGGCAACGGATGCGGTGACAGAGGCGCTGACGCGCTGCCGCGGAGGCCAGCGCGGCTACCGTAACACCTTGGTCTTCGTGGCGCCGGACGAGGCCGGGCTGGCCAATGCGCGGGAGGTCGTGCGCAAGTCGCTGGCCTGGTCTGGGATCGTGGCCGACCGGCGGCTTCGCCCGCAGATGACGGAAGGTCAGATCACCGACGCCGGGGAGAAGGCAAGGTCCTTTGCGGACAGTGCGCGCAAGGCGGTGCGCGCGGCGTGGAGTCATATCCTGTATCCCGTGCGGAGCGACGTGCAGGGAAAAGCCTTCGCCTTGGAGCACGCGCCCGTGACGGCCCGGGAGCGCGGCGCGATCCCGGTGACGGTGTACGAGAAGGTCCGTGGTGACGGGATCGCTTCGGAACGGCTAGGGGGCGAGAACCTATGGCACGCCTTGAAGGCCATCTGGCCAGACGATCGGCCCCACTTGCCAGTTTCGGAGGTGGCTGAGTGGTTCGGGTGTTATGTTTACCTACCGCGGCTGTGGGACTGTGCCGTGCTCGAAGCGGCGATCCGCGATGCCACCGGCAAGCTCGATCCGCGGTTTAGCTATGCGGACGGAGTGGAGGCGGACGGCGTCACCTACCGCGGCCTGCTTTGGGGCAAGGCGCCGCCGGAGCTGTTCCCAGCGTCGGCCTTGATTGTGCGGGCCGCAGAGGCGGCGGCCCAGGTTTCCAGCAGCACGGGTCACGCACGTCCGGCGCAGCCGTCTGACGACGCTGGCCCTACTTCGGCGTCCAACGCAGCCGCAACGACTGGCCGCGCCGCTGAGCCACCGCGGAAGCCGAAGCGCTTCTATGGATCAGTTGAGCTGGACTCGCTGCGTCCAGTGAAGGCGTTGGAGAACATCATCAACGCCGTCATTATAGAGCTGCAGCGCACGCCGGGCACGCAGGTGCGGCTGACGTTGGAGGTCGAGGCTGGATCGCCTGACGGGTTTGAGGAAGCCGACATCGGTATCGTGCAGGACAACGCCAAGCAACTCAAGTTCAAGCCGGAGGCAACAGGGTTTGATGACTAGAGTGCCCTACGGCGTTGGTCCGCGTGGTTTCAGCAAAGCGAGGGTGCGCCGCATGTGGCGACGCATCTGCCGCCGGATCGCACCATTGCCGAGGGCGTCATCAGCCTCTTGGCAGTAGCGTGAAACGAAGTTTGCTGTCCCAAGGTGGGTGAACTTTCGGTAGATCGACCGCTTAAAGATTGGTGTGCCGGTCTGTTCAGCCATCCTTTTTGCTCCCCGCGTCGCATACACCAGCCGACGGGAGTACTTGGACAGCGTTGAAGACCTGACGAGGGCCTGTTCACCGTCGAATACGAAACCGAGGTATTGGAGGTCGCGGTCTGCCTGGAGGCGCCCTGCCGCGTCCCGCTTAAAGCGGGCCACCTCGGTCTTGTCCTCGTTCAGCTTCGTCGAACCGCCCAAGCTGGCCAACTCCGCATTTACTGCACGGACTGCCTCATTCAGATCGAAATTCTCCGGCAGCACAAGCAATAGGTCATCAGAGTAGCGTCGATAGCTTCCCCCAACAACTTCGACCGCAGCGCGGATCGCCCGGTCGAAAGTCAGCATGTAGATGTTCGAAAGAAGCGCCGAGATTTGTGCGCCTTGTGGGATCCCATGATCCTTTCGGTTCACAGATATCAGCCCAGCATCCCTGATTTCTGCACGGAATCGGGCTGGGCTACACAGCGGCCGTGGAACAGATTGTGCTTGATCTATTCCGAGACGTTTGTAGCAGGCGTCGAGGCTCACCTCCGCATAATTCGTGATCGCGCGGAAGACTTTGAAGTGGTCAGCACGAAGCCCCTTTGTGCCGGCCACTTCTGCCCAATTCCGCTTCAGCGTGGCATGACTTATAGTTGGGAAGAAATTCTTCAAATCGAGTGCAATTGCGAGGCAGGCAGGTCTACTCGCAATGTCGGCGAATGCTTCGCGGGCGAAGCTGATGTTCGTCCCAATGCTTGGACGGTAGGCGAGGACACAATGGTGCAATTCTTCCGCTCGAAGCAGTGCCTCATACCTTATGGAAAGTTGCTGAGCGTACCAGGCGAAGATATAGCCATCACCGTGACCTGGGATGGCCAGTTCACGCAGCTTCGCTTTCACGACCGGCTCGTCATCACGGGTCGAATATCGGCGTCGCTTCTGTGTGAAGCTGAGCAGCGGCAGAAAGGAATGTCGCCGGATAGCGTCGGAGTCCGTGACGTATGCGGCTGCCTGCTCGAAAGACCAAGGGTAATCAAAATGCGGGTAGGCACGCGCCAGATACCAGCCACCCTTCTTGAGCCTTCGTGTGGGAATGAGGGTCGGCACAGGCTCTACGCTCAGGCCGTAGCAAATCCGGAGGGGCACAGGTTCGCGGCCACCAAACGCTCCCCTCCGGAGACAACCCTGATCGCGGTGTGACCCGCCTGAACGCAAGTAACGCGGTGTGCTATCCTCACGAAGGAGAGCCGATGATGCCTGAAACCGTGTGGCTGGTCGTCCGGGTTCTGGAGACAGCCTTCGATATCCTTGACACCGTCAACGCCTTCCCCCCCTGACGCATCTGATGCGATGAGCACCAGCCCCAGCGGGCGACGAGCAGGTATGTGCGAGGTTGGCTCATTGCAAGTAGAGCGTTGCCAGTGCCGCAATGGTTTTTCCCCTCCCTGCGCCTTTGTTCCCTAGTGCAAGATAAGAAGCATTGTCTTGCACTGGGCGCCAAAGGACGGCGCGCCGCTGCGAATTGCTCGATAGCGCTCACCTCTGCTATCTTTCGTGCATGATCGTCACCCCCGAGCAAATCCGCGCCGCCCGCGCCCTCCTGCGCCTGGAACAGGACGAGGTTGCCCGCCAGGCCCGGGTGTCGGTTGCGACCGTCCGCCGACTTGAGGCCGCCGCGGGTGGCGCGCGCGTGTCACCGGCCATTGTGGACGGCGTGCGCACCGCTCTGGAAAAGGCCGGAGCCGAGTTCATCCCCGATGGCGTGCGCAGCCGGCCGCCGGTGCGCCCGGACGCCGCGGCGCTGCTGGCGGACCTGCGCGCCATCAGCCTGCGCAGCGCCGCAGCACTCGCCGGGCACGAGCCCATCGCCGAGGCCGACCTGTATGACGAGGCCGGGCTGCCGGCGTGATCGTCATCGACAGCTCAGCCCTGATCGCCATCCTCCGGCGCGAGCCGCAGGCGGATCGCTTCCTGCACATGATTGCCGCAGCCGACGGCTGCCTGCTGTCTTCGGTTGGCCTGTTGGAAACTTCCACGGTGCTGGCCGGGCGCACCGGGGGCCAGGCCGCTTGGGCCGGGCTCGACGCCCTGATCGCACGTGCCGGCTTGGAGGTGGTCGCGCAGGGCGGGGAACAGGCCAGGCTGGCGCGCGAGGCGTTCCTGCGTTTCGGCAAGGGCCGGCACCCGGCTGCGCTCAACCTGGGCGACTGCGCCGCCTACGCCCTCGCCCGGTCGCGCGCGCTGCCGCTGCTGTTCAAGGGCGAGGACTTCGTGCGGACGGACCTCCTCCCGGCTGTATGAGGCCGGGTCTTCAGCCCTGGACGGGAAACCAGGGGTCTATATGTGAACAAGCGCCGAACTGGGACCCCTCCTGAAAGTGAAAACAACACAGTGACTCTACTACGAGGAATGACAGACAGGTGGGGTCCCGATCAGTGCGGATCGGACCCCCACCTTTGCGGCATTTTTCTGTATTTGATCAATGCTGTGGACTTATTTCCAGCGGGGTCCCAGTTAGGCACTTGTTCACAAGCCGGCGCACAGCCATGATATGGCCTGATGATTACCAACCATGGTTCGATTTGGGCGCCGAAATTCGCGAGGCGGCCACTCGTATCGTCAGCACGGTCCAGGTGAGGTATTCGCAACTCCACGGCTTGAACAACCCGACAATCTACGCCGCAACTCTCCTGTTCCGCACTCTGCACTCCTATCGGGCGACGCTGTCGCTGGCGCGTGACGGCGAGTTGGTGGAAGCAAGTATCATTGCCCGTTCCTGTGTCGAGAATGTGCTATGGCAACGTGGCCTTCACCAGCGTGGCATGGACTTCGTACAAGATATTCTCGGCGACGGTGCTAAAACTGAAGGCGCACTTGCAAAGCTTATATTAGGGATGCCGGACGTAGTTTTAGACGAAAACATGCGAAAACTCGCGCAGGAGCAAGCCGAAGCAAAGATCAAGACTCGTATTGAAGTGGGTAAGATTACGTCTTCTTACCCTGCAGCTAAGGAATATGCCGTATTTCGGATGCTCTCGAACAACTATGCGCATCCGTCAATGCGGTCGTTAGACTGTCACGTTGTTCGCAGCCCTAAAACTGGTGTTTATGAGTTACAGATGGAGCCTGAAGCAGCGCCGGATCGCTTGCTTTGGACGCTGTTCGTCGCGTCCGGCGCGGCTCTGACCTCTGTTGGCCTCTTCCTTGAAACCTTTGAGGCCCAGGACCGAGATCGGTTCCTTGATCTCGGACACGGTGAGACGCTCCAGTTACTAACTGAAAAGCTGCACGGTCTTGGGCGGGCAGCGGGACTGGATGGATCAGACCAGGAACAGCCCATTGCCAGCTGACTCTAAACCAGCGCAGGCGTGGGACCCAGAGGAACTCTGATTCCCGGACAGATTGGGACCGGGTAGGATCATGCGCATGTCGCGGAGCCGAGTTCGCGATAATTCTGGCTCTCGGCGTGAGGTTCAGCGCGGCAACGTGCGCTTATTGGTGCTAACGCATCCCTTGGATCTTGGCAGAACGTGTCCGAGATCGCAACAAACTTCGCCTGACTTCGCCGAGGTTTGGGCCGCTCCGCTATGCTGCGGGGCCCTGGTCAGTCGTCGCGGTCACCTCCTGGCAGTAGCGCAGGACGCGGGCCACGGAGGGCCGCGACCAACGGTCGCCGCCCTGGGGCGCTGGTAGCCGCGCCGCCTGCAGCGCTTGGGCGTAGTCGCCCAGCGACATGGCGCCCTCGGCACGCGCCTTCTCGATCACTGGCCCGTATGCCGCGACCGCACGGGCCTGCGCGGCAGTGGCCCGGGTTCTGCCTCCAGGCGTGGCCGGCGCGCGCACTGGCGCCAGGGTGCCGGTTGCTGGAAGGCGCGGGTTGCCCAGCCGGGTGCCGCGCACCTTGGCCGCGGCGAGCGCCGCCTTCGTCCGTTGCGAGATCATCTCGCGCTCGTGCTCGGCGACGGCGGCGAGCACGTGCACGGTCAGCCGGTTCACGCTGGGCATGTCGGCGGCGACGAAGTCCACGCCGCCTTCCATCAGGTTGGAGATGAACGCGACGCTGCGTGCGAGCCGGTCGAGCTTGGCGATCAGCAGAGTCGCGTGCTTGGCCCGGCAGGTGGCCAGCGCCGCCGCCAGTCCGGTGCGGTCCGCCTTGCGCCCGCTTTCGATGTCCTGGAACTCGGCAATCACTTCGGCACCGACGGATCGCGCGTGCAGCTCGACTGCGGCGCGTTGGGCATCCAGCCCGAGGCCGGACTGCCCCTGCTTGTCGGTGCTGACGCGGTAATAGGCCACGAAGGCCCGTGCGGCGGCTGCGATAGGACCACGCTCCCAAGCTGGACTGTAGTCCCAACCCTACCCCGCCGTCCCTGTCCAGTTTACCCGTTACAAACGGACGTGGCTCTTGTCGGGTTCCGGGGTGTTGGCTTGCAGGGGAGTGACTGGCGGTTCAGACAAGCTTCTGATGTGATGAAAGCGGCGGGATGATCGACCGCGCGTTTTCCTTCGAGGAGTTCTGGCGTTCATGGCTGCACCCGACTTGGTCAACCTTTCCGGCCTGATGGACGACGCCAAGTGCTTCGCCTTTGTGCGCCAGCACCGTTGGCCAGAGGGCGTGCAGTGTCCCGGGTGCGGCAGCCCTGCGGTGGTCCGGGATGGGTGCGACGACACGCAGCCGGCGCGGCAGCGGTATCGTTGCAAGGCATGCGCGTCCCGCTTCGACGATCTCACCGATACGGTGCTGGCCGGGCACCATCAGCCGCTGCGTGTGTGGGTCTTGTGCCTTCACTTCATGGGCCTGAACCTTTCCAACCAGCAGATCGCCAAGGAGTTGGGCCTTTGCGGGTCTGACGTGCAGGCCATGACGGAGCAGCTGCGCAGCGGTTTGGCCGTCAAGACACCGGCGGTGCAATTACAAGGCGAGGTGGAGATCGACGAGGTCTACGTCGTGGCCGGGCACAAGGGGCAGCCAGCGGCTGTTGCCAAAAGGGGCGGCTTGGACGCCGTCGCAAGCTGGCAGGCGCGCCGGGCCGCGGCACGTTGGAGAAGGACAAGCCGCCGATCCTTGGCCTGATCCAGCGCGGTGGCCAGGTCGTGCTGCACATGCTGGCCAACGTGCAGCAGGCCACGATCAAGCCGGTCATCACCGCCGCAGTCGTCCCGGGCACCCTTGTTCATACGGACGAGTATAGCATCTACGCTCGCCTGCCAGCCTGGGGCTACGAACATAAGACGGTCTGCCACGCCCGAGGCGAATATGCCCGCGACGAGGACGGGGACGGCTTCTGCGAGGTACACGTCAACACGATGGAGGGCTTCTGGTCGCTGCTGCGCTCCTGGTTGCGCCCGCATCGCGGCATCTCACAGGACAAATTGCCGCTCTACCTGGCGAGTCGCCCGGGGGAATTTCACCCCCGGGCGCTCCTATACCCTGTTCAGGTCAGAACCCGAAAATCCTTGGGCGAGATGATGCGGAAGTTGTCGGTTACCGCATCGCAATAGGCATTCCACTTTCTGGGCACCTCCTCACGCAGGAACCCCAGGATCGC